>Ga0058697_10000275_pt1 | contig 24412 bp, 14 predicted proteins | sample AgamicAsMae_FD_66619 | JGI IMG/M metagenome (GOLD analysis project Ga0058697, IMG submission 66619) | Agave microbial communities from Guanajuato, Mexico - As.Ma.e | ecosystem: Host-associated > Plants > Phyllosphere > Phylloplane/Leaf | place: Guanajuato, Mexico | collected 2012-06-04
CCGCCCCGATCGCCGCCGCCTCTTCCGCCTCGGAAACCGCCTCGGAAGCCACCGCCGCCAGCGCCGAACCCGCCCCGGCCGCCGCCGAAGCCTCCGGGACCAGAGGGAGCACCGTAGCCAGATGGACGAGGGGGTGCGGCCTTTGTGTAGTGACGGCCGCCGAGACCGCCTCCGTATCTGCGAGGACGCCATTCCTTGACTGTGCGACCGCGCTCGACATCGACCAGGATGCGTCTGTCTTTGATGCGGATGCCATCGGCGTCTTTGTAGGCAGCTAGGTTGGGTTAGATCTGAGTATGTCAAATGGTCAAGAATAACGAATTACCCTTCATGTCAGAGTCTCTTTCGAAAACGATGAATGCATAGCCGCGATGCTTCTTTTTAGGAGTAGGAGTGGTTGTGTCCTCGACCAAGCGGATCTAGAAAGGTCAGCAGTGATTCGAGCAAAGCAGTGCGGGTGATGGCGCACGCGCTCAATGGGACCGTAGCGGCCGAATTCGCGCTCGAGGTCCTTGACTTCGGTGTTGTAGCTGAGCCGAGAGACGAAGAGGGTCTTCAAGGGATCGCCGACAATGTTGGGATCCTCATGAGGCTTGACTGGAAGCTGTGTCAGTGACGATGTGGATAATGGAAAGCTGGCGGTTATGGCGCACATTCGTTCTTGTAGCCATCAGTGACGCGGTATTGAGCAGCGTCGTCTCTTTCCATCTTTTGACGATCCTTCTTCTGCAGCCAGCTCTCGGTAGGTTGATAGTCGTCATTGTATTCTTTTGCGGCTTGAAGGTATTGGGCGACACCAGAGATGGCAGGAGTGCGACGTTCCTCGGGAGCGTAGTCGCATGGCGGCAGGTATCGCAGAGCGGGTCTCGGAGCGAACAGCTGCAGCAGCTGAGGGGGCAGTTTGTCCGTCATGGGTGACAGACGATGTGATGATGTGTATTCAATAGACAGGGAGAGCGTACGGAGTCGGCGGTCATGGTCGGGCTGGAGCTGCGAGTCTCGACGCAGGACACGACCGCCCGCGGCTTTTTCCGACGACTCGCAGACATTCTCGAGGCAACATTGATGTCGCTCATAGGCAATTGATTCACACAATTCACGACTGTCAACATGCCCCTACAAGCTCTGCGCACCGTCTCCAAGGCTCAGGTGAACCGCTGCTTCTCCATCAATTCGATGCGATCCGCGACTGACTGGGAACTGTAGAACGGCGTCGGCGCCTTCATTCTGCAATGCAAGCGCCTCGACTTTCACTACTGCGACTGGGCTGGTAGTTCAAAGGGCATGAAGTATGTCTGATCTGCGCCTCTTCAATCTCCGGTTTCTGATACTTTTGCTCCAGCTCATTCCTCAAATACGACCTCCCAGCCTTTGCCCGCGCAAACCCCCAAGTCGAAATCACTGTCTCGCCTCGCCCGCGCAAACACCCCGTCATCAAGGGCACATATATCAACGGCCGTGAAAAGGCCATCTGTGTACGCAGTCTGGAGAAAGAGCAGATCATGAAGAAGGCTGAGCTGCTGCGCGATGCCAGCGGCGACAAGCTGAAGAAGGTCACCAAGCCCGTCAAGAGTATCAACGAGAGTGTCAGAGGTATCTGGAATCCTTTCCACGGCTCAAAGTGGTCCGTTTGATCTGTTCAGTGCCTGCTTTCGCTTTTCCACGACTTTCTTGTACAGCATTTACAATGGCGTTTTGGGGGATACCAAGGGCTTAAAGAATGCCCTCTTCAATTGTATACTATACTTTTTCTCCATCATCACACTTGCCTCAGAGTCCAGGAAAAATCCGCAAACGGTATCAACGCGGTGTTTCATAAGCGCTCACATTAATGCTCCGTCCCAATGCCAATCTTCTCGGTACTCCGACAGCTGGTGTCTAGCCAATTTTACTATTCTACCACATACCACAGTATTTCAGTATCACCTTTTGTCACATGCGAAATGCTCCCATCAGGCTACATATCTCAGTCGTATAATGCTGCGGGTAATATATGTTTGGTTCGTTAGATGTTTTTATTCAGCAATCATCTCTCATAGGTAGCCATGCGTTTGCCGCATGACACCCTACCAGTCTCTTCTATGTACAAGTTTTTACGACGACTGGGCGTTGATGATGTCAACAAAGGCAGGCTTAAGGGAGGCACCGCCGACGAGGAAACCGTCAATGTCCTTCTCCTTGGCGAGCTCGTTGCAGTTCTTCTCGCTGACACTGCCACCGTAGATGATTCTGGTGTTGTCCGAAGCGGTCTGGCTGACCTCCTTGGTGAGGTACTCGCGGATGGCGGCGTGAACCTCCTGGGCCTGCTCAGTGCTGGCGACCTTGCCGGTGCCGATGGCCCAGACGGGCTCGTAGGCAATGACGATCTTGCTCCAGTCCTGGACCTGCTTGGCGACAGCGCGGAGCTGGTGGGTAACGACGTCGATGGTCTGGTTGGCCTCTCTCTGCTCGAGGGTCTCGCCAATGCAGAGAATAACACCGAGTCCGTGGTCGAGAGCGGTCTTGGTCTTGGAGGCAATGAAGTCGTCGGTCTCCTTGAGGATGACACGACGCTCGGAGTGACCGGTCAGAGTCCAGGTGATGTTGGACTCCTTGAGCTGGCTGGCAGAGATCTCACCGGTGAAGGCACCGTTGGGCTTGTCGAAGACGTTCTGAGCAGCGACCTCGAGACCGGAGCGGAGGTGCTCACGGGTGAGGAGAAGGTAGAGGGCAGGAGGGGCAATAACGACCTCTGCAAGCTGTCAGCATTGGATCTTGTTTGTCAATCGCACAGTGTTTACATACCGACGTTGGGGTCGACCTTGGCCTGGTTCAGGTTGTTGACGATGCCCTTGATCGTATCAACGGAACCGTTCATCTTGAAGTTACCTCCGACGAAGAATTGACGACCCATGTTTGCGGTGTTGTGAGGTAAAAGGATGTTTTGAGAAAGTTGGTATGGACTTGAAGTTGTGATGGCAAGAAAAGAGTTAAAGCAAAGACTGATGTTGAGGGAGGGGAGCACGACTTGAATTTTGTTGGCAACTCCGACGCATGGAGGGGCATAGCTTGACGTAGCTGCCACATCGGACGAAATCGGCCCTGCGTCTTCGAAACAACGAGAAGGGCCGCGCTCGATTCATCGCAGCTTGGAGACATCGATGGCCCTCGGATCACGTCTAAGGGCTAGATGGACTTTCCCGCTGCTGTCTATGGTCAAAGAGCGCGCGCAATATCACCTCATCGACAATCTCGCTGCATGCACAAGTGATAGCTTAGAAAACGTGAGAAAATCTGTAGAGGAGCTCAATTGACTAATACCAGATGCTTTCAACGATGATTTGGGTATCGCACGCAGTAGCTTTGAAAGTGTATGAGCATTCTCATGACAGCATGAAGTCTAGTAGGAATCATCACTATGTGAGCTTGTAGACCGAGAACAACTGTGTAGTATCGAAGGACCACATCACTCTACATCGTCGTGACAGTGGGCCACAGCGACAGGCCATAGGTCCTTGGGAGGACAGCTGTGCAACTGCCTGTGGTACGCCATACCGGAGAATATGGTGATCGATCACGCTTTCTGCAACTTGCTCGCACGATCCGCCGCAATCTCACACATGGCCTGCATTACAGTCAGCATGGCTCGCTACAGAACGTGTTCACACTCATGCCTTGATTGCGGCTGCTCGCTCCGCGACAATATCCCCGGCAGCGATTCTCTGTTTCATATCCTCCATGATGACCGGTCTGCTGCGGCCATTGACAAAGACAACATATCGCAGTCCAGGGTACTTCCTCTCGTATTCTTCGTTCAAGTCGTGTAGTTTGCGGGCTTCTTCTTCGCCGCCGGTGTTGAGTTGTGCTTGCTCTGCCTGGCTCTGCGCACTTTCAACCTTCTTTGCGCCGAGTCGAGGGTGTGATCCCAAGATGCTCTCTAGCCATTTGGTGTCACTGGCAGAAGATGACTCAGAGAGTTCAGTCAGCTGAACCCCAACAGCTGCGATCAGGTCGTTGTACGATGAGAATGTTTGGTTACGCAGCAGCTCGACCGACAGTGTGTGCAGAGGGACGCTGGGCTCAAAGAGCAGGTCAAGGACACCTGCTCTTTGTTCCGTGGGTAGCGATGGCAGTGAGGAGACAGCAGGTAGGCCGGACATACTGGAGCCTGAGGGGTACAATGATGGATTGGTTATATGGAGACGGCAGTGCGGTAATTGTCAGAGTTGTAGTATAGAGACCCACACTTACCCCGTACCAGCGATTGTCTACCATGCAATATAAGGATTAGGTTGGCTATACAAATGCACTACCACTTCAATACAAACAACCTTCGATACAATGACCTTAGACGCTTTTGTTCGTTCGGCTTGATTTTTCACCGTAGTTATAGTGGATTGTGTGGATCACACAGTTGGCATCCTCCGTAGACAATCCAGCTCATCTGACGGTATCTTGCAATTTGCAGCGTACGCCTAGAGACCCGAACGCAAGAGATCGCATCGACCGCGTACTTGCAGAGCTGTCTCTTGTCTCTCCGTGCCTGTGCGAAAGATTCGACGAATTGATCGAGCCCAGTATCCATCATCCCGCTCCGTCGCTTAGAGCTCGGACACATTTCATACAATGCTGAAGCCATGCGCCATGCATGCTCTAGAAGGGTAAAAGCAGCTCACATCTTGGTTCATGCGACCGAGGCCGCGGACGGCTTCGGTGGCTTGAGAAGATTCACAACAAGATGATAAGATGTTCGGCAGTCCGCAGACCGAAAGGTTAGCAAGTTGGGACCTTGCGGGCTGAAAGCCATACCAATTTCAGAGAGGTGGGGTGCACGAAAACGGCAGCTGCTCTGCCGATCAAAGTTCCCTCGGAGACTTTTGCAAACGTAGATTTCGAAGCGTACCGGCGAACTGAAGAAAGATGTACAGCATACTGCATGCATGCAGTAAGAAGACGATGGAGTAGGTTTGTTTCTTGGAAGTTCTCGTGGGTCACGGTTCAGCTACAAAGATGATTTGTGGCAAGTGTCTTTCCAGAGCAAGATTGGCCTGGGCGCTGCCACACAAAGTCAGGGTCAACCAATCATTGCTGCAGTCTGCCGAGAGGCTACGGAAATGCCTGGTCGAAAGCATGCGACGATCAATCCGATTCGTGCTGATGGCGAAGTTTGGTTGAGGGCGAAGTGGGAAGGTGGATGTGTATGTATAATAGAGCAGTCCTCTGTTTCGAGTCTGAAAGTGAGGAACGGCACCAGCGCACAATAATGCTGGCCGACAATAAGGGGCTCACTCAACTCGAAATTCGCGCGAGACACGGTCACACGCGCTTCTGGAATTAACACCCCTGAATCTCCCTGCAGCAAAGGCTCAAGATCTTGTAAAGTTGGAAGACGGCCCAGCGAGGACTGGCAACAACCATGTCTTTGAACGGACTGGATGTGCCAGAAGTGCAGCAGGCCTATGAGGCTACCCTGAGCGAGGCTGGAGGATGGATTTTGGTGAAATACGTCTCTCGCGACGAGATCGCTCTGCTTGGCCACGGACAAGCAGGCTTGAGCGAAGCGAGAAATGCGATCTTGCGGTACGACGAGCTGTCCCCTCTGTACGGGCTAGTGGTCTACCGGCGCCGAAAGGTACTCGTCAAATATGTGCCCAAAGGAACATCGCGATTACTGCAAGGTATGAAATGTCCCTGAGAAACGGCGCCGACAAGAACTGACCGGGAGCGATGCAGCGCGGACAACGGTCCACCTCCGGGAGGTGCAGGAGAGATGGGCACCGTACGAGACGATGCTCGAGATTGAGACGGCTGACGAGCTGAACGACACGGCTCTAGCAGCGGCCTTTCCTCTTCACACCGCCTCACCCGCACTGTCCAACAATCAATTCTCCCTGAATGAGATCACCGAAGACAACGAGGATGGCGACGCCGCCGCCCCTAAGCCGCTGATCCACAGTCGGTCCATATCGTCGGTATCGAACCGGAAACCTCCACTTGAAAAGCGACCTCCTTCGCAGCGTTCTTACCGCGCGCCCTCGTTTTCGAGTGCCCCATTCGCTGGCGAACACTCGCCCGTCCTGAAGAACAAGTCGTCTCTGTCACAGTTTCTGGTCCGGGAAGAGCTAGGGCACAAGTCAGTCACACAGTTGGACGGATACTCGACGGGCGAAGATAGTGCTTCGATCAAAGACAAAGACGACGCTGCTTCCATACTCAGCACTCGCACCGAATCGGCCGTCCCGTTAACGACTTCTTCTACGCGGACACACACCAATGAGTCGGCTGATTACGATTTGGAAAGATACCTCGACACGTTCTTCCAACCAAAGATCAAGCTTGGTCCGCGTGTGGTCAACGTAGTCGACAAAGGCAAGCACGCAACAGCGTCAGCACCTGTGTCGAGCCTTCCCGCCGGAGTTCAATTCAGGCCAAAACAGCCTCTGTCACACCCGCAACCGCAGTATCCGGTGAATCGCAATCGTCCTACCGACTACGCCCCCCTGGGTCTCACGGCGCCCCCGAGGCTGCCCTCTCTCCATTTCTCGCCTCAGATCCCCGATATTCCCGAGTTCCTGCCGCCACGACCCAATTCAAGAGGCAGCTCTCGCTCCTTACCAGCATCTCGTGCATCTAAGGCGTATTTGAGTCCGGAGAAGCAGCGCCTCATGAAGGCCCTTGAGATGAGGAAGCGCCAGGTAAGAAGCTCAGCTTCTGTAGAATCAATGCCACAGCTGGCCGTTGCACAAAATGGCGGTCCACCGACTGCTGACTCTGTGCACGCCCAGGCGCAAGAATCGCAACGACAGACGGGTGCAAACAAGGCCGATTCTGGTATTGACATAACGCACACTTCGCCTGTCAAAGAATCTCTGCCTTCACTTATGCAAGAGGATCTGAATCCTGTAGCCGAGGCACCTTTGGAACGATCTGATGCCCAACCCGTCTCAGAGCGACAAGCGACCACTCTTTCGACAAACTCTACCGAACAACCCATCATGGAGGCTTCTACCAGTACGACTCTCGACAATGCAGCTCCGGCGCAGCACTCTATCAAGGCACACCAGCCATCAACCGTAGACAAGATCCTTGAACTTTCCATTCACAACCAGGAACACATCGCTGCGCACGGACCGACCGCAGACGTGAAAGAGCCTGCACGTCCAGTCGCTGGTGGCATCGTCACTGAAGATCAGGATCGTTTCTCGTCTGACGATCTAGTCCAGGAAGCTGAAAAGCCATTCGATCCCACGACACCCACCCGCGCATCTAGGCCAGAAGTTCGACAGTCGACAGACACTTTTTCATCCGACGTACCCGAAGAACATGACAGTTTTGAGCCAGAGATTGAAAACAGCTCAGATTCTCCACAGAAGATGCGCCGCAGAGGTTTGCTAGAACCCTTGCAGATTCAAGTACGTCTTGAGCGTCACACCTCCGAGCATAAGTTTCTTGCAGACGACGATTTCATGGATGAACTTCAGACTGCCACTTTTGAGCAAGCCACCCCTATCGCTATGTCGAAGTCCCCTGCCAGTCCATTCTTTCCCCCCAGACGCCCGAGCACGCGTTCTGCCAAATCATCGAACTCGATCGTTACAGCGGTCTCCACCGAATCTGTGCCCCTCGTGCCTTCTGTCAGCGACACTCTTGACAAGCGTCAGATTGCTCACGAGTTACTACTGCCCTCGTCCGAACCGCAGTCATATTTACCAACCAGGACGCCATCGGTCTCCTCGGTAAGAACAACCGATTCGTCTATCCTCATGCGCAAGTCCAATGTATCCTCTGGCATCTCTGCCAGGATTGCTGCCCTCGCCGAGAAATCAACCCGTGACGGAAGCCCTCCAGTTGCCCCTGCATCTCGCAAATTGTCTGCCAATTCGACCATTGCACAACGCAAGAGCTCGTACGTCGAACAATCGGCCGAAGCCCAAGCTACTGGTGGCGCTGAGAGAAGACAAGTTGGAAAGTTGTCCGTCTGGCCTGCCGCTGCAACGTCAAACACGTTCAATCAGAAAGCTAGAAACGCGCAATCAGGCAATCGTGACTCAGTCTCGGTCACCGCACGCATTGTTCGTGTCCCTCGTGCAGGAGAGCCAATCAACGCACCTGAACTTCAGGCTTCGCCGCTTCTTTTCAATCATCAGCGTCCTACACAGGACAACAACCGAGTGCCTCCTGCTGCAGCTGTCACCAATACCAAATCTTCTCAAGGAGAACATGACAGCGTCATGTCTCCACAGAGCAGAGATGGTTTGATGTCCCGCGGGTCAGTTGACACCAGCGCCACTGGCAGACGCAAGTCATTCGATCGCAAATCTTTCAAGAGCCTGAGCGGCCCGACCAGCCCAAAGAAGAACGCTCTCAAGCAGACTATGACACAGCCACCCTCTGACGACAGCCCCGACAAGACCAGTCGCACCAGTCGCTTCTTCAAGCGCATCTCCCATCTTGGTAAGGACAAGAAGAAGAGCGCTTCCCAAGTGCCCACGATTACGACCACGCCTTCTGAGCCTATGTCTCCCACCTCGGCTACTCGATCGGGTCCTACCAGCCCTGCAACTGTCACCTCCATCCCCGAGTCTGCTATGGAGAATAAACCTGCCCTTGCACCTCCTGTCGTTGCTCGCAACCCAGCAGTCGCCACGGTTTCAGCCTCAAAACCTCGCCCAGACTCTGTTGCCGATGTTCCTCCTCCAGTGTCGATCGGAGACTTCAATGTGCAGTTCCCCGATGCGATGCTTTGGAAGCGACGCTGGATTGAAATTGACGGTACTGGCCACCTCATCTTCACCGCTGCTGCTCGTCACAGCAGCATCGGAAAGTCGTTCAACTCCAAGTTCCACCTGAAAGAACTTGGGCCCCCTTTCATCCCTGATATGGACAGACAAGAGATGCCACACAGTGTGATATGCGATCTCGTTCATGGAGAGGGTTCTATCCAATGTGCCAGCGAGGATGCCATGTCGCAACGCCAATTATTGTCTCGTAAGTCCCAGCTGCTGTTCGCTACCTCATGTTCATTGTGCTAACACCTTTTTTGTAGTTCTTACTACTTATCATCAAGCTTGGAAAACTGTTTGATTCTCGTTCTTGGAAACAGAGAATCATTTGTCTTCCACCAAAGAACTGGCGGCACAGGATAATGTTGCTCTTCACTTTCGCCCCTACGTTCCAGCAGTTTTCCCTTGGTCAAAAACGCATCCAGTCGCTCCTTCAACTCTTTTACTTGTCTCTTAGATACCCCTTTCTCATTTCTTTTCGCTTTTACTCCGCACATTGCGGTTTTCTATGTACGATAATTCATCCAAACGCGGAGGCTTGCCTCCCATATCTCTCCTAGATTCTCATGTGCAGTGTGTCTTCGTGCTTTTGAATTTGGAAGGCTGTATTTGCTTCTTTTCGTGAGCGATATTTGGCCAAAACAGCCTCGATGGACATCGCTTCGATCCTCTGTATCATTGACTTTATTGTTGTCTTGTGTTGACCTGGGTTCGGCAGCGTCATCGAAGATGCCGAAAGGCTCGGCGTCATTTTTGGCGACGCCATGGGCTCGCTTCCACAGAGATACCTCTTCCTTCTCCCGACCACCTTTTTCACCGAGTGCAGGATGCTGACGGTGATCACTACAATTGATCATCAATTTCACTAGGCGTTTCCCATGCTGAGCGAATTGCTCTATGGACTCTAGGTTTCGAACATGTTGCTGCTCGCCGAGGACGGCACGGCAACAGGTAGCCGAGTCGGAACTCCATACGGCGAAGAAGTGCGAAGTCGCAGCTCTTGGTAAAACCTCATTGATCTCGGGCTTCTTATCATTTCACCGTAAAGAAGCATGGAGACTCTTCTGTTGATGTAGATCCAGTCTCTGACTCTCGAATATACATCTACCCATCTATTCTGTCGTATGCACACTTTCTCTGTTCCACGATCTTCCGAAAACTTCTCGTACACTACAAATTGATGGTTTGAACGCTCTACTCGGACATCCTCGACAATCAATGCCATAATGGAGGCTTCGACTGCACCGCCCCCGGTAGCCAAAGATGCGCACAGGAAAGGAATGGACCTACCAAGCTGGCATAAATATGTTATCCTCTTTACCGTCAGTTTCATGTGTCTGGCCGCCACATTCTCCAGCACATGTCTATACCCAGCAACGCCAGAGATAGCAGCCGAGTTTGGCACCACACCCGAACACATCAATGTTACCAATGCTGGAGTACTGCTAGCTATGGGATCGTCTAGTTTCATCTGGGCACCCATTGCTAGGACTCTGGGACGAAGGACAGCGTATAATGGTGCCATTGCTGTCTTGTTCTTGTGCTCGATTGGTACGGCGTTGTCAATTAACATGGCTATGTTCACTGCTATGAGAGTCCTTGCTGGGTTCCAAGGTACTTTCAATATGGTGGCTGGTCAGACTATCATCGCCGATATCTTTGACCAACGAAGAAGAGGCACTGCAGTTGGCTTCTTCATGGTAGGCTCAGTCCTTGGACCTGCGTTGGGTCCGTTGGTGGGAGGCATCATTGTGACCTATACCTCGTAAGTAGATATAATATTCGCCGGGCGTACGTTGCTTTGGCTAACATTTGCATAGCTGGAGAGTCATCTTTTGGGTACAAACGGCCATGGTGGGAACAGGCTTGTTGTTGTCCTTCTTCTTTGTGCCTTCGATTGCTCAGCCGCATCAAATCACTGAGAAGCCCAGCTTCAGGCTCTGGGGCAAGTCGCAGGTTGAGATGCTGAAGGTGTTCACGTTGCTGGTATATCCTAATGTGTTCTTTGCGGTATGTTTCCTACCTCTTTTACATATCTCCAGCTTCGACTGACATGTCACCCAGGATCTTGCTTGCGGTCTACTCGCATGGACCCAATACTCCCTCTTAGCCGCACCTCGCCATCTTATCAACCCTCGCTTCAACCTGACCTCACCTCTGGTCAGCGGTCTCTTCTACATATCCCCCGGAGCAGGATTCCTCCTGGGTGCCATAGCCGGAGGTCGCTTCTCCGACATGACCATGGCCAAAAAGATCATCGAAAGAGGTGGTAAAAGAGTACCTCAAGACAGACTCAACAGCGGTCTCTTCGCCTTCTTCCTCATCATTCCATCTTCACAGTTAATCTATGGATGGTGCTTACAATATGATGTCGGTGGCTTGGCTTTGGCGATCGTGGCTGCCTTTTTCACTGGGTTCGGGCTTATGGCTGCCTTTAGTTCGCTAAACACTTATTGTGCTGGTAAGTGCTAAGCCTTTTGGATTTCTATTGCTTGTTCCAAAGCCTTGTTGTAACTGACATTTGTATCTACAGAAGCGATACCTGAACAACGCACTGCAGTCATTGCGTCTAAATACTTTATCCAGTATATTTTTGGTGCGTCTGGCAATGCGGCAATTGTGCCTTTGATTGATTCGATTGGGATCGGGTTGGCTGCTACGATAGGCGTTATTCTGTGCATTTGTGGTGGTGTTTTGGTTTGGATGCTTGCGAAACATGGAGGTGCGATGCAGGCTTTTGTTGATGCAAAGTTGGGTCATGTGGATACGGATGATGAAAAGTGATGGACAGATAGACTTAGAGATCACCAAACATATCTCGATTCTCGAGTACAATATGATTTAGGAACAGGCAAAGATGTTTGGTAACAGGAGAAAGCAGTTCATGATATATGGGTGTGTGTCTATATGAAAAGCAGGTCTATATGGAACATAACGCTCAGAATGACGACCAATAAACTGGCTAAGAAATGGAGAGATGTGACATGGTTCGTATGAACAGATGATAGCAAACAATGATGACTGTAAGGCAAACGTGAAAAGAAATCTGTGCGTGGAGGGTATATGCCAGTCGTATCTCGACAGAGCGAAGAACACGTCAAACAGAAAGAAAGCAAGGAAACGTAGGAATGACTGTTTAAGCCTCGGCCACGAGAGTGACTGGGCCATTGCGAAGAGGCGCACGGTGGCCCTCGAAGCCTTCTGCAGGCCATCCTTGGTAAGTGACGCCGTCGTCAACGACATCACCAGCCATGACGAGAGTGTGCTCAAGCAACATGGTGTCCTGGCCCATGTTGGCTCCGGACAACAATCTGGAACCACTTCTGAGCACACTGCGGTCACCAACGACCAGAGGGTTGAGGTTGAAGACACCACGAGAGTTGATGTGCGAAACCAGGGATGCATCATCAACAGCAACGCGGTCACCAAGGGTAAGAAGATCAGGCTCGGTGAACATCAGCGAGGGCAGACCGCCTGAGAAAAGAGAGCAGTCCTTGCCGATGGTAGCACCAAGAGCGCGGAAGTACATGACGGCGTAATGAGAACCAGTGAGAAGACCGACGACACCAGCGCCACCATAGCAGTGACGACGGAGCTTCTCGATGGTAAGGAACAACTGCCAGCGTTGGCAGTAGCTGCTCTTGTCCCAGTCGTAGTTGCCAACCTGGCGTCTGCCAAGAAGAATCCATTTGGCAGCGACGACGATGGAAAGAGCGAGGACAGCTTGGGCGGTGTGGAGAACGGCGATGAAAGCGGCGAAGAGAGCAAAGATCAGGACGGGGCGGAAAGGAGTGTCGGGCTCGTGAACAGGGTCAGAAGTCTTGATGAGCTTAGCGACAAGTTGCAGGGCACCAATGGATGAAATGTTCCAGTAGAAGGCGGTGAAGATGGTGGTGAAGGTTGAGTAGAGGAAGATGGTCCAAGGGCCGAAAACGTGGTAAGGGGCCTGGCCTTCGTAGAAGGCGCGACCGAACGGAGAAGAAGACTTGGCTGCTGCCTCTTCCTTCTCGACCATTGTCATCGAGGAACTGCTGCTCAGAACACCTTCTTGGATTGCTTTCTCCATGTCGGACTTCTCCTTTTCGCTCAGAGTCACGGAGCTGGAGTTGGTGGTGCTGTTCAAGGTAGGCATGCCGTGCTGTACAGCAGTGTCGGCGGTGGTAGGGCGCTTGTTGCCACTGAGACATACAGCCTCGCCAGCCTTGCTTCCAACCCAAACAGTTTCCTGCTCGTAGTACTTGTTCCTGCGAGTCAAGGCACCACTTCCAAGGACACTCTTCTTGCCGACGGTGACACCAGGCAGGAGTACCACGCGATCAGAAATCATGGCGCCATCCTGAACGCGAACATAGTCGCTACCAGTACCGTCGGAAGTTACAAGATGGGAGCGAGAGCCAAAGACGATGTCGCTTCCAATGTCGAGAAGATCGAAGTCCTGGAACGAGGGTCCAGTACCAGGCCAATAGACACGTTGTCCGACCTTTGCACCCATGGCACGATACAGGACTGACGTGGCCTCGTAATGGCCACCAAACAGCTCGGTAACTTTGTGGAAGGCAGCAGGAGATGCGATGGTCTTGAGCACGGCCATACGGAAACGTTGGGCTTGGGATCTAGACTGGGCGGGTCCTGGGGTAAGTTTGCCGATGGTCAAATCCAAAATCTTTTTGATGGTCCAAACAGCAACAAACCACGTGAGAGGAGCTGCGCCAGCACCGAAGATCTTTGCGGCGAAATGCCAACCGATACGATGAGGAACGGCAAACCACAAAATGATAGACTTGACCTTGTCGGCGCTGGGCTCGGGCTGAGTCAAAACGAGACCGACTAGACCACCAATCCAAGGACCACTCTTGCAAAGAGCGACGATCAAAGAGATGGGAGTGATCAACAAAGATAGAAGGAAGTGGGCGCCAGGAATCTTGCTGGCAGACAAGTCGCGGAATTCTTCGCTAGCGTCGTCAGACTCCCAGCTCGAAGAGTTGGGTCCGATACAGGCGTTGTCGGGCACTGATGTTCCGGGAGCAACGATGGAGGCAAGACCGACAGATGCTGCCTTGCCTACGCGGACATGACCAAGGTACATGCTGGTGTTCTGTTCGGCACCAAAGCCTCTGCAGATGCATGCGTCCAAGTTTGCTCCATCCTCCAGAACAACGAGATCGAATTCGCGGATGGTGGCACGCTTAGCGAGCTTGACGCCCTTGCCAATCTTTGCACCCATCAAACGATAGTACAGGATGGTACCGAATTCGGATTGACCGAAGACACCTTTGCCGAAGATAGTAATAACCTTGTCGGTGAACCACCAGCGCATGTGGTAAGGCCCCCACATGGGGTAAACACCCTCCTTGTATGTACCGATGACGATCCACTTGAGCAAGATAGCGATGATTGGGCAGACAATGAGAGTAATGGCTTTGGCGATGCCGAGAGACAAGATCAGGTTGAAGAGACGTCCGATGAGTCTGGTCGCTGTAACCCAGTCACGAGTCGCACTGAGCATGTACATGAAGCATGTCCAAGTCAAGGCACGCTTCATGGGGTAGAGCAAGCCGAGAGGGATAAGCTGGATGAACAGGACGATGGGGTTGGTCGAGCTGTATGTTTTCTCACAACCGACGTTGACGAAGGTCTGCTCGACTTCAGCAGTAGCATGCTTCTCATCGGTAGGACCACGCATGTCATCGATGTTCTTAGCCAGAGCGGCAATTCCGCTGTGAACGAAGAGCAGATCGATGGGCAGGCGGACCTTGAACTCTTTACGAAGTTCCGACAACAGGCGGCCAGCACGAAGACTGTCACCTCCCAGAGCGAAGAAGTCTGACTCGGGGGTGAGCTCGGAGGCAGCACACGAAAGGATGCGAACGAAGACTTCGGCAATCTTGGCTTCAGTCGCGGTCATGTCTCCAGCAAGTTCGTCAGAATCGGATTCAATCAAAGTCTCCAGCTGGGCATTGTCAAGAGATCCCTCCCTGTCTCTGGGCAGAGGAACGTCGAGACAGTGCACCTTGCTGGGGATGAGGTAGCCATCGAGCTCAGCACGCAGAAGAGAGTCGAAACTGGGGTAGCTTGACATGACTGGTGTGGCGGTCGAATTCTTGCGAGGAGCGAGGAAAGCCTCTGGGTATCCATCGTGAGAGGCCTTTCTGACGGCGATGTCAAATTCTGTGCCGAAGACCGTGGAAAGCTTTCGAGATACGTATGCTGCATCGAAGGAACAGATTGAACCACCGATACGAGTGCTGAGAGGGGTGTTTACTGGAGGGCAAACTGCTTCGTAATGACGGTCTGCAAGAGGCGTCTCATCGGTGATCTCACCCAGACCGAGACGTTCGGCAAGCTTGATACGAAGCACCTTGTTGTTGTTCTTGGGAAGATCATCCATGTACACAACATAAGCAGGCCACTTGACTTGGCTCAAGGAGTCCTTCAGGGCCTCTTGGACAGTCTTGATGTCGGCACGGCGAGCACCGAGAGGGGTGACGAGGACCACACCGGGAACTTCCTGCAAGACGTCGTGAGGCATCGAGAATGCTAAAGCGGCGGAGACGCGACCGAAGAGAGGGTTTCCCTCACGCTTGGCAGCAGTGACGACAGCTTCCTCAATCTCGAAGGGAGAGATCAGTTCACCACCTCTGTTGATGACCTCCTTGCTTCTGCCGGTCACGTACAGGTAGCCATCTGCATCCAAATAACCCATATCACCAGTATCGAACCAGCCGTCGGCTGTGAAGCATGAGGTATCCAGCACATCGTTGTCTTTGAGGTAACCACCAAAGACAGGTGCGCCTCTCACGGCAATGCGGCCGACTGTGTGAATAGGGAGTCTGCTGTCATTGCCATCCAAAATTGCCATATCTGGACCAACACTGACACCAGATGTACCAGATCGGTCGAGCTGGTAGTTGAGAGGAGGACTTGAGATAGGCATACACTCTGTCATGCCGTAACTCGGCAGAACGATACAGTTGAATGTGTCTCGTAGCGTACATGCGAGCGAAGGCAAGAGACCACCAGCAGCGTTGCAGATCAGTCTCATGTTGCAGTTGTCCAGTGCTGTAGGGCGGTTGCGGCCTTCTTCCAGGATGACCGAGTGCATTGAAGGAGATGCGTAATACCAGGTTGGTTGCAGATCCTCAACAACATCCCAGAACAGGTTGGCATCGAAAGCCGGGCAGCAGATCGTTGAGCCACCAGCCATAATGGGAGCGAACAAGTTTCTGACGATACCACCAACGTGGAAGAGAGGCATCATGTTAATGCAGATATCGTCTTTGGTCAGTCCCCAGGACTCGATGACGAAGCCCACACCCGACATGAGAGTGTGAACAGTGTAAGGGACGACCTTCTTCTTGCCAGAAGTTCCTGATGTGAAAAGTACGAGTGCAATATCATCAGATCCGTTAGGCTTGGACTTTGAGCTGATGACGGGGGTGTCGTTGGTGTAAGTCATATCGAAAGTTGCGTCGTCGTTGGCTTCAACCAAGATTACCTCGATTCCAGCCTCGCGGACCCAAGCGCCGTCCAATCCTAATCTCTGAACATCCGGTCGGGTAACAAGGACCACACTGGCTCCTGCTTGCGTAACATCGCTTTCGAATTGTTCCGGTCCAGAAGCCACTGTCACGGGCGCTGCTGTGTAGTAGTTTGCAGTAGCCAGAAGGGCCAATCCTAGTACGGGACCGTTCGGTAGAGCCAAGGCAACCACTGATCTGGTTCCAGAAGGTTGCTTGGTGGGCAGACTGAAGTTTTTCACAAACTTGTGCAACTTCTTGTGGCTGATAGGCTTCGAGGATGAAGCACCGTAGGCCGCAGGTGTATCTGATTCGGGAAGAAGAGAACAGATATCTGAATATGTGTTCTTGATCTGTTGTGATAAGGCGTCCAGGAGGGCGTTGTGTTGTGTGTCTCTACCCGATTTCACATCTTCGGGTAGAAGATTCCACAGTCTCGAGAAACAACATGAAAGATCGAATGTCGGCCAGGATCCTGGAAGTGTGTCGAGTAATGAAGTGAGGAGTCGTAAAGAAGCAAGTGCAGTGTCGTTAGATAGAGGTATCGAGGCAAGGAAGTTTGTCTTGTTGATAAAGGGATTGTTCAGGGCGGCATTCAAGCAGTTCGAAAGAGCAGTCTCATCGTGGCTCATGCTTGCTGATTTGTCTTGAAAGACGTAATCGACGATTGCAGTCCTGTCCATGGTGTCTGATATGTGTGAGGACAATAGGGACTCTGAGCACACACGTCGGGTAAAGGGAGGGAGTATTAACAAAAAGAAAGGATACAACTGCCAGCCACGAAGAGGCGTAGGGAGGACCTATATGTATAAAGGGATGAACAGACACAGTACCATGATGATACCAACGCACGTTGGCTCGGTACACCACCCACTTCAACGGTTCCTTGCCAGTCAACCCAAACTTTACGCCCGTGACTCGCTTGACATGATCGGAGTCTGCAGCTGAGGCCGTAAAGACGCTTGAGACATGGCTATCTTTAGTGGGGAGCATGTGGAAAAACAAGCATAAAGGAGAACGATGTGCTAAGAACGCGTGAGCGGCGTGGGTCCCAGGTCCAGACAGACTAAACAGGCGCGAAGATCGAATAGTCAGAGTCTGATCAGAACAGGCAACTGATCAGAGGACTGGGCAGCAACCAAATCACCTATCCTTTAGTGCGTGCTGCAGAGGCTGCAGCTGGGTTGAGCACCTAGAAATCTGCAGACATGCGGTCACCTACCAAGCTTGGATAGTCGAAGGCCACGCCGAAGCCGTTTCGAGCACCGCGTCCGTGCCTCAATCAGTTGAGACTAACCTTATTGACGTCCCCGTGGCTCTTCACGTGAAGCTAGCAGGGCTGATATCAATGGCCCAGAGTCAATAACACGGCATACTCTAGGGCTACACGAAGAGGTTTCATTTTGAGCTGGAGCAAGCAGACTGAACCGCGTCCAGTATGCCCTTGACCAAGACGGTCTGTTCATCCCTGCAGGAACCCGAGGGCAGAGCGATGGACGCCGGAAGAACCTGGTCAACAAAACATGGAAGCGCCGGAGTGCTCACGTTCCACGCCGTCGCCGGTTGAACACCCGCCGCGGTTGAAGATCTTTTTTCTGTTCAAGCTCGGCAGCTAGTCCGTAGTCCGTGCGGCTTGGTCCGCGAGCTAGTCTGCAAGGTACCGTGCATGAAGCATCGCTCTTCAAATACTGCGTACAGCTGAGCTGAGGGCGGCCAGATTGTAAGGGGGTTCTAGGTTTTGTCAAATTATCACAAGACATGAGGGCGCGCAAACTATTATAGCTCAGCTGGCTTCTGTTATGAGCTGAGATGAGCCGAGCTGAAGAGAAAAATCGTGTCGCTGTATCTTATCAAAGAAACGAATGATGCGAGGTTCGAGTCGAGTCGAGTCACGTCGAGTCGATGGAATTGGGATCGCGTCGACCGGCCGTAGAATTTTCGCGGGACTCCTGGTTGCCGAAGGTTTGTGCGCTAGCGATTAAAGAGCACCTGCGGATTTGTATGGCGCCTCCCACCTAGAGGCTGAGAAACACAGAGGAGTTTAATTCAACATTCGATAGCCCAGTATAATCAAAGCAGTTAGGCGACTCCGCCGCAATGGTACATATGACATGTCGCTCCCAATTCGATAAGGACTATGAGATTGATTAGATGATTGTGAGTGCCGACGATATGAAGTCTTGTCTTTGAGCCACTGACAGACCGCTGCAACGTCATGTCGGAACAGCCGTTGCGTGAGTTCTTCTGTCTCAGCCTGCAGCGCCGCCGCTGTAGAACGGTGGTTGTACCTGCGTGTTTTGCGGACAGCTCTGATCTCTCGGATGAGGAGGTCTCAAAGTCTCTTTCGGGGCGTTCCTCGATGCTTGTGAAAATGGTGTCATAGTACATGCGCATCGAGGATAGGTATGTAATGGCGTGGAATCGATGCCCTTACCTTCAGTCAACCAAACAGGAGAACGAAGATCCGTAATCTCATACGTGCGAGAAGCCAACCCGAGTATCTTGCGATCGACACCTGCATAATCAAGGCGCGCTGCCAAGCAAAGGCCGCCGATATGCGAGTGCGCACGACAAACTCTGGGTACCTACACGAGCACTGTATGCACGAAAACGATAGGACAGCATATACGATTTATCGAAATCCAAAAGCGCAATCTATATCTATCCCTTGCAGGATTCTATTGTCTTGGAAGCACAGAGTTAGATCCTACCTCGCAGTTTGACATGTTTGCTGTCAAACCCTCGACTTTCGAAACGACCGACCATGGGGCCGGGGTTACGTGCGGGACGACAGACTGCGACATGGAGAAGTTGGCTGACAAGATGATGATAAACAGAGATTTACGCTACTGCGAAGACAGATCGGAGTCCAAGAGTGGAGCAGCAATGTAAGCAACAGACAAGCCCGTACGTCAACCAGGATATTGAGGTCGCATGGTTCATGACTCTATACCATCCTAGCACTCAGCACGTTTGATTACATGCGTACGTACGTCGAGCATCTACGAGTGGATACCTTTGCACAGACGACAAATTTTCCTGTTGCAAGATTCTGGGTAGATCCTTGAAGATAATCGCACATGGTTGAGGTGACCGTTGATAAGACGAAACATCCGTCAGTCGGGTCGAAGTGCGAACATTTTTGCGCTCCAAATGCACTTGACAGTTGTCGCTGAACCTTACCATACACACACACAAGGACAGAGAAGATCATCCAGAGATCTGATAACGACCTCAACGAAACAAAGGTGCGTAGCAAGTCGTCTTGACCATGAAGGAGCTGGACGATCAACATCATGTCATTGGTATGGATGCTATCACGCACATTGGTTACGTTGAGACGGCGCTTGCTCCGTTGCGTAGGACTGGTCTATCGCCGTGAAAGACCACAGCACTCTTGAGCCTAGAAGTTTGTGTTTAGGAGAGGATGGGGGCTGGAAAACATGAACCGTCAACTCTTGCTCTCCGAATCTCAGAGCGTTACAATGTCATGGTCGTTGAGGAAACTGATGCTTGCACCATGGGGACAAAACGTCATGAATCAAATGTTGGTGAGCTTGACAGATTTTCACCCAACTGGACTCGAGAATTTTTGGCCCCATGATGCTTGCGAGACAACTTTGCCAGTGCTCAGAGTTAGTATGTCAATCACGGACCGGACCTGATCATCAAGTTACGCTAACCAGTGCATACCGCACGACGTCCGTTGGAGAGGCTATAAGTTATCGGATGTTGCCATGACTCTCCCTGATCTACACTGCAGCAGACATGGTATGCTCACAAGTCAATGCTCTGTACAGACCGGCTGAGATCATCCAAAGATCACCAGAGATCTACTGGTGGCCTCAGCAAGATAAGAGAATGTGCATACTAACGTCTCACTGAGACCTGATCAACGTGTGCCTGAGGTAGGCATCGATACCAACTCATCACCTCATCGACGCGTGCATACGCCTAAGGTAAAATGTAGCGACAATGGCTGTTGGGTCTCGTCACCTGTCGGCAATCATAACGTGGTGGAGCCCTTCTTCACCATCATGGGCCTTGCCAATATCCAACAGGATGTTGAAACGTACGTAGAGGATAACAAAGACGGAGGGTATCCACTGACCATCCACTGTGGAAGATGGGGTGGCAAGATGTAAGTTTGGCTGGTGGTATCCAGTGAGGGATGCGACCTCGTCGGCTCTCTCGACTCCTTCTTTGTGGAGGATGTCCTTACATCATCATAGCTTGCAAGTTCACGGTATTCGCCGTAGAAGTGGGTTACGAGACAGCCTATGGTAGGAACATATCTCAGGACTGCTGAGTTCAATTCTGTGATGAGTCCGGTGGGCCGGTGTGTAAATGTCTTAGGCGAACCAGAGAGCTCTCAATCAAGAGTTTCGTCGGCTTCGTCGAAAGTATGATCCTAACTGTCTAGGAACCGAGGATCGGGGGTCGATTGCCGCGAGGTTGGGAATAGAGAAGATTTGATGATGATCTTCTGAACGAAGCCTGAAGTCGTCGTGACATTCGCAGTCGACATCTTACCAAAATTCAAGTTTGAAGCTCTACAACAGACAAACAGTAAGTTGGACTAGATTTGACTGATAGCGCATCCAGACAACTGTCAACGGCTGTGATATGTTCATTGAGGAGTCGCTTCAGTGGCGTATATGCCCAGTGTGTGATGCCTTATGTGAGGGGCCGTCGTCAGGCCAGGGTGAGGTGCTCGGCCACAAAGATAGGTTGCGTCGCACTCGGGCGACAAGGGCGGGCGGGTAACACAGGAGATTTGAACGAGCAGGATTGGCTATGGCGAAGGCTAAGTCAGAGGTCGGTTAGCAAGGGACGGCAGACAGCCATGTAGGATTCAGTCGTGGTTCGGCGAGGGACATTTCAGGAAGTTGGATGGTGGAGGTTGTACAAAGTGGTTGCTGGGCAACGCGGGCGGCGGCGTACCAAACAACAAAGACGAACTCCGGTTGTTAAGTACGGCGCATGGCGGAGTGCTTTGGCGCCGACGACCATTGCAACTTTGGATCTCTTTGCTCCTCCTCTCTTTTGATATCTGGGTCCGTGGAAGAAGGATAGAATACTCGCCAATTGGAAGCATCGGTCAGGTTTGGAAGACGACGTCGTTGCATCTCGAAGCACGCTACTCCAGACTGCCGGCATTGGCGTGAACGACGCGCCTGTCCACGACTCGCTGGGCACCTTCCTGCAAGCAGAAGCTGCTACATGCCCTAAAACACCGACATCTGACGTTTTGGACCTTCGCTCTTTCCCTCGCAGGCTGCCGGCAGCTCCTATCTTCGCCGACCGCTCTTCCCCTTACCGACGACATGGACACTGGCCATCTGTCCCACCAAGTTACGACCATCATCAACCAGCTGCATGGCTTCTTCGACGAAATTGGTCTTCCCACACACGAACGAGACGAGCGCGAGTCAGAGCTGTTTGCTGCCCTCTCTGAAACACTAAACAACCAGCTCAAGCTAGTTGCAAAGTGAGCTTCCCCAACGAGTCGGCGCATTCGTATAATAAACAGTGCTAACGCGCGCTGCCAGAGAAAAGCATGATTTGACAGATGAGGCCCGCCGTTTGATCAAGTCGATCCGCCAGATGGAGGCCGCCCTGGTCGACGACAAGCCCAACAGAGACAGCGACTACCAAGACGCGGATCTAGCCATCACACTGCCCCTGCGCGACTGCATCACCGAGCTCAGGGAGAAGCAGAATACTGTCGCCAAGATCCATCGCGAGCGTTACGAACAGATCAAGAGTGCGTGCTGTCAGCTGTACTGCCCATTCGCTCTTTACTGACCCTTGACACAGAACTCGCCGAAGCGCTCGAATCTTACGCCTCTCACCTCGAACCATCTTTCGTTACCATCAAGCTTCCTCCTACCTCACCCAACTCCAAAATTCCAGCCTCGTTCGATGTCTCGCCCTCGTACGTCAATTCTCTGGACAACGCTTTCACCCGCGTCTACGAGGAATACAACAAGCGACTGGTCACAGTGCAGACTCTGGCAGAGGAGATCATTATGCTTTGGGGCGAATTAGGCACTCCTCAAGCCCAGGTCGACAGCACTATCGTTAAGCACGCTCGTAATGCTCCCGAACAACTAGGCCTACACCAAGACGATTTGACTCGATTGAAGAGCAAGAAGGAAAAGCTGCTGGTCGAGAAGCACAACCGCGAGCTCAGATTGGAAGAGCTAAAAGAGGCCATTGTGGCATTATGGGACAAACTGGGAGTTGATGAGAGTGAACGCAAACCATTTTTGGCTAGTAACAGAGGATGTGGTCTGCGCGCCGTCAACGAGTTCGAGGATGAGCTGGCTCGTCTGAACGAGCTGAAACGCCAGAATTTGCACCTGTTTGTCGAAGATGCCAGGTTCAAGCTGCAGGAGCTTTGGGACGGTCTCTACTTCTGCGAAGAAGAGATGCTTGAGTTCACCCCAGCATTTTCAGGTAAGTCGAGCAGCAGCTCAGAATGTTCGCATGACTAACCACGAAGCAGATGTCTACTCGGACGCCTTGCTTGAAGCTCATGAGGCTGAGATTGCCCGACTCGAGGCTCTCAAGGAGCAACGTGCGCCTACTTTGGCCATGGTGGACAAGTATCGCTCGCTCGTCAAGGATCGTGACGACTTGGCTGCCTCGTCGCAAGACGCCTCTCGTCTGATGCTCCGTGGTCAAAAGGGTGAAAAGCGCGATCCTACACGACTTTTGCGTGAGGAGAAGATGCGCAAGCGTATCGCAAAAGAGTTGCCCAAGGTGGAAAGCGATCTGCGCCAGGTTCTAGAAGAGTGGGAGGAAGAGTACGGCCGTCCTTTCCTTGTTCACGGCGAACGCTACTTGGACGAACTGGAAGCCACATCGCAGAAGCCTTCGTCCCAGGGCTCGGTCCGATCCAAAACACCCTCCATCCCTCCTCGATCCAAGACGCCGTCCTCGGCTGTGCCGCCCTCGACTGTTCGTCCCAAATCTGCAGCTGCAACCGCTCCCACGACAGCCATCAAGAGTCAGACTCTGCGCGGTCCGCCTCGATCAAAGACACCTACCGCCTCGCGCAATCCTTTGGCCTCGTCTGTCATGGGTCCTTCCTTATCGCATTCATCGTCTAACTCGTCGTTTGCAGCTTCGGTCGGTCCGGGTAGTATCCGCAGTCCTTCCAAGATCCCTGGCCGTCAGCCCCTGACCAACATGCTTCAAGCTGCCAATTCAACCGCACGTCGTCCGCCACCTGGTCCCTTGGGCCACTGCAGAACAGAGTCGGACAGCAGTGCTCTCAGCAGCACTCTTCGCAGCCGCATGGCTCCCCCTCCCCGACCCATGCCCCTGTCACGCGACTTCTTCTCGCCGCCCGAGACTCCGTGCCCTATCAACAATGCCGACATGGCCTTCGAGCGCAGTGGCAGCATCATACGCCACATGAGCCCCGAAGACCGCTATAGTGACCGAAGCTCTTTGCGTTCTGTTCGCACCTTCCACTCTACCGCTTCCTCACGCCCGACGTCTCAAGCAACGCACCACTATGCGGCAGCAGTGCCACGACCCTCGCCACGCTTCGAATACCCTGCTGCACCTCCAGCGCCAGCCATGGCCCGACAAGCGTCAAATGCTTCGTCCGTTGAGACTTCCAATTCGGCAGTCTCTGGTTCTGAAAACTGGGAGACTTACACCGATGCTTCTGACGATGACGAGCCAGATGCCCGAATGGCGTATTATGGCAAGGTCAGGACAGTCAATCGCGACTCGCCCGAGGACAGCGCATATGGCGGTGGTGCTAAGGGCTTCGGTGCGAAGGTTCGAGCAATAGGTGCTTCAGATGATGGCAGCGAGGCTGCGTGGTCTGATGTTGGTGAGACGTTCTGATGACCTTTCTTCCTCTTCTTCTTACGATCACTTCTTTCCCAAATTCGCAATGTCCGGATCCGCTTTGGTAGATTTCGTCCGGACACATGATGGTTTATTCTGTTCTTGTTTTTTTCTTTCTGGGAGGCAGCGCTTTTTCTTCTTTTTCGATACTACTTTTCTGATGAGCATCCTTTTCTTGTTACGCTTTTCTTCGTCTTAGATGCTTCATCACTGTTTATTGTAGTACTAAACTTTTGTTCCTTTGCAAAATGAAGATGACGC
>Ga0058697_10000277_pt1 | contig 24162 bp, 18 predicted proteins | sample AgamicAsMae_FD_66619 | JGI IMG/M metagenome (GOLD analysis project Ga0058697, IMG submission 66619) | Agave microbial communities from Guanajuato, Mexico - As.Ma.e | ecosystem: Host-associated > Plants > Phyllosphere > Phylloplane/Leaf | place: Guanajuato, Mexico | collected 2012-06-04
GGACTATGTTGTTATCAATGCGGGTGTGTTGAGATACCCGAATGTAAGTTGATGCATGTTTCTGTCTTCTTACCATCGCTGACTGTCACAGAGAGCGACTGAATTGTGAGCTCAAGATTGTTTATACCACAATTTGAACTAGGCTGACCAACAAGTTCTTTCGATGAATTTGCTTTCCACTTGCACACCAACACGATTGGGCCAATCATCACTGCCCAAAGACTTCTCCAGACCATGATACCCATCGGCACCATCGTCTTCATGTCCAGCGACTCTGGTTCGGCACAGCGGTTTCTAGAGATGGAGGATGGGTAGGTACCTTCTGTCAAGTACTTTGCATCCTTACTCACCGCTCCTTCAGGTTCGCGGCTTACTCAGCATCCAAAGCTGCATTGAATCAGGCAATGCGACACATGGCTGCCGAGCTCAAACGGAAAGACGATGATACGATTCTGATTGCAATCCATCCTGGAGAGGTTGCCACGTATGTAGACCTCTGGAGTGATGCGGATAAGTCATTTGCTAACGAACCACACCAGGGATATGGCAAACATTGATCTCGGCTGGGAAGTTGACGGCATCATGACACCGCAGGAATCAGTATCGGCGATGATCAAAGTCATTGAGAGTAAAGGAATACAGCATAGCGGAACATTTTGGACCTGGGAGAACAAGGTATGTGATCCTGATGATGTGCCTGCCCGCTTCTCTGACTCTTGCAGCAATACCCTTGGTAGCAGCATGGCTCGTTGTACTTTAGTGCGCGGCCACCAGCAAGCAAAGTCCTGCAAGGACCCGACCTTAGTGATCAACGGATGAGAAGAACAAAGGACCTGGCAAAAGCTATGAGAGTTGCGGACAGAAGCCCGACACATTGGTCGCCAAATAGTACATGTAATGTTGAATGTTTGATTTAGGCTTCAAAACCTCTAGATGCATATTACATATTCGGTAATATGTCTCGTGATTGACATGACTTCAACAAAGTGCCCATCGCTTGGCTTAGAGCATCATGGTCACGGGGAAAGTAAGTGAGGTGATTATTGTACGATGAAGGCCATTGTTCGTCGATAGATGTTGCTCAAGTATTGCATGGCAAATGGGATGGCACGTCGGATGCATTTTTAGTGAAACAGTCCAGAGCCTACGGTGATGCTTGGGATTCAGGTGCCGAGAGCCGCTGTAAGACGGTCCTGAGTGCCGAACATGCACGCACCGACCCAGTGGCATGAAAGGCAGAAAAAGGAGACCAAAGGTGTTGAGAAGAGGTGACTTTGTCGTGGCCTGGATTGGCTGGACTAAATGGTGGTACACAACGACAGAGTCGACCAGTCAAACAGGGACGTCATGCTGCAACGGCTTTAGACTTCTCCTCAACTGCAGGCTTGATCAAAGAGCGGTGTCGAACACATACAAAGACATTCAATAGTTTCGAGTTGAAGTCGACAATGTTGGACGCGGCTAGAAAAGCGCAGTCCCGTTCGGTAGGTCTCAGGCTGTGAAGGAGCAGGTCGAGGAAGGGCGATCGTCAGTTCCTTCCTCGTGCGCGTCCGCTCAGGCATGCCTTGACACTTCTCACGCCGGCGACTCGCATGTGGGGTGAGATGCATATATCCACCTGTTCGTTGACGACGCAGATGACCTCTTTGGCCTACGCTTCCTTTCCTCCTGCTTCCATCTTTTCCCTAAGAATTCCTTTCCTTTTTCCTACCTCCCTCTCTTCCGTCCCTCCTTCGCATTACATCCTTCACCCCCGGACTAGCTAGCTGGCATGGCGTCCTGGGACAATTACGAAACTTCTCGCTCACGTTACGACGATTCTTACACCAAGCCACGACGTTCACGAAACGACTCGACGTATCTTCTCCACCCCGACGATCCATGTCTCGGCCACTGACAGTCCACCAGACTCGACCCCACCTATCACGACTCCACGCAACCATTCTTATACCCCTCCATACCCACGAGAACCCGCAGTCGCGCACCCAAAAGTAGAGATCACAGTCGACCGCCACGCCGATGGCCCCCTTCACCGTCCGTCGAAGACGAGGAGGTCTCGCTAAGAAGGGAATACAAGCCAGAATCCCCACACCAAGATGACATCCCTTCAAGAGGCACTGTCGAACAAGAGCATTTGCTTGTCGATGTACCTGGCTATACTCCCGATCGCCGCTTCGTCTGGGTCCCGTCGGCCACCAATTCCACCAACGCACATTCTACACCTCCCTCAAGCGATGACGAACGAGCTAGACGCCGCGAAAAGCGCAAAGGTCCTCGAATAGAAACGACTGGACTACCCGAGATGCGAAGAGAAGCCTCACCATATGCCTGGACAAAGCCGACTCCGTCTTCGCAAACACCAAAGACAGCAGAAGGCCTCTTTCTTTCACCCGAGGCAATCACACCACCTGCTGTTCCCCGATCAACAACTTTCGACAGACCACCGCCAACCAGCGCGCCTCGCTCCGACTGGTCAGATCCGAGCCGACGTCATCAACAAACTCCAACAAGGGAAGGCACTCCACCACGGTCAACTTCACAGCACGTGTACGAAGGGCGTAGTACTGCCGAGGCGACTCGAAGTGCAGAAGACTATATTCCCCAACGATCGTCGGCACGCTATTCTTGGACCAAACCAGATCATCCTCACTCTTCGCCTCCAACTCCTCTCAATCCACCGACAGGCGACTCTTCCAGAAGACGGTCGGGCCCAACAGAAGATTGTCCACTTCCAAACGATTATGCGCGCAAACCCGCGCCACCCCAAGTCGTTAATCTGCAGCAATCAGCTCGCCCAACGTACCATCCTCGTCAATCGAGTGAAGGAAGCTACGCTCCTCAAGACAGTTACACGCCGGCTCGCAACTCAAGCTCAGACAAGCTGAAGGACAACTACCCTCCTAGCATCCCCAACTCCAGACCAACGTCTAGAGGAGGGTCAACTCCATCCTCACCACAGCCTTCTCCTCGCATACTATACCCTACGGAATATCCTTGGAACATGGGTTCGGCCGCCTCGACTACCGCCCGCCGTGCAGCTCCTCCCTCTCGTCTGGCCGAGTCTACTGTGCCTATTTCACCACGGCCCCAGGCATCGAGGTCTGTATCTAGTCCATACTCGCCACTTCCCTATCCGGATGACAATCGCCCGTTCGAGACCATGCCTTCAGAAAGAGATCATCAATACTTCCCACAACAGTCAAGCGGTCTACTTCCGCCATTCAGTGAACCAGTAACGCGTGCGACTACTCCAAAACAGCAGACACAGTCCAACAACAGCAAGATGCGACCCATTGAGAAATCTGCAAAATCTGGCGCATCAAGACGAGAGGCATCCAAATCTGAGGATTTGTCTGCTGGCACGAAGAAACCTCAATCCGAAAGGCTACCAACATGCAAACGGGTTCCATACACAACCAAATACAATGATTGGTACATACTCGAAGGAGAATATCGTTTTAGCATATGTCCCCGCTGCTACAAGTATGCTTTCGACAGGACCCAGCTAGGAACAGCCTTCAAGCTCTTACCTAGCAACGCGCCAGCCAGGCCTAGAAAATGCGAGTTTAGCAACGCTTGGATTCGTCTTGCATGGATTCTGACTGCAAACGATCGACAAAATACCCTAAACATGATGATGACAATCTTCAGTGTCGAAGAGACTGAAGAACCCTGTCCGGGAACCGGGCGAGGATGGTGCAATTGGTACTCAATTCGCGACCGGGATGGCCATTTCCTACGAGACTTTATCGTATGTCCATCAGACGTCAAAAGAGTTGAAACACTCTTCCCAGGGTTCAGAGGTCTGCTTGTACCACTCCCGAGCAAGTATTCCGACGACAAGGATGAGGAAATCATGGGGCGATACTGCTCTTTGCGACCAGAACACAACAATCGGTATGCGGTCTACATTGATTGCTTGTTCCAGCTCCACGAAGATGCAGTGTCTGGTCAGCGGATGCCTAACACATCAGAATTCGTATCACTTGTCCGACACAAGACCAGACTCCCCGAATGCATCCGCGATGACAAGCTCGAGGGTCATGATTGGTACTACGTTCCCTCGCTGGCACCTGCTTTGACCGTATGCGATGAGTGCTACCATGATGTGGTGTTCCCATGGTTGAGGTCGAATTCTGACGTAGCTGTGAGGTTCAATCGAAAAAAGGAGCCTGTTCGCAACGAAGGCAGAGACGGGGTCTCATGCCAGCTCTACTCACGACGCATGAGGGACGCATTCCGGTACGCAGTCGACACGAACGACATGAGATATCTCGCAAGGAAAGCAAGGGACAGGAAGGATGTAGAGGACGATTTCCAGCGTAGATGCAGAGAGTTGCAAAAGGAAGCCGAGCAGCTCAAAGGTCGCAGCGGGTATGCGATCAGCTCTCGAGCAGAGCAGGAGTTGGCACAACTGCAGCGTGAGATTGAAGCCATTGGAGAGACATGGGAGATGGAATACGAGTAACGGGGACAAAAGGCTAGCAGACTTGCATCGACATTGATCCAGACAATAGCAGTTCTACATAGCGGCCAATGCACTCTCTCCCCCTAATGCATTCCTTGAATATTTCTTTTTTCTTCTCAGATGTAGCCTCCCCGTGTGCTAAAGTTTGTAACTCCTGGCCTCCCACACTCCTCTCTCCCTCGAAGGTATCAATGCTCGCTACGAACAGGCACAATAATTTGCAGATCAGAGTCACATCCAGAGAGCGCCCAGAGAGCTCCGCATCTAGGTGGATATGATCCAGTTCTTGAGAAGACTGTGCATTGTCATAGCTGTACGCGTTACAAACTTTTGCACATGGGGAGGAATTGAATGAGAGTCGCGTGTGGAGAAGCAACCCCGAACTCCGCATGCCTCGGCATGTGTCAACATCATCATCACATGCAAGACAAAGGGTAGAAGACGAGTATCGTCGAGTCTCTTGCACAAAGACACAATCTCAGCAACAACACAGGCAGATGGACGTGACCGAGACATGGCAGTACAATCGAAGCTGTCACTGCCGGGCGGCCTCGTGTCAGAAGGAACGCTGAAGAAGGCCGTGTCCGACCTCACAACGCTATATCTCAAGCACCGCACCCGCATCTCACGCGCCGTCTACATTGGCCTCTTCGTCACCTTGCTGAACCGCATACGCAACGCCATCAACGAACAAAAAGTCGCCGAGCAACAACGACGAGCAGCCGGTCGGAATGGAGAAAGAGAAGGAAGCACGACCGGCGGCAGGAAGAAGGTCGAGCTGAACAGAGAGTTCTTCCGCAACCTGATCCGCTTGCTGAGGATCTGTATACCCGGCTGGAAAAGCAAAGAGCTGCGCCTTCTCATCAGTCACAGCGTCTTCCTCGTCCTGCGAACACTCATCTCTCTTTATGTCGCCGATCTGGACGGAAAACTTGTCTCTGCTCTCGTCCGAGGCAAAGGTAGGGACTTTATCGGCGGCCTGGTGTGGTGGATGATCGTCGCTATCCCTGCCACATTTACGAACTCGATGCTCAGCTACCACCAATGCAAACTCGCCCTCCAATACCGCACCCGCCTTACTCAACACATCCACAACAAATACCTGTCCAACATGACCTTCTACACTCTCTCCGCTCTGGATGATCGAATTAAGAACGCCGACCAGCTCGTCACTGTCGACATCAGCAAGTTCTCAAACTCGCTCGCCGAGTTGTATGGGAATTTGGCAAAACCAGTCCTGGATATGGTCATTTACAATTACTCGCTCTCACGAAGTGTGGGCGGTGAAGGTCTCTTTGCCATGGGCTTGCTCGTCCAGCTCTCGGCTTCTGTCATGCGGGCTCTCACACCACCGTTTGGCAAATACGTTGCGGACGAAGCACGATTGGAGGGCGAGTTCCGCTTCCAGCATTCGCGTGTGATCGATTACAGCGAAGAAATTGCTCTATACCACGGGCAGGAAGCCGAGAAAGATGCTCTCGACAAGCACTACTTCACTCTAATCAAGCACGTAAATCGGATCTTGAGAAGAAGGTTCTACCATGGCATCATGGAGGACTTCGTGATCAAATACTTCTGGGGCGCTTTGGGACTTATGCTCTGCTCGATCCCCGTCTTCTTTAAGCTACCTGTGGCGAAGAACGCCGGAACCGTAGCCAAAAACTCGACAGAGGCTTTCGTCACGAATAGACGATTGCTGCTCAGCTCTTCTGATGCCTTCGGAAGACTCATGTTCTCATACAAGGAGATCTCCCAACTCGCTGGTTACACTTCTCGAGTCTCAACTTTACTTTCTGTCATCGCAGACATCGAAGCTGGACACTTCGAAAAGCAACTGGTCAGTTCTGCATCTGTGGATGCTAATGCAGCAGTTCTTGCTGGTAGAGGAGCTATCACCGAAGGATCTGATATCATGTTCAAGGACGTGCCTATCGTCTCTCCAAATGGCGATATTTTGGTCTCTGCATTGTCCTTCCACATACGTCCTCAAGATCATCTACTCATCATCGGCCCCAATGGATGTGGCAAGTCTTCTCTCTTCCGCATCTTGGGTGGACTCTGGCCTGTGTACGGTGGTGAAGTCAGAAAACCGTCTGCAGAAGACATTTTCTACATCCCTCAACGACCATATCTCATGGCACACGGAAGCCTTCGAGCACAAATCATCTACCCAGACACCGTGGCAGAAATGCACGAGAAGAATGTCACTGATGCAGATCTCCTCGCAATCATCACATCTCTCGATCTCGACAATCTACTTTCACTACCAGCCAAAGACACCACAGGTAACGAAACATCAACGCAATCAGGCCTCGACACGACAGCCCCCTGGCCCGATCTCCTCAGCACCGGAACCCAACAACGCCTCGCCGCCGCCCGTCTCTTCTACCACTCCCCCTGCTACGCCATCCTAGATGAATGCACCTCCTCATTGACCCCCAGTGTGGAAACTCTAATCTACACACAAGCCAAGAAGCGAAACATTACTTTGCTTACGGTCAGCCATCGAAAGAGTCTGTGGCAGTATCATACTAGGATATTGCAGTTTGATGGGAGAGGAGGAGCGTTCTTTGGGGTGTTGGATGCGGAAAAGAGGTTGAGGTTGGAGGATGAGAGGGAGGAGCTGGAAGAGAAGTTGAGGGGGGTCGAAGGGGTGGAGAGGAGGATTGCCGAGTTGGAGGCTGCGTGAGGGATAGTTCTGTGAGCTTTTCTTCTTCGGCGTTGCATGGGGAAGTAGATGCGGTTCACGAGTGGTGCATCTCTTATCTTCATGCCCGTATGCCAATGAATATATGTTTGGTCAACCCACCTTGCTCCATGCAAATTTTCCGGATGGCGTACCACTCATGCTTTAAATTCTCTACGCGCCGAACCTAGTTTGTCTTACCAGCCTCACCACCATCATCACCATGGCTGTCATTAACATCATCAACATTCTTACCCAGCCCCTTTAAGCAGTCTTTCTGAATTGACAGCGAGAGGAGCAAGTAGTCCATCAGGTCAGCAAACCTGTGGCATTTCTCCGGTGTCCCTCGCAGAATGGAGTTCGTGGGGAAGAGTGTTGCAAGTGGATACCAGGAGAGATGAGTCGAGTTCAGAGGTTCACGAGCCTGATCGTCCTTCCATCTCTCCATCTCCTGACGAGCGAGATGAAGTCCTTGCTTGGTCTTGCCAAATCCTACGTCGTCACACAGGACATGTGCAGGCTTGAGGGTGTCGAATTACTAACAAGTCTCTGTGATCTCTGCTCTTTATTGCAGACTACAAGAGATGGATGTCTTGCTACCACTCATGATATGTGACGCAAAGGTCTGCTAAGAGTCTAGTTTACTTATACTTCGAAATGATGCTAATGTTTACCCAAGTATACTGTGCTCGCTTTACCCCCTCAGATCTCCGTTCAGACCGATAGTCAGCTTCAACGAGCCAACCCTGTTCGTAAGTTGCTATACAATAGGAAATATCGTGTCAAAGAAAGCCGGTATCGGCGAAGAAACAGGAATTGAATATTTCGGATCTGCTGAACTGTGTCAACGAGTTCATTTATGATGCAGACTGGGATCGCTGTTCCTGTGAAGTTTGCCCAATGGCTTTCCGTCAACGGGAACCCATGCGTGACTATCAGGTCAATGACTCTTGGTATCTCTCGATTCTCCCTCGGAGGACTGATACAATTGTGCCTTTTCATGTTACAAAACATGGACTGTGGATGATTGGGGAGATGGACCGATTACATAGGCTGATGGACCTGATTCTCTCATCTCCCCTTCAAACTCATTGCAGTGACCAAATCTTGTGGGTTTTGTAAGAGGTAACCAAGGCTTATGCCACAGCTTTCAGCGCTACTTGAAGACGTAGCGGTGATGGTCTGGATGAAGGAAGAGAAGTTGGTCATGAGTGACTATTAAGTCATAGAGACCATCGCCCAACTAGTAAGTGCATTCTCCACTGTACTCTCGTCCATCTCTTTCCTTTTCTCATTCCATGTATCTAACTGGAAGTATCCTCCCAAACATATGAAAGACTGTAGCTGTTCCTACCTACCCTTTGATACATATTTCCTATCTTAGTATTGCGCGCCTAACAACATTCCACCCACGCTACCGTGACTTCCTGAACTTGACCACCCTAGTATCATGAAGGAGCGGAATACCATCGAGAACGAAGGTCGTCGGGTTGATGAATTCTATCAGATGAGATTGCACTCCTAGGATTGCTCCTTAAAACAAACGATCATTGGGTCCAAGGACTTTCGTTCTCGGGTCGATGTACCCGCTCTAATAGTCACACTTCCGAGCCCTCTAATCTAGACAGAAAGCCACACGTCCATACGAAAGAAAGGTAAGTAGCTACACTCCATTATCGACCCGATCCGCTCGACTCTCGACCCCTTTTGCTTTCTCCTTGAACAAGAATCCTAAATATTTGTAGCTGATTTCCGGCGTGGCAGGTGAGCTAGTCGCATATGTACGAATAATGTGTAAGAATACATAACAGAAGGAATAATAGTAGGAAAGGCTGGTTTAAACCAATACTTATGTTATTATTATAGCAAGATACTAGTATCTCATAGGTACTTAGTGATGGAATCCAGGCTATATGAATGCACAAAGGTGTATTATTTAGTGTTGTTGCCGCAGAGATAAATAAGCTTTTACTGGGTCAAATATATGCTGATATGCGATTCTTGGTGACAAAAAGCAGTATAGAGAATGAAGACCGTGGTTGTTTTTATTACAACTGCTCTGCTGGTACATATCACAGCTCTCTAGTGTAGATATGGAGTATAGAGGAGCTATAACAATGCACAACACTTACAGCAGCCGGAGAAAGGATATAGCTCGCTAGAATCAAGACGACAAACATCCTTGTAAGAAGAAGCAAGCGAGATAGTCAGCATCGGCAATCTATAAGGTCTCAACTACAAAGCCCATAACAGACTGCATGCCAGAGATAGAGAAAGAAAAGTGTACTTTATTGCTTGCTTCTATCCTGAATACTGTATCTCAGAATTGAACTCCAGCAGAAGAACAAGCCATCATGATGCATAATGGTTTGACAACCAGGACAGCCTCCCATTTGGAATGATAATGTTCCTGATATCAAGAAGAGTGGTCAATGAAAAGGGTCTATATGTTAGAAGATCTCTCACAAACCTAACAAGTGATAAGAGGTGAGAGGTTTCCAAGATGTCTTCTCTATCTCTCTTTCCACAAGTCACAATGATCACAAAAGCACCCGACTCTGTTCTATGTGTTTGACTAGATCTGCTTGATGCTTTTGGCGTTCGTTATCATTTCTTAACACTATTATTGTTTGTAGGTTATTGGAGGAGAAAGGTGAGCGGTCTTTGTGGTGAGCTTCGAGCTGCTTTTATTCAGCGTGCGGTGTTCCATATCTTGAGTGAGCCATGTCGACATGAGCTTGAGCTATTGCTATAACGATTCGAGCGATATTCTTTCCTCAAAGCGGCAAAGCTTCTTGCATGCCTTTCATCCCCCAATCCTGAAGCTTGCCAGCAACGTCCGACTTCGCCCTCCATTTCTCACAAGATTCTAAGCTCTTGCGACTTATCGGCCCCCATTTTGACCGATTCCTTTCAGTTTCATCCATTTATCCTGCAGAACCTTGTGTAATCCCTGCATACCATCTCCTACTCCACCAACACTTCCGGCTAGCATCAATGCTTTCTCAGCCCACACTCTCGCTTGCTCATTCCCCTCTTCCTGTGTATATGCTTCTTCTTCAGCACCCGCGAACCAAAGATCGACTGCATGGTTGAATGCCGTACTGGCTAGCCACTCGAGCTCTTCTGGTGGGTAAGCTTCAGGTATCTGTTGGGTGGCTGCTTTGGATGCAATGGCAGAAGCTTGATCAAGACAGCGAAGGGAAACGACCGAGTCGGTAGTAAGTGTCATCTGAAACAGGCAGCGAATCCAGCGGGCTAAACGCGTGATGTCTTTGTTGTTGCGCCAGCATGTGTTGATAATCTTCTCCATCACGGAGGGGATCCTGGCAAGGAGATTCGATGTGTTAGGGTGGACGGAAGAAGAGATTATGTGGGTGTGTATGTGGAGGATCAGATCCGCTGCGCTTTCGAGTCGATTCGAGTGGCGGGCTTCGAGACACATCTGTGGAGCGTATCAGTATGTGCTGGTCTACAAGCGCAAGGACCATATACCGATAACACTTTGTCAAGGTCGTGCCAATTTTCGAGGCGCGTCAATGCTTCGAGGTCGAATTGAACCATCTCAAACTCTTTGACCTCGATGTCTGAAGTTGTGTCTGGTTGCAACGATCCATTTTGTAGGGCTTCTTGGTATTTGTGGTGAAATGCTGCAATCTGGCGTCTCGCATCAAGATAGAGCTGTAGCTATCACAGAGTGAGCATAAAGACTGTTATTATAGCACGCTCTGGGTACTCACGGCTCGCTCGATGTTGTCTTTTGATCTTGCGAGGACAACCAAAGCAGATGTGGCCAGGAAGCGACACAGCAGAAGCCGACTGAGCAGACCGTCATCTTTGTCACCTTCTGTACGGAGATGATCGATTAGCTGTTTCATATCAGCAGTCATCCAGAGCCTCTTTGGAAGATAGAACGTACAGCAACACTTGCCATCATGAACCTCGTCAGTACTTCTGGCTGCATATCCGAGCAGTACTTCAAAGCTGTGTTGTAACAGTGACAAGCGAACCATCGAAGTTCAGCAAGCTTGGAATCATCGTTATCAGCGATTCTGAAACTACTTCCGTGTCTCATCGCTGGTCGTGTCAGGTTCATTTTCTATTACGGCTCGTGTATGGAGAGCGTACCAGCTTCGAAGACCTTGCATAACTCGGTCAGACCCGCGTCAAGAGGCATATCGTGGTTGTTCAGTTCTGCTTCGATCGAACCAGCAATACAACTGGATAACGTCAGCTCTGCAAGGAAAGGTAAATTCCAAGTTACGGACCGTAGAAGAACTGGCAGTCGTACATCGTCTAATGGATGTTTTTCGTGAAATTCCAGGACCTTGTGCAGTGTTGCGATGAATTGTTGTCGGTTACCTGCTTGTTGCGCTTCGAGTGCGCAGCCATAAAGATACTTCTCAGTGCCTTTCGAGGACGACTTCAGGACGCCCTCAAGAGATTGCGCAGCTATTACGGTCAGTTACAGTGTTATCTTATAAGTCCAGAGTACTCACCAAGCTCAACATCGTTCTCCTGTAGGGCAATCTTGTACAACAGATATTGAGTCATTGCAGCTGATCTTCCATTCTCTGACATCTGATGATAAGCTGCTCGTGCAGCCGTCAAATCACCTTTTGAAAGAGCCACTGTCATCAATTTGCTGGAAAAAGTCAGACTGCGTGCATGCTGGGGTCAGTCGTCAACGCTTACCGTGACAACTTGGCTTTGTTCAGATCTCCAGAGCTGGCAAATATATCGTGGCTTGCCAAATCACACCATCTAGCAGCTTCGTCCTCATTCTGTGATTGCTGCAGAGCAGTGACAGCTTTCCATATAAGCTAGTTCACTGTCAGGGAGAAACTATCGATTTGAAAAGCATGCTCCAATGTACTTACAGACTGAGAAGCGTGTGTCGCCTCTACACTCAATTTCGTTCCATGCGCATGGGCAATGTCGTCGAACAGATTCCCGAGTCTGGAAGGGTGATCTTGTACAGTCAAAGAGAGCGAACTGATCCAAACTCTGGTTACCACAGTCTTTTCGATCCATGGCTGCGCGATGGGAGACTGTGCAAGCAACCTCGACAGTAGTAGATCCAAGGTCTGGCATGCTAAATGAGAATGGGGACCAGGAGTCGAATTAGTCATGGCAGCTTGATTCGTTGCACCGTCCCTCTCCGGGTTGTATATGTTCAATCTTTGGATTTGATACATGATTCTGGATCCTGTCAGCTCATGGTATACCGTAGAAATTTAATGGCATCCATACGATCTGAAAGTGCCGTCCGAAAGTATAGCTCCACGAACAACCTGGTTCAAGGCTCGTACAGAGTCAGCTGCAGAAGGCTTGTGTATGATCACGCATCTGCCTACCTCCGCAAAACTGATCAGCTTCGAAGGGCTCTTGAGCATAGATGGCATCAAGTCTCAAAAGGTGGACCTCGGCCTTGAAACCATGCTCCTGCTCTTTGTTAGCTGAGATCTAATCTCAACTCGGGTGCTCCAAACCTGGTCGAGTGTCACAAAGAGGCTGGACGCTTCCTCTAACGATACAGCATCACCGGCACCTACCAACGCACGAGCTTCGAACGGTAAGAACACTGGCACACATGGTCTTTGCACAAGACTCACCATAATCGAGCATCACCACTAAGCGAAGGTCGCAGAAGTCCGATGACAACATTTCCGGATCAATGTCTTCGAAGATCTGATAGCTTTGCTCTAGCCACCTGACAGCGCTAGCGAACTGCTTCTTCTGAAGAGCTGATTTGCCAACTTCGTACGTCAAGTCTGCCTTCTTTTCGGCCAGGTGCAGCATGTCTGATCTGCTGGGTACCAAAAGGACCCTCGCAAGCCAGTAGCTCACAGTATCGGGCTTATTCTGTTTCCACGATGTGGTTGCTCGCAAGAGATAATATTCAGCCGTCAACTCCTTGATCATCTCCTGAGACTCGCTCTCCTGTTTATCTTTCTTGTACTCTGGAGGTGGATCTTGTTTGTGCTCGACATGGTCGGCCATCTTCTCGAAGAGCATAGTGCAGAGTTCCAAAGTGTCTGAAGCAATACATATGCGGGCTGCTTTCAAAGCCGTCTTGAGAATGCGGACCAGGTTCTGGGACGACTTCTTACTGCCATGCTTGACGTAGGATCTTTGTGCTGTGTCCAGAAGGAAGTAGGCGAGCACACGTAGCTGGGGTTCGAGTCGGGTCCAGATCTTCAGCATTGGCGAAGACTGGTCTTTGAGGCGAATGGAGGCATTCCAGATCTGTGTTCCAAGACGATCGAAGTCTGCTGCTTTTGCTGCTGGCGAACGAGGACACTTGACTTTGAGAGTGGCATCGAGCTCTTTGATGGTAACAGCGTTCACGTTGCCTGAGTCCAGACGCCTGATCAATTGCGCAACAAAATCTGCCATTGTAGAATTAGTGCGGTGGTTTCCGAGTCGAAGAGCGAGTCATACCAAGGTATGCTGTGATCTTTGGATCGATTTCTGATTTGCCGTTTGTCGCCATATTTGATTGTGCAAAGAAACAAAGGGAGATTGTGCGCAGGACGATGAGACCGAATTGGCCAGTGTAGTATTCAAGTCAGGCAAGCACGACCGCTCGCCCTCCAACCCAAGTGGACTTACCTAGCTTACTTACAACTATCTTATCGAACTTCTTAGACAAAGCAAGATCATGTCTAGATCTGATCTTGATCGGGCAATTCTGTAGCACCAGGCTCTCTCTGCTGACAAGGTGCATAGTTGTCCAGTCGTGTGGTTTCTATGGTAGACGAGGAAACTTCACTGAGAGGTGTGATCTCATTCGTTCTCCATGAATCTATGACTGTTTGGAGACAACTGGACATTCAGACGGCTTTGTTTACTACGAATGCGTAGTCAACATAGAGTAGTGTGATTTACAGACCTTTGCGTCTGATGCAATTGTAGAGGGACAGCAACGAATCGGAGGAAGGCACTCCAAGCTTACCAATTCTGCCGAGGTTCCGAGAGCGGCGGAAGGCTTCTGCGTCATTCGAGGGTCAGATACTAAATTGTGAATCCTTTGCGATTTGAATCACAACACCTTTCGCCATTCCTACGATATTTACACATCTCTGCATCATGCCCACCAGATCCACCATGTTCACAGCCACCTGCAGAAACGTCGCCCGCTCGAGCGCATCAAGGACAGTTGCCACAGCACCAATTCGCAGAAGCCTACATCGCTTGTCAACACCCTCATCTCTCACATCGACCGCCACCAGATACCGCCCGAGTGCGCCTTCGCTCAAGCCTGATCACTCTCGATTCCCTACTGGTACTCGCTCAATCTTCATCCAGACCGAGGACACACCCAATGCCGACGCTCTGAAGTTCATCCCCAACTCTCGCATCTTGCCTGAGAACTTCCAAACAACATTCCTCGAATACCTGTCGCCTCGCTCAACACTCGCACCTCCCCACCCTTCGCCTCTCGCTGCTCAGCTTCTGAATGTAGACGGTGTCTCGTCGGTCTTCTACGGTCCCGATTACATTACCGTGACAAAGGACTCCGCCACTCCATGGCCACACGTCAAGCCCGAAGTCTTTGCTCTCATCACCGAGGCTGTGACATCTGGACAACCTCTTGTAAACACAGTGACCGGAAAGAGTGGTGAAGAGCAGGCAGTCGAGAAGGACTCCTTGGAGTACGATGAGAACGACAGCGAGGTCGTCAGCATGATCAAGGAGCTGCTCGAGACCCGCATCCGTCCGGCTATTCAGGAAGATGGTGGTGATATCGAGTTTAGAGGCTTTGTGGATGGACAGGTTCTTCTGAAGCTGCGTGGTGCTTGCAGAACTTGCGACTCAAGCACGGTCACTCTGAAGACTGGTATTGAGAGCATGCTTATGCACTACATCGGTTCGTATCTCCTTGCCGCATCGTACTCGGACTTCAGGCTAACAGTGTAAACAGATGAGGTTCAGGGTGTCCAACAAGTGCTGGACGAGGAAGAGGAGGTCGCTCTTCGCGAGTTTGCCAAGTTTGAGGAAAAGCTGAAGGCGCAGAAGGGTGAGGTCCCTGCTGCCACTGTCGGCAAGGGCTCTCTCGACACTGTCGAGTAGACGATACTTAGCTCTTGCTCCTTGTTGCATAGCCCGGTTTCTTGTACATTATATGGGGGCTTTCTTTTTTCTGCTCGCGAAGGATACCAATGTTATGACCACAACCATTTTTTGAGATATCATGACACACAAATATCTTGACAAGTTCAAGTTCCATCAATCTCCGCAGGATCCACCATGCAGCACAGTTGCGAAGATAGCCGAACAGATAGAGGCTCTCCTGCATGTCCAGCTGCCAACTAACCCTACCGGTTTATGATCATTTTCAAACACAGCCTCGGAAGCCCATTATACAAGAATAACGTCATGTTTGGTGAGAATAGGAGACGAGACAGCATTGACAAGGATACTTAGCAATGTACTATAAGCGTTGTATGGCGCTTGTTCAGCCAACAAGAAAATGTTGGTGGTGGGGAATAAAAAGTTTCGGTGAATTGACAATCGGGATTGAACAGTGCGTGTGGAGCCCAGCGGAGTCTCCAGATGGTTGAAGTGGCCTGGGGGAGATTGATCTGGAGACTCGACAGCTGTCTCTGAATGGAATGAGCGCTCACATTTCCACTGAGGGACACAGTTGATGAACGTGGCTATACTCTGAGATTGCAGGTGTGCCACGAGGGCTTTGGTATGCTTGTCCAACAGTGCTGCATGGACAGTCCGATGCTTAGAAAAAGTCGATAAGCAGCGAATTGTTGGGAGGGCGTAGCGACTTGCGGGATGACGAAGGTGGATTTGAGCGGCTGCGTTTCCCGCGTTCCCCAGTGGACCTTCCACTTGGTGCGCGGTCCGTAGATCTGGAGTGTATCGAAGCTGCTGCTGCTCTCTTTTTTCCTCCTTCCCGCTACCAGTCGCGTCCAGTTCCTGAAACTTGTCTCGGTTCGGCTGCCTTGCATTGTTTCTTTCTTTAACCTCGCATCCATCACACTTAACATCTTAGCCAATCTTTACCACCACCCGTCGTTCTTTGCCCGGCTTAACTTTCACCACCATCACTAGCCAGCTCTGCGGCTCCTTGTCCATCCGTTGCATACAGGACACACCGCATCGCCATGGTCTACATTGACAACACAGAGGTCCTCTGTGAGGAGGAGAAGCGTCTGCAAGAGGACCGCGAGAGAACCAAGTACTGGAAGAAATGGGGTTCTTACGTCTCAGAGAGACAATGGGCCACTGGTAAGTTGAAGCACATACACTCGACCGCCTCATCGCCCAATGCTGACTGACGCCTCACAGTGAGAGAGGATTACTCGTAAGCTATCCGGCGCCCATCTTGAAGCTTCTGAACAACCACTAACACACAGTCAGCGCTGATGGAGATGCTTGGAGCCGTAAGTCTTGTCCATTGACCTTCCATTGGTGCACCACACAAAGCTAACACCGACGCTAGATTTCTCTCACGACATGTCACGCAAGCGAGCCTACCGTTGGGGCGAGGATGGTATCGCTGGTGTCTCTGACACTCACGGTCTCCAGAACATTGCCTTTGCTTTCTGGAACGGAAAAGAGTAGGCTCTACACACAACGCTGCCATCACTTTCATCTTCTGACACAGCTTCCAGTCCCTTCCTCAAGGAGCGTCTCTTCGGTCTGTCCAACCCTCAGGGTGTTCACGGCGAGAGTATCAAGGAGTGCCATTTCCATCTCGACAACACCCCTACTGTATGTATCTCTGAAGCTTGATCCATGCTTGGACCATGCTGACCTCAGAACTACAGCACTCGTACATGAAATTCCTTTACAAGTACCCTCAAGAGGAGTTCCCCTACGAGCACCTCATCAAGGAGAACGCCAGCCGCAACAAGACCGAGCGCGAGTACAACCTGATCGACACCGATGCCTTTAAAGACAACAAGTACTGGGATATCTTCATTGAGACCGCAAAAGAGTCGGACGACCCAGATGAGCTTTTGTTCCGTGTGACAGCCTACAACCGTGGTCCTGAGGCTGCCAAGTTGCACATCATCCCCCATGTCTGGTTCCGCAACACCTGGGCCTGGGGTTACGACGATGAGAAGCCCGAGAGCAAGCAAGTTAGTGAATTCGCTTGCGAGACCAACCACAAGAAGATCGGCAAGCGCTACTTCCAGTGCTCTCCTTCCCCCAACGTTGGCGGCATCGAAGAGGATGTCCACCCCGAGTTCCTCTTCACCGACAACGACACCAACTTCAAGGCCATCTGGGGCGAGGACCAGAAGAACAAGACCAAGTTCACCAAGGACGCTTTCCACAGACACATTGTCAACAAGGAGAAGGGCGCCATCAACCCTGCCCAGACAGGAACCAAGAGCGCAGCCTGGTATGCATTCGATCAGGGCGAGGGTGTACCTCCCGGTGAGTGCGCCGTCGTTCGTTTCCGCATTTCCAAGAAGCTTGCCGAGGGCTACATTGATGAAGAGCTTTTCGACGACGTTATGGACCAGAGACTCCAAGAAGCCGACGAGTTCTATTACCGTATCAGCCCTATGCCCATGAACGACGACCTTCGCAACATTCAGCGCCAGGCTCTGTCGGGTATGATGTGGTGCAAACAATACTACCACTTCGTCTGGGATCAGTGGGCCAACGGTGATCCTGGTATGCCTCCACCTCCTCCTGGCAGAAAGGCCATTCGCAACGCTCAGTGGAAGCACATGCATCTCGACGACATCTTGTCTATGCCTGATTCGTGGGAGTACCCCTTCTTTGCCGCTTGGGATTCGGCTTTCCACTGTATTCCGCTCACCATGATCGATCCTGAATTTGCCAAGAAGCAGCTCGACCTCTTCACCCGTGAATGGTACATGCACCCCAACGGACAGTTGCCCGCCTACGAATGGAACTTTGGTGACGTCAATCCTCCCGTCCACGCATGGGCTACTTTCAGAACCTTCAAGATGGAGCGCAAGATGTACGGCCGTGAGGACATTGACTTCCTTGAGCGTGTCTTCCAAAAGTTGTTGCTCAACTTCACCTGGTGGGTCAACCGCAAGGATGCTGAGGGCAAGAACGTCTTCGAAGGTGGTTTCTTGGGTCTGGACAACATCGGTCTGTTCAACCGTTCCGACCCTCTTCCTACTGGTGGTGTTCTCGAGCAAGCCGATTCCACTGGTTGGATGGCCTTCTACTGCTTGTGCATGTTGAACATTGCTCTCGAGCTCGCCAAGCACCGCCGCACCTACGAAGACATTGCCTCCAAGTTCTTTGAGCACTTCGTCCTCATCAGTGATGCCATGCAGTACCGCGCTGGCAGTGAGGCAAAGTCTCTCTGGAACGAGGAGGACGGCTTCTACTACGATGCAATCTCATGGGGTGGCCCATGGACTCAGCAGATGCCTGTCCGCTCCCTTGTTGGTCTGATCCCCATGTACGCCTGTTTGACTCTTGAGCCGCAGGTTATTAACAAGCTTCCTCAATTTAAGAAGCGCATGGAGTGGTTCATTGAGAACAAGCACGACGTCTTTGAGCGCAACATCGCCAGTATGAAGCGTCGTGGAAAGGACAACCGTCTTCTGCTTTCCTTGGTCAACGAGGACAGACTCAAGAAGATCTTGGAGCGCATGCTGGACGAGACTGAGTTCTTGTCCAAGGGTGGTATCCGTTCATTGTCCAAGTACCACGAGAAGCACCCTTACTCCATGGACGTTAATGGTCAAACCTTTTCCGTTGGCTACGTTCCTGGCGATTCAGACAGTGGTCTTTTCGGTGGAAACAGTAACTGGCGTGGTCCCGTTTGGATCGCCGTCAACTTCTTGCTGGTTGAGTCGCTGCTCAGATTCTACATGTTCTACGGCAATACCCTCAAGGTCGAGTGTCCTAAGGGTTCCGGCGACATGATGCACCTTGGACATGTAGCTGAAGAGATTCAGCACCGTCTTCAACATCTCATGGCCCGTGGCGATGATGGAAGACGTGCCATCAACGACGGCAACGACATGCTCGACTTTGATCCTCACTGGAAGGACTACCTCTGGTTCTACGAGTTCTTCGACGGAGACAGTGGTAGAGGTCTTGGTGCCAGTCATCAATGTGGTTGGACTGGTCTCATGGCCAAGATGATTCACGACACTGGTGTCAACTGCCGTCTTCCTCAGACTCCCAGAACTCCTACCGCCGCCGCATCCCACTACTTCGATGACGTCTTCACTCGTCAACGCAGAAACTCTCAGACCAAGAAGCCTGGCAACATCCGTCGTTCGTCGACCAGCCGTAGCATTGGTGCTCGCAGCGACTACTGGAAGTCCGCCCCTCCTAGTGATGATGGCGACCATGAAGCTGAAGCTGAAGAGGGCGATGACACGAGGTCTAACGGACGCGCTTGGACGATCTACAAGGAGGACGGTAATGCCGAGTCTCGCAACAAGGAGAGAGAAAGCGCAGACGACCACGTCCACAAGTACGTTCAAGATCAGCTCAAGCGTCTGATGACACCGAATGGTCCCGAGCAGTACGAGGATGAGATTGAGTAAACGAGCATGGCATTGGCAATTGCGGCGTTGGTGTGAGTGGGTTTATTGTTCTGAATAAGGCATTAACAGCAGGATCGGAAACCTGCGGTGTAGAAAGACTCCTAGATTCCTGATATTACGTAATGAACCGTTCCGTACCTGTCAATTGTCTCCTGTTCGTCGATATGTTCCGTGGTGTCTCTGCCTGAGTGTGCCAATGGAGAGGACCGCTGGGTATCAATATGGCCAGGCGTCTAGAGCTGACACACTGCCCAGACTATATCTACCTCCAGCTCAACCACACGTACTTGATAATCATCTGAGAGCATTCGAAGCATCCGCTACTGGTCCCTCTACCCATACGTGATAGAGATATGAATATGTTGCTGGTAGATGATGATTGCTCGAAGGTTGACTTGATGACCAGGGTGATACCTTCGGCCACTGCATCCCGGGCCGACAACTCTTCGGCAGAGCGGTGCACCACATCAGGCAGGTGGATCCGACATGATAGCCGGTGCGGGCAACATGATAGGTATATCTATACATTAGCCGGACCATCTGGCATGGAAGGTCATTCAATTTATGTTTCCTATCATCGTCCCGTGTCTTGACATAATTAACACCACAGGTTGAAGCTGGAGCACCTATTTCACCAAGCATCGTTGCGAGAAAGAAACGACAAGAATGGCTTCACGAGCATTACTCCAACGGGCCTCTGGCCGTGGAGCTCTGCAAAAACTTAACCGTGTTTCTGTTGCTTCGACTGTATGTTCATCGAAGAGCTTCAGTACTCGTAACACCAACAATGGCGTTTTGTACAAACCCTCCAGCAACACCTTCAACACCTCCAACATCACAATCAGCAACATCACCAAAGCCAACAATATCAGAAACTCGAGACACTTCTCCACTTCAACCACAAAGACCAAGGAACTGAGCAAAATGTCTGAAGATGAAGTTTCAGGATTGAAAGTTAAAGAGGATAGATTGATGCGGGATTTGCATGAGACGTGTGAGTGGGGGAAGGGGGAGAGATGGGGCAGGTGAGTTTGATCATTTCTTTTTCGTTTTTGCTTTGTTCGCATATCCTTTTGTGTTGTATGGCATTTGCTGTACTTGGGGTTTATCTGTGGGAAATGGAAAGAGTAGGAGTGAGTGATGTTGAAGATGGCAAGGGAGGTCGAGAGGAAGAAGTGGAAGGGGACCGAGAAGAAAGAAAGAAATAACAAGAAGAAGACAGTACCGTACGAGGAAAACCCAGTTCATTTGTCTATGAGGAAGAGGAATATCACTACGACTGGAGCATTGTTTAGAAGTCACAGACGCAAGTCGGCTGGGATCCACCATCAATGCTCGAAAACGACTCACCCTGAGGAGAAATCGGGATCCACCAGCATCTGCATCCTGCCGTCCCCAGCTGGACTTTTATATATAGCTTTTCGTGTTTCATTTCTCTCTTACTTTCTTTCTGCTCTCTTTCTCCTGGCACTGCCTTTGCATTCCAATCCTGGAAGCCTGTCTCACTCGAGCTAACTCAAATAATCACAGTGCACCCACCGAAACAGGCATGTCGCGCCTGTCCCTCTCAGACACCGATAAACAAGCCCGAGATTGGTTCGCTCAAACTACAGAGAGCTTAGGATGTGTTGTCACCACCGACTCCATGGGCAACCAATTCGCCATCCGCCCAGGCACCAACGACGGCCCTCCCACGGTAGCAGGCAGCCACCTAGACACCCAACCAACAGGCGGACGCTACGATGGCATCCTAGGCGTCACCGCAGGCATAGAGATGCTGCGAACACTTCACGACAACGAGATCACTACTGCCTTCCCGGTAGGAGTGGTAAACTGGACGAACGAAGAAGGAGCACGATTCCCCATCTCTATGGTTTCGTCTGGCGTTTGGGCTGGCTGCATTCCCCTCAGTCACGCACACGATCTCAAGGAAGTAGGCACTGGCACTGCGACCATGAAATCAGAGCTTCAACGAATCGGGTATCTTGGGGAGGTAGACTGCAACCATGAAACCGTGCCTCTGGCCGCTCACTTCGAACTCCACATCGAACAAGGTCCCATTCTGGAAGCTGAAAACCGGAAAATCGGTATCGTGCAGGGTGTGCAAGCCTACAAATGGTTCACCGTCAAAGTCAGAGGCGCCGATTGCCACACTGGCACAACAAGCTTCTCACACCGCGCTGATGCCATGTTGGCTGCTGCCAAAATGATCGTGTACTCGCACCGTGCGGCGGCAAAACGAGGTGCATTGGCCAGCACAGGAATCTTGCAACTCAAACCGGGAAGCACGAATACAGTGCCCGGAAGCGTGGACTTTTCACTGGATATACGCAGTCCAGACGACCACATTGTCGAAGAAGTAGAAAAGGATTGCAGAGAAGTCTTTTCTGCCCTCGCTGCTGGAGAAAACATCGACGGTCTCAACGATCACTTTACTCCATCTTCGAAATCCTGCGAAGTGAGCTGGATCCTCGACACCCATTCCCCAGCCACGAAATTTCACTCTGATTGTATCTCCTGCGTTGAATCCGCTGCTTTATCGCTCTTTGGCGATGACACGGAGGTATTGACGAAGCCAATGACGTCGGGAGCTGGACACGATAGCGTATACACCAGCAAAAGAGTGCCTACGACTATGATCTTCGTACCCAGCAGGGATGGAGTGAGTCATAATCCGGTTGAGTACACGAAACCTGAGGATTGCGCTATGGGAGCGCAGGTTTTGATGCAAGCGATATTGAGGTATGATAGACGTAGAGCTGAAGGCAAGGTTTGAGTGTATTGGAGCAGTTGATGGCAATGAGTAGGAGAAGGAGAAGGAAGGGGCTTCGCGGCGAGCAGTGCAGGTTGAGTCGAGGGGATGTGCGTGGGGGATATGAGTGCAGGGTTGCGGAATTTTGGCGAACGGATGGTAGAACTATAGCTAGTATAGTGTGAGATGGTCACGGTAGCCAGAAGGCTAGGGGTGTACCTGCCAACCTGCCAACCTTCCAACATCAAACAAAGACACCTCAGTGACAACCAAATCACACCCAATCTCACTCTTGCATTGAGATACATACCACTGGAATCAGTTATCGGATAGTGCTTGCTTCTTGACTTTTTGTGTTGTTTATCTTGGCCCGAAGGTTCATAGTCTGATTCAGGGAGGGATTGGCTTGCAGCAACTATTCTGCCAGCTTCTTGACCTTTTATGCCTTCTTTGCTGGTGTCCAAGGTGCTCAATTGTGCAAGTACGTGTTGCAGTGACCTTTTGAGGTGTTGTGAGGTTGATAGGCATGAATAGCTAGGACGTGATTGCACTCATCTCAAAGTCGGCAGTACAAGTGATCAAGCGGACGATGATTAGCCATCAGCATCATGAGATGAATCTGCCATGCTAACGATCTGTTTGAGAGTTTGGCTGAATGGAAAAAACCACATAGGTCTTGGTTCGTAAAAGCTCTTCTCTTTCCTTTGACTATCGGATATCGCTTCTGCTGCGGGTGTGTAAGCCAACGTTTCATTGACTCAGGAGTTCTCTCGTGGTGCGCAGGCTGAAGGTTGAACACTGGTCGTCTGTAGAGCAAGTACTACACGAACACAACTTGGATGTTGTGATTGATCTGGTAGATAGTGAATAGAAAATGTAATATGCAATTTGAAGACAAAACGCCAAAACTCGCTCGCTCGAAAGGAGGGAAAAAAAACCTGAGTAGAACCCCATCACCTATACCCAGATGCAAGAACACAGAGTGGGAAAAAATCAAGGTCGATCGAAATCATGCCTTGGCTTTGCCTTTGCCCTCGTACTCGACAGGAGCATCTTCGTTCTCTTCTTCGTCGCTCATGAACTCGTCATCCTCATCGTCCCAGCCGTGGAAGGTACGAGAGGCAGCAGGGGTAGGCTTAGCAGCTTGCACATCATCGTTGTCGCTTGATGCAGAGCTGGAAGCCTCAGGTTGAGCATCACTGCCTTCACCCTCAGCAGCCGAACTCTCACTGCCAGTTCTCTCAAGCACAGGCGTATCGGCCTCAATCAGACCAGCCTTCATAGCCGCCAACACGGCATCCCTAGTCTTTTGCTCAGCCTCCTCTTTGGCCTCGACCCACTCCCCATCCAACCTCGCATTCCTGTTTCCCTTCTTCAACTCTTCCTCTTTGCGTTCTGCAGCTTCCACGACAGCTTCCCAGCGTTGCCTTCTCTCCTCCCTTTCCTTCTTGTCCATTTCTGGCTTGAGAGCGAGGTACTCGGCTAAGTTCTTGGCTTCGGTAATCGTGCGCAGACGGCGACCGTCGAGATTGCGGTTGCTGCCGTTTATTTGGTCGGGGTTGCGATTGCGGTTTTTGCGTGAGGACATGCGACCGCCTGCTGCGCGGAGTTGGGAGCCGAAACCGCCTTTTCCACCGAGGAGGCGTGCGCTGAGGTGTAGTGGGAGAAGGGTGCAGCTGTCATTGTCGGAGAGCAGAGATTTGAGTGATGAGGTTGATGTTGTATCGATGCGACG
>Ga0058697_10000278_pt1 | contig 24117 bp, 20 predicted proteins | sample AgamicAsMae_FD_66619 | JGI IMG/M metagenome (GOLD analysis project Ga0058697, IMG submission 66619) | Agave microbial communities from Guanajuato, Mexico - As.Ma.e | ecosystem: Host-associated > Plants > Phyllosphere > Phylloplane/Leaf | place: Guanajuato, Mexico | collected 2012-06-04
TGCCATTCGTAAACAGCCGGCGGCGGGCGCCTTCCCAAAGAGGCTATGTGATTAGCTTCATCTGCGGGCCATCTGTGGAGACGTTAGATCCGGACACAACCATCAGCGTGGTCGTTGACTCGTTGACATGTGAAGCATCCAAGCATGGATACGACGACCACGCTTTGTTGTTGCCTTCTGGGTCAAGACGGCTACCCACTGTCTGCAGAGTCTGCGACAAGACACTCGACATTCGACACTCAAAGCGAGGCGCTGGTGATCAGCGCGATCGAGTCGAGTGCGGCGTGCGTCATTCATCGAAAAAGTACATGCGGCTCAGCCATGTTTTGGTTCCAAGTTCCAACCGGCACGAACAAGCACTGTTGCTGCTTTTGCATCTAAACTACCTATGCTCCCCTGCCTCTTCCCGCCCGGAGCCTCCTATTCTTTAGTCTGCCTCCCCTTGCTTTTGTAAATACCAGCTCGCTTCCTCCTTCGACTGATGTCGGCCTCTCCTATACCACTGTCTGGCTGTACATAATCACCTTGACCGACATGCCACATGTCTCGTCCGACTCAAAACGGGACGCCGAGCCCGACTCAACCAAATTCATATCAAAAGCAGAGGCGGCTATTGAATTCGCACACCAGGCCGAGCGTCTTGCTCAGTACACGCCCGAGCAGGAACGCAAACGCCATTCTGGATCGACTCAGGCTGTCGAAGCCAAATTCGTGACAGCTCAGGACCCAGTCATTGTTACCGCTAACGGCAGTCGCCTGCCTGCAGTCCCTATAGACGAAGCACTGAAACTCAATCGCTTGAAGGACCAACTCGAAGACCGCGAGTCAGATGGTTGCATTCCTGTCAAATACAGCACTCGCCAGGCCAGAGATGGCACGACCCATGGCATCCTCGAGAAGGACGGTGCATGGCAGAGCAGTGAACCCAGCGCGCCTCTGAGATCAGCCGTGCCACCTTCGCGGACGAACCCCATGTTCCCACCTCTCCCCACCTATGGTCCCCCAAGTTTTCTAAGGACACTACACTGCGCCTTTTTCAGAACGACAAGTTCTGTCTTGTCTTTCCTGTTCCTTTTGGTCATCGTTCTAGGTGCCGCTTTCACCAGCATCCCGCTCGCTGTCGAACACGTCCGACTACGACTCCAGTTCAAGAATCCCGATAAGAGGAGGCCATTTTTTGAGGAGGAACAACGACGGAAACAAGCTCGGGCAAAAGAGAATCGCGACTGGGCAAAAGGCAAGCCTGCTACAAGTCCAGCTGCAGTCGAAACATCGCCTCCACAAGACGGTACATTTGTCCCCACAGAGGGCGGCCCTGACCCTCTAGTATGCGATCCTGGGTACTATGCCCGCCGTGTGGGTCTGGACGTCGAGATCTTCGATGTCGAAACCGAAGATGGCTTCATCATTGAGCTGTGGCACGTGTTCAACCCCCGGGAGTATCGTCCAGTATCGCCAGCTGCCCACGGCCCTCGTGGACCCGACGTCTTCGAAACCACCAAATCAGATCCCATGTTTGGCGAGGCCGAACGTGCATTCCCCGCGGGAAACAAAAAGTACCCCGTCTTGATGATCCACGGCCTATTGCAGAGTGCCGGTGCTTACTGTTGCACCGATGACGATAGTCTCGCCTTCTACCTCGCCAAGAGTGGTTACGACGTCTGGCTGGGAAACAACAGATGTGGCTTCAACCCGCGACACACCTTACTGGATTACGCCGATCCGCGCATGTGGTCTTGGAACATTCGTCAGATGGGCGTTCTGGATCTCCCCGCTCTCATCTCGCGCGTACTTTCAGAGACCGGCTTCGAAAAGCTCGGGTTAGTCTGCCACAGTCAAGGTACTACACAGACTCTAGTTGCACTTGCAAAAGAGCAACGTCCAGATATTGGCGAGAAGATCTCAGTCTTCTGCGCGTTAGCACCGGCAGCTTATGCTGGACCATTGATTGGCAAGGCATATTTCAAGTTTATGCGCATGATCAACCCAAACTTCTTCCGATGCGTTTTTGGCATTCACGCTTTCATCCCGTTTATGATGCGGATGCATAAGCTACTGCCGGCCAAGCTCTACGGTGCAATGGGCTATCGCGTCTTCAGTTTCCTCTTCAACTGGACTGACACTAGATGGGAGATTGATCTGCGTGATCGCATGTTCCAATTTGCGCCCGTCTATGTCAGTGCTGAGAGTATGCGCTGGTGGCTTGGAAGAGAGTGCTTTGCGAAGCAGAAATGTATTCTTGCTACGAGGGAAGAGGGCCGTATGGAAGACGAAGAGGACGAGGAAGAGGACGAAGTCATTCGTCGATACTACGATGGTGAACGTACCGACACCGAGAAGTCTCCCGACAGGAGTGGCGAAGAACGCTCTGGCAGGAATCATTCAAATCTTCCCCATCAGGATCGCGACAAGAGCGAAGAGCGAGGCAAGTATGCCTGGTACAACGAGCAGTTCCCTCCGCTAGCCATGTGGGTTGCTGGCAACGATGACCTGGTTGATGGACGACGCCTCTTGAGACGCTTTGATCGTGGCCGCGAACCTCATGTTAAGGTCGTGCACAAGAAGATCATCGAAGGATACGAGCATCTCGATGTAATTTGGGCCATGGACGTGATCGAAAAGGTCGGCAAAGAAGTCAAGGATGTCATCTGGGCCACGGCATCAGAAGAAGCTCGCGAGCAGTGCCGGACGCCAATTGGCTGCGTAGACAAGCCAGAAGACCAAGAAAAGACGGATGGCGATCTGGCCGACAGCTTTTACGATGAGAGGAATCCGCGTGACATGGGCGTGGATGTCAGTAAAGCGAATGCCAACTCCAAGAACTCTGGCCCCGTAAGTCCAACGCAGGTCGATACAACAGCAGGAGAGTGGAGCAGGGACTTGAGACATGACCGAGAAGAGGCTAAAGACAATGCAGGGAAGGAAAACTGAACTGTTGCTTTGTCCTCATACTACTTTTCGGTTCTTATTTTGCATTAATCATGTAGTCTGCGTTTTTGCTTCACGTTTTAGAGATATCCTTGTTGTTCACTATACCACTGCTAGCTAAATGATCATATAATACTTTTGCTTTGGAGCAAATTCCATCCTTGGTCGTCTTTTGCACATCTGTTTGAGAGTTCTAGGCAGTGTAGTCCTTGGATCGAGGTCATCTTGCGCCATGCTTCCGCTGGACAGACATGGAGATCCTCAGCAATACTGCGTGAGCTTTTAGAAGGCCAACCACTCTTCTAAAGCAGCTGGCGCACTGCGTTGCGCAATGAACCCTGGCCACGCGAACCAGTACGCGAAGGACGCCTTCACAAAGGCAACAACACGAGGCAGCCTCTAGTACTGCAACGGTGTTACTGTAGCCGTTGCATTTCGGCATAGTAGAGAAGTAGCATATCGATACTCATGAGCGTCATTTCGTTGGTGAGTTATACTTGTCTTTCCAGATCCAGCTGTTTCCGACACTTTTGCGGCCAGCGCCTTCAGCCAATCGCAGATACTGAGCTGCTTTGAACTGTAGAATTGTATAAGCACAATATTCATTGACAAAACATAGTGAGAGCAACTTACCTTGTCTTTGGGCCCGCCAAAGCCTTCCATGTGGCACCAGGCTGCTTCTTCCAAAGCGTCAGGGTCACCGAGGTTGGCAGCAACCTCGTAGTAATTCCTCGCAGCTACCTTGTCGACTTTGATACCCCATCCGTAGCGGAAGCAGTTGGCCAATTCGAAGATAGCGAGGACCAGCTCGCCTTTTGCTTCGCCGCCTGCTTTTGAGCCCGAGGACAAGGCGGCAGATTCGATGGCAGCGCTGTTTGACGCGGCCAGACTCAGGTAGTGTATCGCAGCATCTGCAGATGGAGTAATGCCCCAGCCGTGCCGTAGAGCAAGTCCGTAGAGAACCTGGCAGAGTGGATTGTTCGCGCCATTGGGATCTGCCAGTTTTCCAAAGATTTGCGTGGAATGCTCTAGATCGCCTTCCTCGTGCAAGCGAATGGCTTCTTGTATGTCGGCTTCACCTTCCTCGAGCGAGGTACTCCGCCGGTGGGCTTTTTTCTCGCCCGAATCTGATCTCTCGCCGTCCAGTATAGGGTTCTTGAGGGCCATCATGGTAGCTCGTTTCTCCCATTGTGCTTCACGCTGCATCTTGTTCTCTTTGGTCTCTGTCTCTTTCACTCTGCCTTTGGCGTCAGGGGGATCCATGGGCGCTGGGGTGTTTTGGGGAGCGTCTCCCAGATCGGTAGGCAGATGGTTACTGCTCTCACTCTTGGAGAGGCCTCTTGACCTGCCAAAGTGCAGTCTCTCCGAGAGCTTGCGCTCATTCTTGGGTCGTATTGGAAGTACAGCTGTCGGCTCCTTCTCCTCGGAGTGAGATGGCAGGACACTATTGGTGGAGAGGGTGGAGACAAAGTTGGAGCTGCTCTTGCGAAAGATGTTGCGGCGTTTCTTCTCGGCGGGAATTTGTTCGGGGGCTGTTGGAACTTCGTCGCCAGGATACGATGGTGGTATAATGACTTCTTGTTCGTGTGTCGTGGTACGCATGAAAGTAAATTCCGGTACGGGATTGGGAAGGTTTGGCAAAGAGTTGGAGCTCGTACTACGTGTGCTTGTCGCATCGCCCTGAATATTGGAGCGCTTCTTGAGCACGTCTCGCAGCGGCATGGTGGAGATGGAGATGGAGATGGAAGTTGGTTTAGGCGGGTTGAGATGGAGGGTTGTGTCAGCGTGTCCTCAGAAAATGTTGATAGAGTCGGCAGATGGGTGGTTTCGTTTTCGTCGTCTGCTGTATGGAAGCCATGAACAGGTCAGACTGGCAATGGGTGCTGGCCATGGTGGTGACTTGGTCAGAGGCAGCGCTTGCGGCTGTGCTGATCCGGCCAAGCCTCCTTGATGTACTCTGTCGTTTCATCCATCATCCTTTGACCACGACAATCCTAAAATACTTCATGAATCCTCTCCCGCACACACCAACATGCAGGCAGCTAGATCCTCTTCGTAATATCGGCTTGTAACATGGCTGGGAGCCCAACATTCGTCACTGTTGTATAGTACCACGAGTCATCAAGGTGCAGCAGCACAATCTTCTTTGAATTACATTTCCTTTTCTTTCTTGCTATCATTGTTTTTCTCTGCTTGATTAACAATTCTTTCTGTCTTTCTTGTTGCTCCATTCTTGGAATCTTTCTTGCAACCCAAAGCTGTCTCTCCGAAAATGCTATTTGACTCCTTGACCAACATGCTTGGTATGATCCGCCAGAAACATCTATACTATGCCATCTGAAATGACATGCTTGTCGGAAATCAAGGCTTCGTGGCGAACCGGATCAAGAGAACCTAACATAATCTTGCTGCTGGGAGAGCTCATGGTCGCCCTCACTAGTGCCACCCACGACTTCGTTGTCACTGAAGTTGTCCGAGTCTACATCGTCATAGTCAATTCCGTCGTAGCTCTCTTCGTCGCTGGACAAATCCGACGTCTCTGCTTCGTCCATTTTGTTTTCTGCTGACTTAGCCTTACGCATGTTGCCAGCAGTGTCGACGTGTGGAAGGCGGCACTTTTTGTTACGGCATATACCTGTGTTAGCGTAATCCGGACATTCAAATACGTGACGCTCAGTGCACTCAGCACCCTTCTCGCAATAGCCAATGGTGCCGAAGGCTCGACAAGCGGGTGCAGCGGGGTTGACCGCAACGTGGGCATAGCGGCAGTCTGGGTTGGTGCAGTTGCCACGAAGGAAGTGAGTGCAAGCAGGGACACGGTGAGGGGTGGTTTCATGGGAAAGGTTGCAAGCATCACCAGCAGCGCAACGGCCAGTTCGAAGGAACTCCTTGCACACGGCGATCTTGTTCGGATCATGCGTATAGCGGCAGCGGTTTCCGTGGGCGCACATACCTGTGAGAAAGAGTCAGTAAAGATACGAAAGGCCTACCAACGGACATGTTGAGATGGTCGCTCTCGTTCAGATCCGTCGCGCAAGGACCAGCTTGTATGGCGGTTGGAGTATTCGGTACCCGTAGCAGTGAATATTGGACACAATTCCGAGCTCTTCTTGGTGTTGTTTTCCCTGTTGTCACCCGATCAATCAAAAATTGTCCTTCCCAGATCTCTTGACTCTTTTCCAGTACCTCATCGATTTCTTCACGAGACCAGCACGGTAAAGGTTACCGTGCTTACTCCTGTGGAATGTGACACCAGCTACTTTGGTGATCTTGGGTGTCGCTCCGGGATCCGTGTTCGAGTCATCTATACAGGTGAGATGGTGCGCGAGGGTGTCGACATGGGTCGACTCACCGAACATGCGGATTAATTTGCTTCCATCAGCAGCTACGCGGAATCTGAGGTTGTTGATTTGGATGTCACGCACGGCAGCGGGCCCTGCAGTTGAAGGAGCGCCATAGGTAGTCGAGGCAGCCTGCTGAGGCTGGAAGGCGTTGATAACCCTAGCCTTCTCTTTTTCGTTTCGCAGGCGCTGTTTCTCTTGCAATGTAGCTTCAATTTCCGATTGGCGCTGTTGTGTCTTTTGGTCGTAGACAGAGGTGTTGATCAGCTGCATGTGACGGTCGCGCTTGAGGACAAAGCCGTCGGAAGTTGTGAGGGCAGGCGTTGCAGGAGAGGCTTGCTGACCAGCAGGAGATCCGACGGAGCTGTTAACGACGAGGGAGCGGTTGCGGTACGAGGGAGCATAGGCGGGTTTGTGCGAAAAGCCGCGAGGGTGATGGTAAGGCGCATAGCGATCAGGCGCGTATTGACCAGTCCATCCGGCGCCACGACCTCTTGGGTAGTAGCTCGAGCCACGTCCAGCTGGTGGAGCGTAGGTCGGCGTGGGAGGTGCGCTTTCAGATTGTCGTTGCTGGTTGATGCGGCCTGCAGCAAGGTTAGGGCCATATTTGAATGCGATGCGACTTTCCTTACCAGAAAGTGCGGCGATTCTGGCGCGAAGCTCTGCCTCTTCGCTCATCTTACTCGACTACAGGGTAGAGAGACGTTGATACTGAGTGGGTTAAGGATGTTAGTCGTGGTGTTGTTCAAGATGTCAAATTGGAAGGTGGTCGAGTCGGTGAAGGCACGAGGAATGCGGAAGCTGCGTAGAAAGAAGGCGCGCCCCAAGAATGACGCCAAACTTCCGCTTCTGGACGCTTCCACCTTGTTGTCACGAAAGCTCTTTTCTGATCAAACTGAACGCCTTGTGTTTGTCGATGGTTCACTGTGGTGGCCCCAGTCGCTTCGTCGATAACAACGGACCTCCCTTTGTCCAAAATGAGGTGCTCCCAAATGCTCTGCTCCATGATGATGTATCAATATGTCGACGGCTAAATTTTGGATTACCTCATCGTGTCGAGGGCTAAGTAGGTGTTTTTTTCATGATGCTCGAGAAACCTGACACCCGACACGAACACTGTGACTAACCGAGAGACGACATTTTACACACGCAACAACCTATCGCTTAGATATCACCACCCATGAAACAAGCTCACTGGCTCGATCAATACGCCTCGAACTATCATGAATGGCACCAGGCACGCAATCATGGCAAACATTGCTTTTACCGTCCTTTGGGCATCGTAGAGACAGCTTTCGACTCTGACGGAATATACTACCAAGGCCGTGCCGATGTCAACGCCTTGCTCGAACTTCAGGCAAAACATCGCCTGTCACAGGAGCAGCTCCGCAAGAGAATCACGCTGGCATGGACTGTCCTCCGCTTGTCCCATGTTCTGCTGCTAGCTCGTGCCGTGGATCGAGAATCCTTCATGACTGCTGGAAATGCTTCCCAGACACGCTTCTTCATGATCTGTCCTCCTGAGGGCTCTCGAAATGCCATCGCAGACGCCACCAAAGCTTTGTCCTTTGTTGAGCCGCATATGGATGACCATGGACTTGCCACATTCTACCGACATGCCCAGAACACAGGCCGTGTCGTGAATGCCAACGAGTTTCTTGCCAAGCTGTTTGTATTCCCGATAGATAATACTGCAGGTTCGAAGACAAGTTTGAAGTTTTTGTTCGTCAAGGGCCATCAAATCACGGATGGATTGACGAACTTTACCTGGCTGAGCCACTTCGTCAAGCTCTTGAACACACCTTCGGCGATTCTCGAAGACGCCGTCAATGATCTTTCACATCGAACATCAATCCAAACTCGACTTCCACTACCCCAAGAAGATCTATATCCCCGTACATCTGGCTCGATAGCGAAGAGGCGCTGGTTCTGGCTTCTGACGCTCGTACTCCGACACGTAAAGAAGCCGATGCCAGCAGCCTTTCCCAACCCACTGCGCCGTATCACTCCTTTGAAAGAAGCCATGGCAATGCCTCCAACCTATGATTCATATCTCGACTACAACATTAAGCCTCCGTTGAACACCTTCACATGCATGGCCAAGGTTCCGAAACTTGCCACCCAGAGACTGCACAAGTGGTGTCGCGATGCGGGTACGAGTATTGGCGCAGGTGCTTTTGTGCTTGTCGCCATGGTAATGATGTCTCTCCACGAGGATCTGCACCCAGATGAAGCGCCGGAATCGCGTCGTCCTTTCATTGGGAGCTTCCCAATCAATCCACGGCCGTTCTTCAAACATCATGAAGCCCCCAACTCCATGATGCTAGCGTTCTCGGATGGTGTGGTACTTCCGTTCTTGCCATCATCACTCGATCTCGAGAGTCGTTTCAAGATTCTGGTTAGGCAAGCACATCGCCAACTGGGACTGTACCAGAAGCGTGTAAAAGCAGAGGAACAAGATTCAATTGCGTACATGGGAAGCAGAGGCGCAGGAAGGGTCATCGCTATGAACTACGTCGGGGCAATGGAACGACTACGGTCAAAACTCCCAGAAGAACTTCGACACACCCTGGGAAACCACAGCCCTCAGGGCGGACTGACTGCCGCACAAAACGGAAGTATGGCTACTTGCGGTGTGAGCTCGGTGGGCAGGTCTGGATGGCGTCAAGGAGAGTTCAATGTCGACGGAGAGCTCGGCGAGGGCGAAGATGCTTTTGTGGCAGACTACCGCTCGAGTAAACAGAATGTCCGCGCACGCGATGGTGAGTTCCTTGTTGGAGTCTGGGGCGATGATGATGGCATCGCTGCGAACGTCTCTTACGACGGGAATGCCATCGATGAGGATATGATCTGGGAATGGCAAAACAGAATGGAGAATCTACTGGTGAAAAGGGACACCAGCGCCAAACTCTAAGGCCAGCCAGCAGAGGGAAGCCGACCTGCACATTCGACTTCTGGCTGCTCACAGTTCATCCGGAGTTTCGGATCGCTCACAGCCGTGAGGTTTAGGTCAGGTCTTTACAATCGCCGTTTTAGTGAAGGAGAGTTGTCTCGACTACTATCCCCACAGCCCCGCATTGGAGTTGTGGGCGGAGAAGCAACCTTAAAATCACTCGGAACGGTATCTTCACAACCCGAGCTCCCTTTACGTATGTCGAGTTTGTTTAGTTCAAACATCAAATATACATATATAAAAGCAGAAGGTCAGTACCAAGGAGACTGAAGTATGATAAATCACTTTGTCTTTCTCGAACATGGACGTTATCACTCTATTACCTATCACCGTTCAAGCCGGCATTGTTCTTCTGGGAGTGATTGGAACTCTGGCCCTCGCCAGAAAGTTACAGAAATACAGACATGAAAGGAACCTCCTACCTTTACCGCCACAGCCGTCTGGCTCGTTTCTGGTTGGCAACATGGCTGAGGTGATTGCTGCAAGCAAAGTCGGCCAGCAACATCTGCTCTTCCAACGCTGGGCTCAGGAACACGGAGAAATATTCCGTGTCCGTGTTGGTCCCTTCACAGAGTATTTCATCAACTCTGATGCTGCAGTCAAGGAGATCTTTGACAAGGCATCAGCTCAAACGGCCGAACGACCTCGCTGGATTGTGTCCAACGAGCAAATATGCAATCAACTCAATGTCTTGCTGCTCAACGCCAGTGACCCTCGCTGGAAGCACCAACGCAAAGTCATACACTCTGGTCTGACCAGTATACCGAGAGCAGACGCTGGCTTGCCATTCCTCCATTACGAGACTGCCAAGTTTATGCAAGAGCTTGCCAATAACCCGACCATTGGCTGTGAAAGCAAGGAACTTTTCGCTGCTATTGGACGCTATACTTATAGCACTTTTGCATCACAGACCTTCGGCTTGGACATACCCGATACCAATGATCCCACCATCGACTATATTTTCGAGACTGGTTTGGCACAGATCCAGGGTACATTACCCGGCAATCACATTGTTGACATTCTGCCATGGCTAGACAACCTTCCAATGTTCCTCAAGCCATGGGAACGCAATGCTCGACGAAGATTCAAGCGAGACATGGACTGGTGCGTTGAACGACTCATGCGCATTAAAAAAGGAAGGTCTCGCAACGTTATGCAAGATGCCTTCTTGCCGCGTGTCTTGGAGGACGAGAAGAACCTCGGCTTCGGCAGTGTAGAAGAAGCTGCCTATCTGTCACTACAACTCATCATTGGCGCCGCGGACACCAGCAAGATGAGTACCTGGTCCTTCTTAGAAGCCATGATGACCTACCCAGGAATTCAGGAAAAGGGTCACCAAGAAATCGTCAAAGTCGTTGGAGATCGTCTACCCGTATTCGAAGATCTTGAAGAGATACCCTATGTACGATGTTTGATGAAGGAAACATGGAGATGGCGTCCTCCGGTATCTCTCGGACATCCACACACCACGACTCGTGATCTCGAGTACGGCGGCTACCGTATTCCTAAAGGCTCACGACTACACCTAAACGCGTGGGCTATACAACACGATCCTGACCGCCACGAAGATCCCGATCGTTTCTGGCCCGAGAGATACTCTAACGACCCCACAAACACCATGCAGAGCATCAACGCGAGCGATGTGCGCAACAGAGATCATTTTGCCTTCGGCTCTGGACGACGGGTGTGTCCTGGATACCATGTGGCTGAACGCTCTCTTGCAGTAGCCATCATGCGTCTGTTGTGGGGATTCAAGATTACTCCTAGTCCTGGTGCAAAGTTGCCTCTGGACCCACGCGACTTTGCTGGAGAGATGCCTGGTAATCCAGGACATGATATGCCGGTAACTGTGAAGGTTCGCGACGAGCGGACGCGCGGAATTATCAACCAGGCATTCAAAGAAGCAGTTGCGACCCGTACTCAGCTGGTAAGAATCCTCCTAAACTCGTAACGCATAGCATACTGACCTGTCTGCCAAAGGAACCGCTCGCTTAAAGTCCCACGACATCGTGTGTTAACCAGCAAGATTGTTGTGTTGTTAAACTCCGGGGGGTTGCGGACACGAACGATAAGAAACTCACATACTTTGGCTTCCAATCGAAAGAGTTCTAACACTTCTGATCTCACCAAACAAGCACTACTTGCGATGAAACTTTTTCTACAAAGTGGACAAAATACGAGAACGATGGCAGATTCGAACAGGTGCCATTGCGCTCGTGTGATTCGTTGTTAGTGTCTCGATCTTTCGAATGTGGATAGCATTCTTCTCCACAGTGTCTGCACTTCATCTTCTGCTAGAATTATGTGTAACAAACGAAGCCCATGCTCCATTGCATTGCCAGCCGCCTGACCAAGCTTCCATTAACTCGCTTTCCGGGTACCAGCTGTGCCCATAGATCCAACTTGTATACACATCAATGAAACTTCCCTTTTCTGGGGATATTTACCAGCATATGCCCAAGAAAGATAACTCTGATCGATGACACGTCCGATCGGTCGGTACACAGTGTTGAAAGGTCCATGATCTGCATCAGTGAGCTGCACCGTTGGCAGTGTCATTGACTTTGGCCTTGCCGTTCGAAGTCTTTGAAGCCTTGAACTTGGCAACCTCCTTGGTGACAGATTGGTCGAGTCTAGCCTTAAGCTCGGGGCGATATCCAAGGAAGAACAGGACCTCCAGCCAGACGAAGAAAGGAGCCAGGAACAGAGCTTGGACGAGGTTGTCGAGCAAGGCAGGAGCCCGACCTTCGAAGATGCCATGGCCAACGAACTGGGCAATCCAAGCAAAGACGTGCAGGCCGATAGCATAGTAATTGGCCGTCATGCCGTAGGTTGAGGTAAGGTGATTGGCGTAAGCAGTGGCGGAAAGAAGAAGGGGGGCCAGCATTCCTCCAGCAACAGGTTCCATGAGAATATAGAGAGTTGAGTAGAGCGTGGCTACAATGGTGCCTAGATTGGCGGGCAAGTTGGGGATGGTGATGGCATCGGGAAGGGGAATAGCAGGGGTGTTGGTGCACTGAGACTGTTAGCAAAAAGTCTTTATCGTCGCAAGATTGATCAAACTGACGAATAGGAAGGCAGTCAACAAGATCAGAGGAACACAAGTGATGTGGATAGCGACATTGATCTTGATCTGAGGTTAGGAATCCAATATTCTTTCGAAGGTTTAATCAAGACCTTACGGGGTTGTGATGATAAGAACCGTACTTCAGAGACGGTCAGCGAACGGATTGATTCAAAAGAGTCATTTGTTTGAGTGACATACGAAGAGAAGCTGCTTTTCGAGATTGAGAGACATGGTGTCGTTGCGGGTGCGCCGAGAGGTAGAGATTCTTGAACAAGCAAGACTGTTGTCAAGAGCAGGAACGATGAGAGCTCAGTGAGTCCACGAGATCTTCGAAGTTCGTGGCCGTGCTGGATGTACTCAACTGTCTTGACCCGGCGCAGTGAAGAAGAGGTGTTTAAGCGGGAGCAGAAGATGCAAGACGCGGCTTCACTCGGAAGCAGTTCCAGTTCAATAATGGATTGCTGCCAGGTAGCCGAGCAACATATGACAAGACTTGCAAACACACCGGAGACGGTCGTGTATGGATGATATCGGTATGGACGACAAGTTGATAGAACAGCTATTTACAGGCCCAGACAAACACGCGTTGGCATGTGCTATACCGAGGTGAAATGGAGCCAAGACAGCATGCCACACGGCGGCACCAACACGCTCCCTGCACCTTCACATGGCATGGGTCATGATTGTTAAGCCACACAAGGCATTGACTCATGTTCTCTATTCTTCCCCTTTATTTTCCGAGAACATGCTCCGCAAGCATTGGGTTGTGCACCAGAGAAGGAGGCCGCAAAAGGTGCTGAATGGGGACGACGCCAAGACTCGACGCGACAATGGACCAAGTGACCTTGGTGGCTGCCCGTTGTAGGAATCGAGATAGGAGTCTCGCTGCTCAACTTGTGTGTCGCTTCTCGTGTGCTTGATCTCGTCTTTCTAGGTCGCTTCTCTTCTAATTTATGACTCAACATTCTACATATTGTATTCTATAATATAAAAGATATTCGCCTGTCATGGCGTTCCGAGACGACGAAGAGGCGCTGCCTCTGACGAGCCACGATGCCAACCAGACCGACGACAGTGACCAGCCCAGGCCTTCGGCATCATCCATATCCACAACTTCGCTGGTACTAGAACACTTGTCGGGCCACCCAAATTCCATAGAGGCCAAAGAAGCCCTATACTCGCAACCGCGGTCCGAAGAGTTCGACTTCGATGACAGAGCAGCATGGAGACACAAGACCCACGGCATCGACTCCAAGGCTCGTCGCATCCTATACATCGTTGCCTCAATAGCTGCTGTAGGCTGGCTTGCCGCACTAGCCCTCTTCCTCAGCTCCGGCTCCCATAAATCACTTGCCAGTCGCCCTCACGATCCCCATGCCACCAAGACGGCTGGCCACGGTCAGAAGATATCCCTGGAACAAGTCTTGCAAGGACAATACTACCCTAAGAGTCACGGAATATCATGGATCGATGGTGCTCAAGGTGAGGATGGCCTGTTGTTGCAGTGGGGAGAAAAAGGTAGAGACTACTTGGTCGTTGAGGAGGTCAGATACATGCAGGATGCCAGTGCTTCTGGCCAACACAGTAAAACATTGATGAAGAACGGCGGCTTCTACCATGAAGGCGAAGCCATCAGCCCGAGTAACGTCTGGCCCAGCGCCGATCACAAACACGTTCTCATCCAGTCTCACATTCAGAAGAATTGGAGACACTCGAACACTGGCAGGTACTGGATCTTCCACGTCGACAGTCAAACTGCTGAACCTCTTGATCCTGCCGAACCCAACAAGAGGATCCAGTACGCCTCATGGTCCCCAAATAGCGATGCCGTCGTCTTCACCAGAGACAACAACATGTACATCCGAAACCTCTCTGACAACAGAGCGAAATCTATCACAACAGATGGCGGTGCCCAGCTCTTCTACGGTGTTCCGGATTGGGTCTACGAAGAAGAAGTCTTCTCGAGTAACAAGGCCACATGGTGGTCTGGCGATGGCAAATACCTGGCCTTCCTCCGTACTGACGAGGCTGCTGTACCCGAATATCCTGTTCAGTACTTCTTCTCAAGACCTAGTGGCAAGCAACCCAAGCCAGGAGAGGAGAACTACCCAGAAGTGCGCAAGATCAAGTATCCTAAGGCTGGTGCTCCTATGTCCATCGTCACTCTGCAGCTATACGACATTGCTCAAGGCCAGGTCTTTACAGTTCCCATCCAAGGTGACTTCAAGGACAGAGACCGTCTGATCACCGAAGTCACATGGGCTGGCCGTAGTGGCAAGGTCATCATCCGCGAGACCAACCGTGAGAGTGATGTACTAAAGGTTGTTCTGATCGATGCCGAGCGAAGAGAAGGAAAGACCGTCCGAGAGCTCGATGTAAATGCCCTCGATGGAGGTTGGTTCGAAGTCTCTCAAACAACAACTTATATTCCGTCCGACCCCGCCAATGGCAGAGCACACGATGGTTACATTGATACTGTCATCCATGATGGCTACGACCACCTTGCTTACTTCACGCCGTTGGACAACCCTGAGCCAATCATGCTGACCCAAGGCAAATGGGAAGTCGTTGACGCTCCATCCGCATTGGACCTCAAGAACAATCTCGTCTACTTTGTGGCCACAAAGAAGTCATCTATCGAGCGCCACATCTACAGCGTCAAGCTTGATGCATCGGACCTCAAACCCATCACCGACGATAGCGAGATTGGATACTACTCTGGATCATTCTCCAAGGGTGGTGGCTACCTGCTCTTGACAAACAAAGGTCCTGGTATTCCGTGGCAGAAGGTCATCAACACTCCTAGCAATAGCGACAAGCTGGAGATGACCATTGAGGAGAACAAGCCTTTGAGGGAGCTCGTTACCAAAACAGAACTGCCCATCAATGTCTACCAAACCATCAACGTCGACGGCTTCGATCTGAACCTTGTCGAGCGTCGCCCACCGCACTTTGACGAGAGGAAGAAGTACCCTGTTCTGTTCTTCCTCTACAACGGCCCTGCTTCTCAGCAAGTCGATCGCCAGTTCCATCTCGACTTCCAGTCCTATGTTGCCTCATCTCTCGGCTACATAGTCGTCACTCTTGATGGCCGTGGTACCGGCCACCTCGGCCGCGCCACCCGCTGTATTGTACGTGGTAACCTCGGACACTACGAAGCGCACGATCAAATCGCCGCTGCCAAGATGTGGGCCGCGAAGAAATATGTTGACGCCGAACGCATAGCCATATGGGGCTGGAGCTACGGCGGTTTCATGACTCTGAAGACCCTCGAGCAAGACGCCGGCCGTACTTTCAAGTACGGAATGGCTGTTGCCCCCGTGACCGACTGGAGATACTACGACAGCATATACACCGAACGCTACATGCACACACCCCAGCACAACCCCATCGGCTACGAAAACTCGACCATTTCAGACGTCGATTCACTCTCTAAGAATGTCAGGTTCCTGGTCATGCACGGTGTCGCTGATGACAACGTGCACTTCCAGAACACGTTGAGTCTATTGGACAAATTAGATCTAGCGAATGTGCAGAATTACGACGTGCACTTTTTCCCCGACTCCGACCACAGCATCTACTTCCATAACGCTAACAGAGTCGTGTACGAGAGTAAGTTTGATGTCCTTTTTGATAGGTTTACACTATATGCTAATCAGTGCTGCAGAACTGAACAACTGGCTCATCAACGCTTTCAATGGCGAGTGGTTGAGGACGCCCAATCCTACACCACTAGCGCAGATTGAGAAGTAGAGTTCTTGTAGATTTAGTACAGTTGCATTTTACTGTTGTTCAGCATTGGTAGCGGCGTTATCCCATCAATTTTATACATTCACAAATAGAGAGAACGGTTCACAATAACTTCCTGGTTTTGTCTCGAATGTTCACAAATCAAGAGTGCGAATCGCGCCTTCCAGTCTCTAGATTGCTTTGAATACATTCGATGAATATGTAATGCATCATCTACATCGCTGCTCAAGATGGAAAGAACGTTCGAAAAATGACATGCGACTACCCATCCTTTTTTGCAATGTTCTAAAATCATAAGTGCCCTCCCTCCTTTATTGCCGGTCGTGAAATATACATAATTTGTGGTTTCCCTTCTCCTAGTCATGTCCCATTTGCTCAATCTCAAATCCTCGACCCTTGTTGGTTCGCGGCTCCTTCGCCTCGCCATGATTAAACATGCAAGTGAACCTTAACAAGTGATGTCCTTGACAGACGGTCACTTCATCACCAGAATAGACTCTGCCGTAGAGCTGCTTGCCCTTTGAATCTTTGGCGTTCAGCTTGACATCGTTGATGAAAATGCCATTGCTACTGTCCGTGGCAATCAGGCAATGCAGGTCTGCCAGCTTCGTCCAGTCTCCGCCAGTTCTCTCCACTTTGTCGATGCCCTTGGCATGGAAGTAGATCATGATGCCGCGCTTGGGCACGCGAGTGTCTAATGGGTCTGGGAAGACGACAGTGTTTAACGGACTTCGGCCCCATGTTGTGATACGGGTCGCAAGGTCAAGTGTCACAGCACAGAACGAGTCAGGGGTTGTTGTCAGACGACCGAGGCGAGGTGCGGGCCGGATGAATTCGGGCTGTGTTTGCGCAACTGTATGCAGTGGTCGATCATATTCAAAGTCGATTCCAGAGTTGGCTGTCGTTGGTGGTAGTGAATGGAAGCTCGCTCCAGGTAGAAGGTTGTGACCTGTAAAGTCATGGCCGCTGACGGAAGATGCATATTCAAGGGAATGTGTGCTCGGGTCTGCAGGGTCGTAGAAAGACGATGCAGAAAGCGGAAGACTTATTTGTCGATTGAAAGAAATCTTTCTCTCAACTGGTTGAGCTGGGCGAGGCGTTTCTTCCATACTTCCACCAGTCTGACCTACAGACGCCTGAGGTGGGTCGTTTGGCGTGGTAGGAGTGGTTGGTTCGCTCTCGTCAGCGGTCGCCGAGAACGCTGACTGCGAGGAATCCATGTTAAGGTCCCGCATGTCTGATTCGGCTCCCACGAGACTTGCGAAGTCATGAGAAGCATTCAAGTCGCTCTCGAACGGAGCCCTCCTCCTACCATCTTCCAGTTGGTCGTCTGGCTGGTGACTTGCGGCAGACGTGAACAGCTCATTCTGCGCGATCTGGGCTTTTGATCGGTCTATACTCGGCTGACCTGGCGGCGATGCGAACATAGGTCTCTGAAGCTGAGTGCCAAACACGCCTGAACTCTTGACTAACGAAGGCTGCACCTCGCCGAAGAGCCGTGGGACTTGTGAATTTGCTGCAAGCTCCTGGACGGCAGGTTCCTCGGCAGCATTTGCTGGATGCAAGAGGTGGGCTGGCTGTTGTGAAGGCGCGAATGCCTGAGAAGCTATTTGTCCACTTTTGAAACGTTTCGACTGTCGAGGGTCCAGGATGTCCGAGTCGCCAGAATCAACGCCAACGCCCTTTGTCGTGTTCCACCTCCCGTGAATGCTTAATTGAGACAAATCATGGGCCGCGCCTCCCTCTGCATCCTCCTCTTCGATTGTCAAGAGACCTGATGGAGGCTCTTCCTCGATCTGGCTCGCTTCTCCGCCGAGCCACGGGTATGAGAGGCACTGCAATGCAGAGGGTCTGATAGCAGGATCGGTGTTGAGCATGTCCTCCAACAAATCGATAGCGTCGTCCGAGATATGGTGTTTTACGAGAACGGTCGTGTCCAGACTAGTGCTGACAATTCGTTCAAACATGGCTTTGCCGGTGTTGTCTGCAATGCCTTCGAAAGGCGGTTTTGTACTCATAGCATACCACAACACTCCGCCGAACGACCAAATGTCGACGCATGAACTGTAGGAGTGATATTTGCCTCGTTGTTGAGAAGCACCTTTGCGGTCGCGCTTGCGTCCTTTGACGTTGAAATGCGCATCGTAATGAGGGAAGACTTCTGGAGCACAGTACAGTAACGTGCCACAGAAGGTCTTGAGGAAAGTCTCGTTATCGGAAATGACCTTCGAAAGTCCAAAGTCAGAGAGCTTGACTGTGAAGGATTGAGGGTTGGTGTCCGCGATGAGGATGTTGTCTGGCTTGATGTCTCGATGAGTGATCATATTGCGATGTAGGTAGGCAAGTGCATCGAAAACTTGAATCGCCATCGGTTTGGCAAGAGCTTCGGGCAGGGGGCCATTTGTTCCAAGCCACTGTTGTAAGTCACCAAATGGTACAAGCTCCATGATGATGTACAAATGGTTCTTGACATCGTGGCAATCAATGTACTGTACGACGTGTGGATGATTGATTCCCTTCATGATACGCAGCTCGTTGTCGAGTTTCTTGTCGATGACACCGTTTTTCATGAACCTCCTCTTTTCTAGCTCTTTCGCTGCAAACATTTGACCGTTGCTTTTGCTATTTAAGCGATACACAGTAGCAAAGGCGCCCTTTCCGAGATGGCCAGTGACATTGTATTTTTCACCACCGCTCCAGTGCATACCGAAAGGGTTGCCTTGCAGCAGCATAGGCCTCACGCTGGGCGGGGCCGTTGATTGGGTTTTCGCACCAGGTCTTGTGGCTTGAGTCTGACCGTTTTGTGCTTGTTTTGTCTTTGCGAGATTGACGTGATGCAGGTAGGTGGCGAATCTTCTACCATATTCTTCATAGTGATTGTCTCGTGACGGGATGCGGAAAATGAATTTCAAAGTCTCGTCTCTCTTAGTCGACAGAATCTGAATGACCGAGCCCGCCGTAAGCATCATGGTAGCGGAATTGTTATTTCCTCTACCTCTCAGGAGTTTGCCGTCGACGATTGTTCCGTTGGTGGACATGTCGTGAAGCATGCAGACACCAGCGTCAGTCATGTAAATCCTAAAATGCATGTTACTGACTCTCTTGACAGTGTCGGTGTCAATGACAACGTCGCAAGCATTGGGGTTGCGGCCGAAGACGAAGCCCATGGCGGGATTGTGGACTTTGGCAGACATGCGCAGAGCGAGGTCCAGAGGGTGTCTCTGATCCTCTGGAGGGGCGGGAAAAGTCTCCTCCTTCTCGAGATCTGCCATGCTCAGACCATCGCTGTAAGTGCTAGCAGTGACATTCTGCAGTACGTGCTGAGGCGCTCTCAGAGCGGTATTGACAACGACCTGATAGGCGGCGAGCGAGCATGGATGGAGGATGCAGACGACATCGGCAACTTCGACCTCGTCGAGTTCCGGTTCGTCTTGCTGAGTGGCCTGCTGAGTAGCTTGCTGGGTGGCTTGCTGAGTAGATTGAGTCTCTTGCTGGCCTGGTTGACGTTGGGTGGGCGTACGATCCCGGTGAGCAGTTCCTGCTGCCGCGACCATGGTGGTTGGTGAAGCGATATGCAAGAGTAAAGATGGAGTGTGTCGAGTGATTAAAGAACCCCAGCCGTAGCCCACAGGCGGCCAGGGCCGGGGCTTGAGATGAGGCGACTCGAGAGAATGGCGACGAAGCGAACGACGCGCCTCTGTATCTGATTGTCCCGGCTCTTGATAATATGTCTATCTGCTACGAGAAGATGCTTTTTGCAATGGGTGCGGTAGGTTCGAATGTCTCGGATAGACCCCAGATTTTGCTTAAACTGGTCTGTCGCGGGCACCACAAGATTGCTGGCTAACAGACGATGGGCGACGACTCTAGCGACTGTGTGGTTCGGAAAGGAATCGGTGTGAACAACGCTGGCTCAATTGGTTGCGACAGAATGAACAGAGAGGTGTGGCAGTTGCACAGTCGCGAGTCGCGAATCGCGAAACAGTTGCGGTCAATCTGGACGCGAACGATCTACGGGCAACTGCCTCTTCGAGTCCTCGGCCAAGCGATGCTCCATAGCGGCTGCCTGCCGCCTGCCGTCTGTCTTGTTTGACATGTGTCCATCGACCGACTCACGACCCGAACTTCTGTTCCCACGCGAACAGCCCGAGATTATACTTACCACATACTCGGGACTGCAGGAACCACCATGGTACCTGTCAAGGTCTGACTCTTGTTCTCATGCTGAACGAGCTTACTGGATTCGCAATCTCGACTACCCAAAGTGCTTACTTGGTAGATATTAGAATGCGCAATTAATGCTCGAACAACTCGAATTCCCATGGAGAGCCCTGTCGCTGTCACTTCCTGTTGCGTTTACTACTAAACCTGAAGCGATCGTGCATTGTGACAGCTCGTTTTCCCCTCGAGACCGAGCAACCGAAGGAAATTCTTCGATCGTCCCTACTGCATATAGCTCACGCGCGCGTCACTATCTGAATCTGTTTTGAACATAACCTTTTTCCACTCCTCTGACCCGTCGACCAACTCAACATGGCTGAACTACCTCTCGTTCCGCCTCTCGCACTACCCTCTGAGGATCAGCACCTAGGCACACCAGGAACTACCATCGCTAGCTCACGATCCGATCTCATCCAACTCCCGCCGCCCAAACGTGTCAGACTAGATGAAGACGACGTTGACACTGCCGTTCAGGATGAGACTCCCACACCTTCTCTGTATGACAGCCCAGGAAACCCTACACGTCCAGAGACGTTCTTCGATTGTTCGGCCGAAAGGAAGCTCGCTGGCTATCTCGGCTACATCTCTATGCCTGAACTTCACATCTGCGCAATCTCATGGCCCTTTCTTCGCGCCACCGTCGCTATTCAGCCCATTCTCCACAAGCTCAACAGAGAACTGGCGCTCTCTCTGATCCGTGACGCTCAGCGCATTGGAGACTCGGCAGTAATCGACGGGCAATGGTCTCTGCTCACTTCTGATGGCAAGGGTCTGTCCAATGCCAGAAAGGCCGAGCATCTCGCTATTGTCTTGATCAACTTGAAATCTGATTTGGCCACCATGACCGCCGCTTCGGATAAGCAGAATCAGCTGCAACATCAACATGATTGCCATAAATTCAACGTGGTATACCCCACCCACGCCTGCCCCTTGATCAGCTACCCTGTCAGACCTCCGATTCTATCGCTGTTGGAGGGAGAGGACTTCCTCGAACCTTATAATAGATGTTTTCTGCTTCTTCGCCACATGCGAAACATACTGAACACCAAGGTCTTTGATTCTCGATATAAGAACGATAACTTCAAGTCCGGTCACCCTGTCAAGGATGAATACAAGCCGACGTGGATGCGTTCGGATGTTCCACCCATGGTTTCCACGGTGCCAAAGAGAGGAAACCATGTCACTGCCGCCAAACGCGCAAGTCTTTCTATACCTGGTCAATCGGCTGCTTCTCTCAACTACTCGACTATATACAGCATCGAGACGAAACCTCACCACCCCCTCACTGCCAGACCAACTTTGTCGACCGATACTGCCAGCCCAATCAAGTCAGCTGTCAATGCCACTCTGACCCCGAGATCTTTCGCCGTCGTCTGGGATCATGACTTGGAAACTGAGTGCACGAGATCAGAGATCAAGCACGCCATGAGTCGAGCTCAATGCAAAGACGTCGATCCTCCTTCCGAACTTCAGAAGCTAAGAAAGGATCCACGACAAATGATTGAGGAGCCACTGCTGTATGAACAGATCCGGGTACAGTTCAGGTGTCATTTCCTAGGTCTCGACCTGAGCAAACTTCTGTTGCAGTACACGACCACAGCATTCGGAGATAGCGTGACGGTCAAGCAGAACCTTCAAGATGAATCTTGGAGTGACACTCAAGCTGCTCTTTCGGATCCGGCCAATGATAACTTCCTTTTCCGTGTTGGCTTCTTCGCCGTGGAATATTAGGGTGATGGAAGCAGAGTATAACATGTTTTCGTTAATAGAGGAATCGCTCGCGCGTTAGAGTTGAGGTCGCTCATGCTTGCAGTCTACATAGTATAGCTATAGTCGCTGCTCACCAAACTACTAATCCATCGCCGTGCAAAAAAGTCTCGAGTTCATCTCCATCGAGTCATGACCAAGTCACTTGCCGAGTGTATGACCCTGACTCAAAATCAATATGTATGTTTCCATCTCTGCCGACCTTGTATCTGCAATCGCCAACCTGGATGTGCTTCATGGATGCTGTCTGACTATACATACGCTTCGTTATTCACATTGTGTGGTGAGAACAGTGTCTGGTGCTGTCAGCGCAACAGTCTTCGTTTATTGCAGCACGTTGACTGTGAGACCGTGCAAGAACACGAGACAGGATCGGTCCAGGTCGAGTTCGAACAGCATTCATTAATTCACAAACGGGAGCACGACTAAAAGTGTATAAAAGCTTTGAAATCCATGAGTTATGCTTATCAAGTTACTCCTGACCAGTTATATCAAATCCGCCTTGACCCATTGCAAAATCAACACAGTGGTATTATGCCCTCGTTCTGTCCCAATGAATCATGTACTGTACGCCTCTGTTGCTCAAATCCGTTTCATGCGCATTCGCGTTCATCCATCCTTCCGTAAATCACGTAAACACAATATCCCATCATGGCTCAGATCTCCGTCTTCATCAACGACTCGCTCAAGCACCAACACCGACACCAGAGGCAATGCTGAACAACTTGGACTTCCTAAATCCCAGACCGCTCTTACCGGCTTCTCGTGCGCAGGCCGTGGCTCCCTCGCCCGTGCCCGGCAAGCCAGCCTCGAATCTGCCGGCGTCCTTGCCCATGGAGTAACCAGCAGAAAAGCTGATGGCGCTGAACACGACTACCACGCCCACGCTGACGACCCATGTGAAGAGTGTAGGGCTGACAGTCATGTCGTCAACGCCATAGACAGCGCCAGAGTTGCGGCGTTTCTTGATCTGTCTACGCTCTTTGGAAGAGCCGCGACCAGAGGTTCCTTTCCGCTTAGCTTCAGATTTGGCGGAACGAACGTCGGCAGACGCAGAGGTCGACGTGGAAGTTCGTCTGATGGTTGGCTGGAACGTGGGCTCGGTGATTGGAGCTAGAAGAGGTGAGTTATGTTCGAGAACAGAGGCAGGCACCATTCGCAGCGTGTTCGTTTGAATCCTGTTCGAGGCTGGGGGAGCAGGATCAGCTGGAGTGCGAGAGTTTGACTTGGGCAGTCCACGGGCAGCGGCAGCAAAAGATTGCAGGGTGGAGAGACTAGCACGGAGAGCAGCTTCGTGATCAGCGGCTGCGTTGTGGTTTGGCGAGAGCATGTTGAAGGGCGAGTGTTGAACTCTGGCCTCTGCACGAGAAGGGTACGAGTGTCTGGCCGAGTGACGGCGCTCTGGCTGAGCAGGGAAGTATGAGCCTGGTACAGGTTGGCTGGCATGTCTGGCAGAATAACCCGAAGGATGAGAGAAGGCGTTCGGCTGAGGTGTGAAGATGTTGTCGTTGTTGATAGGGTAGTTGACGGCTGTTCTGTTCTCGTCATCGTCCGAAGACTCGAGCGCAGCGCCCCTAGTATGTGTGGGAGAGATTGTGAGCCCTTCGCCTGACGACGTTATGACATGATCATCATCGCTTTCACTCTCTTCATATTCCTCTTGACTGCTAGCAGGACCGGCACTACCAGTACGACTGGCGATGTTGAGGCGCGAGGGTCGACCGGGTCTTTGACGTCTTCGACGATGTGAAGCGGGCATGTGGTGGACGCGAAGGCCTGTGGTTACAATCTCATCGGCGGCCGAGGAAAGCGACGACGATGATGGCTGCGAGGAGATGTCGATCCACGAATCTAGTCGATGGGCGTCAGCGCTGCCTTGATGAGCCTCGTCCATGCCAGCCATGAAGGAAGAGGTAAAAGCATTTCAAGACAGACAAGCACAGCAAGCATACGCAAAGACAAGAGATAAGTACAGGAAGACCGACGAGTCACACGCTTGCCTCTTACCTTCTGACCGGGTCCGGCCGGCGTCTGTCGTCAGTCCATGACCTCTGCCTCCAGGATTTAAGTGGTTTGACATGGTAGATGAT
>Ga0058697_10000279_pt1 | contig 24106 bp, 24 predicted proteins | sample AgamicAsMae_FD_66619 | JGI IMG/M metagenome (GOLD analysis project Ga0058697, IMG submission 66619) | Agave microbial communities from Guanajuato, Mexico - As.Ma.e | ecosystem: Host-associated > Plants > Phyllosphere > Phylloplane/Leaf | place: Guanajuato, Mexico | collected 2012-06-04
CAGCAACAACACATACATCTTTTCTCAAGCAGAGCAAAGCGGTACTTATACAATCACTGCCTCTGCAATCCCTGCTTCTGCAGCCACTCCTGTCATCGCTGCTTCCCATGGCTCTAGCGTCTCTATCGTTGGCATGGTTTGGGGAACCATGCAGATAAAGACACAGAGTGTCTGGGATAGAGTGTACTATCAGCAAGCGACCAAATGGGGCTTCCAAGTCACTACGGCGTTGTTCGGCATCGATGGCTTTTGGGGACATAGCAAAGTTGGCATTGTGTGGTATAGAGATGGCACTGCTGCTGGCAAGGTGAAGGCGTTGGTTGCGAGAGAGGGTGGGTGGGTGAAATTCTAGATGGAGAGGTGTGAGGGTAATAGAATAGAATTAATGTTTTTTAATGGTGGGAAGGTTTGAAGATTATAGAAGGATAATAGAGATTCATTCTTGTTAACATCTGAAACTGTCTCCATGACGAAAAAACATTAAATCGCATGTCTCGCATGAGGACTTGCATACAAAGAAGTTTGAGAAGCATCTCGTGGCTCGAGTCGTTTCGAATTACGAGCATAGGTCAACTCGATACGATCTTCGCGTAGGATACCATCTTCTTCTGAGTCGATGGTATTGCGTCGAGCTCTTCCGATGACGGATTGCCCTTGTGTTCCTTTGGATGTCGCTTGTCCCAGCGTAGTCCTGCGAGCGCGCGATGAATGGGTAATCTCACCCCACGCTTTTGGAATGAGCGTACTGATCACTGGCAGAGATGCTACGACTACTGCGAGTGTCAAATCGACCACGGTCCATGCGAGCAGACTTGTATATCCGTCTGCAAAGCGTTAGAAAACGTATAATCGAGAAGTTTGCGCGGATAGAGCTTACAGGTGATGTCTTTGCTTATACTCTTCTGTGCAAGCTCCCGCAGAACACTAGCCACACAAGATAATGACCCCATCGAGAATACTATGAACAATCTGATCTTTGTTTTCTTGTTCAGACGCACATTCCAGAGCACCAGGATGGGAGTAAGAAGTAAGACAAAGTCCATAACAACGTGGATAACGCTGAGTGTGTTTGCGACCACCAGTGTTGACCAGCATTTCGCAGGTTGCGCGAGTTTGCCAGAGTATATCTTGTCCCACATTGCCGGCGCCGGGGAGCATTGGAAGCAGGACCAAAACAGGGCAAGCAGAGTGTATGCAATGAGCAGGAAGAGAAAGATGTCGTTGGCGATTTTAGGATACTTCGAGGTGGCTTCGGAAATGCGGCGGAGGAAGAGACAGATGGAGATCTTGATGATGCCGACGGTGGTGAAGAAGATGATCTTGCAGACGATTGCGAGCTGTGACATGTCGAGTTAGTGGTTTCTTATATTTCGACGTGGCAAACTGCACACCTTGTTGAAAACATAGTACTCGGCATAGGTAACATCCCATGTGTGCTTCCCGCCTCCGCCATGTGCGACCATTGCTATTTGCAGTATCGGATATAGCATGGCCATGATCTGCGCTTGCACGTCAGCAACTGGGGGATGTGCTGGGGTAGTAAGACATCGCCGCATACCACTCCTGGAATCAAGATCCAATCGTCCGCACCCCATCTCACACCCGTCTTGAACCGTCGGAGGGTGAGTCGTAGAACTGTGGTAAACAACATGATGACCATCGCCATAACCAAGCCAACAACAATGCTGGCTTGCTTGTCGTTGTACTCATAGTCCTCGGGCTTCTTCGGAACGAACAGGTATCCTTTGCTTGCGTCTTTGTCAAAGGCGTAGGCTGCTCTGTACATGCCCTTGATTATGAAGAAGTCATCCTCGTTGGCCGGCGGTTGTCTTAGCAAGGCCGAGTTTGGCATCTTTGTTCCGCTCTTGTATGCAGCAGCATATGCAAGCAGAATACAGCAGAGTCCCAGAAACGGGTTGTCTCATCTGCTTAAGAGAATCTGGCCATAGGCTTCAGAAGATCACCAGAGGATCTCGACCTCTGCCGGAAATTCGGGCTCGTACGCTTGAAGCATGGACTGACAACATCCTACCTTGGGTGTGCAAGTAGGGCAAAAATTTTGGTGTGCTGGATCTTCATTGAGGACTAGGATCGTCTCTAGGCTGTTAGTCGGGCAACCGCTTCCATCGCTACAGGACAAGTCACCAATGGCAGAGCGTCGCCTAGCTATAGGATGTTTCGGAGGTGTAGCATCTCGCAAGTTCTAGCTTGTCCTGCCGATGGCGCGATGTTGTTGTGGATTGGGGCATACGCTTGAGCCTCGTAGTGACCCATGGGCAGCTTGAATTGAAGTCTGTCAAACGATGGTCCGTTCGTTGACAGGGGTGTTCGCGTTGACGCAAGTTTACAATAGCACGCATTCTTCGAGCAGATGGCCGCGAAGGCTGAGTTCCTTCGATACTTGAGGAGAATGCTTCATCATTAACATAGATGAACACCGATGTCCCCTACTGGAGCTCCAGAATCAGGAAGTCGCGATGGTGCGAAGGAAGCCTCGAGGACGTCGGGTCCGCCAAGCCTGAGGTTCACGCGTCGGTTAAAAAAGACAACCCAAGTGTTTGAAGCTTGCCAACTTTCTTTCCGCTGGACGTGTTATGTTGTCGGAGGGCACAAATCTCCTTGCACAGCGACACGAGTTCGGGCAGCTGCGCTGTCGAAAAATCTGCATCGGAGAATATCAGGCTGTCCATGTCGCAGCATACCGTCCTCCATGGCACTGTAATCGTTCCTGGACCAAATGGGTCGAGCTCTTATTGGTCTTGAGGTGGATCTTCGCGAGATGAGGGACATGTCTGCACCACTCTGGATAGGCGGATCCACGGATAGCCAATTCTGAGCGGAATACAAAAACAACCGACTCCCGCAACTCTTTCTTCTTGGCCTGTTTCAAGTACCGTAACTTCTATCTCGCTCCAGCAAATGATCTCCTCAACCTTGTTCAGCCTCGCCTCTCTTGCGAGTGTCGCTCTCGCCGCGACTGACTGTACTGGCATCAATGCTATTGCACCTGGTTGTGCCTCGCAAGAAGCATCACACCAACGTGACTTCTTCTACATTGGAGGACGTTACGTAGCTGGAGCCGCTGGCAACCTCACTTATGACCAGCTCTACGTCGAGAAGTTGACTCCTGCGACTGGCGTGAATCAGAGTCACCCCGTCGTGCTCTTCCATGGAGGCGGTACTTCTGGAGTAGTGAGTCGTGTCTGGTCATATTTAGGAAGACAACAGTAGCTAACTGGACAGACATGGCTTAACACACCTGATAATCGCAAAGGCTTTGCCTCCTATTTCCTAGACTTTGGCTACCAAGTCTATATCGTCGATCAGACTAGTGTTGGTAGAGGTAGCGCGGAGAACCTTGTCGACTACGTTATGCGTATCGGGTCTACCGCCGAGATCACCGAGAAGGGATTCACTGCTCCTGAACTCAACAACGCCTACCCACAATCTCAGCAGCACACTCAATGGCCCGGCCCAGGAGTAAAGGGTGATCCTGTCTTTGACGCATTCGAATCAACTTTTATTCCCCTTACCAGCAACATGACTGTCCAGGAGCTTTCTATGAGATCTTCGGGTTGTCAACTGCTTTCTCTTATTGGCCCTTCATTCCTAGTCTCTCACTCAATTGGGGCTTTGCACCCTCTGCTCCTGTCCAACGATTGCCCTTCTTTGGTCGCCGGCAACATTAATCTGGAGCCTGGAAACATTCCCTTCCAATCGTACGTCGGAAATGCTACCTCATCTGTCGGCCGCACTACCGCTCGCCCCTGGGGCATGACGAACACCTGGGTCACATACGAGCCTGCTATCAATGGCACTTCCGAGCTTACTCACGAGCTCGTCGGAGACGACACACCTGCGAAACGTAGCTGCTACATGCAGACTGGTACAATTCACAAGCTCACAGAGATCGCCAAAGTCAAGTACGTCGCACTTACTGGCAGTGCTAGCCCTCATATCACATACGAGCACTGTGTTATCGACTTCCTGCAACAGGCTGGTGTGGCTGCCGAATGGATCAAGCTTGCTGATAGAGGTATTCTTGGTAACGGTCACTTTGGCTATCTTGAGAAGAATAGTGAACAGATTGCTGATGTCGTTCACGAATGGATCCAAAGCAACTGCTAATGCGTATAAATATTGTATAATATAATTCTTGATGATCATCATCAGTCCTCAAGCCGAACGGCACGACGGCCCGTCAATCCGACGCTCCGCGACTACTTCCTCTGGATTTTGCCCAGGCTGCCCCTCCTTTGTCGTATGACTCGAGGACCCTATGTTCTATATATTTGTTGGCATGGTCGCTCTCCTGGTTACCGATTCTTCTTTCTGTTATTAGTCTCAAGGGATTGGTCCGTTTTTCTTCCTTCTGATCAATATACTAGAATCGACAATGCGTGATACTGCAATAATTCAGGTAGCATCACCTAACAATATGCCTCAAAGTCTTAACGAAGACTCGATCGAGCTCGCAGAGTCTTCTCCCGAGGACAGAGTGGAACTCGAAGCCGAGTATGCTTCCACTCTCGACAAACGAACGCTGCTGCGACTAGTTAGTGCTGGCTTCTCGTTCTTCGTTGCTGGCATCAACGATGGTAGTCTTGGTGTTCTCATTCCCTGGGTGATCCGAGACTATGGTATCGATACTGCAATCCTATCGAGCGTGTAAGGAGGACATATCAAGTTTCACTGCCTGGAAACCGTACTGATGGTGTTGCAGTTATGGTGCAAGCTTCCTCGGATGGTTCACTGCTGCATTGACAAACACACATCTCAGTCAGCATCTCGATCTTGGTGCAATTCTTGTCCTTGGAGCTAGTCTACAAGTTGTTGCTCAAGTTTTGCGTGTGTGGTCAACACCCTTTGGCCTGTTTGTCTTTACTTTCTGGCTCACCTGTCTAGGTCAAGCATATCAGGATACTCACGCCAATGCATACGCTGCTGTTGCTGCAAAGGGAGCGCATAAATGGTTGGGATTCATCCATGCCATGTATATGGCTGGTTGTTTGATTGGACCTTTTGCTGCATCCCCCATTGCATCATCTCGAGGGTCTGCTAGCTCTTCTTCCCCTTGGTACTTGTTCTACACAATTCCGCTAGGACTAGGTGTTTTCAACGTCATCCTATGCTTGTTTGCTTTTAGCGATACACTACGGCTGAAATCGAAAGCTGTGGCTTCGTCATCGAGCCATGGTGAGACTACCATGACTTCGGCCGAGTCTCCAGATGACATACTCGAGGTGCCGAACGCGATCGGACTTATAAAGAAGACATTCACACAGAGAAGCTTCTGGAATTTGAGTCTCTTCTACTTTTTCTATCTCGGAGCTAGTATAACTGCTAGCGGATGGGTCGTCGAGTATCTGGTCAACGTACGCAATGGCAACATATCTGCAATGGGGTACGTCCCTGCTGGCTTCAGTGGAGGTGCTCTGTTAGGCAGACTGCTCTTACCAGAGCCTACTCGCCGCTTTGGAGAGAAGCTGATGATCACCATCTACTGTGTTATCTGTATCGGCCTACAGATGATGTTCTGGCTGTAAGTGTGAAGTACAATCAGAAGAGCGATATCGATGCTGACAAACACTAAAGCGTTCCAAACATCATTGCGGCAGCTGTTGCGATCAGTCTGTTCGGCTTCTTCTCTGGTCCCCTCTTTGCTACTGTAAGTCTGACCGTACTTCTTTCGCACAAAGCTTGCTAATCCAGAAAGGGCATTTCTGTCGGCTCGCGACTCTTCCCAGCAGACATCCGTTCAACAGCACTCTCATTGGTTTTCGTGTTCGCACAGATCGGTGGCTCGTTGTTTCCAGTCATCACAGGACTTGTCAGTTCTAGCAAGGGTGTGTGGGTGCTCCAACCGATGCTAGTGGGCTTGGTTACGGCAACAGCGATTAGCTGGCTGCTTGTGCCTCAGCCCAAGTCTGCGAATGCTGAGCTACACCAGGAGTAAACAAATTCAGACAGTTTTGGATCAAGACTTGATCTCCCTTTACTTCTATGCAATAAAGACATGCACCTTAACATCCAGATGATCGTTAGTCTGGTGGCTAAGGTCAAAGAAATTGCTGAACGGGAGTTCTTCGAGCGAGTTTGTGGCCCTTGTTCTTTACTTGTTTGTGATTGATGCGTAAATTGGTTTTGTTCCTGAGTCAGGAGTCTTGCGGATGAGTTTGGATCTCGTACACATCGTTTACAGATATCAATCTACGCTCACTTCTACTTTTTCTACCGTTGATTGCAAATCATCCGCCTCTTAATCCTTCTTACGTCCAATCCTAGGAAGACAAAGCCACAGCACCAACTGCATACCGAACAACGCAAGAATAATCGGCTGCAACACTTGAACACCCTTTGCTTGAGCCAACGCTCCAATAGCAAAAGGGAATATAGCTCCACCCGAACCACCAAAAGCGGCTGCAAACCCAACAGCAGGCACATGCAGATGCTTAGGCAGCAATTTTGTCGTTACAACCACAATGGCAGGAAACATTGGGCCCAAAAAGAAGCCTTGGAAACTGACTGCAATGGCTGAAACGTAGAAGGAAGGGACCAGCCAGAAGAGAAGTTCAAGGCCCATTGCGATGGGGAGGTAGATCTGGTTTCGATCAGCAAAGTTGCAGTGGTGTTTGAATTTAAGAGACTCACAGAGACTGCCAGCTTTTCACCGATACGTGGTGTGATGAATCCAAGCACAATGCGGCCTAGAGTGATACCAAGCCAGAAGCCTACTGACACCATACCACTGGCGAATTCGTTGCCGTTTCTGACTTTGATCATGAATTGCACGATCCAGCCGCCCAAAGCGACTTCACTGCCCACGTAGCAAAGCAGGAATGCTGCACAGAGCCATGTGATTCTAGCTGCGGGCATTTTCATCGTGACTTGGGCAAGTCCGTTTTTGGTGTTCTGTTCTTCGGAGGTGGAAGAACGATAGGCAGTCCCATTGGCGGACCAGAACGCGTGGACGGAAGTCGCTAGTTCGATGGTGGCAGCACCGATCTGTGAGGATGGTCAGTAAATTTGTCTGTATCTCGTACTCAACGACATACCATAACGTAGTACCATGTATACCATGGCAGCCCAGCTTTCGAGATCATTGAAGTCGCGATCAACGGCGCAATAGTGGCTCCAGCACCATAAGCACCATGAAGCAATCCCAATATCTCATTCGCGTTCTGCATATCACCAATCCACGCATTCCAAGCAGAGTCGACCAGACCATTGCCGAAACCTGCGAGTATAAAGGCGACAACGAGGACTGGGTATGTTGGATGCAGACAGATGACAATGTATGCGATCAAATGAGCTGTGGGAGCAATGAATGCCACACCTCGTTGTCCAAACTTCATGTGGATAGAGTTGTTGATAAGAGCTGAAGATGTGTAGCCCACGAATGGCGAAAGGAAGACGAGGGACACGATGAGGTAGCTGAGATCATAGTATGACTCAAGATAGGGGAGCAGTGGTCCGTAGGATGCATCGTTCATACCTGTGACCTATGAATCGAGTACAATTAGCATATTGACTATATGAGGCTTGAAATAGCGCAGCAACAGTCGTGTGACAGACGTTTGTCACAGAGGACATAGATTGACGTGCGCTATATCTAGATTCGAATACGTACTGCCAGGGACCAGAAAGTGACTGGGACTCGGTATTTGTTTATCGAAGGCACTTTCCATGTCTGCTGCTCTCCGACAATGGCTGTGTCCGAGCGATCGTCCTTGAGGACATCTACGGTCTCTCTTTCGTGGAGTTCGATGGTTTCGGTTGCGGTAGCCATGTTGTAAGAACGAAGACAGTCTTGGAAACGAGGATGTCTTGTATGCTAAGCAAGAGGCTTGAAGCTGATGTCCAGGAACCAACCTTTATATAACACCTCAGATTCGATGCTGCCACGTTACGAAGAATGTGTCTGTCATGTACTCGTTGTAGTATTTCCGGGCGCCTTTTTCAAAGCTTGAAGGAAGGAAGCTTGGCTTCGTGATAGCCCTAGGTACATCGCCCACATGGGAAGGACACATTCTTGTTGTCTTCCTTTTTGCTACCAAAAGGCTAGGGCATCGAACCCAGTGCTCGATCGTCTTAGCTGAGAGAAACGTAAAGGTGATAGCATCGGCAGTCCAAGTGATCATGTTTGTCGGTCCGAGACCAGACGATCCCCAAAATCTCACCTCCGCACGCTTGGCACGTGGAGATCTTTTCGGTTCGTCGAGCCGTGATTCCGTCCGACCTCGATCTCATTCTGACTACAGACATACACACTCGAACCACATTTGACGTTTAGCGTAGTGTAACGTACGAGTCCACTTCTCTCCACAACAAAGGTAGTCGACTAATGACAATGGTCACCAAGGTCACCCAGGTCGTTGTAAGCAATGCTCAAAGCTCACCCACTAATCATCGGGCGCGGTTGCAGTAGACATCTATATTATCCACTTCATCCATGTTCATCCTTTCTATCCCTTATACTCTTCTTCAACCCTCAGCCCTTCCAGCCAAGTGATCAACGAAAAGCCTTACACTTCCAAAAATTCTCTTTCGGTGTTAAACCAACAAAAGAAGCAGTCATGGTGATAGTTTTAAACCAGCAAAAATCTCGGCCTCGGATTGCTCCTCACTGACGCGGATATCGCCCTTGCACTTGGATGAGAAGAGGAAGAAGGGAATCTGAGAAGCAGGGTAAGAGGTACTTATAGGTGGGTGGGAAGAGGAGGTTGAGTCATGGGTGAGTTTTAGGCAGCAGTGGGTGGATTTGGATGTAGGCTGCCATCTCCCACGTGGGTGGACGACTGCACTTGAAGGCCTTGGGCCTGATGATGCCGACTTGTTGTGCAGAGGATGATGATTAAAATCCATGCTGTCGTAAGGCTGACTTGTCTGTATCTTCTATTCTGATGCCTTCAACGTGCATCATGGTCTTAGTTGACGCTTACATCTCATCTCGTGTGGTTCTTTCTCCCCAAGCTCGCCCAACATAGCCACCTGACTCGTAATTCCAACAATCTCACATCAACTTCGATACTTGCAAAGCTGTATCAGCCGTCTCAGCATCCAACCGTGAGTCCTTACTCAAAGCCTCAAACCTCGACTTCCAGAATGCCCACCTCGCTCCATCCACCTCCCTGACCTCAACTGGATTGCCCCAAAGCTCTCCCACCGAAGCCGTACGGGGCTTCCCCTGATACCCTTGAACCATCTTTTCCCTTACCACATCCCCGACCAGCAGAATCCACCTACAACACGCGGGCAAACGTAGCGGCATGTTCTTTCCAAACAGTGAATCAGGTGGACATTCGAGCGAAGCTGCGAATGTCCAAAAAGCAAAAACCACCAACCCTCCAAATAACTTTGGGAAAGCGGCTCCGTGGTTGCGGACGAGGAGTGCAACAAAGGTATTCATATTTGTCCATTTGCGTTTTGCGTCTTCAGGGGTGGCATTGAAGGCAAGGTAGGCTTCTGGTCCTTGCATTCTTTCGCTAAGATTCATAGAGAACTCGGGAAGATCTTTCCAGAAGATTTCGACGTCGGTTTCGTCATCGATGATTATAGGTTTCTTGCTCGGATCATCGGGATCTCTTATTGTGTTGATGGAACCAGGTAGACTTGCCAGACAAGCGAGTAAATCTGTCAGTTTTGAAAGTGTCTCCATGTCTGAAAAGTGCTCTGCAGCTTTGAAAAAGCAACCCCACATGTTGTTGTAACATGTCAGGATATGTGTTGTCCACCGGACGATATCTGCTAGACGCTCAGCTGCGTCCTGGGGCTCACATCTTGATTCCAGAAGATCTTGAAATGTTTGAATGATGTGCCATTGAGGTGATTGAGGGTCTAAGGTTATCTGTGTGGGTGGCGTTTCGAGTCCCTCGTGGTTTGCTGGGTTTGCTGGGTTGTATGGTCCTAGCCAATCGTGCAGGTATCTGATGTATTCATCCATTGTGAATAGCGATGGCCCTCAGGATGTGCTGGCCGAAGTATTGCGTTAGACATCGTAAATCTGGTCTAGGCAGCAGCGGAGTACGTCATCGAGACTTCGAGTCATGGCGAAGGATTGTCAAAGAAAATGATTCACTGTGAGTTTGGTAGACTCGAAAGACATCGGTGGCAGCAAGACATGTCCTAGACGGTGTGGCTGATGTTGTGGCTGTGTCGCGGTTGACATTTATATACGGATGTTTGAGAAACAACAACGGAGTGAGACATGAGTAGGTGGAACATCAAAAGCTGACCTACTAAGAGAGACACGACTACCGGCGGAGGTCTTTGGCCTGAACAGTATAGACGTATTTGATCGAAGGAAGCATGCTCATGGCTGCTGGTGAGCATCAAGTCAAGGCAAGATTAAAAGCCATCAACGATCACTTGGCAAAAGCACTATGCACCGTTGGAGAGACCAAGTCAAATGATAGAATGATTCTTTTATACAAAACTGCAGGAACCTGCCCGCAATGATAGTAACCTTGTGATTGAAGCGCGCGCGATCGTGTGATCATAAACTTGGGGGCCTGATGAAACTTGCAGCATTTGTATATCGAACAAAACAGAAGATAAAAGTGACAAACGAACAGAAAGTCGAATAATAGAGGTACCACGAAAAGCCAAACGAAACAGGGATATAACTTGGTTCGCAGAAAAAAGGGGGGTCATCAAAAAGTAAAGAGGTATAAAAAAGGAGTTTTTGCTACATCCAGAAAACCACAACAGGCCGGCCGGTGTACCTAATATCGGTAACCAACATTAAACGCTTAGCGGCGGGGGTGGCCACGGACGCGACGGTGCTCCTTGCCAATGTGGCGGCGAGCGTGAGCGTTGGCGGTCTCGACGGCAGTGGCGGTGACGGTGACGTCGACCTCCTCGATCATCATCTCCATGACCTGGTTGCCAGAGGTGTACCAGGAGGTGGCGATGATGTTGCCGGCAGCGTCAGTCTCGGCATCAGAGAGCGAGGCAGCAGCAGTGACGGTCGAGAGAGATTCAGTCTGGACGTATGATGAGGCAGTGTTGGCGAGGAGGATACCGCCACCGTACTTGTCGGTGATGGAAGAGGTTCCAGGAGTGTAGCTCAGAGTGGGGACGACAGCAGATGCGGAAGCAGCAGCTGAGGTAATCTGGGAAGAAGCGGCAGCGTTGGTCGAGGAGGCGGCAGCCTTGGTCGAGGAGGCAGCAGCAGATTGGGTGGCATCGCCAGCGAGGACGACAGGGTAGACGGTGGCGTAGTCAGGACCGGACTGGATGGGAACAGCAACAGGGAGACCATCCTCGCGGGGGCCGAGAGGGTTGTCGTCCTTGATGGCATCAACGTCCTTGATCTTGCACTGACCCTCCTCGGCCTCGGTCTGGATGTTGAAGAGAGGGCAGTCCTCGATCTGGCCAGAGGCGTTGGTGCAGGTGTCGACGGCAGACTGAAGGAAGTCGACGCTGTCCCAACCCATCTGGAAGTCACCGTGGTATCCGTAACCAGTAGGGTCACCGTTGGAGAGGACGAACTGGCCGTCCATGCCCTTGAAGGCGTAGGTGTTGAAGATGGTCTCGAAGAAGAGCGAGGGGAGCTTGGTGCCGAAGCCCTCGGGGCAGGAACCGCTCATGACAAGGTCGGGGAAGGCGACGTGCGACTTGTGGTCGTCAGAGTCGACATCCTTGCCGTTCCAGCACGAAGGGAACATGAGCTCGAGACGGATACCGTCAACACAGTTGGTGTCAAGGTAGTCCTTGTCGGGCAAGAAGTGGCGGTAGAGAGATGCCTCGGGGGTGGCTGCGTAGTTCAAGCAGTTGAAACCAAGAGCCTTCTGGGAGAGAGCAGTCTGGGTCTTCTGGTTGGCAGTCCAGGATGACTTGTCGTTGTCAGGGATGGGGTAAGGGAAGCTACGCTGGCGCTTGTCACCAGCGATCATCTGGAAGCCTTCGGGGAAGGCAGTGATCTTGCCGTTGGGGTTGGCAGCGTCATTGTAGAGGAGGTAGTAAGCGAGCATACCGCCAACCTGCTCGACCATCTCGGCAGTGCCGTTGGAGTGGAGGAAGTAAAGAGGAGGAGTCCAATAGGCGGACTTGTCCTGAGTGACAGCACATGAGGTGCAGTCAGAGCCGGCAAGGTCCTGAGGGGTGTTGTCAATGCCAAAGTCTGGTTGGATGTCAGCAAGGGTCAAGACTTGATATCAATATCAATAACATACTGCTGCCACCGTGGATAACGTGGACGTGGTCAGAGACCTTGCCAGGGTCCATGATGGGGTCGAGACGACCGACACCACTGCGACCACGGCAAGGAAGACGCCAGAAAGCATCGGCACTGCCGGCAAGCGACAGAGCGCTGACTGCCAGAGACAGCGCGGAGGCTTTGTTGTTCACCATATTGAAGGTGATGTTTTTATCGATTGGATGAAGTAGGGTTGATCAAACGTGACAAGACTGACTGCTTGGCCGGTCGATTGTCAGGTAAAGGTGGAGAAGAATACGCAAGCCACGAACGACTGAAGATGTTATGCTGCTGCGACTAAGGAATGTGGGATGTGAGAGAGTGTAAAACGAGTGAAGATGGTGCCAAGATTTGGGCTGCAGCGGATGCAGGTAGATAATGAATGATTTTTTGACCGTAGCAAGGCCAGATGAAAAGAGTGACGGTAGATTGAAGCAGCAACAGTGAACAACAGACGAAAATGAGGTGACCAAGGCGTGCAGGGGAGGCAGAGGGGGATGGGTGTTTAAGGAAATGAAGCTGTTTCTAAAGGGGCACGGTTCCTTCAGCACGCGCCGCCACCATTTAGAGCGTTTCATCTCGCTGTACCCCCGATGCACTCTGCGGCTTCTGCGTCCAGAACCGTGTTATTGCCTTGCCTTGACTCTTGTCCTATCGATTGCGCGCTGCCTTCATTGTCATGTCGCCTCACCGTCACACCAACAACCTGTCTGTCACTTGCCGTGGCCGCGACGCCGCCCACCTCGTGTCGGCAGCGCGCAGATTGTGCTCGACGACCTGCGTGTCCATGTTGCGCAAATCAGGGAGCTGGTGATCTTCGCGTATTCTTGGGATACCGATCTGCATATTCGGAAATTGGCCTTGTCAAACAGTCGAGCCAGTCGTTGTTGACATGGAGAGGGAAGAGGTCACAACAGGTCTCAACTTTTGGTTTCGCGGCAAGCCTCAAAGCTTAGCTCTTTTGTTAAACGCAACGGCCGGACGGCGGCAGAAGGGGAGCAACAGGGCAGCCGCACACGGAGGTGCAGAAATGCGTGTCATCCTGCTTGTTGATGTTGGATGTGATTGCAACGAATGAAACGTCTACAACAGTGACTCCTTCTTCCACAGCAACAGTAAACCGCAACCAAAGTCTTTTCTTCATTGCGGCACCCCTTACTCCGTACGTTTGGTTCACATTCTTCGACAGCCGCACATGACACTGCCGCGCATGAATCGACCATGCTGTTCCATGCGTTCAAGCGCAATTTTGCACTGACGAGGCTGCGGTTATTGCCAATACGTGGCAGCCACTGGGCGCCCTCTGGGCAATTGACAACCTGCGGCACAGCACGGCTGGGATTCTTTTATTCGTCGTTGTGCTGCCCAAGAGTCTGGCAATAACAATCGATATGATTGCGCACGCCGTTCTTCCAGAATCTCTACTCGTACCGGTCTGGCATACCCGCCGCTTCCAGGTGCGACCCCTTATGCAACAGTCGCAGCCAATTAAGGATGTCGGAGCCATATTGTACGGGGAACCTGTGGCGAGCCCCATATTCATCGTGAAGGCAATGGCCTGCTTTTGGTCACCCCTCGTACATCGCTGCCATTTATATCCCCTGGATACGTCGATCGTTTCGTGTCAAACTTCAAAGCAATTCACGGGACCCGCAAGGCAAAGAAGATCTCATGGCAACTCCTCTGACCATGACGTTTTTGTTGTCACAATCGAGGCTCCCTTTCGATGCAATCGATTTGCCATCATCCCGTCCTGCTTGCTAACTGGTAACGGGCGGTTCCCCTGGCGTTCACTTCCTTCATGCACTGCCCCTACTGAGTACTCTGTTAATAAACAGCCCCGCTTGGTAACTCGGCCGGGACTTGCTATCGCAACAATGAGTTTCACGGTGAGTCGGTGACATGACAATCGGCATTTCAGTATAGTGATGCATTGATTCACGCCACAGGGTTTGACGTTTTGTTACAAGTATTCCTACTGCGACATGTACCAGCATTTGTCTCCCGACCCTCTTTCTCATTCTCGCACGCTGTACTTGACGTAAATCTTGTCCTTCGGCTTGCCCGCCGAATGCTGGTTGAAGTCGGTTTTTGGAACTCCTTCGACCCGTTTGCCATTCTCGTCGGCCAGTTCAAAGTCAAAACTAGCGAGGAAGAAGGCGAGGATGATGTTTTGCTCGAGTTTCGCAAAACGCATGCCGAGGCATGGATGTCTGCCTGCGCCCCAACCGATGTATGCATGGTTTGTCTTGTGGTCCTCTGCTCTGTCTGGTAGGTAACGGGATGGATCCCATTCTTCAGGATTGATATAAATCTTGGGGTTGAGGTGAATGTCGCCTACCGGGTAGGCTGCGAAGCCTCCTGGCGGAATTTTTGTGCCATCTGCTAATGTGACAGCCTTTGTTGACTCATTCTTGCGGAACATGCTGCCAGCTGTATTCAGCCGAATGCTGTCTCGTAGACACAAGTCGATTGTGGGGAGCTCGTTCTCCCATGCCTCGAGTGGAGCAGATGCCAGCCTGTCTGCATAAGATTTGGAAGTGTCACTGTCGTATTTCTCAATGACTGCCTTGACCTCTTCCCACACCTTGCCACGCCAGTAATGGTCGTTGGCAAGGTAGACGATGACCCAAGCAGCGTTGATGCCAGAATTCAATTGTCCGGCGTAGAGGGCGCCCAGAATAAAGGTCAGAATCTCCTTGATGTTGTCGCCCTTGTCGATCAAAAGTTGCAGAGGATCTTCCTCCCTGCGACCAGTCTTTGCTCGATCCTCGACAATCCCCTTGAAAACCATGTAAAGTTTACCGCCGTACCACAGACGTTTGAGCTTTCCGGGGAACGGGAACCAGGGGAAGATGATGAGCTCAGGAGTTGATGACGCCTCTATCTTCTCGAACATATCCAGCGTTTGATCCAGTAAAACACGATCGTCGGCAATCTCGTTGCAAGCGACTGTTCGCATGGTGAGTTGATACACGATGCCGTAGATGCTCTCGAATGGGTCAGTGAGGCCCTTGGGATCTTTTGCGAGCTCTTCCAAGCGCGATCTTGTGTCTGCGATCAGTCCACCCAGACCTATCTTGTTGTAAGCATTGTGTGATAATTCATTCAAGACACTTCAATCTCACTTTTAACAAAGTTCTCTCTCTTGAGCATGGCAAGAAGACGTTTGGCGAAGTCTTGACCTTCAATGTCGTTTCCTTCAGGGTCGACGTTCTTTGATACTGTAGGCGCACCAGCAAACAAAGTAGCGTATCTATATGAACACCCACGCTTCAGTAACATGTACAGCCCTCGTAATGTTGGTTTTCCACTCACCCTGAACCCATCTCCAGTTGCTTGCTCTCCATGAAGATCTTTCGGCCTTCATCTCCAGACATTCCCACGACCACATGCTTGCCTACGTTGAATGTGAAGTTGCCGTTCAGCGAAGCCTTGGTGGCCTCTTGAAACCAGTCCCATCGTTTAGTCCAGTATTTGATTGGGCCGATCAAAGGCCAATTGTCTTTGATCGACGGTGGTGTTCCTTCAGGTAGAGAACGAGTGACATAGAGGTAAGCAGCGAAGAAGCCCAGTGCAAGGGAAGCGACAGTCAGCACCGTCTGTGAGGTACCAAGACCACTCAGCACTTCCGTCAATGCCATTGCTTCGTACTCGACAAGTCAGTTGCCAGCCAAAGATGGAGGAGGCAAGACAAAAAGATCAAAGGTCAGCAAAGAAGGACCTCAGAGATAGATATAAGCCAACAACCCCGCTAACAGGCGTGCGAAAAACGTATTCCGCGCTATCCTACGCAGCTACGTGCTTAGCGATGTTTGCGAGGTTGGATCCTGTGGGAGTCGTGGAGTCAGTGGTCATGCCATTCTTCCAATCAGATGGTGAGGATGATGACGGAGCGGCGCAAGCGAGCTGCAGGTTGCATCCGGCCCTAACACATTCCGCGCTGATCCTTCCCAGATCCTCATCCTATCAGATACCTAGGTAGCATTTACGATATACGCCGGCTGTAATGGCCTAAATCGTTGTTTTGTGCTTGTAGCAGGTGTCTCGGTATCAAGGCTCTTTCTTGGTTTTGTAGGTCAGTGGTCGATGAGTGATGGGTGCTGTTTTCATCTCAGGATTCTTGCTGTACGCTTCTGCGGGTTTGTGGATGGGCATCATCAATTGTACCGTCACCTAGGCTGGAGGAACAATGTACTTGAGTATAGCCAAGAGAACTCTACTCCAGCTTTCAGCTACAATCAGAGACGAACCAACAATATCTTTGGTGATCATGTTCTCTGTCCATAATCGATGTGTGTCTTGAGAATCAGAGGAAGCACCTCATTCGCACGGAACGCAGTGGAGTTTCTGAACAACGACGCTTCGAAACCATTAATCCACGATTCCTACCGCTACAGTGCTGACAGCCAGTTGAAACTCGAGAGTGTCGAGTAACAGATCTACAAGGATCATATCCAAATAAAACATCCAAGTAAACACCAACGTACGAGGTAAGGTGGACGACTTTTATGTTTCGACGGTGGTTAACAGTACAACCCTGACTTGATACCGAGTGGATCTGGTGGAGCATTCTAACGGCCGCAACAACTGTAGTCCAACGCGACCAACTCAACAGATGGCTAAAAGTGTCATAAGAGGCTTTCAACGGAGCTAGAATAACTCTCTTAGCGATTGCCGTAAGCTTGATGCATAGCCTATGTCTGAAAGCGCTATGGCTTCGCTCTGATTTCCTCTTGAGGAATGATAGCACGTAAGCACGTTATGCAGTACCAAGTCTTGGGAGGTATGCGCAGTCAAGGACGTGTTCCATGTCTCGGTATAAATACAATGCGAGTAGATTCGTATGCTTCATTGCGACCTCTTGGTCTTTTTCTATCAACGTCATCGATATCATGCCTGTGCTTCCTCCTCCTTCATAGTATGGTATAGTGACTCTTTCCATCGACTACTTGTCGCTCCTGGCTCCAAGACCCTCCTTTCCACCCTTGACCTCTTTGACTTCGTGGAAACCAGTGCTTCTGTCGCTGGCCTGCTGGGGATCAGGCTGCTTCGCCGGGTGGTCATCGCCAGACTTGCTCTCGGCAGAAGTGTGGGTGGAGGCAGAAGATTGCTTGTCGACATTTGGGGAATGTGTGCGACCCTTTTGTTGTGCACCAGGAGGGATGTTTGGTGGCGGAGGAGCATCCTTTTGTAGGCGCGAGGTAGTGCTTAGAGGGCGTGTGGAGGCGAAGCGGCTTGTTCGCATGAAGGAAGTGCGTAGAGACATCATGGTGATTGTGTGTGATTGGTATCGGAAGATCGTGGGAGAAATAGGATAAAATATCACAGCAGAGGGTGAAGTAAAGAGTAGGTGGACTTGATCAATCAAAACGACTCTCTCATGATATCATCATGATGGAGATCAATCCGGCGGGAGAATGGTTAATATCGATGGTTTAAATATCTTGACCTACTTTGTTTCTGAAGAGCTCAATTGAAGCCATCGCGTGCAGAAGCAGCTCTACACATATTATGGCTTGCTGTATTATTGGCTTCAGCTCGAGCAGGGAGGATGAGCTTCGCGTATGAATGTTCTTCAAATCAGACCAAGATTAGTGCATACATGGACGCGGTTTTCTGTGAGAAATAGCAAGGTCAAATAGTGCTCAGTGACTGCCCATGACATTTGAGCATGCGAGTTACGTAGTCGCGATGACCCTCATGAATAAAGAATGTAGACTGCTGTCGTCGCGAGAAGAACGGAAAGATGGTATCCAGCGGGATGAGCCGCGATACTCCAAAAATCTTGGCAAAGTCGACTCCGAAGTTCAAGGCCGAACAACAATTTACGAGTATCGAACATTTGATATCACATACCGTCGCAATGGCATCCACACGAACCTGCTTGTCGCAACTGACGCGAACAACTCTATCACGACCAAACCTTTACGTCCCTTCAACCTCGATACAACAGCGTGGTGCTGCACAGAGTGCCAACGCCCAGAAATACAAGCGCAAGGAATTGCCTACATCGCAGCGCAAGAAGAAGAGCAGAACCACCTTCATCAACCATGATTTGAAAGACGCCATCCAGTTTCCTCTGGTCGATGCCATGCGGTACGAGCCCCTGCTTCTCCTGCACCACACCCATTCCCTCTTTCTTCGACCTGGACCGTGAGAAGGCCAAAACTGACAGCAAGTAGATACATTCGCGCAACAGAAGTCGGTCGCGTGCCAACATCCTCCAAGTACGAACTCCACCTCCGCCTCAAATCTCTCAAGAACGGTCCTGTGGTCCGTAACCGTATCCGCCTCCCACATCCCGTAAAGACCGATCTACGCATCGCCGTTATCTGTGATCCCAACTCTTCCGCCGCCGCTGCCGCAAAGAAAGCTGGAGCCACTCTGGTCGGCGAGGAGGCCATTTTCGACGCCGTGAAGGAGGGCCGTATCGAGTTCGACCGCTGTCTGTGCCACCAGGACTCGCTCGCAAAGATGAACAAGGCAGCATTGGGAAGAATTCTGGGTCCGAGAGGTTTGATGCCTAGTGCAAAGACTGGAACTGTTGTCAAGGATGTTTCGGCGAGTGTGCAGGATATGGTTGGTGCAAGCGAGTACAGAGAACGTCTGGGCGTTATCAGAATGGCCATCGGACAATTGGGTATGACTCCTGAGGAGCTGTCGAGGAATATCAGAAGCTTCATCGAGAACGTCAAGAAGGATATGGCTGGTATGAGCGACAGGATCGCAAAGGACATTCACGAGGTGGTGAGTTATAGCGATATCCTATGCCGTTTCTTGCGGAAGGAGCCGTAGACTGGAAGCATCGTTGCTAACAAATTATAGGTCCTCTCCTCGACCAACGGACCTGGTCTCAGTCTGAACGGCGATCTCAGAGGTCCTGACTCGATACCCACAAAGGACGTCTCGACTGCCATGTAAAACAAGCAAGCAGGTAAAGCATTGTACATATACCCGACTTTTCATGTGCTCTCCTTCTTTTTGTACTACTTTGTATCACCATTTCAAATTCATGACAGAATGAGATTTTATCTCGTTCTACACTTGTCGTCCATAGACACGTGATCTATCTTCACTCGACAACAGTAGAAGGCACAATAGTCCTCACTTGCGGAAGCAGCTTCCTTGATATTCAGTTCACATGCTCTATCTGAATAATACAAAACCACTGACACCTCGACTTCTCATCCTAGTCTCATCAACGCAGGATAGCTTTGGTCTTCAGCATCTATCAGACAAACACTTGCCTTCTCTCTGCTCAATTTCGCCAAAGCCAAGGTGTGCATCCACGCACCTTTCATTCTCTCCATTACTGCGAGATCCGATCAATCGACTGAACACAGCGAGACCACAGACTGTCCAAAGGCTGGTTAGACACTCTCTGTTCTCGATCTCAACTGAGCCTGAGTTCATCACAACGCCCGATTCAAGTGCACAATCACATTGCCGCTGCTGTCTCTCTGCACTAGCTGTTCAAATCCATAAGCTTCACTTCCGACATCGAGACGCCGACAGCTGCAACTTGCCTTCCTCGAGAGACACTTCAGTCATATACTGGCTTCATTGTCTCCTTGGTCACAGTATCACTCTCCGGCGAATCTGGTCCTAGACTCGAGAGACACGAACCAAGATTGATACTCAATACCTCGCTCTCGTCAAGACCACAATTGACCAAGATCGGGAATACTCTACGGCCATAAGAAGACTTGCCGGCTTCTCTAGATCACGAATAGAAAACGCAGCTCAACCGAAAGATCTGGAAGTAGGTCAAACATGTCCTCGCTTCGGTATTGCATGATTGCTAATGCATGTGTAGAACCAACCTCGAATCCCTTCATACAGACCTCAGTATGTCAAGCTGGAAGCGGTACCGCGAAGCCGAGTCTGACAGCGAGTCTGACACTACGACACCTACCACCAAACGTACAAGATTAGATTTTGCAAAATCATCGAGCCCAACCTGCGATGACACGGATCATCGCAATACTTCCAACGAGTGTTTACTGATCGTTTGGTCACAACCGATGACACAGCATCAGAAAAAGTTTCTCTCCATGAAGATGGAGGAATTGGTTATGCTGAAATCAGCCGAAGACTTCACCGAACCTCATACTGAGAAGCATATGCCTCTCTATCTCAAGAAGATCAAGGGGCCCTTGTATCTCTCCACCATCAGAAATCTCCTCGATACCGGCAAGTACTTGTCAGTAACAGACTTGGTCCTCGACTTCAGAACCATGGTCGATAACGTAGTTTGGATCAGCGATTGGAAGAATAGGGACTCAGCGCCTGCGCGTAGGCTCTGGAGATGCTTCAGTATCCGGATGAATCACTGTCCAATCGGTCCAGATGAGAAACCGATGCTCAACTATCATAAATACGAAATAAGGCTCATGGCGTCAGAGATCACAGACATCTTGACAGAACCCCGCACACCAGCATCAGAGGAGATCGAACTCGCTCAGATCGACAATTCCTGTGCAGACGAGCTTGATGAAAATCTCTCTGAACGCCAGGACGACAGATTAGAGGATGCTTCCATCATCTCTAATATGACGAACCGCGAGCTCGAACGCAAAGTTTTCGTCGGCACCCCTGATCCGCCATCCTCGATGCAGAGTAAAGCACGACACATATCGGATTCGGAAGCTGCGAAGACACCCAAACCCAGCGATCGAGATGAGGAAACTCGACAACTCTCAGAGGAAATCGAAGAGTGCCAGCAGAAGCTCGCTAGAATGGTCGAGAAGAAAAGAATCTTGACGGAGATCAGAGACCTGGACACTGAGATGACAGCGATCGATGTTGAGATTCCTGAGACGGATGAAAGACTCGAACAACTCAATTCGAAGACACGAAACTGCAACATCATGATTGGTACGATGACCGAAGATATAGAATTAACCGCCAATACCCGGGACTGGTACGATGGAGAGAGCGTGAGGCTCCAGCAGAAAAGCGAGAAACTTCAGCTGGAAAGTGCGATATGTCGTGACGAGTATGAAAGACTTCGTTCAGTCGCCGACGAGTACCAGCGAGAGATCGATAAGCTTCATTCGGAAAGGGAGCACGCGAAGGAACAAGGTGATCAGGTCCGCTCAAATGGCTTTCAGCTCAAGAACCGACGCGATAAGATTCAAGAACAGCGTTCCATCGCAAAGGAGAAACTCGACAAACTCAATGACGACGGCACCTGATCCACATTGACGGAAACAATTCAAGGAAAGTCTAAGATACCAGACCAACCAGGAGATCGATGGAGTGAGCGGCACAACGGCAGAGAAAGGGAGAAAGCCAGCACTCGAAAATGGAGATAGAACGAGGAGCAGGAGGCGAAGAAAAATCCCAGAAAGGGCGGAAATGCAAGTCAATCATCACATTCGATAAGTATCAGCTAGTAACAGACAGAACTGCTGCCTTAGTATACGATATACAAATTCAATCAAGCTCTAGATAGGTTCAACCAACTAAAGGATGAGAAGTTCACTTGCTCAACGATGTTGTCCGTTCTCATCAAGCTGTAAGAGAGATCTCATACTGTTGGCATCATGTAGGAGACGAGAGTGCGCTATCTTTGTGGAGGGACGGGAATAACAAGATGAGCTCGACTTCTGCCATGTATACAAGACTTTTCAACATTCTGCTCGCAGAACAAGTTTATTAATCCTCCGTTCTCTCGAAAGACAAAGACCTCGGCGCACAGAGTCTTGGAGGGTCAAGTCTGAAGCTCATTCGGATGCGACAGCCAAATCGTAGGATGTGATTTGCATGGTCCCGTTTGCTTTCCACTCTCATCTACTGTGCTCCCGCGGACAAGATACTTGGTTGTCTGCCGACTTTACTCCCAGGCTCTTCCTCGTTCCACTGCTCAAACCCCCTTCAAAGCCCCTACACCTTCTTCTGTCTCCCCCAACTCCCTGTATATGACCAGGAAGTCGAGCAATTGTTTTCCTGACACGCCAGTCGCTTGTGCCTGTTTGACTGCCGTCCTCAGATCGAGTAGTAATGTATTCCTCACACGTAAGAGTCGCGATTGCTGTGCTATTACAAATGGATGTTCGAGCACTTTTTGGGTGAGGTGCGTAAGCAATAGATAAGCTTGTGCGTGTTTCCGTAGTCGCGAGAGTGTGGTCGATGTAGCTGTATCTCCTTCTTCATCTTCCTCTTCCTCATCATCAGAGTCTTCGTCATTCGCCGAGGGATTGGCAGCAGACAAAGAGTTGTTTGGTTCCACCATTAATCTCGCTTCCAAATCCTCCAATCGTTCTTCAATTTCCAGTAGCCTTCTGCCCACCAGAATATCCTTTCTGAGTTGCTTCTTCTCGTCTAGCAACACGCCAACCTCCTCCGCCCGTGCAGCAACCACGTCCCTGACTGTCCCCACCTCCCTCCCAAACCCCAACACACCCACTCTAACTTCTTCAATCTTTTCCTCTCCACCTTTGAGTTTTGTGCCTAAAGATAGAAATTCTTCGTAATTGCTGTTGACCAAGTCGAGAAGTTCTGTGGTGATGAGGGAAGAGCGTTGGCGTAGATCTGAGCGTAGGTCTTCGAGGGTTTGGTGTCTGTTGTGGAGAGTCGAGAGGTAGGTTTCTGGAGTGAAGTTTGGGGTGAGGAAGTCGCTGCGGGGGAGGGTTGCTGGGAAGGGGAGGGGCGTGTTGTCGTCGTCGCCATCTGAGTCGGAGTAGGCGTAGTTGGAGCGGCGGTTGTCCAGAGGGTTTGATTTTGGAGATGGAGGGGAGGTGAGGGGGGAGGGTGTTGCTGTTGTTGCTGTTGATGAGGGGAGCTGTGGATGGTTAGCGGCGGGTATTGGTCATGGGAGAAGAGAGTCTTACGTAGAAAGCACTCATGATGGCGGCGTTGAAACGAATATGCGACAGCGAGGTACAATGCAATTGTCGCAAAGGATAGATGGACACTAACGAAAGGTGTTGGTATACAGATGGATAAGATAAGATTGACTTCGCTGCTATCTCCGCTACATGGATTACCAATAGCCGAGGCCCTGGTGACGACATGTTCCGTAAAGACGGCTGCGAGGGTATCTCGTAGGAAAGTGTGTCTTTGCTATCTTCTCTCTCTTCGTTTTGTTTGAACGTGCAAAAGACGAAGAAAGATCAGCTAAAACGATGCCTACGCCTGCCCTCCCTCAGCCCGCACACCCAGAGCTCGATTCAATGTTGACGAGGAAGTTTGGCAAGGAAGTCGCCAATTACTTTGCCGGTAACATATATCTGCTTCCTTTCTTGCTAGCAGCAACAAGAAGCTGACAGAGAACAATACAGGCTCTCCATTGAACCGCTTTGGTTTCCTCCGCAGCGACAATGTCTTCCTGTCTGGAGCTCTCAAGCACCCGTCCACAAAGTTCCTCGCTTGCAACAACCTGCAGCCATTGACCAAGGACAAGGCCAATCTCGCCTACATCCAATACAAAGATGTCCAGCCTATCATCGGCGAAGACCCCTATGCTACTCCCGAGTCCAAGATGATCGAGACGTACAACTCCAAAACCTTCATCCCTCAGATGATCTTCCTCGGTCTGGACGAATCAGTCAAGGACAACTCCTTCAGCTACGAAGCGAAGAACGCCGTTCACAAGGGTGCCCCTTACTTCGCCATTGACGTGACTCCCAAAGATCCTCTGACCCAGCAATGCAACGACCTGATCAAGTCCTGCGAAGACAAAGGCCTCACCTTCCAACAAGGCCGCTCCATGGACCTCGTAGCTGGCGACGCAGCAATCTACGCCGAAGCCCGCCAACTTTTGGATTGGAACCTTCGTAACCCTTTCTGCGCTCAATGCGGCCATCCCACTCTATCTGTCAACGGCGGCTTCAAGCGCACCTGCCCACCAACCGACACCTCAGCTCTCCCCTCCACCGCCCTCTCCACCTCCAACACCCC
>Ga0058697_10000280_pt1 | contig 23998 bp, 8 predicted proteins | sample AgamicAsMae_FD_66619 | JGI IMG/M metagenome (GOLD analysis project Ga0058697, IMG submission 66619) | Agave microbial communities from Guanajuato, Mexico - As.Ma.e | ecosystem: Host-associated > Plants > Phyllosphere > Phylloplane/Leaf | place: Guanajuato, Mexico | collected 2012-06-04
GTCCACCGAGCAGACCATTGACAAGTCCACCCAATCCAAGACCGTTGAGCAGCTGGCCAACCAGACCCAAGACACCAGTCAGCAAAAGACCGACGGCGGCGAGAATCTGGAAGAGAGGCTGGGTCATCAGGCCCCAGAGAGGGTTGAGCTTCTTCTTGGCGTGAGGCATGTCGTTGATGCGCTTCTTTGCGTTGTCGATGGTGGTGACGACGGTGGTGGTCAACTCCTTGAGGGTATCGGCCAGGCGGTACTCCTCGGGAGTGGCCTCCTTGGTGCCGGCACGGCCCTTGGCTTGAGCAGCGATGCGACCGTCGGGGTCGAGGCCGCGAAGGGAGCCGTTGCACTCTTGCAGGATGCGACCACCCTCTTCGATAAGAGGCTTGACCTTGTTGACCAAATCTTCCTCGTCCAACTCTTCACGTGGGGTACGGTCGGCGGCTTCGATGTGCTGTAGAGAAAAGGCAAGTCAGTAATGGTTCGAACAATGGCATGAAACAGGTAAGCACTTACGTCGGTGATCTGCTTGCAGATGGGCTGGACTCTCTCGAGAGTCTGAGTGCAGATGGTACCCATCTTCTCAGCAATCTCGCGGTCTTGCTCTCTCTTCTTGCGCTCCTCCTTCTCCTCCTCGGTGAGCTCCTCCTCAGGAATCTCCTCATCTTCGATGATGTTGCCGATGAGAGTGACTTCACCGACCTTGTTACCGTCATTGTCGACAACGTAGCCATTGTCGTCAACCTCGAGGCCGACGCAGTGGCCGAGGTCACCAGCAGTGAGTCTGCCCATGATATCGCCGTTCTCGTCACGGACTTCACCCTCCTTGTTGACACGGCGACCAGACATGGGGTTGACCTTTCTCTCCTTCTCTTCGGGCTCCCATCTCTCGGCCTTGCCGATGAGGTTACCGTTCTTGTCTTGGATTTCACCATCTTCGTCGACCTTGTGGGCGACAAGCTTCTTGACGTCGCCTTCGATGACGCGGCCAACGATGCCACCATCGGGAGTAACAACGTATCCCTCCTTGTTGACAGTGATGCTGTCGAATCCAGCGAAAGGTCCCTCAGCCTTGGTGTCGGAGCCCTTGGCGAGCTCGGCCTTGCCAATGACATTTCCGGCATTGTCCCAGATTTGACCCTGGCCGTCAACCTTCTTGCCGACCATGGTGGAAGGGTCACCTTCGGCGACGCGACCGATGATAGTACCAGAAGAGTCGACAACGTTACCGGCCTTGTTGACAGTGCAGCCAGCAAGGGCGGAAAGGTCCTCGGCGGTTTGCTCCTCTTCCTCCCAAGGCTCAGCGTGGCCCTTGGTGTTTCCGTACTTGTCGGAGATGTCACCATCCTCGTCGACTTGGAGGCCTGCGAGACGCTTGACGTTGCCTTCGGTAACGATACCGACGCGGTCGCCCTCGGCGTTCTCAACGTAGCCCTCCTTGTTGACGTGGAGGCCTTCGAGTCCAGCGAAAGGACCCTCAGGTCTGGAAACGCGTTCGTTCTCAGGAAGAACCTCGCAGCGACCGACGACCTTGCCGGTATCACCGTGAATCTTGCCCTCTTCGTCACAGCGGCGACCAGCGAGCTCCTTGACGTTGCCCTCGACAAGCTTACCAAGAGGAATGCCATCTTCGTTGACGACGAATCCTTGCTTGTTCAACTTCTTGCCATCAAGGATGGAGTTGTCGAGAGGGACTTCATCTTCTTCCTCGTAAGGCTCAGCGTGGCCCTTTGCGTTGCCGTACTTGTCGTTGATGTCGCCGTCCTCATCGACTTGGAGGCCGACAAGCTTCTTCACATCACCTTCGGTAACCTTTCCGACAACATTGTCCTCGGAATCAACAACGAACCCTTCCTTGTTGACACGAAGACCCTCATGGCCGGCGAAGGGTCCCTCGGCTCTGGAGACACGCTCGTTCTCGGGGAGAACCTCGCAGTGTCCAACGACCTTTCCGGTGTCGTTGTGGATGTCGCCGTTCTCGTCGCACTGGCGGCCAGCAAGCTCCTTGACGTTGCCATCAATGAGCTTACCGATAGGGATGCCCTTGTCGTCAACAACGAAGCCGTTCTTGTTGAGCTTCTTGCCGTCGAGCATAGAGTTGTCGACAGGACCTTCCTCTTCCTCCTCTGCGAGAGGTTCGGCATGGCCCTTGACGTTGCCGTATCTATCCATGACATCGCCGTCCTCATCGACAGCAAGACCGATCAGGCGCTTGGCGTTGCCCTCAACGATCTCACCAACGATGTTCTCATCCTCATCAGCGACCTTGCCGTCAGCGACAACGCGGAGACCCTGGAGACCAGCGAAGGGGCCGTCAGGCTTAGCCTCGCGCTCATCTTCGGGGATCAACTCGACGCGGCCAATGACCTTGCCTTGATCGTTCCAGATCTGGCCTTGGTCGTCGAGCTTCTTGCCAGCGAGTTCCTTGGCCTTACCCTCGACCAGGCGAGCGACAGGTACACCCTCATCACCAATGACGAAGCCGGCCTTGTTCAAGACCTTGCCGTTGAGGCTGGAAAGGTCGACGGGGTCCTCTTCAGGCTCAGGCTCTTGGTCAGCCTCCTCGTAACGTTCGGCGTGACCGACAACGGAACCCTTCTTGTCGAGAATGTCACCATCTTCATCGACAGCACGACCGACGAGCTTCTTGGCATCGCCCTCGGTGAGCTGACCAACGCGGTTGCCGTTCTCGTCCTCGACCCAACCGTCCTTGACGACGATCAAACCGTCGAGACCAGCGAAAGGTGACTCTTCGTCTTCCTCAACAGGAACAGTCTTGGCACGGCCAATGACATGGCCCTTGTCGTCCCAGAACTGACCTTGGTCGTCTGCCTTGACTCCAGACTTGGAGAGCTTCTTGGCATCACCTTCGGTGAGTTCACCGACGACGGTACCGTTCGAGTCAACGATCTTGCCGGCCTTGTTGACCTTCAGACCCTCGAGGACAGAGAGAGGAGGGAGGTTCTCAGCAGCGTCTTCGGCAGCGTCCTCAGCACCCTCTTCGGCATCTTCGGCGCCCTCTTCAGCGTTCTCTGCATCTTCGGCGGCATCTTCGGCAGCGTCTTGAGCATCTTCGGCCTTGTCGGCAGCCTCCTCGGCTTGTTCGAGCTCCTCTTGAGGGATCTCTTGAGGCAAAGCCTTGACACGGCCAATGGTGTTGCCATCGGCATCGAGGACCTCGCCCTTCTCGTTGATCTTCTTGCCAGCGCATTCGCTGAGATCACCAGAAGTGAGTTCGCCGATCTCCTCGCCGTCTTCGTTGAGGACCTTGCCCTTCTTGTTGACCTTGAGGCCTTCGAGGACGTCGAGGTCAGGGATCTTGAATTGAGGGCCTTGAGCCTCTTCCTCGTCGGCTTGCTCCTCATCCTCACCCTCCTGTTCCTCTTCAGGAACGTTCTCGCCGAGCTCGGTCTGGAGTTCCTTGGTGGCCTCCTCGGCAGCCTCGCCAGGGGTGACGGAGACCTTGCCAATGACCTTGCCGTTCTGGTCGAGAACCTCGCCCTTGTCGTTGATCTTCTTGCCGGCGCATTCCTTGGGGTCGCCCTCGGCAAGTTCACCGATCTGCTCACCTTCATCGTCAAGAACCTTGCCCTTCTTGTTGACCTTTCTGCCATCAAGAATGCGGAGGTCGAGAGAAGGAAGAGAGCCGCCGAGCTTCTCGGCAGCACCCTCAGCGAGACCGACCTTGCCGAGGACGTTGTCGTCAGCGTCAACGACTTCGCCGTCCTCGTTAATCTTGAGGTCTTCGGCCTTGAGCTCGCCAGACTCGAGCTTCTCCTTGAGAGACTCGTCGTCGATCTGGCCAAGAACTTCGCCTTGGTCATCGACAACCTCGCCAGCGTCGTTGAGTTCTCTGCCCTGAAGAGCCTCGATGCCGGGGAGCTCGTCCTCAATGTCTTGAGCAGCGTCCTTGACATCATCAGCGGCGTCTTCGACGTTGTCGGCAGCCTTGTCGACTTTGTCAGCGGCATCGGCAGTGTCGCCGGCAGCTTCCTTGGCCTCATCAGCAGCCTGCTGGATTTGCTCTTGAATGTCTTCGGGAGCTTCGGGGTGGATGTCGGCATGACCGATGACGTTGCCATCCTCGTCGATGAACTCGCCGTACTCGTTGAGAGTAGCATTCATGAGCTCCTCAGGGTTGCCATCGGTAACCTGGCCGATAGTGTCACCATCTTCGTTGAAGATGTTGCCAGTGGGGTCGCAGGTAAGGCCCTTGAGGATGGCGAGGTTGAATTTGTCGGAATCATCACCTTCCTCCTCGTCTTCGGGGAGGTCGACGAAGTTCTCGGCGCCCTTGGGGAGTTCGCCCTTGCTCTTGAGATCAGACATCTGCTTCTTGACCTGCTCGGGGAGGAGCTCGCAGCGTCCGACAAGATCGCCATCGTCGTCAAGGATCTCGCCGTCGTCGCCGATTGGGTAACCAGCGAGATCCTCAGCGTCACCCTCAGCAAGCTTGCCGATAGGGTTGCCGTCTTGGTCGTTGACCATGCCGTCCTCGGAAACCTCGAGGCCCTTGAGCACAGAGAGGTCTACAGGGAGGTCGTTGATGTCGTTGATCTCGGGGACGTCGGCATCGGCAGCGTCTTCGGCGGTGTCTTTGGCGTCCTCGGTAGCATCCTCGACGCCCTCGGCAGTCTCGCCAGCCTTGTCGGTGGCATCCTCAGCGGTGCCCTTGGCTTGTTCAGTGGCATCGTCGGCAGCATCCTGAGCATCGCCGGTGGCGTCTTCTGCGGTGCCCTTGGCCTGCTCTGTGGCATCCTCGGCAGTACCCTTGACTTGCTCAGTGGCATCCTCTGCAGTGTCTTGAGCATCCTCAGTGGCGTCTTCGGCAGTGTCCTTGGCCTGGTCGGCGACATCGCCAGCCTTCTCAGTGGCGTCACCAGCAGCATCCTCGACAGTGTCCTTGGCGTCTTCGGCAGCATCTTCAGCAGAGTCCTTGACGTCTTCGGCAGCATCACCGGCCTCGTCGGTAGCATCACCTGCAACCTTCTTGGCATCATCGGCGGTATCTTGGACGTTCTCAGAAGCATCCTCAGCAGTGTCTTGAGCGGTGTCCTTGACATCTTCTGCGGCGTCTTGGGCGTCCTTGGGGGCATCCTGAGCAGCCTTCTTGGGGTCCTGAGCGGCCTTTCCGGCGAGACCAGAAGCCTTGCCAGCGAGTCCCTTGGCACCCTTGAGAAGGTTGCCACTGGACTGCTTGCCAGTCTTTTGGGCGTCGTCAGCCACCTTGCCGGTGGTGTCTTGAGCGTCATCAACAGTGTCGTCGTTATCGTCTGCTTCGTCACCAGCCTTGACGGTCTTGTCGTCGTCAGCGGTGTCCTCGGTGTCTTCAGTGTCGTCATCATCAGCTGCACCAGCAGCGGTGTCGTTGTCGTTAGAGTCGTCAATTGGTTGAGGAGCTTGCTCCTGGAGCTGGCCCTTGGCGTTGTCTCCAGCCTGGGAGACCTTGCTCAGGGGGCCTTCGTCATCGTCCTCGTCCTCATCATCACCAGCCTGGGTGGATGCGGCTTCGGTGTCGTCCTTCATCTCGACCTTGCTGGGCTCTTCAGAAGCGCCCTCGGCCTTGCTCTTGGCGTCTTCGGCGGTCTTGCCAGCCTTATCCTGTGCACCTTGGGCGGCCTCGCCAGCCTTTTCTTGCACATCGCCAACCTCTGGCTTCTCAGACGTTTGAGGAACTTCTGGCTTCTTAGCACCCTCGGGGGCGGATGCTTTTCTTGCGCCTGAAGCGGCCTGCTGTCCGAGTTTGGGAGGCTGGGGAGTTGAGCTTTGGGGCTTTCTTCCCAACTTGGTGGGAGTCTTGGGGGCGCCACCAGTGGCCTTGCCTGCAGCCGGAGAAGGAGCCATGTTTCTCAAAGTTCGTGTTGTTTTGGGGGTGGGGGAATTAGATTTAGAGCTCGCTGGGGAAGAAGCTCTGTTTGGTGTTGGAGGAAAGGAGTAGTAGGCGTAAGAGGAGGAAGATGAATTGTTGGTCATACAACAATTATGATTAAGTTATTTGGGGGAATGGGGGGAGAAAATTGATAGAGAAATTGAGACGAGGGAAGGGAGCTTGCAAAACATATAAAGGTACCTACCTCGAGCACGGAGCAAGCTAGCACTGCAGTTGGCTGGCAACGTACTGTCAAGGAAGCATGTGACGTATGAAAAGGCCAGGTAGGTAGCGCCTCACAGTGGCATTAGCAGGTTTTGCGGCTGGTGAGATGTCGGTTGGCCCTGCTCTCGAGCTGCAATTCAACGTCACAGCCACGAAAATATGGAGTGACGGCTGGAGAAGAGTGGCTACAAGGCAGCTGTATCGACGATGCGGAGAAGACGGGGCGGTCCATTAGTGGCTGCGAGGCGAGGATCGAGGGGCCTCGAGGGAGCTTTGCAGCTCGAGGCCATCAGAGAAAGCCGTCTCATCGGCACGGATCAGGATTTTGTGCGACACGAGAGATCGATACGGAGAAAGACTTACAGACGGCAGCAGTACCGCAACCGCGACCTGTCAACAGTCTCAGAAGCAAGGACAGCAAGTGTAAGCGTGGATGTTGAAATGATTGGCGCGCGTCGCTGGCGGGTGACGTCTGTTACGCATACTCATCCCTGCAAGAACGGCAGCACTGCATCCCGACCAGGGTCTTGGACTGGAGCTATGATGCATGAAGCTGGAGAGAGCTCGAGAAAGTTCCTTTGAGCAACATGGCAAGCTACGAACCATCGACCAGCCGTTCACGTTGCTGCCTTCTCGGGGAGTTTTTTTTTCGCATTGCATTGGTCGTCGTCTAGAGCTGCGAATATCAGCTGCTAGAGTTTCGGTAGAAGACCCCGACGAGCTGGCTGGGCCGTTGGAACGCTGAACATCAGTTTGTCTCAGATTGCTCTTCCTCGCGCGACACACGAAACATGACATCAGAAGCTTTCGATTGACAACCTTCAGCTCCACACGGGTCAATCAGTGTAGGGCTGCCCTGAAAATCGTGACGAAGGTGAGCATAACAAGCATCGAGGAGCATCGCGATGCCCTCATTTATACAATCGCATCCCACGGGAGGACCTGCAGTAGCATGCAAGGTTGTTTGAGTGAATGCGGATGGTGGTTCATGCTGGGGAAGAATGCCAGGTTGTCAAAAATGTCGAGTGCCATGTCGAAAGCTGAAGTCTTGGACTTTGAGTTTCGGTATCCGAAATGAGTTGCGGGTTTGGCGGGTGGAGTTGCAAGCGCTTAGCGATGTGTGCAAAAAGTCTGCCCTCGAAGTGGGCAGCGCTGCGCCTCACGGCAGCCACACCAACATCATGGTCGCGCTGATCTCTTTGGCACGCGAGATGCAGATCGCCCGCGACTCGCGACTTCACTCGCATGGTCGCTGGTACAACCCTGTATCCGAGTTTATGGATTTCTCTCTCGACTCGAGCTCGTGGAACATTGTTGCAGATTGCTGCGTACGCTTCCTGAGGTTGCAAGGAGACATTGAGTTGTTGGTACTATTGTACTCGAAAGCGATACCATCGTGCCGCTTCCTTCAATAGATGTTGGCAGTGGAGACTCGAAAGTTGATTGAGTTTGCTAGCAACCACAGAAGAAAGGAAAGAAAACGTGTGTCGTGCGAGAACGTCTTTTGGAAGCCAGAACAGTTCATCCAAGTCATGAGGATTCTAGCTAACCAACCACTTTTACTTCCTTGGCTACAGCGTTGCACAACTCCACCGTGACACCCGCGCCTGTGAGCACGTCAATCCACAAGCGCTGTGTGTCGCTCAAGCGATCATTTTCACTTTTCACTTCTGCGAACATGACCTCTCCACCTTCTGTGTCAAGGTTCTCCTTCCACAGGAAGAGGTCAGGTACGCCTCCTCCTCGCTGTCCATATTCTTGCGCCATGACTTTGCACACGGTACTCAGAGCTGCAGGAGGGAAGCATTTAGCGATGGATAAAAGATCTTCCAGCTCATATGACCAACTCAACCCCACGACACATGTGTTCTTCTCGTGATGGTCATCCCACACTCGCTGGATCAGATTCTGTGCCTCTCCGTTGTTGATCTCGTTCAGTCGTTGGTTGATCTCGGATATCCGCGAAGGATAGAATGCATCCGTGTGTAGATCCAAAGGACATGTCTGATAGGGCGTTTGAAACACATCCGGAATGTAGACGAAGAGTACGTCAAAAAAGAGGTAAGCGAACAACGTCCGTACAATGCCGCCTTCAGCATGATATCCCCTGTAGCCGAGGGAGCGGTATTGTGAAAGACACATTGCTTCCACAGAACATTCACCTTCGTTCTCATTCTCACCAGGATCGATCCAGATGGTCTTGCCTCCCCTCCTTGTCTCGTTGCCTTGATCAGGCCGTTGTATCCGAGTACCGTGGAAAATACGTTCCACAGGCTTGGCCAGTCGAACGTGGCTGAAGTCATGTTGTTCTCGCATCGGCACACGAAGGGCCTTCTCCAACTTCATGACTCGTTTCTGAAGATCATGATGGTACATGAGGTGTACGAGACGGTCCTGAAGACCTTCCTCGCATGTTTGAAGTGATACACGTTTCCAGTGTTTCTTCTGAGCCTCTTCTCCACGGCCTTGATCGGGCATTAGAGCGTGCATGTAATGTTCTTCTAAGAGAGCCTTTCGCTGATACCAATCACCTCGTCTGGAAGTGTGGAAGAGCTTCTGCTTGAGTAGCTCTTGTAACGTTTCGTACTCACGCTTGTGGTCCTTGAACTTGCCCATGACATATGCACCCTTGTGGATGATACGAGTGTAGACCCATGCTGGAGAAAGGCGTCGCAAGTACGCACCCTCGCCAGTCATGTAAATGCTGTCTTCTTTCTCTTGTTCCTCTTGCAGTATCGTTCTCCATCTCGGAAGAATTTGATCACAGAGGTCGAGTATCGTATCCAGATTCTCCTTAATTGGCGTACCACCGAACTCGAGAACGCTGTCGAGATAGTACTGTATCCGCAGCGAAGCTTCAAACTCGAGCAACATAGGTCTAGATGCGAAGATGTTGGACGAGCGACACACGAGATAGTCCGGGAAGTTTAAGCGTGAAATCTTGGCGAGGATGATGGTGGTCAAAGACTTCTCAGTCCACATGGTGGAACGATAGAAAACGAGATGAACACGCTCGAACAACCTTCGTGCAGGATCCGACAGTCGAATACAGGGACCTGTCTCCGCCATGATCTTGTCGAGAAAGTGCGTATCTCTGTTCTGTAGAGGAGTGCCTTCTCGACTGTCATCATCGGCTACAGATAGAGCTGATTCTTCCGTGTCGGAGCGCTTGAGCGAAGACCAACCTAGGCCAGCTTGTTTCCCGCTTGCCTTGTTCAAGGCTTTCAGCAATTCTCTTTTCGTCTTGCCTTGGACCTTGGCGTCTTTGGCAAGTGACTTTAGCTCGTCTAGCAGGAGAAGCGAGGACGCCTCCTCTAACGTAGTAATGTGTTCTTCAGACTTGTCAGCGAAGGTGAAGGAGTGACCCAGCAAAGCGTCCTCGGGTTGATCAAAGTCGCGCGGCACAGGGAGTGATTCGACAGTGGGCGGCGGAAGGTCGCAGGAGATCTGCAAGGTTTCAACAGCTCTGGACAGGTCGGAGATATCGCTGTGGTAGCCAAGACGATTGACGCGATGCCAGGCGGATGTCTTGCGGAGGAATAGACGGACGTAGAGATATTGTGCCTCGTAGTTCAGCTCACGCCAAGTGTCAAAGACCTTCCTCTCAGCATCATCGAACAGATGGCTCTCATCTTCGAGAACAGTGTCCAGAGCAAGATTGAAGGCATCGACGTAGATTGAACGCTGGCCAGGTATCCATTTCGGCTGATCTTTCTGAGACTCGGAGTACTCGGCGGCGCGGGTGGCTTCGTAGGCTTTGATGGCGTCTTTGTCGGTATCTATGGGAGGAAGAGCGGTTTCGAGATCGGTTGCTTTGTGCTGTTCGTGGTCGGCGGGGGCAAGTTCGGCGTCATCTGGTGAATCTGCCTCGGGAGCATGTTCCAGTTTCACCCTTTTGGCAGGCCGCTTCGCGTCGCCACTGATAGCGGCGGTCGTCTTGCGATTGACCATGGCATTGTGTTTGGACAAGCCGCTGTCCCGCAGCATTGTTGTCCGCTGGAAGACTGACGCGAGGCGGCGAGGCGACGGCGACCTTGATGTAGAAGCATCGACTGAGCAGATAAGATAAGATAAGATGGCGGTGCGGGCCGAAAGCACTAGAGCAATAGAGTCAATAGAGTGACGCAACGGCTTCCCCGTGCAATTAGTACTTCCCGAGACCCCCAATGCTTCCCTCCAGTCGCACCTTCCTCGCGAGCATGCAGCTGACCCGAACCTGCTTTGTCTCGTGACAGTAAGAGTCTCCAACCCATTCGCGCCATGGCCGACGTGTCCAAACAGACAGATGGCCCCGATCCCTGGGACCCTGCAGCATGGGACCCCTCGACCATGCCAGATTTCGACAATGATTTCATAGGAGAGGACGACGTCCAAGAGTTCGCCAAAGCCCTCGCTGCTCCCGACTTTACTTCTCCTTCCGAAGACGATCTTCTGAACCCCTCGTGTCAGCCTCCACAGTTCTTTACCGCTCTCAATGACTGGGCCCCTGTACGCAAGAAGGTCAAAGGCCGCCAGAACCAAAGAAGTGCAAAGAAGAAGCGTGCACCTCGTCGAGGAAAGGACGAGACAAGAGAAGGATGGACATACAGCCTTCTCAAATGGCCGCTGCTTATTGTCGTTCTGGGCTGGATCACCGCCTTAGGAATCTCATATCTGTTCACGCGTCTGTACATTGGCCTGTATGAACACCTCGTCTCATGGCGAGGAAAGCGTGAACAGATACGCGCCAGTTTACGCCACATGTCAAACTACCAGGACTGGATCAAAGCCGCCGAAGAGCTAGACAGCCACTTGGGCAGTGAAAAGTGGAAGGCCACCGATGAGTACGCTTATTACGACAGCAAGACTGTCCGTCGCGTCAAACATCGCCTGCAATCCTTAAAAGCAAAAGTACAGGAAGAAGTCCTCAGCCCACCTACCATGTCTCCCATGTCTCCTGGCACGCGTGCTGTCGACGAGCTCAGAGGCCTTGTCGAAGCCTGTGTCAAGAACAACTTTGCTGGCTTCGAAAATCCCCGTCTCTACTCGGAGACATATTACGGAACCAAGAATCTCGTCCAGGAATTCATCGACGAAGCTTCGGATAGCATTAAGCTCTTACTAGACTCGGACCAGCTCTCGTTAGAAGATAAGCGTGCCATGGTTAAGCACCTCAGCACCAACTTTGGACAGACCGCTCTGTGCTTGTCTGGCGGAGCAACTTTTGCATACTATCACTTTGGTATCGCAAAAGCCCTTTTGGATGCTGACCTTTTGCCGTCCATCATTACTGGCACTTCAGGAGGTGCTCTTGTCGCTGCTTTGCTTGGCACTCGTACGAATGAGGAGCTCAAGTTGACGCTGGTTCCTGCATTAGCTGCCCGAATCACTGCTTGTAGAGAGTCTTTCTCGATATGGTCCCGCCGTTGGTATCAGACCGGTGCTCGCTTCGATTCTGTCGACTGGGCTAGACGTTGTGCTTGGTTCTGCCATGGTTCTCTCACCTTTCTGGAAGCTTTCGAGAGGACAGGTCGCATTTTGAACGTGTCCTGTGTACCTTCAGATCCACACTCGCCAACTATTCTTGCGAATTATCTGACAGCTCCTGATTGTGTCGTCTGGTCTGCTGTCATTGCATCCGCAGCTGTTCCCGGAGTCCTCAACCCAGTGGTACTTATGAGGAAAAAGCGAGATGGCACTTTGGAGCCCTACGCTTTCGGTCACAAATGGAAGGATGGATCGCTACGCACTGACATTCCGCTCAAGGCACTGAACTTACATTTCAACGTCAACTTCAGCATCGTATCTCAAGTCAACCCACACATCAATCTCTTCTTCTTCTCGTCACGCGGTAGTGTTGGCAAACCAGTAACACATCGACGCGGTCGAGGTTGGAGAGGCGGCTTCCTTGGCTCTGCTCTTGAGCAGTATCTTAAACTGGACCTGACAAAGTGGCTCAAAGTCCTTAGACATCTGGAACTACTCCCACGACCGATGGGCCAAGATTGGAGTGAGGTTTGGCTGCAACGCTTTTCTGGCACAATTACAATCTGGCCGAGATCTAAACCTTCAGACTTCTGGCATATCCTAGCTGATCCATCCAAAGAACGTCTGGCAGGCATGATTCAGAATGGCCAGCAGGCCGCCTTCCCAAAACTCAAGTTCATCGCCAACCGCATGAAGATTGAGAAGACCGTGGAAGACGCACGAAAGAATTTGCGACCCAACCCCCACGCTCTACCAACCCCTTCGATTGATAAGAGTCAAATGCACGGCATGTTGGGCCCCGATGACTTCGAATCTATGCTGGAGCGAGAACGCTCGAATAGATTTGAGCTCAAGCCCAATCTGCTATTCTCCGAATCGCCTGATCTATCGCAGAGTGGAAAGGGCTCGCGAGACCAATCACCGATGGGATCGCGTTTTGCAGATCGTAGAACGCCTTCTCCGTCATTTGTCAGACGCTTCAGTGCATGGTTTGGAGGTATACCAGCACGCGCTACCCCTGACAAGTTGCGTCCAAGAGTAGCACAGTTGCAGCGTGAAGAATCGCGTGACCTTGGCAGAAGAGGCAGCGTTATTGAGGAGATCACACGGCAAACGAGCGTGTTCTTCGCCGATCCAGAGTCGGAGAGCGAGAAAGAGGATGAAGGGGAAGAGGATGATGTTGCACCTTATGGTGGGCCTCAGCGTGATTGGCGTGACTATGGAGAGGGCGATACCACGGCGAGCGAGGACGAAGCAGATGCTTACATCAATGGTAGCAGAAAGTCCAAGACTCTATAGATTCAAATTCACCGCTTGTCAATTCTAGAGTAAACGGATGAGATCATTCAAATTCTCCAATCGTGTACCAATCTTTTGTACAACCAAATACATGGACATCTTTTTACAGTCGACTGGCCTTTTACATGACTCCTTGGTCCCAGTCCTCGGGCAATAAGCTCTCCCTCAACATATCCATGGCTACAGCTCTTCCAGCATCTCCTTTCTGGCCCAACGCAGCGATGACTTGCTGCTCGACATTTCCACCAAGTTTACCTTCGAGCATAGCAGCAATCAACCCTCTGACTTCCACTTTGGCAGCTGCCTCGGCATCGCCCTCGGCACGGAAGAGGTTCATGGCACCGCGGTAATATGTTTGTGCATTCTTGATCAATGTAGGTGCGCTCTTCTGAATAGCGGTTGAAAGGCCAGCAGCGGGTGTGGTGGCAAGGTTGAAACGCAATAACTCGACATCGCCGCGCGATTCGTACACACGTGCCTTGCGTGCTTTAGCCTCAGCATCATTGATCTTTACTGCAGCGGCATAAAGGTCTTGTGCTTTGGAGAGAGTGGACCAACATGTTGTTGCTGCACTCGAGGGACTGAAGTTTTGCGCCGTGGTTGTTAGTTCGACGAGGCTGTCGGCGTAGGTGCACATGACTGCTACATCTGTGGCTCTGTCGAGGGGTTCGAAGGCCTGCTGAAGACGAATGAGGCTGTCGTCTGCGGTTGCAGTGCCGAGTTTGAGGTCTGCTACTGCGAGGGCTGCGTGGAACTGGGCACGTTCGAGAGCGGCTTCGGGTTCCTCCTGAGCGCGTTCTTCGGCTTCGATCTGGGAGAGGTACTGAGGAATCTTCTCTTCAACCAGACTGATGCCCATTTTTGCTAGCGGAGACACGTTCGAGGGGTCATCAAGTGTGATGAGGAGGGTCAAGGCAACCAAACTAGAGCGTGCCGTGTCCAGTAGATCGGAAGGTGTGATGTATGCTTGCACAGAAACATATTCACCCTCTTCCTCGCCCTCTGATTCTGCATCCTCTGCCGCTCGAGAGGATGAAGCTCCAGGCTCAGCTGGTGGAGCTTGCTGCTCGACGGAGACATCACCTTCTGCCTCCATTGAGTTTGCATTCTGCTCCTCGATGATTTTCTCCTGACGAGTGAAACATGCGGACAGCAGTTCTAGTGCTTCACGAAGAAGAGCTATCGAATCGGCTTGTGCACTGAACATGCCTACTTCTGTTACGTGCTCGGCAATTGTAATCATGACTTGAGCAGTGTTGAACAGAACGTCGGCCGAGTCGGCATTGAGTTGGAGAGCATAACGATGAGAAGTCAAAGCCTGCTGCAAGAAATCGAGTAGTGGAACAGTGAGCTTGGCTATCAGAGTTGGTTGTTGTGATAATTCGAATTCGAGGCGGGCTCTGTTATGTTCGCGATTAGCCAATATTTGAGGATTTCCAAGAGAAATGTTTCATACTTGTTGTAAGCTAGGTCGGCGTCCTTGGGATGTTTTTGCAAGCCATTGTTGTAGATTTCGATAGCTCGGACAAAGGCACGACTCGATTTAGCAGGATCGCCAGCTCTCCATTTGCCTCCAGTTTCTTCTTCGGCGTCGGCGGCTTCTTGGAAGTCATATGCGGTTACCAAGACCTGAGACAGTCAACACAGTTTTGGAAATAAGCCATGGCAGAAATTGATGGAAGACACACCTTTGATTTTTTCTGTTGTTTAGGAAGCTTGGGCTTCTTGAGAAACTCCTTTGATTTGACCATGGTTTCTGTTATTCGTGGAGAATTCGCAAGAGGCTAGAGGTTTCTGATTGGTCTCTCCCAGAATCGAGTGCGTGTCTGACGGCAAGACAGGAAATAGTTAGCGTTTGGAGGTGGTTGGAGATGGCTGGATATTTCACAAAACGTGCACAGTTATGATCAGATTATGAACAGCAATGGTCGAGATGTGCACCGAGCACGGCAAGAAGCAGCGCGGGGCGATGACAAGCGAGTTGCTCGGTCAACGCTCCTGCCAATCACTATCCATATCCTCTCTAAACCTGCAAAGTAGCTGCGGCTGCGGCACCATGCAGAAGCTGCCCAACTTCCCTGTTCTGCGCCTGCTTCCTCTGCTCATGTCTTCTTCGTTCTGTAATTACGCGCACACATACATCTTTTGAACCTTGACCCAGCATTCTTGTCCGCGAAAAAGCTTCCATACCGCGACCCGTTTCGGCAGTGCAGACACGTGCTTATCGATTAGCAATCGATTGTGGCTAGCAACGACTATCACGACTTTATGATTTGACGACCAACTTGAACAGAACGAAACCGACGTCCACTTGTCGAGCACAAAGCCCAGCATTTCTACCATCAGCATCGCCCATCACTCCAGCATTGATCGAGAGTACAGCACATCCATAGCACCATCGTGCGCTCGTATAGCGCCGACAACATGTCGACCGATGGCGCCAGCCCTCCGGGTAGCAGTGTCTACGACTCCAGCACCATGTTTGTTGGAGATGGAACATGGATCTCTTCCAAGAATACTTTTCTCCTGCCTAATCTCCAAGGACTCAATTTCGCAACAATGCAGTTGAACAGTGAGATTGCCGAGACTTGACCAGCATTGATGTGTACCTGACTCTTTGTTACTCTGCAGGCATGTCCAGTCGCTTTGCCGCACTCCCTCAGTACCACCGTCTCATCATTGGCCACGGAGTTGTTGCTGCCCTCGTCTTCCTCCTTATCGTCCCTTCAGCTATCTTTGTTGCTCGCTTCTATTACCGAAACCCGCGACTTGCTCTCCGACTCCACATCTATCTACAGATCCTGACAGTCGCACTCATCACCGTTGTGCTGATTCTTGGCTGGTTTGCTGTCGGCCCTGAACGAAGCTTGTCCAACCCCCATCACGGCATCGGCGTCGCTCTGTACACTCTTGTGCTTGTTCAGTTCTTCGGTGGTGCCCTGATCCATCGAATTGAGAAAGGCAAGTCACGATGGAAGATCCCTCTCAAGCTGATGGTAAGCGAGAACCTCATGTCAACCCTTCAGTTCTTACACACGATACTGACCAGGTTGTCAGCTTCATCAATGGCTCGGAAGAGCGATTGCTCTGCTCGGCATTGCACAAATTCCTCTCGGTATGACCCTTTATGGCTCTCCCAAGTACTTGTTCATTCTCTATGCTGTGGCTGTCTTCGCCCTGATCGCCTTGTACTTTATCCTCTGTTACCTGTACCAACCTGTTGCCGACTATGATGATTACTCGAGTTATACCTCGGGCCCAACAAGAACAGAGATCACCGATGACCGTCGAACTGGACGCACCCGAAGAACTGTCAGTACTGGTAGTAACGCTAGTCATCACGGGCTGAGAAACACGGCTTTCTTCGGTGCAGGCTTGGCTGGACTGGCAGCGCTTCGTCGACGCTCGCAAAGCAGAAATGCTCAAAGACCTCAGGGAGCAAAGGTTCCGTCGCACAGGTCGTACCCTTCTGGTTCTTACATCGAGGAGGAAAAGATAATCGAAAGACGTCCCAAGAACAACACCTGGAGAAACAGGTTACTAGGTGCTGGTGCTGGCCTCGGGGCATATCATGGATTGAAGAGAGCCTTCACACGCAAACAGCCACTGGATGAAGAGAGTTATGCTGGCTCCTCATATGCTCCTACAGTTGGCGGGAGCCAGGCCGTCAACCGAGCTGACGTGATAAGAGTTCAAGACGGAGAAGCACCTCTGTCACCCGAGCCTCACCGGATTACCAGGTCGGACCGAATCAGCGCAGCACCAGCAACTGCTCCCCTTGGACAGCCTCTCCGATCACGCACAAGTCGTGATTCATTCTCATCATACGATAGTAGGAGTTCTTTCGAAGACGAACAACCTTCCCGGCCAATCAAGTCCCCCGAGTCCGGTATCATTGCTGGTATCGGTTCCCTAGGATTGTTCGGGTACTTCAGATGGAGACGTGAGCAGAATCGGATCAAGAAGGATAATGTTAGGGTCGTGGACATGCGACAGCAAGAACGACAGAATGCTGAGCGCATCAATCGTGCCACCAGCCAGCGCTACTCGGATCGTCACAGGCACAGAAGGCCAAGCGTCACCGAGATAGAGGCCACGCATGATCTCGGATTTGCCGGAAGTAATCCAGAGCTCTCGAGACATCACTTGCCCACCAGCAACATGCCCCCTTTGCCCGCTTCTGCGGCAACTCTACCAGCAAGTAATCAGTACAGTACAACTCAATTGCCAAGCAACGACGGGCCTGCAGGTTCGGCACCACCGATAATGGGTCCTGCATACCCAACTCAACCTGGCCCTGTGTCAATGCCCGAAGGAGCCGTTGTACCAGATGCTTCCCGTCTTGCAAGGTCCAACAACACATCTAGAGCCCATCTTCCGGCAGAGCCAATCGCATCAGGTCTTGCAGCTGCCAACACCTCTCATTCGCACATGAGACCTGACAATCACGAAAGAACAGAACACTACAACACTGCTTCACAAATCAAAGTCGCCAATAGTCCGACAAGCGTTGCCTCCCCGCCAGTCAGCGTCAAGGTGAAGATGCATAATGATGGACGCCATGTCACACTTCGCCGACTGAACGAAGATGAAGCCGCAGCTGAGCGAGAGGCACGAAGGCGGGAAAGACGTCAAAGAAGGAGGAGAGCTGAAAGTCTGAGCTCTGGGGTAGAGGATGAGAATGTCAGGTACAGACGCGCTCAAGGCGCCATGCCCTCCCCCAACGCTGCAGCCAGACCGCCAGCTGTATCACATTCGGATGAACTGAATCTGCCTCCAATGCAGGGACCTCCACCAGTACCTGTCCACAGTACAGGTATGAGTCCTGTAAACATGCCATCCAGTGGCATGAACAGCGCAATCGGTAGTCATGGAGCCTATGACACAGGTACTGGAACGGATCTTAGTGCCTTCGAAACCAACAGAAACAGGCGAAGAGCAGAACGAGCTGCCCAGCGAGGCGCCAACCAAGGCGCTCGTGTGGAGTTTTCTTGATGATAGCGGGCTCCTATTCGCAATCACAAATGGAGCAATCTTCATGACGGTTATCACATTGCATTTGCAGCATGGCGTTTCGTGCCGGAGTTGCTTAGGGGGTTTGACTAGAGTCTTAGCGATGTATCAATGAACAGGAGTGTATTTACATGTTCATGCAGCAAAATCTCGACAGTGATTCTGAAAGATGCAGTGTGCCGTGCGGAGAACCAGTCCCGATGGCTAGAGTGATAGCTAGCCCAGCAACTTTGGTCTGCTCAAGATCTGCTGGCGAGTCGCCATACACCACTACAGATCACATGATTGGCATGTCATGCGGGAAAGGTGAGCCCATCCTCCAATGGCAATTGTGCTTGTTTCTGCTTGAGTTGTGGCTTCAGAGGAGATTCGTAATTGGTGCTTGACCGCTGCAGAATCCTCGCGTGGATAGCTTCCGACTCTGGACGTCTGTCTTTCGACTTCCTGTGCCGTCAACAACATCACAGCATGATCTGAACTCATTCAAGCTGGGTGTTTTGTGTGTTTTCGAATCAGAAGCCCTTGACCCAGCAAGGAGCATGATTTAGATCGTTGGCGCGATGCGTGCATGCAGGAATATGCACACAGCCACGGCTCTGAGCTGGCCAAACAGCATTTCGAGCGGCCACTCCGGTGCAGTCGACGAGTGATGATGTGTTTTTCTGCGATGGAACACACACCGAACAAAGGCTTGTGAGTCGTAATCTAGAGCCCTCGATCTCGGGATTGAACACTTAGAATCTGGCGAGTAGGAGTCATGCTATATTGAGCCCGCATACAGCTACGCGGCTAGCGGATCCAGCGTCGAAAGGAGCGAGCGCTTGCGGCGTGCGGCATTTCGAATTGCGGCAGAAGACGGGCGTCTTATCACTTGTAACTCCAACGGCAGAAACAATGGATATAGACAGCTGCTCGCCTTCTCCAAATGACATGCCTCTTGGGATATTGTTAACGTTTCCCAGCCCAAGGGAATAACGAAGAAACGTCGGTCAGATCTGCGGCTAGCACACCGTTGTGAGCCCGCGGTTGAGACACGCGAGCGAAGCCACTGCCGCACTGCGCCATCCCCACTTTAGGTTTGAGCATCTCGCCTGCTCAGAAGCCCTTTTCCCTAATCGAACCCATCCAGTCCAGGTCGTACACGTTGCAAGTCTGATCAAAGCTGACCTTGCCACTGCGAACACCGACTAAGACCGCGTCATATTTTCTGCCCGTCTTCTCTGTTTCCTTCTCGGATACCTCGGTTTGCCCGGTGGCGGTGCTCGGCAAACGATCTTCCCTTGGTGGTTCACGAAACGTGCTTGCATGAGAATTCCTTGATACAGGTTATGGTCATCGTGCTTCTTCTATTTTCGATCTTTGTGGAGTCAAAACTCAAAAATTATATTCGAATGTCTTTTCGAGCTTCCAGTCTCCAGTACATCTCCATCAGCAACAGCCAACAATAACTCTGGCGGCACCTACCATGAAGAATATGAAAAATTCCATCCAGTTTGCAGACTTGGTCCCAACTCTGGTCTAGATTGCCCTCAGTCATTCTATAATCGAACCTTACGAGGTACAACACAACATGGCGACCCATTCACTAGTACCGGACCCTCCCTCGGGCTCGGAAACCCAACGGCAACCAAGAAGCCTCAGAAGATCAATAACTCGTTTACCGGTGACGACTCGATCACCTAAAGAGCATGCTGTGATCGAACCAACACGACCTCTTCCCAAGAATCCGAACCTTCGCCACGTGCCCAAAAGCGAAACAACTTCGAGTCGTACAGTCACAGACTCTCGCCTACCGTCCAGAAACGCTACGCCAAGTGTTGTACAGGCACGACCTCCATCGGCCACCCCGTCGGTCCAGAGTAATGCTAGCAAGGCACAATCACTCGGGCGCCGGTCCGTACGTGCTCCTGCTTTGAGCACAAAGACACCATCTTTAGTATCAGGCTCGACTATATCAGTACCGGACAGTCCCCATTCGGCACTACGGAGGAAGCCTTCGACGATCAACCAGTATGCTCTGCGTGTCAAGACTGATCCTGAGAGCATGCAAGAACATCGGGACTTGGTAAAGACAGTGCACAGAGCTCAGTACGACGATGATCCTTTTCCAGAAGCCATTCTTGGCATAGCTCTTCCTCCCACTTCTGGACTTGCATCTCTGAAGACCGTCAGCCGTATACCAAGCTCGGGACCAAGGACAAGCAACCCAAGAACCAACGCAAAGGTCACACGCCCTGTGGTAGATATGCAGGCTCCATTCTCCGATGTCTCGAGCAGGAACTCCGACTCACCGTTCAGTCATCAATCTACACCAACTTCGGCCTCGTCACACTCCTCGTTGGCCACATCCACTCTGGGCTCTACACGTCACAGAGATAGCCTGGACTTGGCTCGTGCTGCTACGAAAGCACACGCGAAGAAAGAGAAGTCTTCTACCGCCAATATCAGCTCCTCGTTACGGCAAGAAACTGGGAAGCCTGCTGCTCCTATTTCTAGGGACCAAATCAAACACCAGCAAGAGCCGACCGGACAAGGATTACTGTTCTCGAATCCCTTCTCTACTAAGCCCACATCTATTCAGAACCAGACAGGGTCCACTGCTGCAAAGTCCGCAGCTCGGCGCACATCTCAACGAGCACTTGTTGACGGTATCCCACCAGAATTTGCGCACCTCAACGTCGATCCACCACCAAATCAGTCAACCAGTAGGTTGATACCTCCCAGAAGACCCAGCAGGGACGGTATCGACGGTCTAGGTCTCTCCTTAGATATACCTGTGGTGCAAAGTAACCTTTTGCACATCACCAGAGCACCGTCTCGAGGATCGATCGAAACAGGAGTAGAGTCGCCACCGCTGAGCCCAAGAAGGACATTCGGATTCGCTCATCGAACCTCTTCTCGTCAAAGCAACAAATCTCAGACATGTCCAGCGACACCTAGAACGCCTGTTGAACGCTCCGAAATGGGAACACCTCTGAGTCGCAAAGACTCGCCGATGGTCGGGCCGAGCCCGAACACTCTTCGCTCTCCTAGGACAAACATACTCTCTAACCTTCACGCCAAACCGTCTACTCCTCCAATAGCATCGGAAAGACCTAAGAAAGGACCTTCAGCTGGTACTGGCCATGAAGGTTATGGCAAGTTCGGCTTCAGAGGAAGAGGAAGCAGTATCTTTGGCCGGACTGCCCGTTCGTCGAGCAAAGATAGCTCAACCAGTCATTCGGGATTCTCATTCTTGAGTAGGAAGAAGAGCATGGCAGACGACAGTGAGGATAACCTCGACCAGTTCCTAGAAGAAAGAAGAGAGCCTATAATTCTCCGTGGAAATGGGAATGGACTACAGTCAGACGAGCAAGAGGCCACTGGAAGACCCAAGTCTGGTCACTCTGATCAGGCCAAGCACCGTGTAGACCCGTCAGCCACGAAGACGGTCACGCCAACAGGCAGTGCTAGGAAGCCTTCACTTTATGAACTAGGAGACGAAGGTAAAGAAGGTCATTGGCTGAACTCACCCACATCGAACAAGAGTCCGACATTTATGCAGCGATTCAAGTCGAAAATCACGAGCCAAAGCCCAAACAACGAGCCTCGGAACCAACAAATACCTAACCCACTACACTTTGGTTCCATAGATCAGGCTACCAACCTCGATCTGACAGACATAGAGAAGCTTCTCAGTGGCGACAATCGTTCTTCCCAAAGTTCGAAGAGCTCTGATGTCGATCCCAAGAACGTCAATCTGCCTGTGTCATATGGCCGAAGACACGAAGGACTACTGCCTAGTCCGCTAGAGACACCTTCCCTGAAGAGAACATCGCTAAGCTCACCCGTTCTTCTCCAAGCAAAAACTATAACTCAATTTCAAGCCCCTCAGCTCGTGGAAATATCCAGAGCTTCAAGCACATCACATCAAGAAGATGTTCCCAAGGGCAGACTTCGATCCGTGGGCAGAATTCCTCAGGTTGTACGAGCAGGTCAAACCTCACAAGCACAACCACTTCAAGAGAATATTGGCATCTCCAAAGATATTCCAAACCACGATGTGGAAGCAAACCAAATTGCCTCGATTGCCGATGAGACACAAGAGTTCATTGCGTTCCCCCCACGAAAGGACTCAGAGCTCTCATATACCAGCAGCTCTGGTTTCGGAAGCCCTTGTATCACGAGAACATCATTTGTAGGCGAGGACGAGGTCTGGAACGAATACGACAACTTGCTGGATGAGATCTCGCCTCCCAAGGTGAGAGCATCAGACACGTCCTCTTTTGGTGCACCGTTCCAGTACGGGGACATGATCGATCACAAAACTACAACTCATAACGAAGCGAGCACACCAAGGAGCATCTCGAACCCGGAAGCCGGTAAAAGGGTCTCCAACTTTGACACAAGTCGTCCAAGCACGACCTTTTCGATATCTGACTATCTCGTCGATCAAGACGCCACTTCCGAAGCTCCTGTGTCCCCGCGCAAGGATAGAAGCTCTTTGGTCGCTCCTACTCATCCTAGTCCAAGAATTCAACGAAAGTCGATTTCCCGCAAGCAGGAAAGACCGGTGGACAACTCTGCCTCCGCGGAGTTGAGATTTGCAGCACTCATGACAAGCAAGTGGCTGTCTTTCGGGCGACTTTTGTTCAGCCCCGCGCATGAGGAAGCCATGACTGGCGACCATACTCGCATCCTGATTGTCGATGGTCTCGGGAAGGAGTGGTCCTACAACTGCGCTTTGACCTACCCAAAGTGCCAGTTTTACAATCTTGGTCCTGAACCAAATTCATCATCTTGGGAAACGCTGTCGAACTATCATCATGTCACTCACCCATCGATCTCCACACCCTTCCCGTTCCCTAACAACTACTTTTCGGCGGTGGTCTTCCGCTTCCCCGTCGCCGATGCGGATGATGCTTATCAGGTATGCTTCAACGAGATCAAACGCACGATGCGTCCATCCGGATACCTCGAGATGTCTGTGCTAGACCTCGATCTCGTGAACATGGGCCCCACTGCTCGAAAGACAATCCGCGACCTGAAGATACGCATGCATCAACAGGACAGCCAGATCAGTCTGTGGAACCACGGTGACGCCTTCCTCACCCTGCTGGGTAAGCGTGAGTTCGAAAACTTGCGCAAATGCGTCGTCGGCATCCCCGTAGCTGGACGCATACGAAGAAGTCACGATAGCGGCAGTTCAAGCTCTGGCAGCCAGCGGAAGAGAACTTCAGAACAACCAGAACCTGAATACCTTCGTTTCACAGAGTGGATGCGGAGTAGTGGCAACAAGAACAATGAAGAAGATGAACGACATGAAAGACGCAATGATGAAGATATCACGAAGACTGTGGCGAAGATTGGACGTTGGTGGTACTCCTCCTGCTATCCTGATCCTGGCCAGTCAAATTTGGCAGCACTGTGGGATACACCTGGCTTGCTGAGAGAGTGCGAAAGACAGAGAACGAGCTTCAGATTGCTATTTTGCTATGCGCAGAAACCAGTCTGTGTCAAGAGACGCACAGCGAGTGTTTGAGACATCAACGACGCATGAGAAATTTGACAACGAACACAATGAACGAAGATAATTGCATAAGATACACGCATAGTACATAGTTTTCAGGATGGTTTTAATTGAAATTTTTTACTTTATTCTGCAGGCTGCTTCGCTTTGGTATACATGTCATGCATGCTACAAGGAAAGGAAGTCGCAGCCATATGCACCTGGCAGAACAAGCTGCCGGGGCGGCCTATCTCTCTTCTCCCTCACACTTCATAACTCTATACTAAAATTTTGCGTTTATGATACTGCGTATTGATGTAGTACCAAGGGATATACAACAAAAAAGAAACGAAAGGAAAAACAAGCACCATGGGCTGGATTTGAACCAACGACCTCCCGATCCTCGAGAGCGAGAGTATTAGGAACTTAGGTGAACGAACGTAGGGACTTAGGTTACCGGATCGGGTGTGCTGACCACTGCACCACCACGGCTTCTAGGCTTGTGTGATGGGGAACAGAATGTTTTTAGGAATATAAAGGTTGGTGGTGGAATGTAGAGTTGCGGGAAGCATGGTCGTATGGGGGAGTTTGAATGGCTGGTAGGCTTGACCTTCCTTCCTTCCTTCCTCCCTCCTCCAACCAGT
>Ga0058697_10000281_pt1 | contig 23846 bp, 20 predicted proteins | sample AgamicAsMae_FD_66619 | JGI IMG/M metagenome (GOLD analysis project Ga0058697, IMG submission 66619) | Agave microbial communities from Guanajuato, Mexico - As.Ma.e | ecosystem: Host-associated > Plants > Phyllosphere > Phylloplane/Leaf | place: Guanajuato, Mexico | collected 2012-06-04
TTATTACCTGCACCTGAGATGGAGCCAGAGTGAGCTCTTCCACCCGACACTGAGCCCGAAGGGACGCGTCCACCCGAGATGGAGCCAGAGGGGGGGCGTCCGCCTGATATTGAGCCAGAAGGAGCACGACCGGTTGGAGGCATCTGCATCTGCATGGGCCTCGACTCGGTGGTAGCCTTTGGACTGGCCGAGATGTTGATGTTGTTGAAGAAGCTGTTGTTATTGGCGTTTGTTGTGTTAGGGCTGTTGTTACCACCAGAGGGCAAGGCAGGCTTCTTAAAGTCAAACTCATGCAGGGAGCCCAGACTGAAGCCAACACTCTCGGATTGGCGGCGGAAAGCATCGAAGTCGGGGTTCTGGTCGACAGGGATAACGGTGGGCGAGAAAGCAGCCGTCGACCTCACAGCTGACGAAGGTGGGCTCCAGTTCTTCCTTGTATGGCGGTTTGATTCCGAGTCGTAGGAATCGTCCTGGGCCGTGAAGCCAAAGTAGTTTGGACTGGGGGTGCGCACATGGCCGCGATGGGGTTGTGGTGATTGAAGCAAGGGACCCATAGTGCGCGCGCTGGTCGACGGCGGGCGGGCGCCGGGGGTTTTGGCCGCAGACATGGTGCTGCGTGTTGTGAGTGTGTGTGCCCGAGTGTGGCGCTGACGACGAGTGTCTGGGGTAGATGTGATTTTTCACGCAGACGGGCTGAGAGGCGTGTGTGGGCGAAGGTGGACAGCGCGCAGGGCGAGGATGCTGGTGGGAGGAGTCGGGGCTAGGCGGCGACGGGATTGATATGCGCAGTAGCCATGTGTAAGAGTCTTGACGGGTGTCGTTGTCCACAGGCCCGGGTGGGTGCGTGAAAGGTGGGCCTCGAAAGACCCAGACCAACATGACGTCGTCATTTGTCCAAGCCCTCCCAATAACACATGAACAAACCCGTCCTAGCCAAACCACCCGCTTGCAGACAACCCACCCTGCTCATCATCAACCGACCAATTCCCCGACCATTCTCATGCGAGACCTCAACATCTATCAATCTCATCCTCTCTATCCTAGATCATTCTTGCTCCAAGACTGCACCAAAACCCTCACCAAACCCAATTTCTAGACCCTGACTTGTCGACTCGCCCCGAGAACAAAGAGAAGCCAGGAAAACCGGGTCCACGTGCCTCTTGCACATCTTTTTCCTTTCCTTATCCAACCCAGACCCTTTTTCTCGTATTTCCCTCCCATTCGCCATCTCAATCGACAAGGAACTTACTCTATCCGTTCAAGCCATGCTGTACACAACACACAGACAGCTCGGCACTCCTCACTCTTTTACTGCCTGCTGCTTATCTAGATCTTCAAAAGTCTCGCTCGCTCTTTTCCCGACCCGTGAATGCATCTGCTTAGAAACAATCAAATCGCTCTGGAATCCCCTTAGGGCTGCACCTTGAGCTTCCAGGCCAGACCCTTGCAATGCCCGACGTGCCAAGTCTCAAAAGCTGAACAATGTCCGAAAGTCAAAACATCAATCACAACACATGACCTCGGAGGCTTGCTCCATAGGTATGTCTCGGATATTATTGCTTTGATATACGTCAATACCAACTGCCAGCCCCCCTTCAAAATGTTCTGTCGACATGACTGCTCGCCTGGCACTACTGTGTCAAGGACACCTGAAACGGACTGTGTTCCGCGGACAGAAGAGGCAATCAAGGAAGCCAGCGCGAACATGACTTGCTCAGCCTCGAGTTGGCCGCGCGCACGCGCGCGAAGAAACGGTCATTATTCGCGTCATTTGTATCAGTGTGACCGTTCTGACTTGTATGCTTGAAATAGGAAGATGGCATTGTCTGCTGCCTTGGTTGTCGTCGTCGTCAGCCAGGGGCGAACTGCTGATGTGAGCGTTGTCGTGTCATTTGTTCATCGTGTCATGGGCCATGTTTACTGCTTTAGAACTCCTGTTATCATATCAATCTCATTGCCGAATTCAATTGCATGTTAGTGAACAGCACGTATAGGGTCTAGGCAAGATGAATTGGTTCGTCAAAGTGTTATTGTGGCGACTGCTGTTCTCTATGGTACAGATTCCACGCCATGCTTCTCCTCGAATTGCCACGAGTCCCAAAAACTCCGTACTCCACTGTTGCACATGACCAGCACTTTGTTGTATGCCTTCTATCGTCCACCTACTTCCATAGCTTGGTGAGCGAGACTTGTTGGTCGTTGTGTCTGTTGAGCACCTTTGCGGTTGCAAGGTCAAAGTCCTCTTGGGTGACGTGAACTCTTCTTTCTCTGAGGGCGAACATGCCGGCTTCTGTGCACACACCCTTGAGCTCGGCGCCTGAGCATCCATTCATCTTCTCGGCGACCTTGGTGAGGTTGATGCCTCTGGTCAGGTTCATGGAACGACTGTGGATGCGGAGAATGTCGGCACGAGCCTCGACGGTTGGTGGAGGGAACTCGATCTTTCTGTCAATACGACCAGGTCTGAGGAGTGCGGGATCCAGGATGTCGAGACGGTTGGTGGCCATGATGATCTTGATGTTCTTGGTGGGCTCGAAACCGTCGAGCTGATTGAGCAATTCCAGCATGGTGCGCTGAACTTCGCTGTCTCCGCCGCTGGAACCTTCGACACGCGAAGAACCAATACTGTCAATCTCGTCCATGAAGATGATACTGGGGGCGTGCTCTCGTGCCATGACGAACAACTCGCGCACCATTCGTGAACCCTCTCCAATGTACTTTTGCACCAACTCGGAACCAGAAACTCTGATGAACTTGCAGTCGGTGTGATGGGCCACAGCTCTTGCCAACAACGTCTTTCCTGTACCGGGAGGGCCGTACAGAAGGACACCCTTGGGTTGTGCGATACCGAGCGATTCGAAAAGTTCGGGGTGCTTGAGACCGAGCTCGATGACCTCCTTGATTTGCTTGATCTGTTCATCGAGACCACCAATCATGTCGTAGGTACTGTCGGGTACCTTTTCGACCATCATGAGCGAGACGAGAGGGTCGACGGATGAGGGAAGCATGGACGAGAGCTTGTATGAATCGGAGAGGAGAGTGACACGCTTGCCGGCGGTGAGCTTAGACATGTCGATATCGTCGGCGACATCAACGACTGGCGAGAAAAGTTAGCAGGGCGCATAGCGTGATGGTGGGCTTGCTTGGACGTACCGTATTTGCCTTCGGGATGCACCTTGACCAGGACCTTCTTTGTGCTCATGACCTTGACAACCTCACCCACGTAAGATCCAGGCTGCTGGAGCAGACCTAGCTCCTCGCGCAGCAGGCGCACCCTTGAGTTGTAGTCGTTTCTTTGCGCTTCAAGTCTGCGGAGGACTGCTTGACGCTGGATGATCTCGAGCTTCATGCTCTCGATCTTGTTGTGGAAGAACGTGTCGAGCGCCATTTTGGGCAATCTGATCTTGTAATGCGCTGGGGAGGATGTGAGATGCAGATGCAGAGACAGCGACAAGTGAGTGAGGGCGGGTTGTGTTGATGATGGAGTTGTTGTAGAGATGGCGACTGCTCATGACGATGCACGCTCGGAGGTCGGAGCTTACCCACTATCATTTGCATAACTTTTATGCCGTCTATACCATTTTCACTCTTCAATCAAGACGACCTGCCAATCTTTGAGAGAATGTGTCTTGACAATAATTACTTTTCTACACTATCTAACACAGTCTATACCCGCTTTTGTATTCTAATTTCCAAGTATCGAAGCGGCACATACAGCAGCCCTGTGACAACAAAAGCCATTTCAAACCCAATATCACCAGTCGTCTTTGCGATCGGTCCGGTATACCACACCTGCGCCATCGAAGGAACCACCAGAGCAAAAGACAAAGCACTGGCTCCCAGGGCGGCGATACCGCTAGGTAGCATACTAGCCTTGTCCCACTTCTCATGAGCGTAAGCTGAGCAGTTCGATTTCCTGAACCAGGCATGCTCGATGACAACCACAGCTACAAAAGCGGACGCCCAGTAGCCAATAACACCGATGAAATTCTCAAGGTTGTTGAAGAAACTGGTGGCGGCACGAATCGCGACGGGAATCACGATGGCTGTAATGACAATCGCGAACAAGAAACGAGGAACCCTGACCATCCACGGCAGCAAAAGTTGGAAGTTGAGGGTAATGCTGTACATGGTCGCTGCGATGTTTCCGAGAAGTGAAAAAGCGAGCAGTACCACGACGACTTTGCCAAAGCCGCCAGCGGGTTCGAGCATGGCTGCTAGGACACCACCAACAGAGGTTGAATCGTAGCCAGCTTGCCAGGAGGCCACGTTGGGGGTTGCACCTCCGATGGCAGCACCGAGAACCATCAAAGGTACTGTGGGTAAGAACAATCCGCCGTATGTGTATGCGAATACTTTGGTGCTGGAAGCCTCAGGAATCATGTAGACAGCAAAATCTCCAGCCAATGCCGCCCAAGGAATGAGGAAGCCGGCAATGAGTGCTGAGAAAGAAAGAACAGTAGACGCCTCAGGAGCCGGTTGAACAACCTGGTTGCTCAGATGCTTGCCGCCTGTTCCAGTAGCAATGACAATAGCAACCAGAGCTGGAATCCAAGCGAATCGTTCATAGCGATGCAGAATCTTGAATCCACAGAAGCACACCAGCATGGCGAGAATGGCAATGACCACAATACCCACGTCGGGCGTCAGATGACCATGGGTGATTGCAGACAGCGATTGACCACCAATAACACTGTCGATGACACAGAAACCAGTAAGTGTCGCAAGATTGAGAATGACAGGTACCGAAACAAGGTAGTAGCCAAACGAGAACCTTGCCTGGATCATCTGTCGCATACCAGTCCTTGGGCCGAGTGTTGCCAGATAGCCGACCGGTATCGTGCACAGGATACTGAAGAAAAGAATGATCAGAGAGCAATCTCTGAGTCCAAGTCCGTAGCCCAGCGGTCCAGTCATACCGGTAACGATTCTTGATTTAATCAGTAACACGTTCATCTTCCCATACATCAAACAAAAAACCTACGGTAGCAAATTGACACTCATGGTCAACCATAGCGTGAAGATTCCATGAACCCTCGTATTCGTTCGCTCAGACACAGGAATGGGAACAATACCTCCAGTCTCCACTCCCAGCGATGCAAACTTCTTCAACGACCATGACTGAGCAACCTCGACATCTGCATCTTTTCCAGATCCAGAAAGTCCTTTTTCTTCGTCCGAGATTCTAGCATTCGGTTCCTTGACGTGTTGATCGTCCATTGTGGAGGCCGTGCCGGGATAGAGGATTGGACAGTCGAAATCGAGAAAGCACTTGATGCAAGGCAAATCACAGGATACAATGTAGAGGTGTCAGAGCCGAATTATCTTTGTCAGCGGCCTAGACCATTTTACGTGGATATGACTCTTCTTCTCCAGGTTCTTGACATGTCTTTTCCAAAGTGTTGCCACTTTTTGGCCCGAACTAGAAATTTTTTGCCGTTGGGCGCATTCTGGCGCGTTGTCGACCGAATTTTTCTTTGTTTGATTAAATTGAACAATGAAAACCACCTTATGCGTCCATCGCGACGATGATATGAGATTGGGAAGGCAACCCATACTTTTGAGATTTTACAATACAGGGAACCGGCTCATCGCAACGATGAGGTTATATAATCGCACCTCGATAGCCTAGAATCGCTCTGCTTGACCAGAAAGGAACCACGACAAGGAACCAAGATTAGGGAATAGTTGAAGACTGTTTCATTTATTACATAAAGTCGTTGACGGTGCGCGAACACACGCTGGTATCAATCACCAAAAGAGCAAGCAAGTAAACACCTGTGCCTCATCCAAGCCAAATTTTGTTCTGCATCAAAAGCCTATCATAATTTCGGCATTTAAGAAGCCTTAGCGCAACCATTGCAAGTGCACTGGCCGGCAGGGCAGGGGCAGGAGCCCTCAGCACCACCACAGTTGCACTTGGTCTTTCTAGGCTCCTCCGAGACGACCTTCATGTTGGCAGAGTCGGCGGTGACACCAGAGGACTTGTCCGAGTTCTTGGCACAGCCGGAGCAGGCGCAGTGTCCGGGAGCGCAAGGGCAGGCACCAGCGTCGCTAGAGCAGGAGCCTGTGACATGTTAGTAATTTGGACGCAGGCTTCAGAGATGGTAGAACATACACTGGGTCTTGCCGTTTCCGACGGAGTGGACATCGTTCTTGCCAGTCTTGAGGTTGGCAAGGTGACGGGCCTCGTTGTGAACATCGAGGACCTGCTTGCTGCCCTGGTTGTAGAAGTCTCTGAGCTTCTGGCCGGTGGGAGTGCCGAGGGCCTTCTCAAAGTAGGAGTTCAAGCCAGACCAGGCAGCGACACCCTTGTCAGTGACACCGTACTTCTGGTCAATGCCCTGAGCCTTTGCGGTAGCCTGGTACTTGGCATCGAATTGCTGGAGGGTGGAGGTGAAGCGAGCGCTGACACCGTGTTGCTGGTCAAGGGCGAGAGCGCGCTCAATAGCCTTGTCGCTGATGGTGTAGCCGTGGGCAAGGTACTCGGCAACAATGCGAGAGCGGGGCTTGTCCTCTTGAGAAATGTTGTCTTCGGAGGAGTGCTCCTCGTCGGCAGCGGACAGCTTTCCACCAGAAAGCTCGTCGAGAGAGGCAACGGTGGTGACGTGGACCTGGTTGGCACCGAGCTGGGTGTTGTCAAGGAGGAGAGCAGTCTTGGCTGCCGACTCCTTCTCGAAAGTGACCGAAGCAGACTTGACGCTGTCGGCATCGTTGGACTCGGGGGTGACGGAAATGTTTGAGATCTTGCCGCTGTGAATAATGTATCAGTTGATGTAAGGTTGAGCTGAGAGGACACGACTCACCAGAACGAGAAGAAGTCGCGAACCTCCTTCTCCGAGGTCTGGGCAGAGATGTTCTGAACGTTGACGGTGGTCGACATGATGAATTAGGTATGGAGATTGGTTTGTGGTTTATTGAAGGTGGTGTTGAGAGATGATGAAGGAAGATGTGTAGCGTTTTAGTGAGTTAGCTGTTCGTACCCCCCTCAAAAGGCGGCGAGAAAGAAGCTCGTAACGTCACTGTGGCGCAGTCCAGCCAGCCAGTCAGTCAGTCCAGCTTCCGCTGTTTTCCAGCTGACATGTGACACTACATCACCAAACTCTTTCAGCTCTTCTTCCCTGTATCTTGTTGAAGCTTGATTCAATTCCTGGGAACTCGTACTGAATGTCAAAAGCTTGAATACGTGGCTTTACAGGACAACTGTGCAATACCCCATTAGACGACTGCCATCTATCTTCCAATTGCATCATGTTCGTACCTACAGCACTGAACACTGATGTTACCTATGTTCGTCCGGACCAGAACTCCGACTAGATCACGTTGTCCTGATGGAAATCACCCGTTTCTTGATGTTACTGTGCATTTTGACAACTACACTCTTACAGGCTTTTGCAGTTGAGAGCAAGGGACAAGGCTCAGTACCGTCGGTCGACTTGGACGGGCGCAGTGCAGGATATAAGTGAGTACCCAGATCCTTGCCGGCAGATCTGAAAGTGGCTTCTGGTCTTTGCTGTGTAGCAGCGCCATGCTTATCATTAACAGCCTCCACGAAAGGCAGTGTGTTTGAACCTGGCTCCGCTACAGACCTCTTCATCGACGAAGACACACATTCGGGTTCACAATCTAGGCTCAAGCTATCTCACTTCCGCCAGCTCATCCTCATCTTCAGGATGTACGAGAGATAAGAAATCCAAAGTCATCCCATTGGTTCTCCTCTGCAGAGCTGATTTTTCCATCGAATTCATTGACAAGAAATCGCAGACAGAAATGCAAGTTGAAGACTGAATTTTTTGAGGAGCGACACCCAACCATCTCAGTGATGTTCTTGCATCTCTCTTCTGTCCAACCAGTTGGAAGGTAAGTAAGGATAGCGTCTTTCGCCATAACTCTATGGATGCCAGGAGAGATGGCCGCCGCCCCAAGCCATACTTAATCGCTCGGTCTGGGTTGTACGGCTTATCAGAATAAACGTGGACCAAGTCAACTTGTGTTATGCTGTTCAAGAAATATGAACATCTTCGGAGAGTTGAAGTTCGTCGAGTCATATATCTAACCTCTCTCTCGGCAGTCGAATCGCAATCACCCCACAGTCCGGCTGTTCTCAACAGCCTTTTTCGCCGGTGAGACTCTTCCATGTTTGTTGTTACAATCAGCGAACGGTCAACCTGCGCCGGACTGGCCCTTTACCGCCCATTATACATTTCTCGGAGCTGAGGAGCGAGATTGCAAGCGTGGAACCAGGTCCAGACGGCAACATGGTTTTTCCTTATCACAGAATATAGCAGACAGGTGCATAGGTATAGTGTGGGCAGTACGGACCGGTCAAGAGAGGTTTCCAGCATTCATCTCTCGACTGTAATTGTAGAACCATATCGAAGTGTGATGAGATGCAGAGCAACCGGATTGGTGGCCATCTCAACGACTCACGCGACACAACCAGCTCGACGTTCCCCGCTTCTGCATAGCCTTAACCAAGCTATCCCAAGTCCGGTATTGAGTTGATCAATCACAAGACGCGCTCAACGCCTTTTTCCCGGCCGTCTCGAGCATTCGTGTTAATGCTTGCATGCCATAATTCGCTCATATCAGACAAACCTGGAACCCTGTCCTCGGTAATCAGCCTATCTCTCTGTGATCACTATGCAGACTGCCCTGCGATAAGGATGTTGAAGCAATCAAGAAAATCGAATTTCTCTCGATCGATGAAGTTGGACGGGCAATGGAAATGAAGCATCAAGTAACGGAAACTCGCCGCGAAACCATGCCTCCTTGAGGCGAAGTCGCTGCTCTCTTGGTGCTCTTTAGCGCGGCGCGGCTCCTCTCCGAAGATAGTGTCTGTCGCTCAGCCAATCAGAGATCTCAGATCGTGCCGATCGTGGCATACAAAATATCTTTCTCCTTTGCCAACATCTTTCCCACGTCGCCCTCCTCCAAATCACCACCAGCGACAACATTCTTATCCAGTCTGCTGTCATCTGAGGATAGACGGTCAAACGTGTATTTTGGATTAGAAGACTATCTTTCAATAAGCCTAGCATTCTATTTGAAGCCTTTCAACACCGTGAGACAATTTTCCGACCTCATGTCTCCTCCTCAGAGACAACGTCGGGACTTCAACAAATTTCCTACTACCCAGCTATTCTTCTTGGGTAAGCTTGCTGTTTCTCTCAGCTCTAAAGATTTGGTCTTAACACTTTTCCAGCCCTCGTCCGAGTCGCCGAGCCGATTGCTCTGACCTCCATCTTTCCTTATGCCTGGAAACTTGTGCTCGACTTCAATGTAACTGATCGCGCAAATGCATCTTTCTATGCCGGCTTGCTGATCTCAGCCTTTGCTCTTGCTGAATCTCTGACAGGATTGTGAGTGTTCAGGAACTGAAGTTATGTGTCTATAACAAAAACTAACCAATTTTGTAGGTATTGGGGAGGTCTCTCGGACCGCATCGGGCGCAAGCCTGTTCTGCTCTTGGGAAGTGCAGGCACCATGCTTTCCCTCCTTCTGGTTGGCGTCTCCACTAACTTCTGGATGGCTCTTGCTGGAAGAGCGATTGGAGGCTTCCTCAACGGAAATATTGGAGTAATCCAGACAATGGTCGGTGAGCTTACGGTCAACCCTAAGCACGAACCTCGCGCATACTCGGTCATGCCATTCGTTTGGAGTATCGGCACGATCATTGGACCCTCGATCGGAGGTATCTTCTCAGCTCCTGCGGACAACTTCCCCGACGTTTTCTCACCTCACGGAATCTTCGCCAAATTCCCTTATCTGCTGCCCAACCTGATTTGTGCAGCTTTGATGCTGTTCTCGATTATCTGCGGATTCTTCTTCCTTGAGGAGACTCACCCAGATATGCAGCCTTGGAGCACGGTAGACGATCTTGAACACACCGAAGCGGAAACTCCTATTCTAGCTGCTCAGGCCGGAACCTTCACAGCTGCAGTTGACTTGCACAACGAATCTTACGGCACCTTCAACAAGGTCGTCCAAGATCAAGAGTGGAATGTCCTGCCCGACGGAACAGATGCACCCAAGGAAGCAGAACCCCAAGATCAAGTCGTCTTCAACAAGCGCGTGGTCATGTTGATTGTCGCTCTCGGCATCTTCACCTACCACAGCATGTCCTACGATCACTTGCTCCCCATCTTCTTCCAGGACTCGCGCGTGGAGAGCAGAAGCCACGGAAACAAGCTAAGTTCAATGGCCGGCGGACTCGGTCTGACCATCCAAGATGTAGGCGTCGTCATGTCTGTGAACGGCATCATCGCATTGGGCGTCCAAGCCATTGTGTTCCCTCTAGCGGCAGCATGGCTGGGTGTGTGGAAACTCTTCATCGTCACTACCGTCTTGCACCCTCTTGCTTACATTGTGGTGCCTTATTTGGTGCTCCTACCCGAAGAGTGGCTCTACCCTGGCATCTACGCTTGCCTCACCATCCGCAACATCTTTTCCATCCTCGTTTACCCAGTCCTGCTTATCTTGCTCAAAGAGGCTTCGCCATCGCCTTCATGTCTGGGTAAGATCAATGGTTTGGCTGCTAGCACTGGCGCCGCTTGCCGCACCCTCGCTTCCCCCATCGCAGGTATCCTCTACGGCATTGGTATTGATATCGACTTTACAGCTCTGGCATGGTGGGTCAGCGGCGCTGTTGCTGTTATCGGTGCCGTGCAGGTCTTCTTCGTCAACCGCAAGAAGAGCAGTGAGTGGCATCAAGTGCGCGCTCGTGCCCCTTGCCGATTCATGCCTCCTGAGGAACACAGACAGGAAATCGTTCACATTGTCGTTCAGGATGAGGAAGAGCAGGAAGTTGAGGCCAACGAGCAGCGTCCGCTGTTGGCATAGAATAAAGAAGATTTGGCTATGCTTTGGACCATAGAAAGAGAAAAGGAAAAATCGCATTTTATGACGAGGTGTAGGATCTAACGTGTACGAAGGATATCGCGGGTTGCATGTATACGATCATAGCATTTAGCGTCTTTTTGGGTAGGAGTTTTTGTTTGTCACTTTTGGGGGGATTTTGTTCTTCGCATCTCACTTCATTATAGCGAGCGCGGCGTTTAGTTTTGGGGAAAGGCAGAATGTTAATAGCACGAACATACCGACGTCTAGCTCTGTAATCTTCTGCTTGTCCTCCCTGTGTGCCTTAACATCCATGTCCTCACTATAAAAAGGCACAGTGATTTCAAGACTAGAAGATGTATCCAAAGAGAGTCCGAATTTTGTTGCATCTCAACGGATACGGATTCATTTGTGGAAAACACTGTGCATTTTTATAGCTATACCCTCTATCTCGCAAGGTATTCTGCAGGATGCCTAACAACACCCCACAAAACCCCTCACCATCTTCCTCAATTCCTTCCCTTTCCTTTCCATCGAACACGAGTGCCTCACGCACGAGAAGACCGCAGCCCTTCTGAGTGATTGGATCGACTGGCTTATCATATTTATGCATAAGTCAGAGGCGAGCCGAGTTCGACATTCGGGTCGATGTGCGAATTCCTGAGAGTGCAGATCGCAAAGTAGCGTTGATGAAGAGTGGGATGATGCACGGAGGAGAACCGAGATACTCATGACTGGGAGAAGACGCTAAAAGAGGCGAGTGGTGTAACAGTGAAGGGTACCAGGGGTATGGGGGCGGATGGAGGCAAAGAGAGGCATCTCTCAGCGGACGATGCTGTAGTTCTGTTTCGCTTTGTGCATTTCCATAGTAATTACATTGTGTTTGTATGTCGTCCATGAGATAACGTTTGAACAACAGCCTTGTTGTATGTAGCCTTGATGTTGGCCTGCACCATCACTCCAGGATCTCGCCCTCCTCGGATCCAACATAACTCTGAGTGCGAACGTGGCCGAACGGACGACTCTTGACAGCTTTCAGTGGTAATGCAGCCTCGCCCTCCTTCTTACGGAGATACTCAGTATACGAAGGTCCTTTGACTATAGGAGTTTTCTGCTCCTCGGAGCTGGAGCGAGCACCGCCGAAGCCAATGCATGAGATAGCACTGACCTTCTGCTGAGTAACATTTGGTTGTACCGCATCCAGCTTGACTTTGCAACGTTCCTCGTAGGGCGAAACGTCTGGGGCCTGGTATTCGTTCCGATTGACATAGTCGCATGGGGAAGCAGTGGAAGGATGGTGGTGAGAGCGAGTATGATCCAGCCTGTCGTGAATATTGCGGGATTTGGGATGCTTGCGGCCCCATCGATCGTTGCTGGAGGTAGGTCTCCTGTGTCTTGGGGGCCGATAAGAGTCGAAAGCCCTGAATCTACCAGCACTCTTGTATGGCGAGGCACGCCAACTGGAAGCAACGCCTAGCTTCCTTCGTTTCGAGGGCTGAAGTCCAGAGTGAAGAGGCATCTGTTTGCGTTTACTTGAAGGCCCCTGTTCAAGTACTCCGTTCTCTCCGGGCTGCTTGATCGTGGTATTGCCATTCATCAAGTCTGATGTTGAGCTGTCCGTCAACGAGTAGTGAATCTTATTCATCATGGTGGGATGATGAAGATGTCCGGGGGTGACTATCGCCATCAGATGGCGTGCCACTGTCACCTCTGCCCACTTCCTCAGCTCAGGGCTAGCCTGGCCCTTGAAAGTAAGCACGTTATTGCTGAGCTGGTTCGAGATAGCCTGGGCGTGAGTAATGATGAGAGCGTATCGACCCTGCTGCTTGTGCTTCACACCATGTTCTGCAGACCAGCTCTGCCATTGTGTGTTGTAGATGTCATGCACGATAGTGGCGAGAATCATCATGCCGTCAGGGGTCCTGCGTTCGAGAACCTCGTGAATGGCATCATCGGTCAGGAGATTCTGGATGATGTATACACCGTCCATTTCCAACATCAGGAGTTCGTAGAGGTCGGTGCTCTGGTCGAGAGGGCTTTGTAGGATCTTCCCCGACACTTTCCAATGGAGACGTAAGGCGTTCATGAAGAGGCTGATGGCTTTTTCGTCAACGAATATACTTTTACCGCGGCATTCAAGGTAGGTCAGATGTGCGCAGGTGAATCTGGGTGCCCTTTGGAGGATGCTCTTGGACATGGCTAGATCGAACTGCTCTTGCCTTGGGACGTGAGCGCTTGGGATCTTCGAGGATACATGGGACTCTAGGATGACAGGCATAATGGCGGATGTGTACAGCCGTGTGCTTGACGATATTTGTGGATGATACTGTGATGGTTGATGAGAAGTGGTGGTATCTGTGGCTGAAAAATGGTGACGGCGGTGTTTGCGGTTGGGTGAGACAAGGATCGAAGAACAGATACAAGTGCGCATACGACTCAGAGCAGAGTAGAAAGAGAAATCTGGACGAGCGGAGGTCGAGTTGGTGACCTGCTTTCACTCCTACCATAAATTGCGAGCAGCGGATCATATGCAACTAGCCGATGCGTTGTTTGGACAATTCTTATCCACTTCCAACCAAATCACCTTATCTTCTTTCGTCCTGTTTGTCAACCACACAAGTTTTCCCCTAAGATATGCCAAAGGTGCGTGGTACAAGGGGGTCCATTATCTGCTATTCGTCGGTCGATTTGACGGTTGACCTACCTACTGATAAACAGATCCTTTGTTTGACTAGGCGTCTCTGTAACATTGTTTTAGCCGTCTTTGATCAAAGTTGTCTAGATGGAGTAAGCTGGCGCCTGGTGACACGGAAGGCAGCAAGACAATGTGATTGAGGGTCGAGAGAGCGCGGCGATGGTGATCGGAAGAGTGATATCGAGACGACGGAATTGAGTCTCTTCTTTCTCGCACGGGCTATGAGGAAGTCGGCAAGTCAAGATAGGAGAGTTACCTCCAAGGATATTGCCAGTAAAGTGACATGCTGTGTGAACGAGAATCGCTAGGTCATATTCACCCTTGCCAAGGTGACGACTGAGGATCAGGAAATGCTTATCAGCGCTTTATATTCAAAGACAATGGCAACACTGCTCCAGTGTGAGACTCCTGTGAAATATTATCGCAAAGGAGGAAAGCCAGAAGAACGACTCCACTTTGTCGCTGTCAGGTAGAGGAAAGTATAGTCACCGGGGAAAGGCCGCTGCGAATCGCCATACGAACAGTACATGACACAAACATCGTGATCTAACGGCTTCATCGAGCTGAAGACACAATCGTAGAAGATCTGAGAAGAGCAATGAAAAAATGGTAGTGAGAATGGTGGGGAAAATGTGGTGATGGCATCACGATCCTTCCTTAGAGCGTCATACAGCGTCATTGAGCATACAGAGCTCTTAGCTACCTACCTATGTAAATAGAGCTTGCTCGACGCAGGAACACTTTCTTCTTTCTCACATCAACCTTTCTTGCAAATCAAAAGTCACACGACAATTCTCAATCTACCCAAATCAACTCACCTTCACATCAATCAAAATGGCCTCCCGCAACCCTGACGCTTCCGCCAACTCTGCCCCTGACGGCTTCCACGCCTCTGCTCCCAGAGACGAGCCCCTCACCAAGACTGGCCACCAGCCCGGAAAGCTCGTCGGTAACGACGCTGTTCCTGAGTTCCACGCTCAGACCCTTCCTGCTGGCTCCGCTCCCGCTAAGAGGTAAATTTTACTCAATTCCTCATTCTATACATCCCATACTAACCTTTCGCAGCACCTTCCAGCCCAACAACGAGGCTGATGCTACCCCTCAGCAGGGCGGTGTCTCTGCTTCAAGCACCATCGTCGGTGCCACTTCCCAGGATGTCCACGCCGGTCTTGGCCAGCCCATCCAAGGCCAGTCCTCTGCTGAGCTCCACCACGACGGCCAATCACACAGAAAGAACCCCGGCCAGGGCGGTAACGATGGTCAGAAGACCACCATTGAGGCCAACACCGTCGACTCTCGTCTCCCCGAGCACGCCATCCACCGCAACCCCGAGAGCGATGTCATTGGCGGCACCCGCAGCAACATCCCCAGCGCTGAGGAGAGAATCCCCGACTCTGCTTAAGCAATCTCTGCTTTCCCTTTGAATCTTTCTGTTTCAATGATCAACGATACCAATGTCTCCGAACTTTTTCTTGTAAAAATTAGTTTTAGCATTCTCACTCACGCATCCACTCAATTAGTGGCTAACTCGGCCTTGATGGCCGTTTGAGGAATTGAACACAAAAAAAATATCTCCAGAACAACTGTCTCAACTATGATGCTCCACTGCCTTCGGTCCTTGTGGAAGATGTGACGAGATGTCGTGCTGATTGCTTCTCTTCTGAGCCTCAAAGCGGGGCAAGATCTAAATCATCGTGAAGCACTGACACGCTTTGCGGCTCTATCGTGGAGCGCGATCGAGGCTCCGAATTGAGTGGGCAGAAAAATAAGATGGTCTGTGCTTTCTGCTGAGTGTAGAACCCTGGCTATCTTCCGGAGCATCATTTATGAAGTAAACATCAGCTATCGACCTCGCTCAAGGGTTTGATTCCAAAGGAAATTCATGAGAAAGTACAACGAATGGTTGGAATAAGTCCAGACGACATGGTGAGTGAGTCAAAGCGAGATCAAGCGACAAACAACAGCTTGTGGGCGAACACATGAGATCAGATGAGCTCGTAGTTGATGTCTGTGGAAACAAGTCAGCACTTGCATTCCTCATCGTCTCGTTTTCCTCCAGTAGACACAGTTCACGGAGACACATCTGAGTAACAAAGACGAAAAAGAAAACGAACAACAAAAGAAATTCGGAAGTAGACGATAAAAGCACGATAAGCAACTCATAAAACTGATGAAATGGTATCAGACGAACAAGACTCTATCAGAAAATCCCACAACTATCCTAGCTCTTCACCTCGGTTCTTACTCAGCGCCCATCATAGTGGTATAAGACTCACCAGTTTCCTTCTCAATCCTCTCAACCGATCTTTTATACCCATCCATGCTCTCAAGCTTGTTGACATAAGCATCCAATTTAGGATAATCAGTCGCATTAATCATCTTGAGTCTTTTCTGGCCAGCCTGCAGAGGGAAAGACATCAAAATGTCAACGGCAGTGATATCCTTGCCGCAAAGGAAACCTCCACTATTGGGTGCAGTCGCGAGTTGCGATTCCAAAAAGTCAAAGTGGGTTTTGAAGTTTGGCCCGAAGTACATAGATTCGAATTTGCTGTAGATGCCGCTGGTGATGGGCCTGAGGAAGAAGGGGATCTTGTCGCCTTTGAGGACTGCGAGAGGTGTTGTTAGTGAGTAGAGGTTCAAAATGACATAGAAGCAGGGTAACTTACAGCTGAAAATGAGGTTGGTCACCATCAGAGCCATCAAAGAGCCCTCAGCATAGTGCATAAAGAAACGGTAGCGCAGCCATTCCTCAGTCTCAACACCAGGTCCTTGCTTGCCATCCTCGTATCTCTTGGGTGCGAGGTGAGGAGCAAAGTGTTCGGTCAGGTACTCAGTGATGAAGCCAGACTCGGCAAGAGTCAAGGGATCAGTTCTTCCAGGAGCGTCGATTTTGACGACGGGAGATTTGCCCAGAGGGTGAATTTTCTTGAGCTCGGGAGGTGCGAGCATTTCGGGGGTGCGCTTGAGGATTTCGATGTTGTAGTCGACGTTGCACTCTTCGAGGAGCCAGATGAAACGTTGGGCTCTGGACTTGTCGAGCCTGATGGACGATTTAGTTGGCTTTTACCATCGAATTCATGATGTGTTTTGCTTACCAGTATAGAGTGACCTTTGGTGCGGCCGCGCTTTCAGTTGCCATGATGAGGGTTCTGTGTTACTGAAAGAAGTCAGAATCGAGATGGATTTGCTCCACGAGGATGTTTGGCTTGGGACACGACACGATCTAGAATTTTGGACAATGTTTTGTTGAGATAAGATACTGAACTACTCTTGGACTCGAAGGAGGAGAGGGACGGTGCGCACGTCAGACGACCTGATCCTGCTGTACCTGGTCGGTCGAAGTGCTTACAAGAACGGGTGTTGACTTACTGTTGGTATGCTGTGAATGAGGATAGCTCGTGGTATGTTTACAAAGAAGACAGCAAGATTAATTCTTCTTCGCAATCAAGGCGATCTTGATTTGCTTTACGAGGCTCAAGCGATAGTGAACTGTCCGTGAGCCGAGGCATCACGATCACAGGCAAAAGGCCGGATCATGATGGTCGCGACGGTCGAACCTGCCGACACGTGATATCCAAAGCAGTCTGTAGGTCTTGGCAACCTCGAACGTCAGCGACAGCGAGATGGACTGAAGGTGTGAACGACACAACCCTCTCTATACCCACCTTCAAATCACAGCTACACATCAACTCAAGATGGCTGGCGGTGGTCACAACAGTGCGTAACTCGCCGGAAACCGAATTGATCGCGTCGACATGAGCTAACACCTTGACAGGTCTCGCCTTTGACCCGGCGCTGGTCAAGTACAACCGTACGCTCCCAACCTGAGAAAATGCGCCGACGATAGTCACGTTCTAACTGCGACCGCAGAGATGCAAGTGGACCGCTACAAGCACTTCAAGTGGACTCCTCGTACCGCCTGGCTCTCGATCATCTTCGCAATTGCCATTCCCAGCTCGCTTTACTACGTCGCCAACAAGACTGATGTGAGTCGCTTTTTTCTATACTTTCGGACCGCGGAAAATGTATTACAAGAGTTGGATACTACAGAAGGAGAGGTGAAGCAAGAGGAGGTACACAGAGGACTGAGCATGGGATTGCGGTTGGAGGTAGCAAAGATGGCACACGCTAGAGCAACTACAGCACGAGTTCTGCGTCGTCAAATATGGGCCGCGAAAGCTGGCATGGCAAATATGCAGCAGCTCAAGGCGTCCCAACATCAAGCTCCCGAGACACGGCTGAATACACGCAACCCAACATTTGAGATGACGGACACTAACCGCAATTCATTACAGGGCAAGTACGAGTTCCGCGGCAAGAGAAGAGGCGACACCATGAAGGAGTTCTAAGTCAGGAGACGGATGCGAGGTCACGAACGAAGGCGACGCTGAAATTGGGGAAGATACAACAACTATACCACCATGTCAATACCCACCAAACAAGAATTACTCCATCTATTCAGTCATGCAAACTGTCTTGGGCCGAATGCGCGCAAGAGAAAATGCTTGTCATCAGATCGTCAATGACAAGCAATGAAATTATTCAATAGCCTCCCTCACAGAATTGCCATGTTCTATTTGACCCAGGGGGACTCATGTGTTTCTCTGACAGCAAAGATGAGAAGAGGCAAGTTCTATTCTAACCTGCTCAGAATGCTCCTGTTTATTATCTTGCTTCCCTGAAAAAGATTCGGCAGTCGATAAAATTGCTTCCATACAGATTCCATTGAATAAGGTCACAGTAGTTCTTCTTTCACTAACCTGGCTGAGGATGATCATGAGCCATAGACTTCGATCTCCCAAGCTGATGCAAGCCTCATAACTTGCTCGTTTATGTTTGTGCCCTTTGATACCAACATGTGGAGGTTGACTTCTGTTGCCTTCGAAGGTTCAGCTCCGGAAGCACGTTTGACGACATCAGGACCCCGCGCTGCCGATCTGCGGGTGTTTCTCGTCGTCTTGGTGCCTGGCAGCTTGATCATACCTTGATGCTTACTTATACATACTCACTTCCTTCGCACATATATTGCTCGTGTATACTTCATATTGAACACTGTGCGAACGTATTTGTAGCACACCTTGAGCTACAAGGTCAGATGTTACAACCACAACAACTTGGTCCACTCGAAACACCAGGTCGCACATGCGCCGTTTCCCAAAATTGAGACGAGTCAATATTGTGGCCAAATCATCAACTCCGTCGTTTGCATGATTGCAATCGAGCTCGGAAGCTTTTCTCTGAGCCTGCAAGAATAGAGGTAGACTTGGATCATGTCCGAAGGACGTCTTGAAGCACGCCGTGAAGCACGTCGAGCAGAGTCTCCACCCGACCCACGAGACCGTCGCCGTCGTCGTTTGAATTCTTTGCATCCGACTAATCCGCCGCATTCTAATGAGCTCGTCTCCTCTTGGCTTGAACAACAAGATTTGACTCGACCGAGTGCGCCATTACAAACAACGCCCTCGATCAACTTCGGCACTTTTCTGTCACCACCTGTACGCGAGAACGATCACCCCGAGCAAGCAAATAACCAAAGTGTTGTCACTATGTGGGAGCAAGACGCCTCATTGGGAGCCCATGATGCTGGTCCATCATCTGTCGCCCATCCACTCGCTGTTGACATTGACGCCGACAATCGCTCACCCTCAGTCCCTTTCGGCGATCGTTCATCAAGCTCTCGACGCAACGGACCCCTCCTAGCTATGGGACAGATTGTCTCCAAGAATCAACCTGCTGCCGTGCCTGCTGATTCGCAAGCATCCTCGGCCATGGACTGCGATGACTTGTCGTCTGTTGACACAGAAAGCTCACAGAATCTCGCTGGTGCAGGAAGGTCTCCGAGTCCCTCTGATGTTCTTCAACCAGTCCCAGACTATCTCTGGAGTGCGCGCAACACTAATCTGGGATGGGCGATAGAGGATGAGCGCCACTCAGCCAAGAAATCACCATATTCCGAAAACCCTGCAGTCCTCCTCGTCTACCAAATGGATCGCAATACCGCTGAGCCTACGCTGCGCTACTTACCCTTCATCCCTGTCTCACACAGGGGAAAGACTAGGGGCGGTAACAAGAACAAGAACTTCATGATTCAGCCTTCACACAAGCAACGCATCGATGACTCCCAACTGACCGCCCAAAGAGCACAATGGGTTCCTGGCGAATTTCCTGTGGAGCTGTTCGAGCTCATCAACCAACATCTATCCCGCGACGACATCAAGTCGATGCGCCTGGTGAGCAAGGAGTTCGAGCGTGGTGTATCAGGCTCTCTGTTCGATACTGTCGTCGTCCCCTTCAACGCAGAACTTTACGAGATGATTGATCAGAAGGCCGTAAAGCCCGATTTCAAGGGCAAGCGCAGAGCTGACGATCCTGTCAACAATTTTGTCAACTTGGATCCTGGCTCAGTACTTTGGAACAATGCCCTAGAAAACTCGGACAACAAGGTTTACAGCGGCCAGGGGCTTAAGATCTTTGAAGGCTTTGGTCACCACATCCGTCGCTTCGGCATGAGCTTCGAGATCAAGGAGGAGGCACTCCGAAGCCCACCTAGAAAGAACAAACTCGACAGCCACGAAAGCTACTTCGGCTGGTATGAATGGCCATCGCAGGAGTACACACGCTATGAACTCCTTGCTGGTCTCGAGCGTACCGCAGACGAGACCTCACAGATGAGGCTAGCCTTCTCGCACTTGCCTAGGGTTCAGCAGCTTGCCCTCTCCATGGACAGTGGTCTTGGTTGGATGAGCGGACCCGACAAGTCACTACGCAGCATGATCTTGCAACAACCTTCTCCTGTCTTTGGTTGCTCACACGGCATAGTAGACACACAACAGCAAGAGCGCATAAGGCTCTGGGAGTCTATCGAATCAGCACATGCTAGAATAGGCGCCATGGAGGAGTTGAAGGAGGGCAGTCTCGTGCGCGCCAACTTGGATGAGAACTTCTTCGACCGCTATCCTTTCTCCACCACCTCGTATGCCTCTCCTGCTGTATGGGCTACTGCTCCGGCCCGTCCGGTGCTTCCTACGACCACTGTTGCGTCTGACAATGAGGGCCGTGACACTCTAGAGACAGGAGTTCTATACGTCTCGTCACCTGACACACAGGACCACCTGTTCCAGTCGAGCCACTCGGTCGACGCCCAGAGACTAGAATGTTCAAAGAAGATCGAAAGATTTAGTCCTGCCAACTTGGGCACTCACCAGAAGGAGTGGCTACTTGAGGCAGAATGGGCACAGAGAGCATTTCTTACCACATACATGCTCGGCATCGTGGACAACAACGCAGTATTTGACAAAGTCACGGTCCTGTACTTCCGCATGTCCAGCCATCTTGTGCCGTTGCTCTCTCGTCACGACTTCTGGACCGCCCTTCCCAAGTTGCAAGAGGTTACACTTGCTGTCATTCCTGATTGGCGCACTGTTGAGAGAGACGAGGCTGGCGTTGTCGAGACCAAGGAAGTTGAGCCTTCGATTGCCGTCGACAAGACACACAGCCTTCTTCAGGATTTCATTGGCGCTAGATCGAACATCACTAAGCTCACCTTTTCATGGGCCGCTGGTGGTGAGCATGCTGAGGGCATCTTCGCTCGCAACCACCACATCTTGCCTGCTCCCATTACCAATATCGCACGCTCAACAGCTGTTGTATTGAAGGACGAAGATTTGATCAATCTGCCACACATTACTGATCTGACTTTTTCCAATTGCTGGTTTACACCAGTGTCAATCCTGGCAATGATCAAGAAGCTGCGCAAGAGGTCTCTGAAGAAGATCAAGTTTGACTCTGTCTCTCTTACTGCTATGCCACGCGCCAACGGAGTCAATCAGAACAACCAAGGCAACCTCAACCAGAATGTGCTTGTTCCTCACCAAGCCCCAGTCCCCGGTGTGATGATGCTGGGTGGCAATTTCTATACACAATTCAGCGCCCAGGTATGGCTGGGTCCACCTGCAGGTGTGCCTGCCCAACAATGGGCGCAGACGATGCTCCAGCATCTAAATGCTGTCACACAACAACAACAAGGCCTTGTTCTGCACCAAGTTCCTCAGATCTGGACCAACCATCCTATGGGACTAACAATGCAGCAGATGCATGGTGCATTGAATGGACTTGCGTCTGCCAACGGTCAAGCCGGCGCTCCGCCCATGGCGCAACCTGGGATGCTCTACCAGCATCCGCATCAGCTACAGCAAGGTGTTGCAGCTCAACTGCCTCCCGCTATTCTGCCCCTACCCCAGGCGTTCGCTGGCTGGGCCCATCCCCCTCCAAACGCAGGTCAAGCTGCTCCTGCATCACAGCCTCATGACGGGCCTTGGTACGAAGGACACCGCGTGGGTTCATGGGTAAGGGTGATCGATCAGATAAGCCCAGGACCTACTCTCGAGATGTACAAGCCTCGTGGCGAGTTTGACCCGGCACCCAAGCCACGCAAGAATGGTCTCAATTCGGTAGAGTTCAAGTCTTGCGGCTACGTACAACTCCGATCCCCGACCTTTGGTGACCAGAACAATGTCGACGCACATGGATCGTATCGTATGAGCCGCTACTTCACTCGTCGCCAGGGTCTCCTGTCGCCGGCCATGCTCGCTACTCCAGACAAGCTGGTGGGCACGATTGTACAGTACATGTCAGAGCACGAGACGGATGCTCTTGATCACGCTTGGGGCATGACTATGGGATGGAACGATGCAAAGCTCGCTGAAGAGGCGGAGTACGACGGTTACCTCGCTGGAGGCACTGGGCGTTTCTCAGGCAGTGTGAGCAAGAACTCAACCGTGCAGGAGGCATACTCAGCACAGCAATCTTGAGTATTTGACGAGTAACGATACGAAAATCATGTCAGGAGTTATTGATGGAAACAGGCGTTTATTGAATTCGATGATAGTTGTCATTGGATTGGGACTCATGATTTGGAAGATTGAAAAGGAGACAAGGGTGGAAGTCGGCGGCACTTGTGGATTCTGGTTGATGCGAACAATGTCAGAGAGCAACAGACTCTAGTAATAAGGCAGAATAGTGGGATTGTGGCATAGGTGAACAGTTCTTGATAGAAGAAAGCTCAATGGAAAGTGTAGAGTATTGTAAGAATAACTGGCTTCGCGCATACACACGGTTAAGACAGCAGCAATTGGCTCGGAGATGGTTGCGAGATGGACCGAGACAGGAGATTGTCGGGCGGAAGTCGCGGAATCGGATGCCGCCAAGCCGATGGATTTCTCGAGATGCTTGACTATTAGTTTGAGAAGCATGCGCTCAAGTCCGACACTCCTTATTTTGACAATTTAAAGCTGATTTGGAAATTCACCTTGCTTCGTAGCACTCTCCACAGCTCTTTACTCTTCACGCGACCGCGAAATCATCTGATCTTATCGCACTTTCCGCAGCACCAACTCGCCGGCACCAGCTCACCAAGCATCCGACTCCTTGACCGAAGACACCCGGTCTGATTCACTTCACTCAGCGCGCTGTCTAGCGCTACCAACCTTCCACTCTCTCGGTCCTCGGCCAGTCGACCTCCACAACAACAAACAATCACAATGTCAGCCAGAGTTTCTGCTCAGGCTCCGGTGCAAGAGGCCCCCGTGGTGCCTAGCACAAGCGCTGCTCAGGATGCCCCTCAAGAGAACATCTTCATGTTTGTGCCAAATTTGATCGGTACGCTTCTAGCTGCTCGTCTGCACATCCCGAAGCTGACATGAAACCCAGGCTACGCTCGTGTCTTCCTCGCTCTGGGCTCGCTCAACTACATGCCCCTTCATCCGCGCACATGCGCCCTCCTCTACAGCATCTCGTGCCTTCTGGATGCTCTCGATGGCTACGCTGCCCGTGCCTTCAACCAGTCCACAAAGTTCGGAGCTGTCCTGGACATGGTGACAGATCGCTGCACCACCACCTGCCTCCTTGTCTTCCTTTCGACCGCTATGCCGCGCTGGAGCATGGTCTTCCAACTCCTCATCAGTCTCGACTTCACCAGCCATTACATGCACATGTATGCCACTCTCGCCATGGGTGGCAGCGGCCAGAGCCACAAGAACATTGATGCAAAGAGGAGCAAGATCATGTACCTGTACTACAACAACCGCAACGTCCTGTTTGTGTGCTGCGCCTTGAACGAGCTCTTCTTCATCGCACTCTACCTGCTCGCCTTCTCTTCGCCTTTCCTCACCCCCTCGCTCTTGCAGCCCGCTGGTGAGGCTGCTTCCCTTCAACCCGGATCGCCAATTATGCCCCCGAAGCCTTCAGCAATCTTTTCCAGCCCGTGGTCTGCTGGTGCGATGGAGATGGCCAGGTGAGTTTTGAGTTCCTTGCA
>Ga0058697_10000283_pt1 | contig 23698 bp, 19 predicted proteins | sample AgamicAsMae_FD_66619 | JGI IMG/M metagenome (GOLD analysis project Ga0058697, IMG submission 66619) | Agave microbial communities from Guanajuato, Mexico - As.Ma.e | ecosystem: Host-associated > Plants > Phyllosphere > Phylloplane/Leaf | place: Guanajuato, Mexico | collected 2012-06-04
GTATTGTGTAGATTAGCACTTGTCAATTCTACTTTTGCATTCTGTATAAACTTTTTGTTATCATCATCTAATGATAATTCGAATAATGGCGGAAGTGTTAGTTTATCCAAATTGTATATAACACCAGCTATCTCTTTGTTTTGTTTATCGAAGATTTCATCAACATTTGGAAGAAGAATAAAATCATCTTCAAAAACAATATCATCATATCCCATGAAATCCGTTTCGATACTTTTTATTTTTCTGAATTTCCATTTATCATGTACATTCAGATAAGTTTCCACATATCCTTCAATATTATGCTCACGTAAAATATTAGTGGAGATTTCCCTCCTTGTTTTCCATTTTCCAATCAAATCAGTAACTTTCAAATATGGGTTATTTTCCACCACCCAGCCATTAATGTATGAATGATAATTTTTGTAATTTTTCTGTATATCTTTATCACTTACATTAGATAATGCAAAAATACTACTCCCGTTCCATAATGAATAGGAAAGCACCGGGACCCTGAAATACCGATTATATTCTTCAGATATAACGTCTATCCTCATTAACTCACTCAGTGTAATCCCTGCTTCTTCTATTTTCTCCAGACTGAGAGTACTGATATCAATATTATTATCGCGGAGCGATAGTGTACCAGCATACACAACCCCCCATTGTGGATCAGTTATATCAACATGCATCATATCCTTACCTGCTTCACCCATATATTCAGGAAGTAAAACTGGAATTTCATATGATACTATTTTTTTATAATAATCTATTGTATCTTTACACAATAAACCTTTTGACAGATGTGTTTTAATGGCCTCTTCAAACTTATCTGATAGTATTTTGCTACTGGGTGAGGCTTCATTAGTTAATTTAATATCTGATAGCTGTTTCATAAACCATCCATCTAAATCAGCACCAAGTATATAAACACTCAGATAGTCAGTTAAAACTTGACGTCTTAAATTATCGGTAGTAATACTTTTATATTTCGGAATGAATATATTAAGTGGTTCTAATAAGCACTTAATTACTTTTCTCATTTTTTTATTTTTATCACCATTAGAGAGATAAACAATAAGATTGTTTACTATATTATGTGATTTATGTCCTTCCTGTTTCATTCCATTACTTTCTAATAAAATCGCCAGATGTTTGGTTTGTTTCTTGTGAACTTCTTCAGGTATATTTAAGTAATCAGATTGAATTATTTTATCCGCTCTTTCTGTTGTATTGCCTTTTACATGGCTTTCTCCATCTTTACCGGTATTTCCTGAGGCGAACTTATCCCACAGCAGTTTCCCGCCCACAGAAAGCCCGGCCAGGGCGGCAACAGAGCCTGCAGCAACCACCGTTTTACTTTTCAGCGCCTGCCTATATGAAGTGACCACAGGCACGGCAGCCGCCGTCGCTACCAGGGGAAGCAGAACATCTCCGCCACTCTGGCCTGCTGCTGCAGAGGACAACGGTCTTTCCCGTATCTCTGCATGTATCGCTCTGTTCCCGTCCTCTATACTGAGCGGGAGCGGATATTGATATTCAGTGGCATCACATTTCGTATTGAAATACGTCTCTGTGATAACTTTTTCGCCTGCCCGCTGACGGGTTCCCGTTTTACGGGTGGCACAGTACAACAGGTCAGAGAGTTCGCTTTCCTGCCTGAGCTTATCCACCGCCAGGAAATGCGCCTGCTCAGAAACAGGAAGACGGTCGCTTTCCCTGGACGCAGACGCGGGTCTGTTGTGTACCGTCGCCCGGGTTAAAACATCAGGGTTAACAGTTGAATTCGAAAAAAAGGCGGTAATCTGTGGTGTTGAAGGGGGTGGGCAGGAAGCAGGATTGTCACACATATCACGGGATATTTCTATTGTGGTATCCACCTCAAAAGCGGGTTTTTGGCGTTCCGGTCCGCTGGCAGCGCCGGTTCCGGCCACAGAACTATGACCAGCTATGTTCCCCAGCGCTCTCCAGTAACACCCAGCACGTATAAAAATATTTGCCATAAAGGCTGGCACCTTCAGAATCGCGCGTTGCGGGGCACCCTCGTCTTTCATCCTGTGGTTTGCGACAATGAGCGTTATGGAAAGGGCGATAAGCAGGCTACCGGAGACGGCGTTTTCCTCTCCACCCGGCCACTGACGGAGGAAAATATCTTCAGTCCAGCCGATAATGGTCTCCCGGATAAAGGCGGCCAGTGGAGAAATGACATTAATGCTATCAGGAAGCAACCATGATGCCAGTCCGAGGGTATGTAACGCGGCAAGATCGATATCCTTTCGCTCAGTAATGGCTGTATATAGGCTGTTGGCCGCCATAACAATACTGACCGGGGTGCCGGGGAGAATTTTTGTAAGACAGACAGAAATAAGTTCATTCTCCTTATACTCCCCCAGCATGCTGATAAGCTGCCGGGTACTACGGAGAAAGTCTTCAGTGAATGGAATAAGGGAATCGGCAGCATCAGAGGCAGGTTCATTATGGGGTGCATCGCTGGCATCGAACCATGTGTCATCCATTTCGACCCAGTCAACGGTATCGAACCAGATCTCCTGTTCCTGTGGATTTGAAATATCGTGGTTTTCTGATTCTCTGTTATCTGATAAGGGGGGGGCATATGAGCTGAAGTGTGGCATTTTTTTTCCTGTCAGTGAGTGCTTTACAGACACTGTTAATTTGGGTTGTGTCGCATTAAGGCATTGTCAGGTAACATGCTGTTTTTTTGATGCTTGCTCAGTTAGGCGGATATTTAGCCAGAGCCAACGATCCTCCTCCAGGAAAAACAGTGCCTTGGCGAGGGCTACCTCGGCTTAATGACATTCTTTACGGTTTTGAACTTTCGAGAGAATAGATGTGGGTAATTGCAAGTTCCGCTGTACGCTTACGTGCATCTGTAATGATCTATGCAGAAACAGGGGCTTTTTGCTCGACAGCGGTAGACAAGGACTTAACCGGAGTCACTTCCTCGCCTTTATCACTCAGACTAATCGGCACAGTGACACAATAGTTAAGCGAAAGACGTGGGCGATTGCCCAGCGACTGCCAGAAGTTACCCAGGCTGTTCAGGTTTTCTTTGGGTGGAATAACCTGCGTGTAAGCCCCGGGGATATCCGCTAATTGGCGATTGTTAATCAACGCCGCCAGGACCTGGGACATCACCTGTATGGCCTGGTTGTCAGGCTGGCTGTCAGGGTTGCTGGCATCCGTGGCGGGGCAGGTTGACTCCCAGTACGTAATGAGATAGTTGCACTTCACGTTGACCCAACCGGGTAATAACCGTCCTGCGCCGGCATTAAACCCACGGGACTCTGCGGTACGCAGCTGCAGGTCTTCGTGGATATCATAAAGAAACACACTCACAGCAGTATCCGACTGTACGGCATCCACCTCCGGTAAATCAAAACGGATCGCTACTTCAGGAGCCAAATATTCGCGCAGCATCGTTTCCATCGCGTTATTCACGTCGACCAGCGTTTGATAATTAGACATACTCGTTCCTCTGCATTAATTGCACATCATCACTGTTCGTGATGCGTTGTTGACTCTGGCTCTTCAGGTAACAGATTACATCGCAAGCCGCCCTGTTTTGGCCAGTTCACGGGTTAAAGCAGCGTCGATATGTCGTTGACTGACTTCCTGATTGTCACTTTCTTCGGCAAAGAAGGAGGCTAGCAGGGCAATGTTTCTGATATTTGCACCGGTGATATTCGCTCGTTTCGATAATTTTTCAAAGTCAACATCCGGTGAGACCTTAATGTGTTTCGGCCATATCTTTTGCCACATTTTATGCCGCAGCGCTTCATCCGGATAAGTAAAGCGGGTAATAAAGGTAAAGCGCCGATTAAATGCACTGTCGAGGTGACTGCGGTTATTAGTGGATAAAATAACCAGTCCGGGGAATTTCTCCAGCCTCTGTAACAGGTAAGACACTTCAATATTGGCATGCCGGTCATGAGCATCTTTTGTTTCACTGCGCTTACCGAATAAGGCATCGGCCTCATCAAAGAACAAGATACCGGCATCCTGCTCTGCCAAATCAAAGATACGGGAGAGGTTTTTCTCGGTTTCGCCAATGTATTTATTAATCACCGTGGAGAGGTCAACCTTGATTAAATCCACACCCAGGGTATTGGCGAGCACTTCCGCCGCCATGGTTTTCCCCGTTCCCGAGTCCCCGTAGAACAGCGCGCTAATCCCGACGCCGTAGCCCACCTTATCTTTAAAACCAGCGGCCAGGACTTTTTCCCGATATCGGATGGCCGTCAAAATCTCCTGGAGCTGTTGCAAGAGGCTCTCTGACACTAACAGGTCATTTAGTATACGCTTCGGCGTCATTCTTTGCGCTAACGAGCCAAAGTTCTGCTGGGTGCGAAAATTGAGCGCCTGGCGAATATCACACTGTTGCAGTATATCCGCTGGGTCACGTTGCTGCTGATACAGTTCGGCCTCTTGCAAAATCAGCGGCAGACTTTCCGGGTTAAAGGTATAGCTCTGACTTAAGCTGATAAGGTCAATATCCGCTGCGCGACGCTCAGGCAAACAAGCCATAAGCAACTGCGTTTTTTCCTCCAGCGTCAACACCGGCATCTCTACCTGCACCGTGGGTGTCTTTTTCAGCCGCAAAGGTGGGGCATAAGGTTCAACCAGACAGACCACGCTTAATCCCGGCTGGTTCAGTTGCTCAGATAACCTCTCCGGCAGTGAAGCGCTCTTTTCCATCCGAGCCTGCAGGTTGCGAATAACCATGCACGCGCCACGCATGCGGGCTTCACGCATCAGGCAGGTTAAATGCATTAACAACGTATCGTCATTACTCTCGGTGCTTTTATCGATATCGACCCACAGTGTCTGCCGGTTTTCAGAAGCAAAAATGCTCGATACCGCATGGTCTCTGGCGCTCTGTGGCATGCCACGCAGTAACACAACGGGGCGAGGTTCAATATCGTCAGTCATCAACACCCCTGCCAGCGCGTGTTTTAAGTTGGCGGGGTAAAAAGGCGTCTGCGGGGGGGTTGCCCATTCAGCCCACGACGTTAACGCCGGCGCCAGATAGTGATGCCCGAGTAAAAAATGGTACACACTGCTGTCGGTGATAAAGCGGGTTTGGCTCCATGCCTTGTTTTTTTTATTCTCTTCAGCCGCTAATAGCTGACAGCTCATGAGCGGCGCCTGATGCAGAAAACTGGCTTGCTGTGCCAGCCTCTCCCTGTCTGAAGGACAATATAGCGTTAAGGCCAAAGAAAAGCTGGGCAGTTGACTTTGTTTCCCTCCCTGGATCCAGGAAAACAGCTCATAATAGCGGCTGTCAAACTGGGGCAGCAATCCCAATAACAACGTGTCTCGTTCAAAGTCAGTGAGTTCGAAACGATTTATCAGGTCAGTTAAGCCTTCTGCTAACAATGGCTGCCCGTTTCCCGCCAGGTATACCGGTTGTGTGACGGTGGCCCAGTGAGGCCTGCCGACTGGGTGTTGCATTCGCGCCTCAACCTCCTCTTCGCTGAGCAGAAACGCGTTAAATACCTCATGACGCGGTGAATTGAGGTAATAATAATGCTGTAATAACAAATCGATACGCTCTAGCTCGCTGAATAATAGCGATAACTGGCAATCACCCTGCGGAATAAACGCGGGCTGAAGAGCTGAAGAAAGAGTCATGTTGTTACCCGATAAGAATAGAAAATAGCGGTCGTTTATCCTGTGAAACCGTTTAGCGGCCAGACGATGGTCAGTGGCTGTTCAGTCCAGGGAAAAGACGCCAGCGTCATCGGCCACGGCCAGTCTCTGAGTAAGAAATCATAGGACTCCGGGTGCACACTAATTTGGGGGAATGCCCCTCCCGTGCTGATTTCACCCACCCGCTGCAAGAACAACTGCCGAATATCCGTCAGGCTCAATTTTTGCCAACCCGCAAGTTGTTGGCCGATAGCCGTCATCCAGTCGTCAATCTGTTGCTGTTGCATCGCACTCAGGGGGGCGGTCGGCGGTACGGGGGTTAAGAGGGAAACCCCACATAACACCTGATTCAACGTTAACCGTTCCTCCGTCGGGGTAGCCTCCCCCCAGACCACTCGGTCGAGACAGTACACGGCCTGCCACCGCACCGCATCACTGATAAACTGCTGCTCCTCCCACAGGCTCAACTGAGAAAACAGTTGAGGCAAAAGCGGCCACAGGAGGAGCAAACCGGCGTTGCTGATAATCTGACTCGATGAGAGCGGCTCATTCGGCAAGCGGAAGCCACCTTTTCTCGATGGCATCGTGCCTCGAGATGTTATCGGCATCTCCTCGCTCGCCGGCAATGTGGCGTTATCCCACGGTAGGGCAACCCGCTGGGCATCTGACTGCATCCCATGGTCCTGCGGCAACGCAGTACTATCTTGCGGTGGAGCGACTTGATCGGGAGCGGTATGCATCCCTTTTTCTTCCTGCCTGGCATGATCATCCTGGCGTTGTAAACAGCGGCTCAGATAAGCATCAAGGCGCGGCACATTCCGCCCGCCTTTCAGTCGATGAATCACTTTGCGCACGGCGGGTTGTCGCCATAGTGGCAACAACCAACGCATCACGACCAGGGGGGGACAGGCAGGCTGTCCAGGCAATATACTGTCGTAAGGCCGGTTAACGGTCAGTAACTGCGCGACCTGTTCAGGAGGGATTTCACCCTGATCAATGGCCTTTGCCCAGCCAGTCACCTGGCTGGCTGTGGGGGAGTGCTGATGCATCAGCCAATCATGCCCCCGTTGGCTTTTAAGTAAGTACAATACGGCAGCTATCGACAACCGACAGGCTGTTACCCGGCCATACCAAAAAACCGGCAGCATTTTGGGGAGGTGCCATGCTCCCTCAAGTAACAACTTCAGCAACTGCTGAAGCTGGTACGCAGGGCAATCTTGTATCAAGGACTTAAGAGTGGCGGGTTGCAAACAGCCTTTAGCCCGTTGAAACAACTCTTTTTCGCCGGGATGGCATTCGTGAAGCCAGTCCTGAAGCGCGGTGATATCAGGAATTTGGAGATTCATTTCTTGGGGCCCTCCGATGGAGGCATTCTCGCGGGCGAGGCATTGTGCAAATGCCTGCGCCAGCCGCTTATTAAACTGCGTGTCAAATTGTGCTACCGGAATAGCACCGAGATTAAGCTCCAGCGTATTTAAACGGAGTGATATATTCGCCGTGTTATTACGCAAGCTTTGGAGAAGAGCGCTTTTTAAATTATCAGAACCTAATAAAACAGAGTGTAGTAATCTCTCTCCAGTGAGTCGCCTGCCCATTCTTATTTGACATATCAGCTTATGAATTAAGATGTGTACCATAAATAAATGTCAACCTTCATAAGTTACAGCTTCATAATAAAGGCCAAAGCATAGTAAGGGGGGATGGGGTCAATTGAATGTTTGTGTGAATTAGTTGTCAGCGTTGCATCATGTTTATGTCCCATACTTCCACCTGAAGAAGAAGTCGATACAGAACTATTTGTATCAATCATACCTTGCCTTGAATTGCCATAATAATAGCCAAAGTTACGATATTCTATTTTATTGTAATGATGTGAATGGCTGGGTATTTGACTTAAAGTAAGCTTTGTATCTTTAACAATCACACTTCCCGTAACCGTAGCCTCACCAGTTGATGTTGTTCGTTCTCCCTTCCCAGTAAATTTACTCCCCTTCCCTACAATGAACCGATCGCGTAAATCTGGAGTGCCATTTTCACCGTTACACAATGCCCAGCCATTCGGTGCTGAACTTCCTGAATACATTGTGATCAGACCTTTTGGGATAACCTTGGATATATCAATACTGATCCCCCTCGTTCTATCAACCTGGAGTCCGCTCCCCACATTAACCGATAGTCCAGATGCTGTATTAATCAAACCGTGATGCAAATCAACAACCAAGCCGTTAGTGGTAGTGTTAACTTTAACAGGAGCGTATTCAATCCCCTCTTCAACATTTCCAAAACCATATGACCCAACATCAGGTTCAATCATGCCTGTATTACTAACTCGCATTCCCTTACCTACTTTTACACCGATGCCGGTACTACTAACTTGCACTCCTTTATTTTCATCGACTTTGACGGCAACGCCATCTTTATCAACTAAGACCCCCTTATTGCTATTTACTTTAATGAAAACCCCTGACTTATCGTGTGCCAGCCCTAGCTCAGGATAAAGTTTGACACCAATACCGGAATCGCTGACTTGTATTCCCTTATTTTCATCGACCTTGACAGCAACACCACCCTTATCAACGCTAACCCCTTTGGCGGCGTTAGGTTTTAATTCCAGACGCCCCATAGCAGAGAGGGTAAACCCATTCGCCGGGTCCGTTTGACCTTCTGCGCCCCCCACCGCCTGACGGCCAATATTAGCCAGGTCAATCAAGTCCGCAAAATCCGTCTGCAGCGGAATACTGCCCGCCTTAAAGCGTTCTTTCAGCGCATCGACCTGGGGCAAAGTTTTGCTTTGCGACCCGCGGTCACGCGTTGTGTCCGTTGTTTTGGATAATGCTGCCGGGGTATTCACCGTGTTTTCTGCCTGTTTCTGCGGGGTTTTATCAGTCATTTTGCTCTCCGGATTAGTCGTTATGTTAAAGGGTAGTCGGCACATCTTGTGGAACGTAAAACAGCTCTTCTCGCAGGACGACATCGCTGTTCCACTGACTGCCGTCACTCCCGACAACCTCGTCGCGCTGCGCCTCGGTAGCGATGCGCATCAGGCCAATGTCCAGTTGGGTAACAGGAAGACGTCCCAGGGTCAGCATCTGCATCAGGGCAAAGGCATCATCACCCAGCGGCATGCCGTTGTTTTGCCACCGCGCATAGGTCGCCCCAAAGTTGTTAAAGTTTGGGCCATCAAGCCAGTGATTAATCAGGGATACGTGGGCCGGAAACTCCGCTAAAATGGTTTCCTGTACCCAGGCAACCAGCTTGTCAGGCAAAACATTTTGGCTCTCTATCAGACGGCGATTGAGTACGGCGCTGACCACAAATGAAAACCGGTCTGTCGTCACATGGTTTGAGTGGCTAAACGCCCACTGGTAACGATAACTGCTCTCTTCTGATGGAAAATCCTCTGTGCTGTCGGACGCTTTTTCGATAAGTAATGTGCCCGCAATCGGCTCGACCGCTTTAACGGTCGCCTCAAGCTGCCAGTCAACATCCACAACGGCAGTTCGGTAGGAGGCGTTGGCTCCTGGCATCGAAAACTGCAGGCCTGCGGGGCGCAGGACAATGACATCACCGACACTGACCATGGCGGGATATGGGCTTTGTACGTTGCTCGCCAGTAAACGCTGCTGTTTATCGGACGGTTGCTTTGCCGCCTCGGCATAATTCAGCCGGTAATCCATATCCTGCAGCCAGACATTGCTGTTCTGCCAGCCTAAGTTGTGACTTGCCCAGGCGCTCTGAAGGCGTGACAGCGTGTTGTGCAGTTGCTGACTGTTCTCTGTGCTGACGGTAAAGCTGTCCCCACGGGTCGCGATGACCAACAGCCGGCTCACATACAGTCGACTGTTCCCCTCGACCGCAATCAGGTCAATGAGCTGTCCCTGGGCAATCTTGCCGGCACTTTCCGCCTGCGTCAGGGTAATGTTAGGCTCGACTACCGCAAAATCGGACGGGGTGTGTTCACTGTCAAAGGTGCTGTCCGGGGCCTGGGGCAGCAACTGACGGTGTTCAATCAGATAAAACGGCAGTTGACTCAGTTCCGGATCATTGGCAAGGCCGATGCGTGCCGCGATCCGTTTTTGCAGGGCAGAGACCCGGTCAATACGGATATTGGTGCGGTCATAGCCTAAGGCGGGTTGCTGTGCCAGATACGCCCGCTGCCCCGCGAGAAAATCAGGCAAATCCAGCGTCAACGGCAGGGCGGCCCGCTGGGTACCGAAATACCCCAACAGATACTGAAGAAAATCGAGTTCGCGGGCAAAATTGCCCCGATTAGGCTGATTATCCTCCGTAAAGATAGCCGCATCCTGCTGCACAATATCTTTCAGCGCTTTCGCGTAGGGCTGATGGATTTCCTGTTGCACCATCCTATTGGCGTAGGGCCAACGGGTCCCCCGAACAGTGTCGCCTCGCGCTTTAAATGCCAATAACGTTGGCAGCAGCGCCAGCTCTGCCGTGCCGTCGGCAAGCAGCTGGTCGACAAGCAGCAGAAATTGATGCACCGAGCGCGTAGGTTCGTCAATCACGGCATCGGGCTGCTGCAATAAATAGCATTCCGGCAGGCGTTGCCCGACGGGGATATAAGCGGTCTGATCACGAAAGCGGCCGGCCGGTAACTCCGTGGGTGTCATCTCAATCAGGTCTGCCTGTGTCAGGTAGCCCGCCATCGCCTCACTGTCCAGCGGGCTGTAAATACTGCCTTTCGCCACCAGGCTTAACGGACCGTCGTCACTGGCCAGCAGGTCCAGCGGCGCCTCCCCCCACAACAGGGGGTAATAACCGTCAGCCACCTGCCAGCGCCAGCTGTCCCCCTCAACGGCCGTAATATGCTCATCGTTGGCGTCAACCGACAAGGTGCTCAGGGTGGCCACGCCGGGGATAGCGAGTAACAGGTTCACCAGCGGGCCGAGACTGAGGGAGTATCCCGTTGATGAAATCCGCGATGGCGCCGTTTGCTGCCACCCGTGTTGCAGCCTTGGCCCCTCAAAGATGGCGTCATCGGCGTCACCGAGCGCGCGCCGTTGTTCGGTGGTATAACGGTCGACCGCCGGTCGCAAAAACGCGTCGGTGACCTGATAGATGTGCGCCGCCACCTGATTGACGTCACTGATGTTCCCGGACAGTTCAATCGTCATCCGGGGGCTAAAGGTCGCCGGTTGCAACCAGGTAATGCGCGAAACCGCCTCGCCGAGATTACGGTGTTCCGCGAGAAAGGTATTCAGGTATTGCTCCACCGTCGCCCTGTTTTCGGGTGACAGGGATTGGGTATAACGGGTCGGGACCACCGATAGCCAGATATTCCCTCGCAGAGACAGTGTCATCTTGTCTTTAGGATCGGTTACCGTCGGTTCCCTGAAGCTGTATTCGCGTTTATCCGCGTTATACCACCAGTGGAAACGGCTCTCCTTTGGCTCTTTAATCAGGCAGACATCGCTGAATAAAAAATCCTGCTCGGGAGTGTCCAGTGTTTCAATATCATGGCTGTGCAAGTCCAGTAATGCCCGGCGGTAATCCTCCGCCGTCACCGTATTACAGGTGAGCACGTGTTCAGGACCAAACTCTTTCGGGAACAACGTGTTCTGATCGCTGTGCGTCAGCAGATCATTCAGCGGCAGCGACGCGCGGTAACTGAGATCGGAACAATTCCAGGTCGCAGACTGTAGCAGGGTGACCCCCGGATCGTGATCCCCGGTATCCGTCCAGATCTCACCACTGAGCGCAGTGACTTTCTCGTAAGCCTGTTGCCAGAGCGCATCAAATGCAATCGCGTCTTTCACCTCTGGGAACAAGGCGTTTTCTTTAGACATCAGTCTCTCCTTCCGGGCACAAAATCAGGACCTCGTCATCCCTGGCGGTGACAGTGCTTTGTGTTTCCTCAGATGTGCATTTTCCCGTTTGATCAATGACGTCGTGGATCAGTGCCAGTGTTTGCACGGATTGCACCAGCGGTGACTGTTGCAGCGTGGCCAGCAGCTGGTAGTAATCCACCTTATTACCCGGTGTCACCACATGGCGCCGATCGGTCTCCCAGGGCATAAAGTCATGTTGTAATTGTGCCGCGAGCTGACGATAACCATAATCAGGGCGAATACCCGCCACGAACGCCACCCGATAACGGGCCGTAACATCAATATATTTCGGGTTATTGAGCGTCGGCGCCGCCCACAGCGAGACGTACTGCGCCAGCCATTGTGTCATCCCGGCCAGCCGCCCGTCACTTAACGTCGGACGCAACGCGTCATCGTTATCGCAATAACGGCCGTCAGGAATAACCATCAGCGATTGCACCTCAAGCGCCGGGAGATGACTCAGTTTGTCCACATCGGGAAAACGGACATCAAAAATCTGTGGGTAGTGTTCCATCAGCAGGCTGCGCATATTGTTCCAGGTGATCGCACGCTGACGGTGGGCTATCCGGGTCGCGGCACGTTGTAACAGCGCCACCTCCGTTTCCCGCGGCTGCCCCCCCACTGAGGGCAGGGGCTGGCGGATCTCACTGATGGCGGCAACCGGCATCACAAGCTGGCTGAGGGTGTTGGCCGGCAATGGCTGGGTAAAGTGGCTATCATCAATCTCCTGCGTCACATTCAAGGTCGCGGTCATCGCATTGGCCAGCACGGCCTGCAGTTTCGGCATCTCCTCCGACGGCAGGGTGCTCCCGTCGGCCAGTGTGCCTTTTATCCAGTAATACCCGGCCTCCAGCGTATCGTCGCCACCCGGCTGACTATCCTCCGGCAGTCGCGCCCGCCACAGGTTGCTGACGGATAAGCCCGCCGTATCGTCCTGCACCTCGGCATCCAGCGAGACCCATTCGGTCCCCTGGTAATACCACCAGGTCAAACCCAGCACCGATGACGCACGCACGGACCAGTAAACCGACAGGGTGTCCTGCGCAGACGTCCCGCTGAATCCCAGATAGAGCACGGGGGCAGTCTCCTGGGTGTCCGTTTCCTGCTCTGTTTTGGTAAAAAGACGCAGACCGTCAGCCGGTAGCGCCATTCCCTTACCGGTATCGATAACCGTATACCGTTTCCATGCTTTCCCAACCTGACGCGTCCAGCACAGCAGATCCAGTTGCTGCCCGGAGATCAGCAGACTGTCGTCAGTCTGATAGGTGATGTTGTTCCCGGCGTTATCCTGACCGCCATCCAGCAGACTGCTGGCGGATAACCAATAAGGGGCCGCATTTTTTTGCAGCGTAAAACTCACCGCCACACTGTCCGGTTGCGGGGCGCGGGGGGCAAACCCCAATAAATCACGGTAGTAAAGTGAACGGTGCCGCGCCGGCAGCGTGTTCAGCAAGGCCCTGGGGGTCTCAAGCAGATGCAGTAACGCCAGCAGGAAAGCCTGTTGTACCGGCAGTTTTTTCTCTGCCAGCCCGGGGAGCCGATAAAACTCGCTCAGCTCCTCCGGCGTGCGCTCGCCCATCCAGAAGTGTTTCCAGTCAGCGCCCACATGACCGGCAAACGGCACGTCTTCTGTATATTTCGCTACCAGGTTGAGCAGGTCACCCACTGTCCGTGGCTCCAGCAGGAAGGTATTGTCTGTTAATCCGCAGGCCAATCTCTGTTTCAGTTGCTCAAGGTCAGACATGATATTGTCCATTGGTTATGTGATGATAAATAAGGCACGCAGGTGCCCGTTTCCGCCGCATCGGTAGCAAAATGACTCACCCGACCGTGACAAACGACTGGCTGTTAATAAACTTGCCGGTTCCCTCCGCCGGCCTCATATTCGGGTCCGGTTTTCCTTGCGGATCCATCGCCGGAGAGGTGGGGGTAAAGCGCGCGGTAAATTGGCCACCGACCACAATGACGGCCGTTTTGGCCGTGGCGAACATAGCCTGTTGATCAGCGGCTAACGCGGCAATGGTGATATTTCCCGTCCCCGGTGTGGGGTGTGTGGACTTGGTATACGTGGCCGCAATAGACACGTTGCTCTCGTCGCCGAGTACACAGATTTTTTTATTCGTAATATCGACCTCACCGCTACCCCGAATAAGGCAAGGCACGGTTGGCGTAACGATATTGTCACCAAAATTGATTTCAAATTTCAGCGTCTCACCGTCGATGACCACCATGTTGCTCATAGTAACCTCAGCGTCTGTCCGTCATTGATGTTCAGCGTGCCGTCCACCGTCTCGACCAGATCCGTGCCTGACAGATACACGGTGATCAGCCCCCCCAGACGGCTGGCTTCCTGTTTGGACGGCTGGATAATGACGTCCTTGAGTACCGCACGGGGTTCATGCCGCATAATGCTTTCTTCGATACGGTTGTGAATGTTGGCCAGCAGTTCATTGGTGACATTCTCAAAGAGAAAATCATGCATACCCCCGCCCCAGCTCTCGCGCATGATCCGTTCGCCCGGCTCAGTCATAAACAGCACGCGCAGACTCTGCATCACCGCCTCAGTCCCTGCCGTCAGGGAGACGCCGTTGGGGTCAAACCGCAGCGGAAATGACCAGCATTGCCCCAGCGTCGCTGTTAATACGTCGTTACTCATAGCAACCTCACCGTAATAGATTATTTTTTCATGTTAATTTTTGCGCTGGTGATCTCCACCTGCTGCTTGCCCGCGATCGACAGGTTACTGTCAGCCTGCAGACCCAACGTATCGGCATACAATTGGAGGGCCTTCGGCGTACTCACGGCAATGTCTCCATCGCCAGTTAAAGTGAGCGTATTGTCACCGGTCATTAGCCTCAGCGTTTTCTCGTCGGTGTCTATCATCAAGGCTTGTGCCTTGTCGGCTTTACTCACGATCAGTCCCTTACGATTGTTCTTTTCATCCGGTGGGAACGGAGCGATATTTTTCGGGTTGTGCATCGCCCCCAGGATCATCGGGTAACGCGGATCGCTGTCGATAAACCCCACCACGACTTCATCACCGGGTTCCGGGTAAAAACAAAATCCACTCGCGTGACTGGCCCAGGGCTTACTCAGGCGGGCAAAAATAAGCGATTCGGGCAGATTAAGGGCCGGCAAATGAATGGCGATCCGATCCAGATGCTGAGGATCGGCGGTAAAATCCGCTACCGTGCCAATATGCATCGACCGGACCGGTGGCGCGGGCTCCAGCATTGACGCCGACAGCCCAATCACCAGCTCACTGCGCCAGCCATGCTCAGTATCAAACAGCTGATTGACGCCGCTCAGGATAGCCGTGCCATCCAGTCCCGCCCCAAACCGGCTCAGTGTCAGGGGGACCCCCGGCGCGAAGTCCCGGGTCCCCGCCAGCACAATATGGCCCTGTACGCCGGTCATTTGTTGGTGGTTCAGCCAAGAGCTCGAAAGAGTTTTCAGCGTGGCTTCAGGCAGCATGCTGAACGCCAGTGCGTAGTCTTGCTGCCAGGCGGGGGATTGACCGGCCTTACCCTCGGGTTTCCAGGGACGAAAAGCGCCAGCCTGGCTTTTCTGTGCCGGCGTGAGCCGCTGTGCGGAAATATCCCACCCCTGCAGTGACAGGCTGTCCAGCGTAAAGCGGTTATCAAAACTCAGATTGACTTCATACAGCGTATAGTCGCGACTATCGCGAGTAAGCGTCCGTGAGGCCGTTGCCGCGTCGGACAGCGGGCGGATCATCACCGCGTCGCTGGCGGCATCGGGCAGCAGCCAGCAATTGGTGGACAGCAGACGGCTGCGAATAAACTGCCAGTCACTGAGGCGAAACTGGATCAGTTGATCGTGCTTGCAGCTGAGCTGAGCCGTCGCTTTTTGCGTCAGTTTCACCCCCGCAGACTGCAGCAGCCCCTTCAAGACGGTATTGTCATCCTGCTGACGGAATACCCGGCTGCGGGGCAAAAACGTCAGTTTCTGCAACGCATGGCGGGCCTCCAGCCTCACGGACCAGTATTTCCCCTTCAGCCGCATCTTCTTTTGCACCAGATAACCGTCGAAAAGCGGCTTTTTATCCCGTGCAATCACCACGCGCGCGCCCAGGGTGTAACGGCTGACTTCCCGTTGTATCGCATTATCCGCCGCGCCATGATTATCCGTGGGAATACGCAACTCCAGCTGCGCAAGCGGAATATCATTGATCAACTGCTGTACCCGCAGACGCCGGACCCCCAATGCACTCCGCTGCCCCGCAATGTCGAGGGTGATGTGGCTCATGCTTCCTCCCCTTTCGTCGCCCGCAGCAGGTCCCCGGACTGAAAATCATCCAGATTATCCAAATCGTTATCCCAGGCCAGCGACAGATAATCTACGCTGCTGGCTAGCGCCCCGCCGGCACTGAGCGCCAGCAGCGGTAACGAGGTCAGATCCGGTACGCTGACCAGTGCACGATCGGGGGCGTTTTGCGCCTTAATGGATTGCTGAATCACAAAGCTCTCATCCGCCAGCAGACTCAAACGCACGGTGGCCCGTAGCGGCGTGGCATCACGATCAAACAGCGTGTAAGTCACCGACAAATCACGGACACGACCGGCAAACCACCCTTTATTCTCCCAGCGCATTTTTCCCCAGGTGACGCGCAAAAAATAAGGTGACCCGGTAGCCGAATCCACGGCGCAGAGGGATTTCAGCATCGCCAGCTGCGTTTCTATCGGGGTGGTATTCCCGGACATCTGGCTGTCGAACAACAAGGTGAGATTGAGGCCGACCGGCTCGGAAATCCTATAACGGTTGCTCTGCGACGCCGTGTTGATGGTGTCTTCGGTGTTAAAACTCGTCTGATAATCCAGCTGAATACTCTCCGGGTTATACATCGCGCTCATGCTGCCCGCAGGGATTTTCCCTTCACGATCTTTCCAGGCATTGAGGGTCAGCTTCGACAAACCTCGTTCAAGTAAGCTCACTGACGCCCCCTTTCAAGCAGTTGTTCCAGCACCTCTTGTTTAATCATGTCCACCCAACGTTGATCGTCCCACTCACGGTGCTCCGCAAATGGCAAGGACGATGCCGAGGGTGCAGGCTCGGTGACCTCAACCTGCACGACCAACTCCCGTATTTCGACGGTCATAGTTTTATCCCCAACATGCGCATATCCTGGTAGCGCAGCTCAAGCGTGTTGATGAGCACGGTGTTACTGTTCGCATCCAAATCGCCCATCTGCCAGCGTACCGGCAGGGCATGACTCAGCGTCCAGGTGGTCACCGGTAGTGAAACTTCATTCAGCAACATGATCACCACGTTGGCCCATTGCGTGCTTTCCCGGCGCAAGACGCGATCAAACTGCAGCGTCAGGGGGGAGGTATTCATCACCCCCCGCTCCAGCACCAGACTCCCGTGGTTAACCTGCCCGGCCAGCCAGAGGTTGCGGGCATTTTCGCCCCCCTCCCGGTGCTGGCTCACCTCCAGTGTGCGCGACAGGCCGGAGACGCGCTGGAACGCGATATCAAACGGATTGGGAATGTTGTTAAATAAAAAATTGACGATAAAACGATGGGATACCGCGGGTGTACTCATCATGATTGACCTCCGGTTTGCACACTGGCCGTGCCATCACGCAGATCCAGCGTCAGGCTGAGAATAATAAATTCCGCCGGGGCCAGCAGCGCCAGACGCACCTGCAGGATCATCTTTCCATGGCGAATATCGTCTTTAGTCATGGTTTCATCCAGCCCGATCCTGAGCGAAAAGGCCTCATTCTCCACCGTGCCGAAAAAAGCCCCAGCCAGCCATTGCTGACGCAACCACGTCCAGACCTGCCCCTTTAATTTCATCCAGGTCTGGGCATTATTCGGCTCAAACAGGTAAGCGCGGGCCAGTTTGCTCAGGTAGTGCTCCACGCTGTTAACCAGCAAACGGGTCTGGATATAACGCCAGGCCGTATTCTCCTCATTGAGCAAGGTCCGGCATCCCCACAGGCGAACACCTTTCCCGACAAAACTGCGGATCAGGTTGCAGGACACTCCCTGGTTATCCAGTAACGCCTGAGACGTCAGGATACTTTGGGTTGGACGGCGGGTTTTGGCTAACGGGATATTGGCCGGCGCCTTCCAGACCCCGTTATCGTGGACACTGCGCTGAATGGCCGCCGCGACAGCCGGGAGGGGCGACAACACAATGGGTGCCAACGCCTCATCCTGATAGCTGGTTTCTAATCGTGGCCACCATGCCGCCCCGCGCTGGCACAGATCTGTCGAAAAAAACTGTTGGGTCAGCGTCACGGCGTGCGCCGGATCATCCGGTAATTCCAGCAGCGCAAAACGCTGCGGGGCCTGACGACATAGCGTGAGTAACGCTTGCCAGCCCTGATACCAAAGGGTATCGGTATCAACCGCGGCCGTGTACGTCCCCTCGGCGAAAAGGGAGGAAACACTCACCTCATTGAGTTCGCTTAGCTCAGGTACTACGACCAGACCGGTCTTATCATCCGCTAAAAGCGTCTCCAGCATCAGTGGCGCCTGTAATGCGGCAATCAGGTCTTGCAGACGCGCGGCAGGTTCTTCCTTCCCTGCCCCGAGGGGCAGCACATAGCACTGCAGCCCGCCGTTTTCAAAGAAGTGGCGCAGGGAATACGCCAGTGTTCCACGTTGTCCAAAGAAATTGATCGCCTGCGTCAGTGATCCCACACTGACGGGCTGCATCGCCGGTATCGCCGCATCAGAAGCCATATCAGAAAGGGTATAACCAATAAACAGGGGCATCGTCACCGGATCGTCGTTTGACGCCTGCGTTAACAGTGCTTCATTGTACGAAACCCTGGGAAGAACCATCGCCATCACAGTATCCTTACAAAAAGTCGGAAAAGGGGTTTCCCCCTTTAATGAGACATGTCCTGAGTAAACTTGAGGATGATGAATTCGGCCGGGCGCACTGCTGCCATCCCAACCTGAATGATCATTTTCCCTTGGTTAATCTCGTCTTGTGTCATGGTTATACCTTTACCGACGCGCACAAAATACGCCTCTTCCGCGTTATTGCCGGCCAGGGCACCCTGTTGCCACAGGCTGTAAAGGTAGTTATCAATCGCCATCTGCACACGTTTCCAAGTCAGCTGGCTGTTGGGTTCAAACACCATCGGCTGCAGGGCTTTTTTGATATCTCGCTCTGCCGCATCGAACAGGCGACGCACCGGGATATACCGCCAGTTATCATCATTTTGCTGTGTGCGGCTGCCCCACACGACGAGCCCACGATCGCTGAAATGACGAATGACGTTGATGCCTTTCGGGTTCAGATCCGCCTGTTGCTCATTCGTGACCCGGACGCTGACATCGCTGACACCATTGAGTACCACATTCGCCGGCGCTTTCCACACCCCCCGTTCACGGTCTGTTTTGCTGTATACCCCTGCCATTAATGCAGAAGGCGGGAGCAACAGCGTTGCAACCAGTTTACTGGACAGGGTTTGCGCAATCTCGCCGGCGAAATTGGCGTTAACGACACGAAGCGCGGCCAGTGTGGCGATCGTCGTCGCGGTCCCGTCGGTGTAGCCGTCGATGGCGACCTGCATGTCATCCATCTTCCAGGTGTGAGGCACCATTACATTCGGGTAATACACTGCAACCTGGGCGGAACCATTTACCGAGCTGGGCGCTTCGCCATCGCGGCTGTCGGCCAGCAAGAAATACCCTTTATGCTGACCGAGTGAAACGGCCAGGGCGCTATACACTGCATTACGGTAAGCCTCATCGGGGTCTGGACTGGCAAGGAGCGTGATCTCCCCCACTTCGTCGATCAGCCCCGGCAACGCGGCCAATTGGTCTTTATCGTCTGATTTTCCCAGCGGATAGAGGTAGCAAGGGCCACCGCCGTTCTGGAAATAGAGCCGCAGGGCGACGGAGGCCGTCGGGTCCAGGACCTCAATATCATTAATCTGGTAGGTATATTGTTTCTCACCGGTGAGCGCTGTCGTTGCCGCTTTAGACAACATCGTTTTGAGCTCTTCGGCTGCAGGGGGCGTTTCAACAGCCGTTGACGTCACGCTGACGCGTGCGGAAGAAACCACGGCGGTATCAAACAGGGTGGAATAGTCCAGCCAGCTGCCGATGCGGGTAATGACGCCCACCAGTTCTGGCTTGAGAGGGACAAAACGAGCAACAAATAACGGAATGGCCGTTGCCCCCAGACTCACCGACATCGCCGGCGAGGCATCTTCTTCAATATAGACGCCCGGTACAGATGTGACTGTAGGCATGTTCTTTTCCTTCAGTGAATTATTGCGCAATATCCTGGCTGAACTGCAGGATGATGAATTCTGCCGGACGAACCGCGGCCAGGCCGATTTTGATGATCATCTTTCCCTGATTAATCTCTTCCTGAGTCATGGTGATATCTTTGCCTACCTGAACAAACCAGGCTTCAGCGGGGGTACTACCGGCCAGCGCGCCCTGTTGCCACAGACCATGCAGATAACTGTCTACTGCGGCCTTGACTCGCTGCCAGGTCGGCTGGCTATTGGGTTCAAAGACCAGTTTATTCAGGGCTTTTTGGATATCCCGCTCAACCGCGTTGAACAGGCGGCGAACCGGGATATAACGCCAGTTATCACTGTCCTTGAGGGTGCGGGCACCCCATACCACGGTGCCCTGTCCTGAGAACGTGCGGATCATGTTCAGAGCCTTGCCCTGATGGAACTGTCCCTGGACATCATCACTGACTGCAAACGCGGGGGTGACACCATTCACGGTCTGGTTGGCCGGAGCTTTCCAGACGCCACGCGTACGGTCTGTTTGGGCAATGGAGGCCGCGGCGATGGCACTTGGCGGCACCTCCTCACCCGAGGTCAGGTTGCACCACGGATAAAACACGGCACCATACGGGGAGACAGGATAATCTTCCATGACTTCATCCGACTTCGCCGTGCCGGCAATTTTCTTTTTCGGGCCGTCAAACAGGCCAAAGATACGGTAGCCTTGACTCACCACCGCGTTGAACGCGGTATAAGTGGCGGTATCTGTCCCTGCCGCAACAATCAGCGTAATATCATCATATTGCGCCACCGCGTCGGCGATATTGGCCTCGTTAACCAAATAACATTTACCGCCGCCGTGCATAAACCACACGTTCAGGCTGGTATAAAAAGCGTCTTTCAGCGGCGTAGAGTACAGGGTGGTAAATTCCGCCCAATTGTGGAAAACCTGGATCGCTTCACTCGTCGTGGCAACACTTTGACTGTCGTACACAAAAAGGGGCACGGCAGTGGCGGCACTGCTTACCGAAAAGCTTGATACGGCATTTTCACTGAGATAAACGCCGGGATAAGTGGTTGTCACGTTCATGGCAACTTTTCCTCTTTATTAGGCAGTCTGAATGGTCACGCGATCAGCCATGAGCGTTACTTGCTGTACCGCGATTTCGTTACTGGTCGCATCAAATGAAGGGGATGTCAGTGACGTTGGGAAGGCGTTGGCAATATTCCAGCTGACCAGCACTTCCGTGCCGGTTTCATTGGTCAGGCTGATCATAATGTCTTTCTTTTCAACCTGATTAAGTTGTATGGAATTAATCCATTCATAAATCGCATTTTTGCCCGGAAATACCCCTTTACTCAGCGTAATATTAGGTGCCTGGCATTGGCCGGGCATTTTGTACCAATTGCCGGTACCGTCCCGGTATTCAATGGTGTCAAAATTAATATCCAGACCGGAGGCACTGGTAAACGGCACCTTCTCATCGCCCAGGGTCACGATAAAGCGATAGGTAGGAATGGGATATTGCACTGCAATGTCATCTGCGGTAATAGCCATGAGTTCAATCCTTCTCTTTACAATGAATAATGAGGACAAATAATCTTGATGAAATTATTTACATGGAGTGCAAGTTAATTACTTGGGTGTTTCCCTGAAAAAAAACATGCTACCGCCCCTGGCTGACACCAGTTGTTTTTTCATGCTTATAAATAAAGAAACGTGTTTAGCTTTGTCACTTATTCCAGGAAGAGTGCACTTTCAGCCTCTCTTCTTCGTACCAGACCGGGGAGCGTTTTACCGCCGACATGAACCCAACGCCGAAATTTTCGAGCCACGCCGTCATAATCACCGGCATTCAGTTTTTTCAGTAGCGTTGAGGTGCGAAAATTCCCGACACCGATATTGAAAACAAGCGAGACAAGGGCATTAAACTGATTTTGCGTAAGCGGAACATGCACATGCTGATTGACAGCCTTCTCACTCTCAGCTACATCCTGACGCAATAAGAAAAGGGCTTGCTCTTCGGTTATGACATCATCCGCGCCGACACCTGCTGTATGACCATAGCCAATGGTCCATACATTGGCTGAACATTGATAGGTACGGAGCCTGAGTCCCTCAAACTGTTTAATGAGATTAAGGCCATTAACATCGTTTTTCATTGTAACCTCCGTACCAACAGACTTATCTGACAGCTTATGGTATCGCTGAAATATCGCCACAGGCATTCCCTGTATTCGACAATGTATGTAGTCCAAACAGCAAGATGGATGAAAATCTCGACTGACTTAACCCCGCACGCTTTTCCCCGATGTGTCATATGAAAGAGTAAAAAAGCATAAATGTGAAAACACCACAAAGACAGCGCTAACGACTCTCCAGGCCGAATTTTTCGGCAAGAGGAATTTAATGTAAATAATTTTTATTTAATTTTATAAGATAATAAAATATTTTATATGAACCACTCATTTTAATCCACAAGGAAAGTCACCCATTTTCTTTAGGTCATTTCATTTCAAAAGACACTGAGTTATATTTACATTCAGTAAAAATAAATGTACGTCTATACAAGGTGCCATAAAAATATATTATCGCATTTATCAAGCAATGGTTTATGGGTTATCTTTTATTTCTCTGGTAAACGTTCAATATATATCACCCCTTGAAAATTAGCAGCGCGAGGCGGCTTGTCACTATAGCTAATGTTTAGAGTGTTTTTCTTTTTCTAATGAATTAGCAAATCTCTTCCATAACAAGTCCAATAAACGGCTACCTAATGCTCCCCCTAAACCGGAGAAGACCATGGTCATAAACTCACTGTACCCTTGTTCATAGCCATAAATCCCCGCTAAAAAGCCCGTAAATCCGGAAATCACGACTTGATTGAAAACCTCATGACATGAACACTTTTTTCCAGATGCCTTGTTTTCCATTAAATATCGGACGATACCGCCCCAGGCGGAGAATACTCCCACAATCAACCATGAAAAAACTCTGTCACTATCAAAAAGCGGTTTGAGTAACGTAAAAATCATCATTAGCACTCCAATTTTTGTTAATGTTATAAACTCGCGTAAATCGGATCGTAATAATGGGCACGTACCACATAATGAAACAGCTATCTCTTCTTACTCTCGCAGGCAGAACTGCCGAATATAACACTGAAGATACATCAGTTTTTGTTGGTCTCGGATGATGCCTTCCCGGACAATAAAGAATACGCTGTCCAGTTTCTGCAGAGAGTTCGATGGTGCCATCATGGCCCAGCCTGCGGGTTGAGGAGGGCGTTCGGTCTGAACAGGATTTTTTGTCAAGAGACGAGCATCCTGCGATGGCCACGGGCAAGCTAAGTGCGCAGAGCCGTATTATCTTGTTCAGCCTCATTCAGTTTCTCCGTGTAGTGTTTATCTAATTCAGCAAGCTTGCGCTGCTGACTTTGTAGCACTTTGAGTTGAACTTCATTTTGCCTGACTGATGCACTTGCTTCTTTCGTTTTTTCCTGCCAGCTGATGAACTGTTGATAGTAATATTGGGTTGACCAAAAAAACTGCAATGACGAGGACAATACCTCCAAAAATCGCCACTCGCATTTATACCTCGTCGCCTTCTAATTTCTTTCACTATTATTATGGCAGTGGTTAAACTAATCATGTCATACAAAAAACCATCAGATACAAGCTCATGATTAAGCAGCTAAACACCTAAATAATAAGAAACAGTGAGACAACTAGTATAAAAGTATAGTCGTCTCATTCCAGTTATGACTGACATAATAGGATATATTAAAAATACATCTGGCGGCTATTAATCAGTCTGTTAGCAACAAGGCTAAACAGCTGTTTCCAGGTTCGCTTTCTTGCTCGTCTGAATAGACTATAGGAGCAAAACATAAGAAACAGAAATCGTTAGTAACGATCGTTGTCAAACTGGATGATAGTTAAAACTTATTGA
>Ga0058697_10000289_pt1 | contig 23318 bp, 18 predicted proteins | sample AgamicAsMae_FD_66619 | JGI IMG/M metagenome (GOLD analysis project Ga0058697, IMG submission 66619) | Agave microbial communities from Guanajuato, Mexico - As.Ma.e | ecosystem: Host-associated > Plants > Phyllosphere > Phylloplane/Leaf | place: Guanajuato, Mexico | collected 2012-06-04
AAAAAAAAAAGGAGTGTGAGCCAACAGGGGCGAGTAAAGGGAAGAGAAGCAGAAGAGTAAGGTCTCTAACACATCCAGAAACAGTACCATCCTCCCTTCTTGTCTCTCCTGCTAATGTCCTGCGAGTCCTCGTTGCCCGAAATCATTTGCCATCAGGCTCCTTCTTGCAGCGACCAGGGTTGTCAATGCAGAACTGAGAGTAGCAGTATGGGTGATGGGGGTGCTGCTTGCACCAAGACCTCTCGAAGTGGTGAGGATTTTCCTCTTCTTCCTCTTCCTGCTTTTCCTCCTTTTCCTTTTCCTCTTGCTCATACTCCTGCTCCTGCTCCTGCTCCTGCTCCTCTTCCCTCTCCTCCTCTTCCCTGTCGGGGTCTTGAGGGGTGCGCTTGCCCAAAGCATCTTGGCGTGCGATGAGGGTGGGACCAGAAGTGGCTACAGAGGTGGGAGAGGACTTGATATGGCACCATGAGGGCATCCTTTGGTTGCCGGGCTTGCAGTAGCCTGGGTAGTGCTCCTGGCAATACTCTGCGTTCTTCTCACAGAACAATTGACGGGCGGGATTGTCATCTTGGCGTGCGACAAGGGTGGTGCTGTCGGTAGGGAGAGAGGTGGAGAGAGTGGTGGGAGGATTTGGAGCATGACACCATTCTGGAACTGGAACAGTCTCGTTTCCAGCCTTGCAGTCCCCAGGGAAGTTCTCTAGGCAATACTGTACATTGTACTTGCAGAAAATTGGACGAATCCTCTCGGGAGGAGGGGGAGCACCACTGTTGACAGGGCCCTCGGTGGGAGGCTCGGTGGGAGGTTGCTCAACATGACACCATTCTGGAAGCATCTCGTTGCCAGGCTTGCAGTCCTCATGGAAGATCTCTCGGCAATACTGTGCATTGTGCTTGCAGAACATTGCGCGGACCTCTTCTTGAGAAGGCTTGTCGTCGTTGTCAGGGTCCTCGGTGGGGGGAGACTCGATGTGGCACCATGCTGGCATCTGTTCAGTACCAGCCTTGCAGAGATGAGCAAAGACTTCTCGGCAAAGTCCTGGGCTGTAGTTGCAGTATATCTCGGGGGGAAGGTTGCTAGGAGGCTCGTAGCGACGAGGACTAACATGACACCATGCTGGCATCACATCCTCACCGCCCATGCACTCCTGGGGGTAGTTCATTCGGCAAAACTCTGCGTTGTGCTCACAGAATATTTCGTGGGCCAGTTCATAGGGAGGGGTGACGTCCTGACGTGCGACGAGGGTGTTGCTTTCGATGTCAATGCCGATAGGGGAGGCAGGAGCAGCGTCAATGATGACGCTGCACCATGGTGGAGGGTCCGCTTCCTTGCAGTGACCGCCGAAGTTGTCCCTGCAGTACTTGACGTTGTATGTGCAGAACATTTCGCGTTGGGGATTGCCCTTTTGTCTGCGGACAAGAGAAGATGGGTCAAGGGGCAAGGAGAGGACGGTGGTGGTGAACAGAGCCACCAGCCACAGGATAGAGACGAACTTCAAAAACATTGTGTAGTTGATCAAGCTCAAGTTACAATAGAATTGCAGGAGAGAGAAGGAGAAGGGAAGGCGAACTGATAGTTATATTCAACATGGGCGGAGAAGGCTCGAGGATTAGACTCGTGAGAGCAGTCGTATGACAAGCAAAAACTTAGTCTTGTACAGTTTTGAGAGAATTGATCTTTCGTGTATGGGGCCAATGATTGGCAGTCTTTCTGAAGTCAGTCCAGCATGTCAGTTGGCCACGAACATTGGGAAATAGACGGTGTTAGCGATGGCTGAGGTCGACGGGGGATGAGAGTGTCTAAAGGATGCATGATGGACCCGAGTCTTGATGCGGAGAGCTCCCTGAAGGCTTTATGTGGATGCGACAACAGGTCTCACAATGGCGCAGACTTCTCAATGGTGTGAAGCAGATGAAGGGCATTGACCTCAAGCACAAGGCGATGCAAGAGAAGGGTCCGCGAAGGGGTCACGGTCGAGGAATCGAGGAGGCAGCTGCCAGGGGCTCCTCGGAGGGAGCAGCTCCGTGTGAAGCTTCAGCTCGGTGGTCAGCTGTGACGCGGAGGGGCATCAACGATACGATGACCCCTTTCTTTTTTCATTGTCTTGCATACAACCATCGCTCGTCGCTCAGTTCACCTTGTCGCATTACATTTGACAGATTATCAAGATGCAGGTTCCCTTGATTCGCTTACAGTGCGGTAAGACAGCCCAAGAAGCAATGGAAAATGGCAGCTCACTGACATGACGCATCACAGGCTGCAACAGCTATGAGTGGGGTAATTTTACCTTTGCGACAATCACCACAACCTACGCAAAAGACTGATGCACTCGTGTAGGAAAGGTCGGCAAGGACTCTGCTGCCGCCCGCTTCGCCTCTGCCACGCCTTCAGACTTCAGCATCGAGGAAGAGAAGCCCTACGCCGAGCTATGGATGGGCACTCACCCCAGCAACCCCTCCAAAGATCTGCACACCCAGCGCACCCTACTCGACCTTGTCCAGGACAATGAAGCCCTGATGTCCAGAGAGATCTCGGACAAGTACCAGAAGAAGCTGCCCTTCCTGTTCAAAGTCCTCTCCGTGAACAAGGCCCTGTCAATTCAAGCCCACCCCAACAAGAAGCTCGCCGCAAAGCTGCACGAGAAAGACCCCAAGAACTACCCGGATGACAATCACAAGCCCGAGATGGCTCTTGCCATTACTCCCTTCGACGGCCTTTGTGGCTTCCGCCCGCTCAAAGAGATCTCACACTTCCTCGACACTGTACCCAGCTTGAAGAGCCTGGTAGGAGAAGACGAAGCAAACAAGTTCCAAGAGACAATCAAGGGCCAAGAAACAACAGACGACGAGTCCAAGACTTCGGAGAACAAGAAGGCCTTGCAGGCTGCCTTCCGCGGCTTGATGAACAGCAAGTCTGAGGAGATTGAGAAGCGCGCTGAAGACCTCATTCGGCAAGCAAAGGACGAGGGTGACAAGTTTGCTGGCAATGGCGGCCCTTCAAACAACGGCAAGGAACTCTCAGACTTGATGCTACGACTGCAGGGCCAATTCCCCAATGACATTGGTCTTTTTGTCACCTTCTTCCTCAACTACGTCAAGCTCGAGGTTGGCGAGGCCATGTTCCTCCAGGCCGACGACATTCACGCCTATCTCTCTGGAGGTAGTTTTTCTTTCCACTCCCCTCTACAACATGTACTGACACTACCCAGATATCATCGAGTGTATGGCTTCCTCGGATAACGTCGTACGCGCCGGCTTTACCCCCAAGTTCAAAGATGTCGAAAATCTCACCGACATGCTCACCTACTCCTACGCCCCCATCAGCGAACAGAAAATGTCACCCACCGACTACCCATACGTCACTCTCAACTCCACCGCATACAGCTCTGGCTCCACTGCCACCCTCTACGACCCGCCGATCGAGGAGTTCAGCGTCGTCAAGACCGACCTCAATAAGTCCGGCGCAAAAGCAACTTTCGAATCCATCGAAGGTCCCAGCATCATCATCTGCACAAAGGGCTCAGGAAAGATCAGCGTCGGACCTAAAGAGGAGGAACTCAAGGAAGGATATGTCTTCTTCGTTGGCGCTACTGCGACATGCGTGCTTGAGAGCTCTGGAGACGAGCCTTTGGTCACTTTCAAGGCTTTCTGCGAGTTGAACGGCAAGGAGAGCAAGATCTAGATTTTGCATTGATAGATCATGATGGGAGAAATGAGTGCGCATAGTATTCTATATAAACATTGTTTCAATCTTACCTTTGCATCGCAATTTTATGGATTCTTATATCTCTACCAGATCAGAAGAGCAGACATGGCTGACGTATCCAGGCAGACTATCAAGCAGAGGTGCCCTGGATTAACAATGCATCAATCTTCCGAGCTCGCTGGCTATGAGGTCTTAGAAAGGGTGAGCGGTCAATATGTCATGATGGCTATCGTCTGAACTGGATATATAACTTGTCGCTGCTCACAAATCTGATATATAGAAGGACCATCATTCGAGTCTTTGCACTCTCTTCACCACTCAAAATCCTCTTTTCGTATCTTTGCCAGACAAGGCCCAAAATGGGAATTCTTGGCGAGTCCTGACCAGAACACTTGTCTGTCCGGAGATCCTAAATATTCTCCGGAGCAAAGGCCTTGCAAGAGCCATTCGCTGTCTGCCCTCGCGAACACACCTTCCGATCTCGACTTCTCATTTCCCTCTTTCCCCTCCACCTTCACAGAACTAAATGTCGTCTGATTTTCACTTTCCCCCAACGCCGACAATACCCCCGTGGTAGTGATGAGCTGACATCCAGTTATACCCTTTCTGCGAAAAAGTAGGATGGAGTGATGTTGAAAAAAGTGCTTTGCGATTGGTTGTTATCCATTTGCATTGACCAAACCCAAACCAAAACTCTGTTGTGCCAGCCAGCTCCACTTTTTTGGCACTCTGCATAGTCTGTGCTGGAGTTAGCTCCGGTGGTCAGTTTCTGGAAGTGGTTGCGATGGGATTTGAGCGAGTTGAGCGATTAACCGTGTAAGAGGTATGTGCAGACGTAGGCGGAGGTGAGTCGAGGGGTAGGTAAGGTGATAGTGAGTCGATGGGTGTTCTGGACAGTCACGAGGATCTACTGGAAAAGGTAGAGTTTGCGCAGCAACGGTGGTCAGTCCGAAGCTGCGACTGACGACGGTGTCATTGTTCGATGACCAGCTGGCGGGGTACGAAGCTGCAACTGACTATAGTCATGAAAGGTGTCATTGTTGAAAGGGCTGGCAAGTGCACAAGTCATGCCCTCCTCCAGCTTTTGGAGAGTCCGCGCGTCAAAACCGACTTCTTCTTGGAAGACGCAGGTGCCAAGATATAAACTGATGTCATGCTATTGCGTAGATGGGACATCAAATCGATTTCGAAGGAACTTGGAAGTGCTGATAAAGGCGGTTTATAAAGGACAAGACATGCCATTGAGGAAGTGCATACAATCAATCCAGCTCATCCAAACAGTATATCAACATAACGCATCAAAACCTCAAACCAGTCGAACAACGTCACGCCAGCATCAACACCAGAAATCATGGGTCTCATTCACAAAATTGAAGAAAAGGTTCTCCACCACGGTGATAAGAAGCATGAACAGCAATACATGTATGCATTTGCATCTTCTCAGACCTTTTTCCATCTCGACTGACCATCATCAGGGGTCCTGCTCAACACCAACAACAAGGCTTCGGCCAACAGAGCTACGGCCAACCTCAAGGTGGCTACGGAGGTGGTGGCATGGAAATGGGCGGCGGTATGGGTATGAACGGAGGTCGTCAAGAGTTTGGCGGCCGTCAAGAGTTCGGTGGTAACCATTCAAATGGAGGATTTGGTGGACCTTCGCAACACGGCGGACAATTTGGTTCGTCCGGTGGTATGGGAGGTCCTCCAGGCGGTATGGGCATGGGCGGTCAAGGACACCATGGCGGTCAACACGGAGGCCACCATGGCGGTCCTGGAGGCGGCATGGGTGGTATGGGCGGAGGTCCTGGGGGTATGGGCGGTGGACCTCAAGGTGGCCGTGGAGGTCCTGGCGGTTGGTAAACGGCTACCCTGGCCCAGCTTGACTGCTCCTTGCCAAACTCTGGTCGCAGTACCTGTAGTCTCAGTCTACGCACATAACGAATTGACACGTAAATGCCTCAATCGATGAAGAGACGTCGCGACCTGGCTTCCATGATCGAATGACTGCCCCTGAAAATCAGTGTCTATGCCCATCTCATCTCGTATCCGAAGACGGTTCGGCGCAGCAATTCGTCCTGAAAACAATATAGTCAGTATAAGCGGAAAGCTTCGCAAGAGGAAGCTACGTACACCCGGGTCTTCTTCGAACATGACTTTGTCCATGACTTTCTCCAGAACCTTTTCAACGACCAATCCGTTCTCCTTTGCTAGATCGAAAAAGGCCAGATCTTTTTCCAGCAGCCAGGGTCTGTAAGGAGTGAAGAACACAAGCGCGGTACCGTCTTTCTTCAGAGACTCTGTAACAGTCTGAACAAGCTTGCCGTGTTCGGAATGATTGAATAACAGATCGGCAAGGATCAAGACATCGAACCCCTCATCTGGTTTGACCTCCTCGATCAGAGGTGAGGGGTCAGCACCCCAAAGATATCCTTTGGCAACAATTGGGAATGATGGGGCACAAGCTTCGATGTTGTAGGATAGATTGGTTATAAGATCAGCGTCAGGATAATCTGTGACAACAACACGCTTAGCGGAGAGGTGTGCCGAGATGAGGGAAGGCAGACCGGCGCCAGCGCCGAGTTCTAGGACAGTCTTGGACTTGACAAGTTGAGGGTTGCTTTCGAAGTGCAGAGCGATCGTACGACCTGCGTTCCAGAGAAAATGACCCTGGGTTTGCTGTCAGCCAATGATCAAGAACCATTAATCTTCTCGGCCGATTTCTGTATAGTATTGTTGGAAGTGGTGAGGCTGCGGAAGTAGGCGCCTCTGGTTCTAATCCATTGCTCGGTCGCACTGTACGAGATTTCCGTGCCATGTGTGGCCGGTACAGAGGCTCGAGTTGCATCATTCGTGACTGAAGGCTTGGGGCCTCCACGAGCGCATTGAGAACGCGATGATCACAGCTTCCGAGACCTCAAATATACATGACTCCACGTTCGTGAGGAGAAATTGATGTCAGAAGACTTACCCAAAGAGGATTATGGCCGACCAGACGTAGATTCAGCTTCAAACCACTTTGCAAAGTATAATCCACAAAGGTGGGTTCCTTTTCAGCTTCGTAGAAGCCTTCAGGCTCTTCAAAGATACCCAGCTCTCCTTCTGAATCAGACATGTCGTCGTAGGTCGATGAATAATTGATGTGGTGGCTGTTCTTCTGAATGATTTTTTTCCCTGAGGTGAGCCGATCCGGTTAAAGTTATGCGGGATCTAGATCCGAAGGTCCGTGCGAGAGGCTCATCTTCGCTGGGGATCGGAGTCAACGACTTTACCTCCACTCCTCCAACCTCGTCTGACCGTATTCAAGCAGTCGAAGAATAGCGTCCTATGGAACTAACTCTTGGAAAATTCTTCGAAGTCGTGACCCACCCTCTCGAGCAAGCGCATCATCGCTTCGTCCGTAGCCCCAGGGCCTCTAATTGACTTGAGACGGTCGTACTTTCCCTCTACCACGTGGACCATGACTACTCCCGAATCTGCCTCGCACAGTGAGTGTCGAATTTCTTAGCTCTTATAAGATGAGCCTCTGCTTCGCTCTTTCTCTCTCCTATTCTCACACTCTCTCACCCTCCCGTTGCAAAACCACCCAATACCTTCTGGGCATAGCCTATTATTCTTCTCGAACACTCACGTTCACGCACACATTCCACTCAAGATGGAGGATCCCACACCACCCACACCACCAACTCCACCAACTCCACCACCACCACCCAGATCTAAGAATAACCGTCGCCCAGCCATCAAAGATCCGAGCAGAAAAGATCTGATACGCATCAGAAATCGTCTTAACAACAGGGTCTACAAATTTGCCTGGTAAGTGCCTACGTCCCATCTGCCTTGTCAGTCCTTTACCTTCGATCATATGGAACGAGGCTTCTCTCCAGTTGTCTCTACTCCAGCTTTGCTGTGCGCTGGATCAGTGTTGGCGCCCAGGAGATATTTACGCCAAGTGTCATCGTCCGATGTTCTCGACATGCGCTTTTCGTGATACGCTTCTCTCGTTTTGAGCCTTTAATGATCGGCTACTAACGCATGTCGCAGCTCGACTTGCATTTCTGGTCACAGAGCACCACAATGTGACCCTGTCAAGCATCATGACAAGGTCCTGTACAGACGTCCTGACCCAGGAAGGCCAGCGAAGAACTGTGGACATCCCGCATCTCAAGGGTGCAACTGCAAGGCTCTACGCAAGCTCTGTTGTCTTCTCGACGAGCAGCAATGGGCGGAGTTGAGGGCAGGAGGCATCCCAACAGCCACCATGTACGACGACGAAGATGAACTTAACAAGGCTTTGAACGAGCGACGGATAGCTCAAGAACAAGCACAAGCGCACGAGCAAGCCCTCCAAGCCGCCAATCTCTACGCGTACCATCAACAACCTCTGCCATACCAACCAGTACCTCCACTCCTTGATATGCCATTCGTACATCCCGGACAAATGGTCCAGCACGATCAACATATGGCATACCATCCGGTTCCGCCACCTCAATTCGACTTCTATGGCAACGCATTTTCTCCGGCAGCGTTCCAACCCACTGAGTACACTCCTCAATTCCAGCCAGCTGCCATCCAGCCACAGTATCAGGACTTGACGATACAGGCAGACACGACGGCGCTGCAGCAATTCGCTGAACATATGGCCCAGGAAGAGCAAATAGCCGCACAGCCATCTGCAAATCCCACAAAGTCTTGTTGTAGCTCAAGATCACAAGCTGCGCAACCTTTGATGCAACCAACATCATCTCTGTTCAACATCCCTAGTTCATTCCCCAAAGCACAGTTTGGGTGCCAGAACTGTGCTTCTTTCGATTGCACATGCCTCACGTGTCCTGAACTCAGTCAATCAAAGAGTGGTGCTTGGTCACATATGTGTGGTCGCGGCTGCGAGTTCGACAGGCCGGTTCTGCCTCCGGTTCTGCCTCCGGTTCTACTCAAGCAAGAATATTCTGCTTCGTCACAAGAGACTCAAGATGTATTTCAGAGTATTCCGGAATACCAAAGCCCTCTACCAGACTTCTCCCAAGGTCTTCCAGAACATCAACCCCCTCTACAAAACTATTTCCAACAGCCTCAAGATATCTTCCATCAGATTGAGGACTTCACCCAACAATCTCAAGATGCCTTCCATCAGGCTCAAGACTTTACCCTACAGCCTCAAGGTTCTTTCTATCAGGCTCAAAACTTCACCCGACAGCCTCAAGGATTCTCCCAGCAGCCTCAGGATGCTTTCCAAGGCCTTGCGGAACTACAAGCCCCACTAAACGACTACTCTCAACTGCCCTCACTGAACGTACCACACCTTCCTGTGTTTCAGTTGGATCAAACTCAACAAACTGAACAAACTCAACCCAACGGAGCACTTGGATATAACGATTCCTTCGACAAACAAGCGCATTGGTAGTTCGCGTTGTTGTTGATTCTTCGGGAGGAAAAAACAATGTTGATGGTGGGTCTGCCATCTGGTATACTGTCTTTTTTGACATTTTGTTTTTAGCGTCTATCTTTACTATACCCATTTCATTTCGGTATACCAGACGGTGTTGTACCAGAAATAGTATTTCTCTCGAGCATTTGTTCCAACTGTGTTGTCTGAGTGATTGTTGGCGACAGGCGCTGAAATCTTGTACCGCTTCTACGGTAACTCATACTATATTAGACCTTCAACGTTTTGCTTGAATCGTAGCTCTTACTTCAGGCCTTGAACCCTTGTAGTGTAGCTGCCACACATGCGCAACCAATCGGTCCCCTTGCCTGTTCTCGGCATACGCAGACTCAAGAATTGCATCTGCGATCATCGAACGTCGTTCATCTTTGTTGTTTAGAAGACCAGTCTGCCAAGTGGGTCATTAATGGAGCCATACCTATCAAATGGACCCGACCGACATATGTCCCCACTTGCCAACGAGCCGAGAGACCTGTTCCAAACTCAAAAGGATTTATGTGCAGAGGTCACAAGTTCAGGGTCTCCAGCAAACCAATTGGTGGTCAGTGAAGCAACACTTTACAAAATTGCAAGCTTTTGGTCTGCAAGCTGTGATATAAATCCCTATCTACTGTTTCCACAATACAGGAGACGCGACTGACAGGCTGTAACGTCTCTTCAAGTCGATACTCTGTATGATGCAAGTATGATGCTCGGTTCCTAACCGAGCTCTGTTTTTAGATAGCAAGAGCTACTGTCCAAGAACGTGCCCCTCATGGCGACACCTGTCCAGTACCGTCCCCCGAGTCACATGTCTCTGTTCCATCTTCTCACATATTAACTTCTGACGTTTCAACCAGATTTGCAGTACCCACTTCACTCTTGCGTATCACGTTCGGACGATATCTTCTTTCCAATCTGGCCAGCAGACATCAGAAGAATCCTGGACACGACTAGACAACAGTCAACACCTTTGGCTACTTCAACTGTAGGTTTCAAGCTCGAACTGCAGTGTCAATATAAAGCTTGTGACGTTGCCTTTATCTGCTTCGTTCTACGTTTTATACTACCAAAACCATTTGTTTCAGATTTGGCTTCGTGTGCAATGCAGTTCGTTCAACGTTTGCTACCTTCTTGTTCTTCATCAACGGCTCTCCACTACATGCTGACTTCCAAACAAACAGACAAACTTGACTACAGCTACTCTCCGGAAATAACTTATCGAATAGAATGGGCACATACCTGCAGGCGATGAGACACATTCGTCGATCAGGTGCTTCTTCATTCCTGAACTCAGGTTAAGCGGTCACTCGTTAGCCCGAGGTTTGTACCTATTACATTGATTTCTGAGACACATCGTATTGATGTTTATATGCCTGCAACAGGTCAGCTCTGTTGTAACCACCCTTTTGCTTTCATGTAAAGGGAAAGTCTGCAACCTCGAACGACGGTGCAGTCAACAGTCTTGGCTACCCACATGTTCTATCACATGCCCCTCACGCTTGCAGGCTCGTATGATCCCTGCCATGATGCTCTTGGATACTGGCCCTCTGTTGAAAAGGTGTCAACGATGACTTGCTGATGGTTCCAGATTTGTTTCAACATCCTCTAACCGTCAACAGCATTAACCGTATCAGATGTAGCACTATCGAATCTTGCCTCTAATGCCAACTATCCACCTAATATATCTAGTCTGATGCTCTAGCTTTCGTCAGACTCTCTTGGCTTTCTTGGGTCTGGTTCAACATGCGAGCTCATGTTCAATGAGTCGCAAGCTTTGTGACATCAAGCTTCGGCAACAGCACGATTCGATCATGAAGTCTGCTTGGGACTCAATTCGCCTACGGCACTCCGGTCTTCCCTACGTACATGAAAAAGGTCAAAAATTTGGCAAGTACTCGGACAGGAGAACGACTTACGATCGACTACATTCCCCCCAGCTATCATCCATACACCCACAGCCGTTTCCTCTGACATTCCCCTCTCCTAGGTGCTGGAGTTTATCGTTTCCTCAACTCAATTCTTCGTCCGTACACTTACTTTGCGCCTAACCACCTAGTGTAGGGCGTCGATATTTCTGTTCCCACGCCCTACCCCTCCCTCATGTCGTCTGCTGAATCGGACGATCGTATCGCATGTTCTTCGATGCTCGTCAGAAACTCCAGCCTTGTCGTTTCATAGTGTTGGCTACCTTGTTGCCGTCTATCAGCCATGCTCTCTGTGTCTCACTTTGCAACCTCTGTTCGATCAGGTTCTTCTTGTTCAAGGACGACAGGGTCATTTGGATCCCCCTGTCGTGGAGGACAAATTACGGCGTTGGGATTTTTTCCAATCATCACGGGTGCTGCATTGTCGAGATACTGCACTGACATACGTCGGCGGATCCTCTTTGCACAATTCTTGCAGCCATGAACCGACTATCTTCATCTGACACATCTGGTTCTAGAGACTTATATTCATGCCACTTGATGAGACTCTCCCTATCCCTTTTCATCTAGACTCACTATAACTGTACACTTGGATTCATTCGTATACATTGATGTTCGAACACAATGGTTTTTTTTTTGTGCTTGACGAACAAAAAGAAAAAAGGGGTGCAGATGGTAGCACCCTGGCTTCAATTAGTCTATATCACAAACCGCTTTAGAGAGATGGTCAGCTACTGCGACGATGACTATTGGTGGATGAGGAGTCTTACAACACCACCGTTCACTGCGCGAGGTCTGCAGGAAGTGTGAGGTTGACATGAGAAAACAAAATGCATCTCTTGCCTGCTTCTTTGCTTCCTATTCAACACCACAGGCATGAACATCTGATACCCACGTCACAAAGTAGAGCGTTTCGGCTCCAATCAACTCATACCATAGAGTTATACGAAAACTGCAGGTAAGACAGTGAAGCTGAGAAGATTCAGACTCGAAACACTTATCGAGGAACGTGATGTGAGCGGAGATAGACGTGAAATTTTCATTACCTCTTTCTTTCCTCATAGAGCTTTCCTTCTTCCTTCTTTCATTACTAGCAGCTTGTCTATCGTATCTTTTCTTCGTAGAATCCGTCAACCCCAAAGCCAGCAAGGCAAATCATCTAGCATGTAGGCCTATTAAGAGCCGAACATAGCATCGCCACCAACCTTCTTGTTGCGTCCCGACTTGATGATAGACTTGACCTCACGCTCCACGCGATCCCAGTCCTCGGTGTCAAGCTTGTGAGTCTCGATGCCCAACTCATCGATAATCTCGCGGTACATTTCCCAACTGCGTCTATCGTGGACAAGGGTGAGAGCAACGCCGACTTTGCCGAAGCGTCCGGTACGACCCACGCGGTGCAAGAAGGTCTCAGCATCGGGCACGTAACCGCGACCTGGAGCCGGCTTGTCGGGGATGTCGTAGTTGATGACCATGGTGACGGTTTGGACGTCGATGCCGCGGGCGAGGACGTTCGTAGTGATGAGGACCTTGGCGGTGCCCTCGCGGAATTGGTCGATGACTGCGTCGCGCTCGGAACCTTCGAGACCGCCGGTCAGAGTGACGACGTGGTGGCCTTCGGATGTCATGCGCTTGGAGAGTTCGTCGGCGGTGTCGCGCTTGCGGACGAAGATGATGGATGAGGCAATTGTCATGAGGCCGTAGAACTTGATCAGTGCATCGTATTTGTCTTGATCCTTGCTAACATCGAGGTACATCTGCTTAATGCCCTTAACAGTAAGGTTGTTGCGCTCGAGAGTGATTTGGTTGGCATTGGGGGCGAAGAGAGCAGTGAAGGCGAGGACTTCTTCGGGGAAGGTGGCGGAAAAAAGGACGGTCTGGACGTCCTTGGGCAAGAGCTGCTTGACACGCTTGCATTGGTCTCCAAGACCTTGCTGGTCAAGCATATTGTCGGCCTCATCCAAGACAAGCACCTTGATACCGCGTGTATTCAGCTGCTTTCTACGGGCCAAATCCATGACAGTTCCAGGAGTACCAACGACAACTTGGCCATTGACTTGCTGGCCACGTGTTGATGGATCGGGGACAGCCTGGTATGTGCTGAGACCCTCCATGAAAGCACCCATGATCTGGACGACACCGAGAATCTGTCTCGCCAGCTCACGCGAAGGAGCGAGGACCAGGGCCTGGGGCTGTTGGAGTGTCAAATCGAGACGCGAGAGGATGTTGAGAACGAAAGCGGCCGTCTTTCCAGTACCAGATTGCGACTGGCCGATGAGGTTCTGAGGAGGGTTCTGGAGGAGCATGGGCAGGGCGCGTTCCTGGACCTTGGAGGGCTTTGTGAAACCTAGAGCGAGAATGCCCTTTTGGATAGACTCGGGGAGATTGAGATCGCGGAACTCCTTGACGGAATACAAGGGGTCGTTAGGGTCTTTTTGGAGATCGTTCAGCTTGATGTTGACGTCGAATTCGGGCTCAAGCAGCGCTGAGCCAAACTGCTCTGTAGAGGCGCCATCGGTCTGGTCTGAAGGAGCAGCTTCTTCGGGTGCTGCGGCGTCTGCGACAGGGGCAGGCTGTTGTGTCTGTGTCTTGGTCTGGTTGTCCATCTCTTCTGCTTCCTCAGCCCAGTCGAGCTTCTTTTCGTCCGGGAAAGTCATGCGATCGCCCAAGGATTTGGACATGGTTGTGATAATTGAGAGAAAAATGCGCAAGCGCGGGTGTTGATGGATTGAGAAGGAGCGAAAGTGCGGTGGAATGTTCTTTGTTCAGGAAGCCGCAAACCACAGCTTCACTAACAAATCTTGAGTGACGTTTGCTCCTGCCCAAACACCTGCTAAGCCGAATTAGGTGATTTGAGGAAGGCGCTCCGTTGCTCTTTCCCCTGCAATTGAACCTGTTGTGATTTTCAGATATACCTAGATTGATTGTATTCCATCTAGCGGTCCAGTCTCTCCTGATCCTGTTTCTCCGTAGTCAAAATCTAGGAAGATTGATCTTGTGCATTAGGTAGGTCCGTTATAGACCCCTCCTCGGCCTAGAACATGCATGCCGTCCACCAGAGTCATTTCCCCACTACATGCGACCACGTTTAGATGGATTAGATAGTCTACTACTGCGCACACTCGTATGATACTCTTGTAGTCCAGATTGACGAATACTGCCTGTTCATGAAAACAGGTCAGGCTTCCTTCCATCGCAACAGTCGATACCGGGCCGGTAGGCATGCGACTTCAGCCGGCGAGGGCTGGGCCCGATGGTGATAGATGATACCCCGCCTTGGCAATGGCCTTGGGCCGCCATACGATAGCCTGCCAACAGTCTACGCACTGCGTGTCTTCTTCCCAAAGGCTACTTGCATTGTTCTTGTGTAGAAAGCCGCTGTGGCCGGCTGCAATCCCCGTCTCACCCTGCCTCTACATCTTGTTATTCCTGCATGGCCGAGATTGACATCGCGCCGCAGTTCGGCGCCGAGTTGAAGGTTGGTCGGTTGCCGATCCGCTGGATCGTGTTCGACTAACAACCAACTGACATGCTTGCATAGGATGGCTTCAAACCAGTAAATGCATGGGTCTTGGGCGGCATCGCGTGGCTGGACGACGTGCAAGCCTTCTACCGTGAACGCAGCGCCATAGAGAAGGAGTACAGCCAGAAACTCAATGCCCTCGCCAAAAAGTACTTCGACAAGAAGATCCGCAAGCAGAGTAGTCTGAGTGTTGGAGATACTCCGACCGTCACTCCTGGTTCTCTGGAGAGGTATGCCCGAGTCTCTGTCTACCCGGAGAGTCCCTGTATTGACCCACACTGTCTAGTGCTTCCATGACCACCTGGGCCACTCAACTCACGACCCTCGAGAACCGCGCTGCAGAGCACGACCGCTTTGCTACTCAACTTGTCTCTCATCTCGCTGATCCCATCAAGCACTTGTCCACTCGATGCGAAGACCTCCGCAAACACCATGCCGACTATGCCGCCAAACTCGAGAAAGAGCGTGACAACACCTATGGTGATCTACGAAAGACAAAGGCAAAGTACGACAGCGTCTGTCAGGACGTCGAGAGCCGCAGAAAGAAGATCGACAGTAGTTTCGACCACGGCAAGACAAAGGCCCAGACAGCCTACGTACAGATCCAAGCAGACATGCGCAACGTGAAGAACACGTACTTGATCTCAATCAATGTCACCAACAAGCAGAAAGAGCGCTACTATCACGAATACGTCCCCGACCTACTGGACTCGCTGCAAGACTTGTCCGAGACCCGTGTGGCCAAGTTGAACACTCTGTGGCTTCAAGCGGCAACCATTGAGACACAAACCCTCTCACGATCCACTCAGCTGCTCGAGCACCTCTCGGCTGAGATTCCACGCAACAACCCCGTCCTCGACTCCATGATGTTCGTTCGTCACAACGCGGCCAACTGGCAAGATCCTTCCGACTTCACATTTGAACCCTCACCAGTATGGCTAGATGACGATGTCATGGCCTCGGACGATCTCAGCAAGACTTTCCTTCGAAACATCATGATGAAGAGCAAGGGACAATTGAACGAGTTGCGCAGAGAGTGCGAAGCTAAACGCCGTGAGGTCGAAGGCGCGAAGCGTGTACGTCAAGCAATTAGAGAAGGCAAAGACAAGCGTGATGAGGTCGAAGTTGTGCGGGCACAATTCAACCTACAAGAATCGCTGCACGAAGCCGAGAGGAAGAAGGTGACATGCGAAGTCGAGGTTAGCACAATTGCAACTGCTGTTGGTGACTTGAGCATTGGTGCTCAGAACCACGCCTTCAAGTCTCAGACCTTCAAGCTGCCCACCAATTGCGATCTTTGTGGCGATCGCTTGTGGGGCCTGTCAGCAAAGGGCTTCGATTGTGAGGACTGCGGCTTCATCTGTCACAGCAAGTGTCAGATGAAGGTACCCGCAAACTGTCCAGGTCCCTTAGACAAGGAGCAAAAGAAGAAGATCAAGGCCGAGCGACAAGCTGCAGCTTCGACATCTGCTCCCCCAGCAGCGAATGCTGCGGCACAAGGCTCATCTGATTCAGTCAATGACATGCCACGTCTCAATCGAACTGACACCATGGGTAGCATGAACACACTCTCATCGGGCTACGCTGCAAGTGCGAATCGCAGCCTATCTGGAACAAACGTCCGCCCGCCCTCAACTTCGACTGATAGTGCCAACGACCTTGGGCGGTCAAACACAGCTAAGCGTCGCATTCTGGCACCACCACCAGACCACTACGCAGGCAGCAATGGAGACTCGTCAGACGGCCAGCCTCGAGGCAAGATGATGTATCCTTACCAGGCCAGTGGCGATGGCGAAATCACCGTGGACGAAGGTGCCGAAGTCACAATTGTCGAACCAGATGGTAAGCCAAGTTCTCTGATCGCTTCCTACTCCTAAAAAGCTAACAATGTATATAGATGGCGTTGGTTGGATGAAGGTCCGCACACGCTCTGGCGAAGGGCTTGTTCCTGCCTCTTATGTCGAGATGATGCCCTCGTCACCTGTCAGATCGCAGCCAAGCCATCGCGCATCCATCACCAGCTTAGCCACATCGATCGCTTCCTCTGCACCATCGACCAAGAAGAAGGGTCCAGTTGTAGCTCCCAAACGCGGTGCCAAGAAGCTGAAATACGTCGAAGCATTATACACGTACGAAGCGAGTGGTGAAGGCGAAGCAAGTATGGACGAGGGCGAGAGATTGGTCTTGATCGCACCGGACCAAGGTGATGGATGGTGCGAGGTCGAAAGAGCAGGTGGACAGGGCAAAGGCCTTGTGCCTGCCGGATGGGTCAAAGAGGTCTAGATGGCCGAGGATCAAGGTCTTGCGATTACCTGCATATTGGAAGGACGGTAAGAGATGTGCATTACTGTAGATGGAGTTGTATATCAAGGGAAAGCGTGTTTTGTTCATTCGTGGTAAGGAGACGGCTGATTGATTGCTACGGGAGAGTCTAAGATTCCGCGTGGCTTCTGAGTCTGCGAGCCGTGTCAGATATATCTTTAGCGAATTGCAGAGAAGAACCTGAGCTGCATGTTTGAGATAAGGCTTCCTCAGGTGCACACCGTCCTTTGAATGTTGCTTACATCGAGGGCTGCGGGGTCGCTCAAGAGACCGACAGCCGATCAAGATCCACTCTGGCCGGAGGCACCTCATCCTTAATTTCAAGCATCTCAACGACCAGAAGCAGAATCTGATCCTGACATTTTCATCGAAAACAGCCGCCTCGTACGGGCGCACAGCGATGCAACCATTTGAGCTGACCCAGGAGCAAGAGCAATATTCGTGGTATCGATTCGTGACCTAACTCGAGCTCACCTTGACCCTAATTATTTCGACACTTTTCGAGTCTCAGCTCGTTGTCCGCGTGGTCCACTGCCGGTCGATCTCGACAACGGTAATCCATCAAACAAATTCTTCCTTCTGAGGAGAGCCTCCGGATCGCAGATAATTTGAACATCCGGCACTCAGAACCAAGAAACTCGAAGTCAATCACGACATCCGGATCATCGCCTGGGCCCTATCACGCCATCTGGGTACAATCTTGAACCATACCCAGCCACCAAAATAAACGGTCTAGTCTGTCATGCCTCTACCGTGTTCACCTGCATCAACTTCCGAGAAGGGAGACAGCTCCAGGTCGGCAACGGATTACGAATCTGAAAGTGATCTCATCACACCGAGGCCGGGACCTACCAACCCCTCGTTGCGTACCCATGCCAATCTGTCGACACCCGTGCCGCCTTTCTCTTCCTGGTCGAGCAGTCGTGACCATCGCTTCTATGACTTTACCAGCGAGAGTGAGATCGAGCGGCCCAAGAGAGGTGTTTATCACAGCACTACCGCTAGCGAATTCGAAGAGGACTCAACAAGGCCCGATGAAGTAGCGCCTCCTACCTCTGATCCCTCAACATCCAAGCCACTCGACAACCAGAAGGAACCTGTCACATCTGCTGCGACGACTACCGACAAGAAGGACGTCGGCGATCATCTCGAGACTGAAGGTCACCCACCAGAACCGTACGCAAAGCCTATAGAATCAGAACAGCAGAAGAAGAAAAACAGCCCCCGGTCAAGTCCCAGACCCAGTCCAGGTCGTCGCCAGAAATCGAGCCCCAAAACAAGTCCTCGCCAGAGCCCAGAGCGAAATCTGAAACTTGGCTCAAAGAATATACCAAGACAGGCTTCATCCAACTCATTGACTCCGGCCGGAGTCTTCCCGTCGCTCGAACCTCGCCGTAGTGTCACATTTTGTTCTACTGTATCGGCCAGACCAGACGGCTCTGAGAGGTCATCATCATTCATGTCACGCCGCAACAACTCGAATCCTGATCGAGTTCGCGATGAAGCCGAGAGCAGTGCAGACGAAAACACGGCGATCGTCAGACGCAGAAGCGGGGTGGGAACATATGGGACTACGAATCCAGAACACACTGCGACAGCAGGATACGAGGGGGCAGCTGAAGAAGAACTCGACCGAGAGTTGAGCCCGATCGAGCGCAGAAGAAAGAGCGGCACATCTCAGAGGACTGCGAGTGCGCGTGGAGGTAGAGATTCTAGACAAGGCAGTATCGGTCAAGAGTCTGAGGACGACGTGGACAGAGGAGTCTATTGGAGACAGCTTGTCGAGAAATACGGCAGCGTCGAACTCGAGAACAAGGGCAGTGTTGCACGCGACCATCTTGCACTGGGTACGTTGCAATCACTTCATTATGCTTGGAGACGCAGGACTGACAAGAACTAAAGAGCGCACATTTCTGGCATGGTTGCGCACATCACTCTCGTTCGCATCGATCGGTATCGCCATTACGCAACTCTTCAGACTCAACACATCGATTGCAAACGAGAAAGATTCAGAGTCAGACTCAGTATCAGCTGCAAGTTCAGTCAACAACATCAACAGAGAAAAGTTGCGGCAACTGGGCAAGCCACTAGGCGTGACGTTCCTCGGAGTGTGTAAGTTGTCGACACAGGCTCCAGGCTTTCGTAAATGGAAACTGATCTTTATTGAACAGCAATTCTTATCCTTCTGCTTGGGTTCCACCGGTACTTTGAAAGTCAGCACTATGTGATTCGTGGCAAGTTTCCAGCTTCGAGAGGTAGTATTATGGTTGTTTCGTTTGTGGCGGGAGCGCTGATTGTGGCGAGTCTGGTGGTGGTTATCGCTGTCGCTCCTTCTGCTTTCGAGACGTAATGTATGGTTATGTATAGGGGTTTTATCAGGCAGTAGAGGCCAATGTCGAAAGCTGTATATCGCTTATCGGACTGTGACTGCCACGTGAGATGTTGTAGTGATAGTGTCGCAACAGGTGAAACGGCGGGCACGCTCGAAGCTTCTGGCTCATGTTTGCCGGAGTCGGGAGTGTTGGTGAGCGTCATCTGCTCGGGCCCAAACGCCGAGGCGACCGGAGCGTCTACACCTTGAGACTTGTCGGCGGCAAAGACAAGACCATCTCTTATCATCACTATCCGTATACACGACACACTCGCATACATTCCCTCGCTCCGCCCGCAGCACCTCACTCAGCTGTGTCTGCTCTGATCGCCGACTGAGTCTGCCACGTCTTCAGGCGCAATCATGGCCTCTCGCGGCGCCCAGGTATGCAGCCAACCACCCGTCCTTCCTTCAAGCAGCCGCTGACATGACTTTACAGATTGCCTTGTGGCCATCTGCTTCTGCCGCGCTCAAGCAGCTGTCACGGCGGTCGACCTCGTCCTCGACTTCTTCGCTTGTCGCTAGTGGTACGACACCGACACTCATCCGCCATGACTCTCTACATGTTCGAATCAGCACGCTGACCTCTACAGTGCTCCGCACCCAGCCTTACTCTTCGTTTGCATTCTATCGTCCTTCGCTTGCCACAATCTCCCGTACGCCACTCTCGCACACCCAGTCCATCTTTCGTCAAACCCGCGCAGCCAGCGGCGTCTCGCAAAACTTGCTTGCCAGTCTGGAAAAGACTGCCAACAACAACCCCCAAAGCGCTACTGCCCAAAACGCCTTCTACTCTGCTCTGCTCCGCGCTGGTCACCACGATATCCTGGTCGAACGCTATGACTCGGGCCGTTATGCCACAAGTCCCTCTGTCGATAACCTCTACTCCCGCGCTGTAGACAAAGTCGGTCAGTCCGAATCTACTCCATCCGACGACAATGCCCAGATTGCTGGCCAGGCTGTTGCCTCCACTACCCGTGGCGGTAACGTCTCCGTCTCCCGTAAAGGCAATGGTGCTAAGAAAGAACCTCTTTACGTTGTGGTCGACGAATCCCTTGGCGCAACTGTCTTTAAGTGGTTCAAGTTCATAGTAGTGTTTGCCTTCACCGTCTACATGTCTCTGGTTCTTCTCACTCTCTTCATAGATGCCACCGGTGTCATCAAGAAGGTTGGTGGAGCCCAGGACAACCAAGCGAAACCCGAGATGCAAAAGACTCGTTTCACCGATGTCCACGGCTGCGACGAGGCAAAGGAAGAACTCCAGGAACTCGTTGAATTCCTCAAGGCTCCGGAAAAGTTCTCGACTCTTGGTGGAAAGCTGCCTAAGGGTGTTCTTCTCACTGGCCCTCCCGGTACTGGTAAAACTCTCCTCGCTCGCGCTGTCGCTGGTGAGGCCGGCGTTCCGTTCTTCTACATGTCTGGTTCTGAATTCGACGAGGTCTACGTTGGTGTAGGCGCCAAGCGCGTTCGCGACCTATTTACCCAAGCCCGTGGAAAATCGCCTGCGATCATCTTCATTGACGAACTTGATGCTATCGGTGGCAAGCGTAATGAGCGTGATGCCGCTTACGCAAAGCAAACTCTGAACCAACTTCTCACCGAGCTCGACGGTTTCGACCAGGATACTGGCGTCATTATCATTGGCGCTACCAACTTCCCTCAATCGCTCGACAAGGCTTTAACTAGACCTGGACGTTTCGACCGTAATGTTGTTGTCGGCTTGCCCGACGTTCGTGGCCGCATCAGCATTCTCAACCACCATCTCAAGAACATTCGCATTGATGGCGAGGTTGACGCTACCGTTCTCGCTCGTGGTACTCCCGGCTTCAGCGGTGCTGAACTCGAGAACATCTGTAATCAGGCTGCTGTCCGTGCATCCAAGAACAAGGCCAAGCGTGTGACAATGGACGATTTGACCTGGGCCAAGGACAAGGTACTAATGGGCGCGGAACGCCGTTCCGCCGTTATTCAGCAAAAGGACAAGGTTATGACCGCATACCACGAGGGTGGCCACGCGCTTGTTGCCATGCTCACAAAGGAAACGACACCCCTCTATAAGGCTACCATCATGCCTCGTGGCCACGCCCTTGGTTTGACTCAAATGCTCCCAGAGCTCGACAAGGTGTCGGAAACCAGAGCAGAGATGATGGCTCAGATCGACGTCTGCATGGGCGGTAAGGTCGCTGAGGAACTCATCTACGGACCCGATCAAGTCACCACTGGTGCATCTTCCGACATTCAGAGCGCCACTCGTATTGCTCACATGATGGTAACACAGGCTGGCATGTCAGACAAGCTCGGCAACGTAGATCTCAACTCTGACTACGCCCGTCTCTCGTCCGAAACAAAACAACTCATCGAAAGCGAGGTCCGCAGACTGGTGGAAGAAGGCCACGCCCGTGCCACCAAACTCCTCAACGACAACCGCGAGGGACTGGAACGTCTAGCGAACGCACTGGTCGAATACGAGACGTTGACCAAAGATGAAATGGAAGCCGCAGTGCGAGGAGAAAAGCTGTCGCCGAAAAAGCCAATGGCTGATCCAGATGTTCCCGTTAAGAACGTTCCAGAGTTCCCTCTGCCACCTACATTTTTGCCGCCATCAATAGGTGGTGGCAGTGGTCCTGGAGGTGTACCTTCCCCCAGACCTGCGCCTGGTGGTAATGAAGATGGACCTTCTCCTTATCCTACCGGTCCTTAGAAAGACCCTGGACAGCTAGACCCTTAGTGGGCGTTTACTGGCTTGTCGTGTTACGATCTGTTATCGATTCACGATGGGTGTCCTCCCCTCTGTCACCATTCGTGCTGTGCAATCAGGGCGTGGCGGAGATGTCTCGACTCCTCGTCTGTCGGGACGCTACCATCTGATGCCCTTCGTCACGATTTGTACTCTGGCATCAGGGCTCTTTCGCGAGTGTGCGATGAGTCTGCTCATGTCTTCGTACCAGCGGTTCAGGGACAGCGGAGAGAGCAAGAGGAGCAAGAGATGAGTATGCATGATTTGCTTGAAGCGATTCTGGAACAAGAGCCTTTTTCCGGCCTGGTGTATTATTAGGAATCAATATCATGATGGATATATCAAATTCACTTTCACTTTTATTTACTAAAACAAAGCTTCGTAGTGTGTGTCTTTGCTATAGACCTCAACTCGATTGAGTTTTCCTTCGTAGAGATGCCACACAAAACTGTGTGTTCGAAAGTAGGTACTTCTATGGATGGCATAGAGAATAGCATGTGAAGGTCGGCAAGATCCGAGCGTCTGACGATGACTTCACCGGAGCAAGCTCTCCCGAGACAAATCATCTCCAAAGACACAAAACATACACGATCAACCGACACACTCGGCCAGTCGCACAACTCAGCTCATTAGGATCGCATCCGTCTCGAGAAACAGGAGTATCGCTCTCAATCACCATCACCATGGAGCAGCGCGCAAGCTTCAAGCGCAAAGGCGACTTCGGCGCCAACAACAGCCGCAAGACACCCAAACTGGACGAACCCCCCTCCAAGCCCTCTGGCAAAATGACTTTCGCCGAGCGCATGATGGCCAAAATGGGATACAAAGAAGGCCAGGGACTCGGCAAGCAAGGCGAAGGAATCGTCAACCCCATCGAAGTCAAACTGCGACCACAAGGTGCCGGTGTGGGTGCCGTAAAGGAAAAAACAGAGCAATACAAAGCTGAGCAGAGGAGAAAAGCCGAAGCCAAAGGAGAAGAATACGAGGATTCGAGTGAAGAGGAAAGGAAAGCGAGAAAGAAGCGGGCAGAGAGGAAGAAAGAGGAAAGAGCAGCGGGTACACATGCAGGCAGGCGGAAAACAAAATATCGTACTGTGGAAGATGTGCGTGCTGCTGCGCCTGGTCTGGAATTGCCGAAAGCAATGTTGGGTAGTATCGTTGATGCTACAGGCGGGTCCACAAAGCTCCTTACCAGTACCGCCGGCCTCATGACACCCACGGTCGTGCCTGCAGAATCCGAAGCCGACAAGATCGCCAAGCGCGAAAGACTGGAACTGGAAGCCTTCATCGAAGCATGGCATGGCCTGCAAGAA
>Ga0058697_10000290_pt1 | contig 23306 bp, 22 predicted proteins | sample AgamicAsMae_FD_66619 | JGI IMG/M metagenome (GOLD analysis project Ga0058697, IMG submission 66619) | Agave microbial communities from Guanajuato, Mexico - As.Ma.e | ecosystem: Host-associated > Plants > Phyllosphere > Phylloplane/Leaf | place: Guanajuato, Mexico | collected 2012-06-04
CAATACGCCCCCAAAAGCGCCATCGACGCCTGGGGCCGCGAGAAGCAACAGCCAGTCCTGCTCTCCGTCTCTCTCTCATTCCGTCAAGGCTTCGACACGGCCGCGAACCAAGATGCCCTCGACGAAAGCACTATGCACTACGGTCTGCTCTCCAAAAACCTGCGCTCCCTAAAGCCTGTCCAAGAATGGGAGACTTTGGATAACTTGGCCCACCGTATACATCAAACCATCCTCGAGACTCCGCCTGGTGCCGCTCTGATCCAATCCTGTCAGATTGAGATTAAGCTGCCCAAAGCGAGTTTGCTGGGTGATTATGTCAATTATGTATATTTTGTCGAGGATGAAGAAGATACTGGTAGAGTCTTGCATCTATCCCGTGTCTTTATTCCTACCTTGATTGGCGTAAACGACAATGAGAGGACTGCAAAGCAGAAGCTGTTTGTCAGTGTGTGGATAGACAGGATCCAGGCAGATGATTCCGAGTCGTATACTGAGCTCGAGAGAATCCTTACACAGGTAAGAAAAACAGCCATCTCTGCACTTAGGCCGCTTTGTACTAACCTGTCACCTAGGCTATTGAACCCACAGATTTTGAAACACTAGAGTCGTTGGCCATCTATGTGCTCAAGGTCCTGAAGATGAACTACGCTCCTCTGCAGTCGCGAGAGACAAGTGTTCGTCTGAGACTGGAGAAGCCTCAAGCCGTCCCTCACGCCTCGGCTCCTATCATCGAGATTGTGAGGACATCAGACGAGCTGGCAGCCATGATCCAATAGTTGCAAAAGTCTCGAGAATAGATTGTCGACATTATTTTAAGTATCAAAGAGCGCTGTAATGTTTTGGCATAGGTATAGCTATGAAGAAGTTTCGATAAACAACCGCCATGGATTAAAGCTACGATCATCTAAGACCAATAATTCCCACGACTAGAATAGTGTATCTTTCCCCCTTCTATTACCCATGACTCCTTCCTGTCTTTACTCCTGAACAATAAAATTCGAATTCTTACTCGGCTTCTTCAAAGAAGTACAATGGCGCACTCGAAGCGCTGTTCACACTAGTCATTCTGACCACCGCACATTGCAACCCATCTCTTGTCCGATTTAATGTCTCCGCTTGATCCTTGCTCTTGTCCCCTGCACGAGTAGCTGTCCTGAGATCCGACAGACTCTTCACAGGCCTTAACAAGCGACCACGACTGAGCAGAGATCTTCTTCGACTAGGTCTCGGCATCTGAGACTGTGGATCGCTTCGTCTGCGCTCGTAACCAGCTTGCTGTGCCACATGGTCTGCTTCTTCAATAACCGGTGGGGGAGTAGAGTGCCTGCGGCGATGAAGCACGTTCGGACGAGTATCTTTCGTGCCTCTGCCTAACCACTTGGAAGCCACACTGCGCAACCTCCCATGAATTTTGGCTTGTGTGTATCTTTCTCGACTTTCATAGCAGGGCAAGTCCTCGAGGGTCTGGGCGCGTCCAGTGACTTCGTACTAGAAATCGCGGCGACAGACCGTGATATCAGCAGTGTCCCCAATCTTGATGCCAGTCTTCGAGGAATTCAACGTAAGTGTTTCGCGGAGTGGAGCTTCTGCGCTGAAATCACGATGGGATTGCGACGGCGTGACCGAGCTTGGACAATGTAGCAGAGGAGCGGAGTGGACGCGTTGCCTGTAACCAAGAAAACAACAGACATAAGCAAAAGAAAACAAATGAGGTGAAGAAGCCATGGGCATTATTAATTCGGAGGAGAGAAAGCGATTGATCTGTTTCTTTGTGCATATCATGCCACAAGACAAAAGAACAAACAAAAGCGAGTAGAGCCACCTGGATACAGAGTCGGCATGAGAAAAGAAACACAACCAAACGTTACCAAATCCTGCAAATGATCGCTCTTACTCATCAAGACATAAAGCGAATCCATATGTAACACGTGAAAGAGAAATGGGAGGCATGAAGAATCGAAGGAAGAGAGGCAAAGAGACAAGGAGAGTTTCATGGTCACCTTCTCCCTACGCTGCCATCCCTACTCGACACAACACTCCTAGATCCGGTGCTCTGCCTCTTGATCAACCGGCTGTCGCGATCGTTGGGACTGTGCCTTTCGCTTGGCAACGCTGAGAGTACATCACCAGCAGAATCTTTGACTCCCAGTCCCAGATGTCGGCCGGTTTTCTGGTCGATCTTGAACTCAATGTACTGTTGCGCAGCTCGTGACAAAGGTATAGGCGCTGGCTGAGTCGGAATCTCCGCTCCGTTTTGAAGCAGGAGTTCGGCGACTGGGAAAGGTTTCCTTGTGGGCGTAGGTGTAGTTGGACGCTGGGGTTGTGCTGATGGACTCAAAGATGGTGACGATAGGTTTGACGAGCCACCGCGCTGCTGCACAAACGAACTAGATGGAGAGGCAGGATCTGCAGCCGCGAGGGCCAGGAATACTGCGTGTGTTCCACGGGAGCGGTCTGCAGCATTGGGGTTCGCACGCAATGCAAGGGCATATAGCACTTGTTGTATGTTGTTCTGTTTGATGCTGACTAGCAACGTATCGTCTGGGCTCTTGAAGTGCGCCATGGCATCGGTGGAGCCTTGAACATACAGTCTGTCACTGTACTTGCCCGTGATAAAGTGCAGACGTTGCTCTCTGGTCACGTTAGGACCTGGCTTGAGGAAAGCGTCAAGCTTGGCTTCCCAAACCATGTTGCTAACACGGTTGCCAACCAACAGGAGCAGTTCAATGATATCCGGTGTGAACGCTGAGGTGTCGAGAGTCAAAGACCGCACCTTGGAAATGTGCGTGCCTAAAGATCTATGGATACCACTGCACTCGATACACAGGATTATGCCGAGATTGATGGACACCCATTCAACTTTCTGGTCAGAGTTGCAATCAGCGCAATACTTGTTACCAGCATCGGCTTCCCGTATCTGGTTCAGAAGTGCTGACGGCGTCTCGTTGTCGGGTTTCAAGTAAGTCGGCTTGTCACCCGTTGTTGCGTGGCGTGATACGATTTTGCTCGAAGAACTGATATACGAGGATGTTGCATTGGTGGATTGTCGTTGAGAGGAGAACGGTGTAGTCTTTCCAGTCAACACAGCAGCGATTGTGTTCCTCGTAGAGCCAACTTTCTCAGCGCTTTGCGTGCTGGTAGACGGCCGGGTTTCGAAGGCGCTTTGAAGAGCGTTGTTGATTGAACTAATCCATGATTTCATGTCCTCTTCTGAAGGAGCTTGATAGACGCGAGTGTATTGTGGAGTAATGACCTCGAAACAGAAGCGTCGGTCGGCATTGCGTGCTTCTCTCACAGACGCGACTCGCAAGTCAATAGGATCCATGTGGAGATCGAGCCTGTCTTTCCAGTTGGCATATTCGGACAGCTTGCCCTGATCAAGCACTATCCAGAACCTATCTGTGTCAGCGAGTTTATGATGTCTTTGATCGAGGAGAACTTACTTGTGCCACCCAGCTTTATTCATGATAGGATCCACATGACTGCCAGGTCGGCTCAAAGACCACAGCAGTCCTTCCTTTTTGATTTGACCTGCACCTGCAGCAGCAGAAGCAGACGTATCCTTCTCTTCCAGATCCCTGATACCCTTGAACTTGTTGCTCGTGTTTCTAACAGGCAATGGGCCATTCGAGCTAGAAGTTATTGGAGAGGTGATGCTGGATGGAAAGCCATTAGGTGCTGAGGGTGAAGTCGACAAGGTCGAATTACGCGGTACGGATATGACGCTACTCGTACGGTCGACTTGAGTGCCACTCGAAACGTTGAAGACTGATGGTGGGTTCTCCATTTCGGGCGATTTGGCACTGTTGGTCTCTAAGGCTCGTCTCTTTTCCTCTCGCTCTGTGCGTTGCATCTGGAACTCCATATCGGCATGCGAGACTTCGCGTGTCAGAGCCTCCAGCTGTGGTAACATCTCTCCGACCTTTTTAGCCGTGGTGAGATATCCTCGAGCCTGTGCGGATGCGTACTTTGTGAGCTGAGAGAGCACTTCTTGTTCTTTGCGCCCACCGTTTAGATCGTGCATAAAGGAAGAATAGTCGAAACGCTTCAGCTCAAATGTTCGACGCTTGGCTTGATATTTGGCATCACTCTCGACGCGTTTCTTCTCCTTGAGTGACTCGGAGCGTTGACCAAGGTATTTGCTAACGTAGGCGTAATAGTCTTTGCTTTCCTCGTCGAAATCGCGCCTTTTTGACTCGGCCTGTTTGATGTCCAGACTGTAGAGCTTGTTGATAGGTTCGATGATGAGTTTCTGTAGGTTCGCATTATTTTGGCGCTCATAAAGCAGGATCTCCCTGGCGATAGAGTCGAAGTAATGCTCGAGGGCGGGACGGACAGCATTTGCGTTTGAGTTGGAGGCCTCCCTAAGTGCATCCATAAAGGCAGAGTGGGCGTCGTTACAGGCAGTTTGGGCGGCCTGTGCGGCTTCGGCAGCTCTCAGGACCTTCTTCATACGGGATCTCATGGTGCCGGTTTTTTGCTCCAGTGCTCGCATTGTGGCTCTAAAGACGGGGCCGTCCTCGCTGTTACTGGCATCCTCGGCAGGACGACCGACACAACTAATGTCAACCTTGGGAGCAGGTAAGGAACCTCCGTTGGTCATGGAAGGGACCAGTCCAAGACCGTATTCTGGGATTGCGTCGGCCATGGGTGAAGAGGGCTCGCGAAAATCACGATAATCCCTGTAGTCTTTGGGGTCGCCGCCGTCGGAATCACTGATGGCGCTGACTCTGGATTCGATGGATTGAGCAGATGGCACCCTAAGCCGAGGAGGGGACAGCGTAGGAGAAAGCAACCAGCGCTGTGTATCTGAGCAGGTGTTAGCATGTATTCAAGGGTGGAAAGTGCAAGAAATGGAAAACACACTCGTGACCCAGAAGGAGAAGCTAGCCAGTGTTTCAAGACGATGGGCACGCGAGTTGTATTCGACAAACTGGCAGGGTGTGTTAGCAAGCAATCGACGATAGCGATCGAATGAAAGTCCTTACACTGCAAGTATTGCGCCAACCGCCGCCATTATCTTCGGACTGCTTTGGAGGCTTCCACTTCCAAGACCATTGAAACTGTACGGAAGGCACACCACCGGTATTATAGTCGCCGACGAGTTCAACGTTGGGATTCTTGTGCAGGTTTGGGTCGGCATGGAACTCGCGTGTGACGAGTTGGTCAATCTCTTTTGAAGTCGAACCAAAGACGTAGGTCAAGCCGCAGAGCTGGGTATCCGAAGATAGCACGCCAGTAGGAGCGACCAAATGATCGCCGATTATGTTTGGTGGAGCCGAGTTGGATTGGCGCAGGACGCATGTGAAGTTGAAGGTAAGCTCTTCATCGTTGGCTAAGCGCAAGAGGAAGGCGGGAGAGATGATCGAAGGGGGTTCGGGGTCCTTTGCAGTGTCAGCGCAAGGGATCAAGATGTTCAGAGATGGAGGGAAGACGTACCTGGACGTATTCGACAGGAGTGCTGTCGCCGCTGTCACGTTTTGCGTGGTAGCGCGTGGCAGGGAAAGAGTTGGGGTGGAGCGAGACAAGGGTGCGACCACGCGAGTTTGTGATGTTGACACTTGCGATCGAGACTGCCAAGTAGAGACACAATTAGAAAGAAGAGCATGGCACGACGAGCAGAGGGTACGCACATCGAGTCTGATCTTTGAAGTAGACAGGAGCACCGTCGTCAGGGCGGCTTCCTACGTTGCCCATGCTGCGACCAGGGCAGACGCGCCCCCAGCGCCGAGTCGACGAGTCTTGAGATTGAAAATATTGCCGTCGTGCTTAGCGATATGCGTCGAGTGCGGAGGGCTGTCAAGGCGGATGCGCAGGCTTGGTTGCTATGCTATGTATATGCGGTTGGGATGCGGATGAGAGATGTCGATATGATTGGCGAAGAATTGTAAGGAGACGGCCAAACAAGGTACCTCTGCTCGGGCGTAGGCGACAGGATGATGGCCGATTCCAAGCAGCGCTATGAGAATGCTGGAGAGGCTAAGACGATGCGAAATTGAGATTGGGCCCGTCTTGATTCAGGCGCGAGCGTCTGCTGGAGAAAGGCAGCCTACTCCACAGCCAAAGCACGGTATGCGTCCGTCATCCCTCCAAGCTGCGAACTCCTGAGAGACAACGGCTGAACTCTATTCCTACAATAGCACACGCCCAACACGCCTTCACCACAGCGTCGTCACAGGCTACAGCATGACACGCTGACACCTCCTCGTGTATGCTGTTCTTCTGTTTCATCATCCTCCAGCCACCGTCCATCTCTCGGACCAGATGCGTGACCGAGGCAGTGCTGCTCGGTAGTGCTTTGACCATCTAATTCTCGATCAATGTCTCTGCCTCTCTGCCCTCACTCTTTAGACATTCTGTCATTTACCCTTGTTCTCATCGTCCTCTGACCCTTAGGCTCTCTCGCCTTTTCTGTCCGGCCCGCTTCCGATCGACCACTGTGTTTCAGCTTGTCGCTGATGCCTCGCGCCTGTGCCGCACTGGTCGTCTCCTCCGCTAGCCGACCGCCCACCCCTTGTGCACCATCTCTATCGCTCACCTGTACCTCTTCAAGCTCTTGTATAACACGCCACTAGCATGATGACAGCTGGAATTCTTCTCTAAGATATGTCGCATCATCAAGAGATAATAAATGTAGATCATCTTCTCGACCACGAGCCGAGGTTCATCGGCCAAGCATGGCGGGGACTATCCAACCGCCTGGCACCTTCTGTGCAAACCACCTCTTCAACGTCAATCTCCTCTCTCCTGTTTCGTAATTGTCAACCATTGAATATCATGTATCCATTCTCCGATGCCACCACTGTCACCTCGACAGGTACTCACACTTATACCGCAGACTTCCCAAAGGATTACTGCATCGGTTCAGGTATCACCTCTTTCCACACCATCAGCGAGATCCGTCCCGTTCATCTTATAACTCCTGATGTATAGTTCCTCATGGCGGATACATCACTTCTTGCTTCATGCGCGTAGCCCAGCTGCACTTTGCTACAACTTTGGCCAAGCAAAATCAACCGCATACTATGTCAATGCACCTGGAGTTCCTAAGACGTACCAGTATTGGGCCTGCTCTATTCAACGTCAGAGATGTAAAGATAGGCCGAGGCACTTCAGTCATTCATGTGACTCTGTTCCAAGAAGGAGGCGATCGCGAAGAAGTGGCTGCCTACATCACGAACAGCAATCTGGCCACAGAGGAAGGCACTTCGTTCCCTACAGGCTGGAAACTGGAGCCTGCGCCCCCTCACGCCAATGTTGCCGCCCTGAAAGCCGGCACTGATGATACCTGGAAAGAACAGAAATCTATGCCTTTCGCGATCTTCAGACGTGCCAGCCAACACGTCAACTTCTACTTCCCTAAGCAAGGTCAGCGCATGCGCAGTCTAGCGGACCAGTGGATGTGCTTCAGCAACGGCGAACGGTTCACTAATACCAGCTTGGGCTATGTATCTGACATGTTCCCTCAAATCCTTGAGAGCTATCGTACGGGCAGCGATCCCTACGCTGTTGAACCTCTGCGTGACGCCAAGGAGATCAACGAGCTGGCCGCGCAGCAAAAGGGCTTCTCTTCTGCCTGGTACCCGACTTTGTTGCTGAACCTCGACGTCAAGAAAGTTTTGCCCGAAGAGGGTGTCGAGTTTCTGTTCCTCAGAGTTCGCGCAAAGCAGATCAAGAATGGCAGGTATGATCTGGAAGTCATCATCATGGATGACACTGGAGATATTGTTGCGCTCAGCCATCACGTCTGCATGGTCATGTCGGCTCAGAGAAACCTACAAGCAAGATCAAAACCAGCGGAAAAGCCGAGCAAGCTTTGATTTGCAGCGAGAGATTTGTGAACCAGTGTAAATAGTATTTTTCGATTGTATCAAGATGTGTCAAGTTTATGATTGAGTGCTTTGATCATGTTGCTTCTCATGTGCTTTCCGCTAGATTGGCGCTGGAACTTGTGTGAGAGACCTCAAGGCTTCAGGATTCCTCCAGAGCCCAATGATGTCCAATATTAGAGTTGATACTCAGTCCAGATTTCTTTGCAAGTATCGTAGAACCATCAATTGTGTCTACAGACATCTGTTGCTCAAAGTCTTTCCTTTGAATGTCTGAAGCAGGGTCGTACACGGTCGAGAATCGGCAGAATCACACCGCCCAGGGTCCAGAAAGCCGAGTAAAGGAAAGAACGACCCTTCTCGCGACAACTTATCAACAGAGACCTTCCTCAATATCGAATACAAAAGGCTGTCGCGCAAGCAGCCTTGACGATAGAAGCTGTCAGGAAGCGGAACGATAGTTCGACTCGGTACCTGCTTCTGATACCTCGGCTTAGTACACAGGCAGACTGCAGCATGCACGATAACAAATCTCACGCCATGCCGGACGCTCTTGGGTAGATCTTCCCCAGCAAAAGCACCCCCAATTGCCGCAAGTCTTTGACTGCTCCGAACTGTCCATCCAAATGGTCGGCCGTATCACGATTATTCATACGCCGACGCGCTTACAATGTCACCTCGTCCTGGATTCCTCCACATCCCCGACACGGCTCCACGCCGATCATATGCCATAGTCGGCGACTCTGGACGCGCTCAAGCCTCATGGTTATCTTGTTCTCCTGTGCTAATTTTGCAACACGGCAATAGCAATGCATGATGTCCCGAAAAAAAGAGCAATCCCTAATGGGAGTCATGTTCTCATCGGAGCTTGTTTGCCCAGACTCTCATGCATGTACTCGGCAAGACATCATCGGTGACATGGAGTGTCTTTAGGCGTTTGGCCTGGAAACGCATGTTCCTCCTATCGGACTCCTCGGACGCAACAGTCTCCAGATGTGATTGGCAAAGCTCACTGACTCGATGCTCGAGTATCATCAACTTGACATGCTGCCCATAACGTCCTGGCGATCTTCGAGCAAAATCAAGCCAAAGATACTGGTACATCTTATTTCTCCTGCCAACAGCACCCAAGCATTTTGCATCGCCAATCACTTCAGATGGCAAGCACCGCCGTGCTTCTCTGGGCATATCTTGATGGAGGTTGGCTCGTGCCCAGAGCAGCCACAATAACGCCACCAATGCGGGACACAGCAACCTTCGAGTAATGGGACCAATTAACGTTTGATCGCCACACACTTTCGCTCCAGATACCGACCGTACTCCGCACGTGTCGTTGTGAGCATTCCTTTCTCGTGTCATTTACCCACGTATAGCCGACAGAGACGGAGAATTATAAAACCGTGGGAGATGGAATCGAGCATAAACAAGTTAAAACAACCATCCCCCAGTTTCTTTCACGAATCACCCCACAACCCCACACCCGCCTCCACATTATCGTCAGCTAGCCAGATCCGCCAGCTAGCTAGATCCTCAATGGAATCTTCAATGGTTGAGAAGGGCACTGCCCAACATCTGGAGCACGCCTCCGACACTTCTGGAGACGTCCAAGGCAATGCAAAAGGTCTTGCTGTTGCCTTCGAGGAGGGCATGGACGCCGGCTTGAGCGACGCCCACCTTTGTAGCGAGGATGACAACAAGCGCATCCTTCGAAAGACTGATTTGTGGATGCTCTCGCTCCTCTGTATGGTTTATTTCCTCCAGTCAGCAGATAAGGGGTAAGGCTCACTCGATGCACTGTAAAGAGAATCAACTGACTCTGGAAACCAGAATCATCGGTCTTACTGCCGTCTATGGTCTCAAAAAGGACGCTCACCTCGTCGGCAATGACTACTCCAACATTGGAAACATTGGTTACTACGCACAGCTCGCTGTCCAACCCATCGCTGCATGGGTACTTGTCAAGTTGCGATACCGACAAGTCTTGCCCGTTATCATCACCTGCTGGGGAATCTCAGTTGCTGCCGGACTTGCTGGCTCCCGCAACTATGCCGGACTCCTGGCCTCAAGATTCCTGCTCGGAGCTTTTGAAGCTGCCGTCGTTCCTTTGTTCTCCATGATCACTATCGCTTTCTACAGACGCTCCGAACAACCTTTCCGCGTTGCTTGCTGGTACAGCTGCTACGGCCTGAGCACACTTATTAGCGCGCCAATCGTCTACGGATTTGGACGTATTCACTCTGCTACACTGTACCGCTATCAAGTGGTTTATCTCTTCTTCGGTCTGTTGACAATCTGTATCGGACTCATCACCTACTGGTGGGCACACGACAGCCCTGGAGAGGCCCGCTACCTTTCTCCCGAGGATCGCCTGAAGGCTGTTGATCGTGTGAAGGCCAATCAGCAAGGTATCGTCTCGCACAAGTTCAATTGGAAGCAGGTAGCCGAGGCCTTCACTGAATTGAAGTATTGGCTCTTCATGATTATGGTCATTAGTGTCAACGCAGGTGCTTCTGTGTCGTCAGTCTTTGGTTCCATCATCCTCCAGAACCTGGCAGGCTTCACCCCTGATCAAGCGGTGCTTCTAAACATGCCATCTGGCGCACTCCAGTTTGTTTCCATTCTTGGCGCATCCTATCTCGCATACCGCTTCAAGCGCAAGTCGCCATTCTTGCTTGGTCTTGTGTCCATCGTTATCGTTGGAGTTGCTTTGATGGTCGCACTTCCCAAGACCAAGAACAACAAGGGCGGTCTGCTTGCTGGATACTATCTGATTGCCTTTGTGTACGCCATTAACCCTCTACTCATTTCATGGATGGGCGGCAACTGTGCTGGACAGACCAAGAAAGCCATTTACTACACCTCGTTCAACGCTGGAAACGCCATTGGCAATATTATCACGCCCTACATCTTCGACTCCAAGTTTGCACCTCAATACGTAAGTCTCTACAGGCGTGTGTCTATCCGTTGCAGAATACTGACAAACTCTCAGGTCAATGCTCTCAAAGGTATATTGGTCATCTGGATCATTCTCTGGGTAGTGGTCATCCTCCAGATCCTCAACATCACTTGGATCCAGAAGAAGAAGAGAGACCAACGTGAAGCCGCTGGACTGCCCAGAACCTTCGAGGACTTTTCCATGAGCGACAAGTTCCACGAGGCCGGTGCAGAGATTCACGGCGAGAACGGTCTGCAGGATATGACCGACAAGCAGAATCTGTACTTCCAGTACTTGCTTTAAGAGACTGTATACTGTATCTCATGGCTTGTGTATCTTGTCTTGCTGGATATCATGTAGATGGTTTATTTAATGATTTCAACGATTTATACCATTTTTCCTTCCAGAACTAATGCCTTGTCTTCCTAAGTGACATTTGTGATAGCTGAGTGTCTAAAGTACCTTGCCGAAGCGTCTGTGAGTATATACCAGCCTATGAAATGACAACGTTTTTCCAGCCGTATTCGTTCTTTCATTCTTGGCTTCGTTCTTCTCCCACGACTCCCTCTATGCTGAGCTTCTGTTATCCCTGACTTCGCCTTCCATGGTCGTTGAATTGTCTTCGTCAATGTGAATCTTGAACATCTTGGAGGCCATGCCATAGCTTTTGCCTACAGCTTCACTTCCGTAGACTCTCATTTCTTTCTCGTAGTCTGCCGTCGCTCCTTCGTAGTAGCCATTTTGCAGCAGTCTACCTAAGAGAGCACTATCACGTACAGCGGTATTCGCACCGAGCCCACCAGCCGGGGTCATGGAATGTGCTGCATCACCTATGACAGTGACGCGAGGTTGATTCTGCCATACCGGAACACCCGATGGCGTGGAAATTGTGATCTTCCAGAACGCACCCTCCGATGAGTTAGACTCTGTGAACAAAGGCTTCAGCTTGGGATGCCAGTCCTTTGTGAGTTCTCGTGCAATATTGGATGCAGTCTCGCCGACGATGGTATAGTCGTCATTTGGGGCTTTGATGACTCCAGGTTCGCCGACCATGGTCCATCCGAATTGGGTGTTGGGATCGTCCATATCACCAGCGCGAACGTTTGTGATGACGGCGAAAGAACCGTTGGGTCTGCTGTTGTCGACAAGGCGGAAGACACCTTCGCCGAGTCCTTTGAAGGCTGTTGTGGGTGCTTGTCCGTGGATGCCGCGAGCCCCAGTATCATAGACCTTCAGTTTGCCGTTCGAGAGTTGTCTGGCGATGTAGGAGTTGATGCCTTCGCCTCCGATGAGCATTGAGCCTTCTTCGGACTTTGTGCCATCACTAAAAATAGCTCGCACGCCGTCTTTCGTCAACTCGTAGCCCTTGACATGCTTGTTGAACTGAACAAAATCCTCGCAGCCCTCCATGAACAGGTTTCGCATGTCTCCACGCGCGATACCAACGACTTTGCCCTCTCGTGAGTTCAAGCTTTCGTTGTTACCACCACCACCACCACTGCTGCTGTTTCCAGCGGGCGCAGCAGGTGGTTGCTCAATAGGCTCTCCAGAAGTGGCATCTATGGTTTTCATCCCTCCACCACCGGTTTTGCCACATCTATCATAGAATTTCTTCCATGCTGCTGGTTCCAAAGCGGATTCGATGGCGTCGAGACCTTCCGAGGAGAGCCGGAGTCGGTATCCTTGGCCTCTAGATGCGAGCGAAGAATCGCGTTCGAAGACGCGGAAGGGGATCTTATATCGTAGGAGCGAGCGAGCAAGTAGGAGTGATGCTAGGCCAGCTCCAGAAATCAAGATAGGTTTTTGTGTCATGTTTTGCAGAGTTGAGGTGATGTGGTTGTTGATGTTCTTGGTTGAATGTTCAGCGAGGTGGTGGGGGAAGTTGGTGACGTTGACATCAAGACCCGCTTTCCCTTGTCATCTTCACCAACGACCGGACCAACATTTTCGCTTCAACAATCTACTCTACCGCTTGCACAGGGACGACACACGAAAGAATGATGGTATCTGAAATCATAAGAACACTACTCCTAAACTAATTACGTGGAACGAATGTGTGTTGCTGTGTCTTCCATCTCGACCAATTCATCCACCTTTCAAGCTCCATCAGAAGCCTTGAGACATGAACCGATCATCGAAGAGAACGCCAGCGAAAACAAAAATAAACAAGAGAACCGGCAAGAACTCGAAAGCATGGCGAATATGGCTGTATTAGAGTTTGAAAGGTCGAGTCGTCCATGGTACAGCCAATACTTCAACCAGCTCTGATTGTCCATCATCACATAATCAGAATGCTCAGAGGTTCACCTCCAAGAACCTCTCCTCAGTATCATCCGGATCAGCATTGTCACCACTGGTCCGACGTGCGATCTCATGGCTGATAGAGCTTAAAACGAGGGCAGCTATGACAGCCCAAGACACAATACTGAGGATCGTAGTCTGCAGATCATTTCCGAGACCAAGACCTAATAGGGTACTTGTCGAAAGTGCAAAGAGTATGGCCTGATCATGCCAGCGGTCTCCACGACGTCGCTGTGAGTACACGACTACTGCAGTTGAATACGCGCTCACGGCCAGCACGAACTCGGTCAAGCTTGGATCCATTGTGGGCAGGCGAGACTGGACAGCGCGTTAGTCGGGGATTGCCTCCTCAGGGAAGATTTTACGTACACCGTTACTTGTCACATTCTCTATGACCCGGTGCTGAGACCTGATGATGGCCTTGTTGTTTGCATTGTTCCAGGATGTGGCAACTATTGCAGAAGCCGAAGCCAGGAGAAGAGACGCTGCATCAGGTAACTTGCTGGCCGCCAATTGCAAAACACTCATACCAGTCCGACTCTCTTTTTCTTCCAGGTAAGCGCCATGTTCCAAATCGGACCAAACCCTCTTCTCATGGATAGGCAGTTGGTCTATCATTATATGCAGCTGTCTTCTGAACACAGCTTTTCGGATAGTGTCCGACAACGACAACGCCCTGGAAATCAAGACTGTTTTGCCAACGCCAGCAGGACCCCTGACCCAGAGGAATACTGACGTTGATCTCATCCACTCAATCAAATTCTCTGGAGCAAACCATATGTTTCGGTTGTTCTCAGGTAGAACGCCGAGAAATCTTGAGTCCGAGCAGTTGAGGCTTTTCTCTCCAGTACAGTCGTTAGCAACATTATTGAAGAACCCCGAATCAACACGATCGGAGAGAGTATCCAGTGAAGCGTGATCTCGATTGTAGACTACATCGAGTGAAAAGGTTCGGGCTAAATGTAGCGTCAGTTTGTTTTTGCAAATATTCAGACTGTTGTGACTGACATGCTATCTCATTTTCGAGTTTCGTGGTCGAGGGCTCCATTTGGCAACGCGCAGGATTGGACATCTCTGTGTTTCGTGTATCACCCACTTCGATGCTCTTCTTGTGAGCGCATTGCTGATCTGCCATCGTTTGTTCTTGCTTTGCGAAGGCAGCCATGAATTGTTCGCTCACAAGGCCAGGGAAAAGGTGGTTTCGACGGAGACCTGAACGCAGTGTCAGTTGGTCGTCGCCGTATCTCTCAGACAATATTGTTGCGACTTACGATCGATGTAGACGACGTGAACTTTCTGTACCCTAGGTGACCCTGGGGATTCCATATTGCATGGAACACGCTGAGTGTTGCATGAAGATTCCATGTTTCGCTTCTCTCTCAGCATTCTGGGAACAAAGTTGTCGTTTCGATGAGGCAGTGATTCAGGGACGGTCAAGGTATGGTGACTGGTCAGCGCACTGGAAAACGGTTTTGTCCAGAGGATACTCTCTGTTGCTTGTGCAAAGCAAAGGTTCAGTGATTCAGGGTACTTGATGTTGCGAGGAATTAGGACGACGGTGGAGGTGATGTCAAGCAAAAAGGAACAGTCGTGGCTCGGCTGCATCACACCCTCAGCATCCTCCAATAGATGGCTTGAGGCTGTATCATTAATGGTTAAGCCTTTTCTGGTTAGCAATTTCGGGGTTGGAGAACCGTACCTGCATATCGATATGCAGCGTCCCCTGGATTTTGTCTCAAGAACGATTCATTGGTTCGCATCCCTCCCATTGCCGTCGAAGTTCATGCGTTTCGTCAGGACCAAGCCATACAAAACCGGTTTTTCCAACACCATTTGGCCTGTTTGGGTAAATGCTTGTCATCATAATTGATTGTGCGAAATTCTTCAGGTGGCTAAGTGTCCAGGGCGCTCGTTCGATATTCAGAAATCGCGGCTGAGCAGAAGTAGCTGGACCGGTACATTTGCTCGGTGACGGAGGTGTTTTGTTCGCCGCTCACAGTCTTCGTCTCTGCCTCTTTATTCCCTTGTCAACCTATCCGAATCATTGCAAGACGTTTCACCCACCGGCAAAGTCTGAAGGAATGGATTGGTCTTCGACGAACGCGGCTCTCGCTGCTCTCTATACCGCCAGGCCTATGGTTCGCGTTGCTCACAGTACTCTTGATACCGCCAGGCCTATGGTTCGCGTTGCTCGCGATGCTTGGTATATGAAGGTTCTCGGTCATCACATCGATTCCATTTTGGGGGAATTTGAGGACATGCTAAGGCAGGAGATGTCTAAATCCTCAACCCCAGAGTGCTTGATGCCCATTCGAGGTCTAGGTTCGACAACCAAGCCATACGACTGTCAGGATCCAGGTCTTGGACAGGGCTCAGAAGAATCTGATCAGCAGCTGAACACAACTCCCTTCCGGAGCACCATAGAAAAGTGTAAGCAGAGACCACTACGAGCTTGCCATACTTGCTAACCACAAGCAGCCAATGGAAGCTTGCTCCACAAAGCGACTCGTGCATTCAGATCGTCCACGAACTGCTCTTTGTCCGCCATCACCTCCAACCACTTCTTCCGGCTCGCAAGTGCAGCTCCAGTCGAGCTTCCCGATAAAGGCTCAACCACGTCTCAGTATTTCGAGACTCCCACGGTCCTTGCGATCTGTTTCGTAACGTTGCTATTCGCAGTGTGGGTTTTGCTCGCATCTCGAAAAAGTTGGAATGGATGGTTATGCGTTGCTACGCTTGGCTCCAGTATAATGTCAATGACTGTGCTCAACATGGGCAGTGACGCGGAAGCCAAGTAAGTCTGCCTTGTGGTCGGCCCCCAAGTTCACTATGAGCTAACAGATGGTACTAGCCAGATCTGGGTTATCTTCAGTTCTTTTTGCCTATACGTGGCATGGTTGTGTCGCCTGTCGAAGATGACCATCCCTAGAGCCTCAGAGGCTTCAGATATTCGAATGACCCCGAGACCAGGTGATAGAGAGAACCCGGGAAGTGCAGTAGATCCGGAGGATCTGGAGAACTCAGAGCGTCCGGATAACCAGAGGTACGGTAAACCATACTGTGCCGTCGGCTTCACTGACCCTTAGTAGTGATGGTTTTGTCAAAGTGTGCGTTGTGGTCCTTGTAGCACTCATGGCTGCCACATACGCTTTGAATGCTTGGATGTCATCGTCTTTCTACTCCTTTCCCGTTGTCGCTCTACCATTCTTGTTTCCATTCAGCATATTCGCAGTATGGAGTGGGTTCTGGACCCGAGAAGCCCGACCCCGGGTCGTGTTGTATGTACGTAGGATGTCTTGAGAACGTGATGTTGAACCGTCGGGCGACCAGACATATACTGCTAGATTGGAGCTAGACCAAGGCGGCAGGGTATAGGCATTTGGAGGACTTGTGATAGGACATTCTTTTGGGCACTTCGGTATTTGTGGGTAACCTTTGTTTTCTTGTCCGGTGTTGGACACTCCGTCTTCTTTCCATTTCTTCGTTCCTCATGCGATTTTTGGTGTTTTCAGGACAGATTCGAGGCACTGGTCATCAAGTCTGGGCTGTTTCGTGTTGCATACCGGGAGAGATATGCTAGTCGCGGGTATAAGATCATGATTTGTGGGGTCTTGATGATCATGATCAAGCATCATTTTCAGGGACGAAGATCGTCCAGCGAAAGCGGCGATGGCGGTTACAGTGTGCGGCTCTGAGGATCGAGAATGTTCTGGGCACAGGATACCGGAGATTCTCGATACTTTTCACGACATGGCCACAGAGACAAGCAGACTGTGACGGCAGCAATGATGGTCAATTGAAAGTGATCTGATTGATCTCTCTATGCCAGAAGAAGAGAGGGAAGCATCTATGCGATGGGCGACGACGAGGAAGCCCGGAGGCAGCTTCCGTTTTGACGGCGATCGCATTCGTTCGCTACGCGAGTTTGAGTTTGGCCCCGGATTGATTGACAGCCGAGGGCTTCCTATGGATTTGATTACTGTCGGAAAGTCGTCGCATTCGCGAACACGTCCCCAGTCGTTCCTTCCCTTTCTCCTGCAGCTGCGGTGGGCTTGATGCGAACACGCTCTGCGACCAAGGGATCCGCCTCTCCAGAGCCCAAGCAGTGCCACACAAGATGGCTTCCAAACAGGCCAAACAGCACAAGGCCCGAGAGAGGGCCTTGACCCTGCAGGAACGCGAGATGCATCGTTTCTACCAACCCTGGCTCGACGCCCAAGGCACTTCAGCAAACGTTGCAGAGCATGTTCAGGACCTCGCCGCCGTCGACGACTTTGCAATCAACACCCTTTCCGAGCAAGGCTTCCGCCCTCTGGCCTCGCGCGACACCACCTTGACTGCTTTTGCTCAGCTCGCCGCCCTCCGCCTCAATGTCCGCCGTGCCATGGTGAGTCTCATTGACTCCAAACACCAGTACGTCTTGGCCGAGGCCACACGAACTCTTTCCTTGGTCGACGACACGAGACATGCAGAAGGCGATGCTTTGTGGCTTGGAACAACCTCGCTAGCAAGAGAAGATGCTGTATGCCAGTGTGCTTTCACCAGACAATACACCGTCAAGGACGAGAATGGCCACGCCGTCACCTCGACTGCCGCCGTAATGCCCGATTGCCGTCTGGACGACGAGTTCAAGGACAAGCCCTACGTCTTGTCAGAACCCGGTGTGCGTTTCTATGCTGGCGTGCCCATAAGATCGAGATCTGGACACAACATTGGCGTCTATGCTGTCAGTCACGACTCGCCAAGAGAGCCTCTGACTTACGACGAACTTCGTTTCATGCAAGACATTGCTGTCACCGTCATGAATCATCTGGAATGGGCCAGGGACCGTGTAGATCGCTACAAGGGAGAACGTATAGTTCGTGGAATGGCCGACTTCATCGAAGGTGCCCCCTCCGTGCGCGTCATGAGAAAAGAAATGGACAATAAAGATCAACCTGCTACGACTGCTAATGGATCGGACCTAGCATCCGAGTCGAACAGCCAGGTGAAAGAAGACTCCCACAGGCGGCCACCAGCCAAAAGAACAAACACCAGTGGGTCCGTGAATCGACCTAAGCTAGAATCTAGGGCCGACTCTTTCACTAGACGCCGTGAAGCCAAAGCCGACAACCTATCCAAATTACTCGATCGTGCTTCTCGGATATTGCGAGAGTCAACGCTTGCCGAAGGTGTTGTGTTTTTTGGGCCTTCGTCCGGATCCGGCCATACAAAGTCTAGTCTACGGTCTGTAATGGCAGCCCGAGACAAGCTGTCTGGTACGGATGATGAGTCTGCGAGACATCTCTCAGTCGATTCTGTTGACGTGGAAAACTCGACTGATTCTGACGCCAACCATATCCACGCTTCGAAGATTCTTGGCCTCTCCTTGGCCAACAAGAAGGATAGCTCTCTCTTCCACGACACAACACTGGATGTTCTGACTCTGGAGAATTACTTCAAGCTTTACCCCAATGGGAAGAGTCTTCATTTCTCTGAAGCTGGCTCGGGTCTTTCTTCTGAGGATGACAGCGCTAGTGAGAGCCAAAAGTCCGCTGGTGACGAACCAAAGGCCGTTCCCGAGACTGCCTCTCAGAAAGTTATTGGAAAGAAGAAAAAGATGCGAATGAGTCACCAGACACTTCTCAAGAATCTGCCAGGTGTCAAGAACGTCATCTTTCTTCCTCTCTGGGACTATATCGAAGAAAAGATGGTCGCAGGATGTTTCCTGTGGACCAGCAGTACTGGCAGGATGATGAACCTGGACGACGACCTATCATATTTGAGAGCTTTTGGTAACACCATCATGAGTGAAGTATCACGTATGAGTGCTCTGAAGGATGATCGCGCAAAGACGACTTTTATCGCTTCTATGAGCCACGAGTTACGTTCCCCTCTGCATGGCATCCTTGGGTCTGTCGAGTTCTTGCAGGAAACAGCTACAGATGCATACCAAGCTGGTCTGGTAAGTGAGAAGCGATGCACAAGCCCATGAACTGGCAAACATCAATCACAGGATGCTTTGTTTCGTCGTTGAGCGTATGCTGATTTGTGATGTCCCAGGTAAACTCAATCTCGACATGCGGTAAAACTCTGCTGGATACCCTCGATCACGTACTCGACTATGCCAAAATCAACAAGCTTGGCCGCACTCGCATGAAGAAGAATGCCAAGTCGAATCGACTAGCTTCCGCCACTGATTCACCCTCGGAGAGTCTCAGCATTTCTGCCGAAATCGACCTTGGCTTGGTTGTGGAAGAGGTTGTTGAGGCCGTATGTGCTGGTCACGCGTTCAAAAAGATGCATACTGGAGAGCTCAAGTCGCGTGACGGACCTGTTATTACCATGTCCCGCCATTCATCAACCAGCAAACTCTCCACTGCTGATGGCGGAAATATTCACGAGGGTGAAGTTGCCGTCCTGCTCGACGTCAGTCCCAGGGCCAGTTGGATGGTGCGGACGCAGCCTGGAGCTTTGAGAAGGATCATCATGAATCTGTTAGGTGAGTTCGCCTGAGAAAAGGAGTTGCGGAGAGACTGCTGACATTCATCCGAGGTAATGCTTTAAAGTACACTGATAAAGGTTGGGTGGCAGTATCACTACGAGCTCAAGAGAGTACACAATCCCACAAGATGGACGTGGTGTTCAGAGTTGTCGATTCTGGCAAAGGAATGTCTGAGGACTTCCAGAAAAATCGCCTATTCACGCCCTTCAGCCAAGAAGATGTATTCATGCCGGTTTGTTTGCTGTTCTCGCTTCCGAAAATAACTCGCTGACCCATCATGCAAAAGGGAACCGGCCTAGGTCTCAGCATCGTGAGACAAATCATTGACTCACTAGGTGGTACCATCGACGTCAAAAGTGTGCAAAATGTTGGCACGGAGATTGAGGTCCGGTTAAGTCTAGCACTGGCACAGCACAGCGTCACGCCAGACGAAGAGTTGACCGCAGTCATTGCTAAGACCAGGGGCCTAAGACTTGCTCTCTTGGATCCTAATGGCGAGAAAGAGAGGGATCGCAATGATAACATCAGTCGACTTGATACCACATTGTCTGAAGTCTGCTGGGGCTGGTTCGAAATGGAGGTGACAAAGGCAGACAGTCTGAAGGACGTCGATGCAGACATATATATGTACACTGAGCCGCCATCAGTCGAATATCTACTGGAACATCACAGCGTCAACAAAACCGGTAGCGAGGGGGGCAGAGGAAAGGAGGTTCCACTGATCATAGTCTGCCTCAACGCGTCGGAGGCCGTGGGAATCACCTCTAATCACATCAAGGTACGTCGGCTGAATGTTGGTACACATCAGGAACTGACGTTGTCGTAGGCACTATCAGATCTGGGCCGAATAGTTGAGGTCGTTTCGCAACCGTGTGGACCTCGTAAGCTGGCCAAGATATTAGCCCAGTGCACCAGACGTATGGAAGAAACCTTCCACAGGCCTATGAAACCCGACAGACAACCGCAACCACACGGGCTTCCACATCGTTCACGTCTAGAGGACATGGGCGCCGCTACAATGCTTGGACTACCGAGCATGACTTTGCCACGCCTCAACACTTCGGAAGAGAGATCCGAATCTATCCGAGCTCGAGAGTTCATCCGCAACACAGCCACAGAGCTCCCTCCTAGCACAGCTGTGGCATTCCCAAATATCGATCGTGACACAGGCAATGCTAGAGAACCTCAAGGCCGAGCGCAAGTAGCCTCAGTACCTCACGTCCTGCTCGTAGATGACAATACAATCAATCTGCAGCTCCTGGTCATGTTTATGAAAAAGCACAAAATGCCCTACCAGGAAGCCACCAATGGCCAAGAAGCACTGGACAAATACATTGAACACGGCAGCGGCGACCCAAACAAACCCCCTCTCGACTTCATACTCATGGACATTTCGATGCCCGTGATGAACGGTCTAGAAGCTACTCGTCGCATCCGCGAGTTCGAAATCGAGCAGGGCATTGAGAAGAAAGCTACAATTATTGCTCTGACGGGCTTGGCGAGCGCTGAGGCACAAGCTGATGCAGAGTCATCGGGTGTGGACATCTATATGGCCAAGCCTGTCAAGTTCCAGGCTCTGAGGCCTCTACTCGTGAGTAAGAAGCCCGAGAAGAAGGCCGAAGAGCAGAAACTTCCTTGATCTAGGTACATTTGTTTGGATGCCTGTTCGCTTTATCCGACATCTTCTCTGGTCCTTCATCTTCCATCACATTTCATGGACTCTCTTTTGATTTCTACGAGCATTACCTCGCATGCGGCATGGCTTTTCATCCTCTCTTGCATAGCACTCATACTTCTTGCATGACAATGGCGTTTATCTGTCTTCCGTTTTCTAGATACATACATGAGCATCACGGCAGTTTCTTTGTTTTACTTGACAAGATGGAGATTTTTAAATGGCAAATACACAATTTCCAAGATCTGCTCTTTTTCTGCGATTATGTCTACGGACAGGTCATAGTGAAGACTGCTCATGCTGAATGTTTGCACTTGGTTTGGTAGTGGTTGCGATGTAGTGTGGATTGTCCACGGACAGATCTTGCAGCTTTGGAAGGTATCGACAGTGGTGTAGTTTGTCCACGGACACGAAATTCTGGCGTGGAAGAAAAGAAGGGAAGAGAAAGGAGACATGGTCTCCCCGTGTGTAACGTCATGTCAGGTAGACAGCTATCGCATTGCACGGTTCTTTCGGTGAAAAGGCAGCTTCCACTGAGAAACATGACATCAGCGGCTTTCATCGGAACCCAACTGCCATGTTGAAAGGACTGTGCATTCTGATAGATTCAAGTTGCAATATGTGTGTTTTGCGAGAGCGCGCGTCCTTGTACTTTGGATCAATCTCTATACTAGCTTGTCCTGCCATTTGGACGAGATGTCTTTGGTCTGCTCTAGCCTGTTGCAGCTGGTGGTACCGGTCGTTCTGATCGAAGCGATCAAGCACTTGGCAGGGTGCTTGGGATCGTTGAACATATCCTCAATCTCTCCGCTCAGTGTTGGTATGATCTGCCAGGATAGTGAGGCATTCAATTCCAAGTACACCCTGGAGAAACATGAGGACCAGCCAGAGATTGAAAGGCCAGTCCACAAAATAAGGAGCTTCTTGTTCTTTTCGATACAAACTAAGCGGACGATACCAGCAAGATACTGGAGCTTTGTCGAGTCATAAGCAATATACCAGCTGAGAGATGGTCGGTCGCGAGGGGTTGGCATGCTGGCTTCTAGTCTGATGCTTTCAAAGAAGAATGTAGCGCCTTCATCTGTAGCGTCGTACCAGGTGTCGACAACCTTGGCGGTCATCTTTCCCTTACGTTGGTAGATTCTCTCTGCGTTTGGATGGAGGTTGAACCGGAAGAGGCGTTGGCAGACAGAAGCATTGAGATAGCCTTCGCCGGTCATCTTGTCTGCGCCTTTGATAAGATCCGGCAGAAGGTGCATGTGTGTCTGTCTCATCATTTGTCTCTGGCTTGGTGCAGCGTCGAGCTCTACAGTGATGATCTCGAAGGGCTGTAAACTTTCTCCGATTTGAGCAGGCTGTCCCTCAGGACCGAAGTCTTCGGCAATGTCGGCCTTGATGCGTCGTATCGTACCAGGCGCAGGATGGGTGGGAGCACAGCGGCAGCAATGCTAGCAGGCATCTGGTTCTGGCCAGGAGCCTCCAGCCCGCGTATAGTACGACGTAGGGTCTAGGATCCAAGTGAATTCGCCCACCTTGCAGTCGATGTTTTCTGCAGTGATTGTGTTTTGAATTTGTGCGTTGGCGTGTCTGTGATCGTCTACAGAGATTGCATCGTCATTTGCACGAGCTCACTCCGGTTTCCAGATGAGGGCGAGCAGTCCATGGAGGTCGATGGGCTTATTGATCATGGGGGTTGCTGTGAACAAAACTCACTGGAGATTCTAACTTCTTCACCAGGTGGAAGCTGAAGGTCTTGTGAGATTTGAGCTTGTGCGCCTCATCCACCATGACTCTTGCGAATCTGCCCGCAATTCCGTCTGCAAGCTCAATCTAGTCGATCGTTTAAGAGCCCTAGTAGAAGCTAGGAATAAGAAGCTTGATTGGCTACCTGGAGGGCAAGGGACCCCTTAGATACCTGAGCAAGGCAGATCAACCGGCATATTCAACAAGCCCAGCTCACTCTCAGAATCAGAATCAGAATCAGAATCAGAATCAGAATCAGAATCAGAATCAGAATCAGAATCAGAATCAGAATCAGAATCAGAATCAGAATCAGAATCAGAATCAGAATCAGAATCAGAA
>Ga0058697_10000291_pt1 | contig 23195 bp, 16 predicted proteins | sample AgamicAsMae_FD_66619 | JGI IMG/M metagenome (GOLD analysis project Ga0058697, IMG submission 66619) | Agave microbial communities from Guanajuato, Mexico - As.Ma.e | ecosystem: Host-associated > Plants > Phyllosphere > Phylloplane/Leaf | place: Guanajuato, Mexico | collected 2012-06-04
CACCCCGCAGTTTTGGAAAGAGCACCTTTGGACCTTCACGAATGATCGCATAGCGACCGACAGCATCACAACCCAAGCCATCTTACTGCCAGACAAGCGGTGCGACGAAGTCAGATCTAGATGAACAGCGGCGCATGAGTAGCGCGGTAAGGCAAGACTATGGCTCAAGCCTACCGCGATGCGCTCGAGCGCACTGTCCAAGAGCTCAAATCAAGGTAGCCCACCCTGCTCGACTCGATACAAGCACCATGTAGCTGACCTACTGTCTCTAGGCGCGACGAGAAACGACTACACGCCGCCGAGAGCCTGCTACACGAAGTCGAGGCCGCACATAGAGGTCAGGCTGCACCGTCGTTCCACTGGAATGCTCCAGCTAACGCGAGGCCGCCACAGAACTGTCGGCCGCTCAATTTACTCCCTACTACGTCGAGGTCAACAAACGCATTGCCGAACTCATCCAAAATGGCGCCGATACCCACGAACGTACCGGCGGTCTCTATGCGCTTTCGCAACTCATCGACTTCAAAGGCGACGATGCCGCTCAAAAGACGACGCGCTTCCACACTGTACTACGCAAGGTCATGACTGGCAACGATACCGCTGCTATGGTTGTCGCTGCAAAGACCCTCGGTCATCTCGTCTCTCCTGGAGGAACTCTTACTGCTGAACTGGTCGATGCCGAAGTCAAAGTCGCCCTCGAGTGGCTGCAGATTGAACGTAATGAGAACCGTCGCTTTTCCGCCGTCTTGAACTTGTACGAACTTGCAAAGAGTTCGCCAACCCTTTTGCACGTATGGATCCCCGACATCTTCGAGGTCATCTGGGTCGCTCTAAGGGATCCCAAGGTCATGATTCGGGAGTCGGCCGCCAACACCATCAGCCAATGTTTCGAGATCCTTATGGCCAGAGATCCCCAGGCACGTCAGAAATGGTTGACCAGGACATATGAAGAGATAGACAAGGGATTTCAACACAACACCGTCGAGGCCATACATGGTTCTCTCCTCGCTCTGAAGGAACTGCTGCAGAAGGGAGGCATGTTCATGCACGGCCCTCGCTACAAGGAAGCTTGCGAGCGCATCCTGTCGTACCGTGAACACCGCGACCCTCTGATCCGTCGTGAGGTCGTTTATATCATTCCGATCCTGGCCCGATACGCTCCCAAGGAGTTCTGCAATGGCTACATTCATCGGTCCATGTCTCACTTACAAGGCCTTCTCAAATCCCCCAAGGATCGCAATTTGTCATTCATCGCTATTGGAAATGTCGCAAATGCTGTCGGCAGCCAGATCGCTCCTTATCTGGACAATATCCTCCTTCACATCCGCGAAGCTCTTAGTGTCAAGGCACGCATCAAGAATACGGACGAGGCGCCCATATTCAAGTGCATTAGCATGATTTCTATAGCTGTCGGCCAGACTTTGAGCAAGTACATGGAGGCCCTGCTTGACCCTATCTTTGCTTGCGGTCTGAGCGACGCTCTCACACAAGCACTTGTTGACATGGCACACTACATTCCTCCGGTCAAGCCGACGATTCAGGAGAAGCTTCTTGACCTGCTGAGTATGACTTTGTGTGGCAAATCATTTGTCCTGCCGGGTCATCCCAGTCACAGCACGCCTCTGCCTCGTATCTTCACCAGGGAAGTACGCGATCAACAGGACCCTCAGCACATCGAACACAAAGAGCAGCAGATAGCACTTGCTCTCTACACTCTGGGCAGCTTCGACTTCTCTGGCCATGTCCTGAACGAGTTTGTCAGAGATGTAGCAATTCGCTATGTGGAAGATGACGACGCCGAGATCCGAAAGGCCGCGGCACTGACTTGTTGTCAGTTGTTTGTCAGAGACCCAATCGTGTACCAGACTAGTCATTACTCGATACAGGTCGTCAGCGATGTCATTGAGAAGCTCTTGACTGTCGGAGTGGCTGATCCTGAAGCTGAAATTCGAAGAACAGTCTTGGCTTCGCTAGATGCTCGTTTCGACCGTCACCTCGCCAAGGCTGAGAATGTCCGTACTCTCTTCCTTGCCCTGAACGATGAGATATTTGGCATCAGAGAGGCTGCTATGACTATCATTGGTCGTTTGACTGCTGTCAATCCGGCATACATCTTCCCTTCTCTACGCAAGGTTCTGATCCAGCTATTGACCGAGATCGAATACTCGAACAATGTCAGAAACAAGGAAGAAAGCGCGCGACTGATCAGCCACCTTGTCGGCTCGTCGTCGAAGCTGATCAAGCCATATGTCGATCCCATGATTACGGTACTCTTGCCTAAAGCTCAAGATCCCAACCCAGATGTCGCATCTGCCACGCTAAAGGCAATAGGTGATTTGGCAACTGTTGGTGGCGACGAGATGGTGAAGTATGTCCCTGAGCTGATGAAAGTCATCATTGAGAGTCTACAAGACTTGAGCTCAGCGAGTAAACGTCGAGCAGCCCTAAGAACGCTTGGACAGCTCGCCAGTAATTCTGGCTATGTGATTGATCCTTACATTGAACACCCTGAGCTATTATCAATCTTGGTGCATGTTGTCAAGAATGAGCCGCCAGGTGAGCTGCGCAAAGAGACTATTCGTTTGATGGGTATCCTCGGTGCATTGGATCCGTACAGGCACCAAGTCATGGAACAATCATCCGAGAACCACCTCGTCACCGATTCGCAGACCGTTACGGATGTCGGTCTGATTATGCAAGGAACCACACCCTCCAATGAGGAGTACTACCCGACCATAGTCATCAATACTCTTTTGGACCTACTCAAGGAACCCACTCTTGCGCAACATCATGCTGCTGTAGTTGAGGCGGTAATGAGTATCTACAGAACGATGCGCCTGAAGTGTGTCAACTTCCTTGGTCTCGTGGTCCCGGGTATTCTTCTTGTCATCCGCACATCACCGGCAGGCAACATCGAGAAGTACTTCAACAACCTCAGCGAGCTGGTAGAGATTGTTCGTCAACATATCAGACCTTATCTGCCGGAGATCCTTACAACGGTACAAGACTTCTGGGCAGACAACTCACCCTACCAGGCGACTATGCTTGCACTTATCGAGTCGATTGCGCAGTCTCTTGAGGGCGAGTTCAAGATCTACCTAGCGAATGTCCTCCCCTTGATGCTTGGCGTACTCGATCATGATGTTACGCCTAGACGTTTGCCATCTGAGCGAGTGCTGCACGCCTTCCTTGTATTCGGCTCGAGCGCAGAGGAATACATGCATCTGATCATTCCAGTCATCGTCCGCATGTTTGAGAAACCAGGTCAGCCAACGCATATTCGCAAGCTCGCTATCGAGACCATCGGCAAACTCTCGAGACACGTCAATATCTCAGAGTTCGCGGCCAAGATTATCCACCCTCTTTCACGAGTATTGGGTGGTTCGGAGGCTGGACTCAAGCAGACTGCTCTAGACACTCTGTGCGCCCTTATCTTCCAGCTTGGTCCTGACTACATCCACTTCATCCCGACCGTCAACAAGATTCTAGTGACGCACAAAGTCCCACACACAAACTACTCGTTGATTGTCAGCAAGTTGCAAAAGGGAGAGCCTTTGCCGCAGGATCTGAGTCCGGATGAGCGTTACAAGACTTCCGCTTCGGAAGAAGTGCAGAGAGGTGTCGACAACCGCAAGCTAGCGGTCAATCAACAGCATCTTAAGATCGCATGGGCAGCCAACGCCAAATCAACCAAAGAAGATTGGCAAGAGTGGATGAGACGATTCAGTCTGGAATTGCTCAAGGAGTCACCACAGAACGCCTTGAGATCATGCTCGCAGCTGGCTAGTTCATACCCTCCTCTTGCCAGACAGCTGTTTAATTCTGCGTTCGTGTCATGCTGGACCGAGTTGTATGACCACTACCAGGAATCCTTGGTCCGCTCAATCGAGACCGCTCTGACCTCACCACACATTCCACCAGAGATTCTGCAAGTGCTCTTGAACCTTGCAGAGTTCATGGAGCACGACGACAAGGCTCTTCCGATCGATGTTCGCACTCTCGGTATGTACGCCGGCAAGTGCCATGCCTTTGCAAAAGCACTCCACTACAAAGAACTTGAGTTCAATGCCGAGCAGAATGCCAGCAACGTCGAGGCTTTGATCAGTATCAACAACCAACTCCAGCAAACTGATGCCGCCTTCGGTATCTTGCGTAAGGCGCAAGGTTACGTAGACGTCCAGATGAAGGAGACTTGGTTCGAGAAGCTGCAACGTTGGGAAGAGGCTCTGACAGCATATCAACGCAGAGAGCGTGACGAACCAGACTCTTTCGAGGTTATTATGGGTAAGATGCGCTGTCTCCACGCCCTTGGTGAATGGGAAGTGCTGTCGTCTCTGGCCCAAGAGAAGTGGATGCACGCTTCTTCGGAGAATCGCAAGTCAATTGCCGCTCTAGCTGCCGCAGCCGCATGGGGTATGGGACAGTGGGAGCTTATGGATGGCTACCTGTCTGTCATGAAACTACACTCGCCTGATCGCTCCTTCTTCGGTGCTATTCTCTCGATCCATCGCAACCAGTTTGACGATGCACAGCTTCACATCAACAAGGCAAGAGAAGGCTTGGACACTGAACTTAGTGCACTTCTCGGCGAGTCGTACACAAGAGCATACAGTGTCATTGTTCGCGTGCAAATGCTTGCTGAGCTGGAAGAGATTATTGCATACAAGCAGAGCTCTAGCGACCCTCACAAGCAGGAACGCATGCGACTTACCTGGACCAAGCGTCTCAAGGGATGTCAGAAGAACGTTGAAGTCTGGCAACGTATGCTCAAGGTCCGTGCCTTGGTCATCTCACCTCCAGAAAACGCAGAGATGTACATCAAGTTCGCCAGCATTTGTAGAAAGGCACAAAGAAACGGCTTGGCGGAGAAGTCGCTCAACTCCCTTCTTGGTTGGCAAGGTAGTCTCATGACACCAGAAGGCCAAGAGCGCACTCTGCACGCACCATACCCAGTTCAATACGCAGTCTACAAGTATATGTGGTCGAACGGATATTCTTCTGGCGCATTGACAGGTCTTCGAGACTTCACAGAGAGACTACGTATCGACTATGAGCAGCGAACGCTTGCAGTCACAAACCCAGGCACTAACGGGATGAACGGTCTGAACGGGACTAACGGAGTCAATGGCACACAATTCCCAGCAGCTGGCGTCAGCCCTCAGATTTCTGAAAAGGACGTTGCTCAATTGGCCGATTGGCAAAAGCTGCTTGCTAGATGCTATCTCAAGCAAGGTGACTGGCTCAGTTTACAGATGCGTGGAGAATGGGATGCTCACCGAGTACACGAGATAAGATCTTCATACAAGGCAGCGACCCACTACAACCAAGACTGGTACAAGGCCTGGCACGCGTGGGCTCTCGCGAACTTCGAAGTAGTCACCGCACTCACGGCCAACAAGGACAGAGGAGAGGCCGACGGCATGCAAAGACGTTACATCCACGACTACGTCGTTCCTGCCATTCAAGGATTCTTCAAATCGATCGCTCTTTCTTCATCGAGCTCGCTACAAGATACTTTGCGTCTGTTGACGTTATGGTTCAACCATGGCGAGCACCAAGAGGTCACTTCGGCTGTCACGCAAGGTGTGACTACTGTCAGCATCGACACCTGGCTTGAGGTCATTCCTCAGCTGATCGCTCGAATCAACCAACCGAACCGACTGGTCAAGGAATCGATTCATCACTTGCTATGCGAAGTCGGACGAGCTCATCCACAAGCACTTGTGTACCCGCTAACTGTCTCAATCAAGTCGGAAGACAGGGATCGTTCAAGAGCCGCTAAGGACATCATGACTGCTATGGAGCAGCACAGTCCCAACCTCTGCAGACAGGCTGCTGTTGTCAGTCACGAGTTGATCCGTATCGCTGTGCTCTGGCATGAACAGTGGCATGAGGGTCTCGAAGAAGCCTCTAGACTCTACTTTGGTGACCACGACATCGATGGCATGCTTCGCACTCTGGAGCCGCTGCATCGCATGCTTGATGAGGGCCCTGAAACTCTGCGGGAAATATCATTTATTCAGAGCTTCGGCCGTGACCTCGCAGAAGCTAGAGACTGGTGCAACAACTTCAAGCGTACGAATGAGGTTGGTGATCTAAATCAAGCTTGGGATCTCTACTACGGTGTTTTCAAGAGGATCGCTAGACAACTTCCTCAACTTGCCAATCTTGAGCTGCAGTATGTCTCGCCTAAGCTCAAGAATGTTCACGACCTTGAGCTTGCTCTTCCTGGAACCTATAAGAGTGGCAAGGAGATCATTCGCATCCTCTCGTTCGATCCTTCATCAACAGTCATTCAGTCCAAGCAGCGACCCAGAAAGCTTACCGTCACCGGCAGTGATGGTGGCACTTACCAGTACGTTCTCAAGGGTCATGAAGATATTCGTCAAGATGAGCGTGTCATGCAACTCTTCGGCCTTGTCAACACTCTGCTCTCGCACGATCCTGAGTCCTTGAAACGTCACCTCAACATTCAGCGTTACGCAGCCATCCCTCTTTCGACACAGTCTGGTCTGCTCGGATGGGTACCCAACAGCGACACCTTGCACGTTCTAATTCGAGATTACCGTGAGAGTCGTAAGATTCTTCTCAACATCGAACACCGTATCATGCTTCAGATGGCACCAGATTACGACAACCTTACGCTCATGCAAAAGGTGGAAGTGTTCGGCTACGCACTGGACAACACCACTGGTCAAGATCTATACCGCGTCTTGTGGTTGAAGAGTAAGAGTTCGGAGGCTTGGCTCGAACGCCGCACGAACTACACGCGCTCCCTCGCAGTCATGTCAATGGTTGGTTATATCCTGGGTCTCGGCGATCGTCACCCGTCGAACTTGATGCTCGATCGCAATACCGGCAAGATCATCCACATCGATTTCGGTGATTGCTTCGAAGTCGCCATGCACCGCGAGAAATATCCCGAGCGAGTGCCCTTCCGTCTTACGCGTATGCTTACGTTTGCCATGGAAGTGTCGAACATCGAGGGTAGCTTCCGCACTACTTGCGAACACACCATGCGTGTGCTCCGCGAGAACAAGGAGTCACTCATCGCTGTTCTCGAAGCCTTCATCCACGATCCTCTGCTCACCTGGCGTCTTGGCAACAAGAACTCGCCTCCTGAGCCTTCGTTCCCCTCTGAGCGCCGAACTTCGATCATCGGCGAGTTGGACTCTGCACCTCGCAGTACACCAGGCGGTCGCAAGCGCGCGCCACCCGGTGCCGAAAATGTCCCTGGCGAAGGCAAAGAAGTGCAGAACGCCAGAGCCTTGCAAGTCCTTGCTCGCGTCAAGGAGAAGCTTACCGGCAGAGACTTCAAGAAGGACGTCGAGTTGGCCGTTGAGGAACAGGTGGAGAAGTTGTTGTCTGAGGCAACCAACTTGGAAAACTTGTGTCAGCACTACGGTGGTTGGTGCAGTTTCTGGTAGTTCAAGATGAGTGGTATGGTAAGGTGGGATACGTTTTCGGTACCTTCGTTCGCTTTTTATATAGGTTGGAGGTGGCTGTGAGCTCTTTTGCATGCATAGCGGTGGCGTTTACGGTTGCTTTCTCTTTTTCTTTAAACCAGTATTGTTAATCTTATAGCATAGGGGAATTCATATTTTGCAATCCATTAATCTCGCTCTTCTTTTTTCCTCTGTGCCTGCCTCACTTTGCACACCTCTCAAACTACTCAAAGCCTCCATCGACCAAACTGATTCGCGAGATCATCCACACCCCCTCTACCTCCACGCCTGGGAGTGTTGAAATGAACATCCTCCCTCAGAATCCTTAGTGTTTCATCCAAAGCATCCCATCTAGTTTCCATTTCAGAGATGTAGTCGTCTTGTCCGTTGTTGTAGTCTACCCAGCAACGCCAGCCGTGTCGATTTTGGCGAGTGATTACGCTGAGGTCGTAGCGGGTAGGGTAGAGACGGCGGTATTTTTCTGTGTTTTTGGTGTCAGAATGGAAGGGTGGGATGGCTGATGTGAGATGGAGGGCAGGATGGCTGGGGATGGGGGGACAGAGAAGGAGGAGGAGGAGCTGCAGAACTTACGAAGGATCTCACGGATCATTTGGGCTTGAGACTTAGCCATGAGGGATTGGAGGCTTAGGGACTTGAGGCAGTGGAAGGTGGGTACGAGGTAGTGGACTCGATGGCTACTTTGTTGAGCCTTTATACCGGCTTCACCTGTTGTGCTGCTCGAGGATCCTGGTAGTAAGACAGTCTTGGACGTGTACTTGCCTTTTGGCATTTGTAGGTACTTGACGTTTTGTTCGATGCTCTATAACAAGGAGATTGAGACTTTCGGTGTCTTGGATTCACACATTGTTCATTATCCCAGAGTAGGTCGACTGAGTGAGAAGATGGTGCGGTTTCGTTGTTGTGAGATGTCTCAGAGGATAAGCTTTTTGTTCTTTGTCTTTTGAAACGCAGAGAACGAACCAACAGATAAGGAGACTCGCGACAAGTATAACTGAATCTTCTGGTCTGCACCTGTCTTGCTCTTGAGATTTGGAGGTGGACTTGGCTAGGATGAGGTTTGTGTAAAAGTTACAATGGAAAGTGGTTGTATGACTATTCACCGTCTCTTCTCTTCTGCCGTTACGATTAAGCTGCCTTGATACAACAATCACCACAGGTTCAGATCATTGGACAACCATCACAACCACCGGTCCCAGGGTGCAGTGTACCCCTCCTCAGTATCTGCCTCTCAGCTTGTCCACCAATGAGGATCTTCTGGTCCTTAGAACATTGTTCGTCTTTCCCTCGACAACAATCGCGGTCGACATTCCTGGTCCAGCAGCAGTCTATGCTTCAACCACGTCTCTGCTGCTTCCAGAATCACTCTCCACTGCACTTGTGGTTGTTCCCAAGGTCCCTGCTTTGACATGCACTCTGGCCTTGAACATTGCGAAACTCAGCTTCGCAGCTTCTGTCACGCACTTATCCTGCAGCTCTCTCAAGCATACATTGAGGTCATTTTCTGGATATATCAACCCGGGTTCTCCCATGCGTGCCTGGAGTTGCTCGTTGCGGCGTTGATCGAACTGCGACATCAAGCGACCGCTCCAGTAGGCAGTGGACTGGGCTGATGTGACGATGTCACTTGCGAGATTGATTCTGTTGGCAGAGTCGTCAGGGTGGAAGTAGGTAGCCGAAGATCGTGGACAGGATGACGGTGAGAGTGTAGTTGTGGCGCGGGGTGTGAGGAGTTGGTGAGATTGGACATCAGAGCTGATCGAGGAACGCTGCTTTTCCTTGTCACAAAGAGCGTGGAGTGGAACGACGTCTGCGGAGAGCATTGTTCGTCTTCTTGGCTTTGCGGTCACTGTAGTCGGAGTTTGTAAAGATTTGCTTAGGGGTTCCGTAGTTGCAGGGGTCCGAGGTGTGGGTGGTTGCAACGAATCTCTCCTTGGTCGAGGCTTGGGTGTTTGATCAGCGGGGGTCTGCGGTCTTCTAATGGGATTGAAAGACCGGGTAGTCATCTCGAGTGGGTACAATGGAACTTCTGGCAGCTGTATAGGCATCGTCTTTGTCTCCGACGTGCTGACACCTAGTGATACGTTCTCCTTCTTTGAAATGACAGAGAATGGAACGTCCTGTGAACGATGAGGATCCAACAATGGTTCAGTGTCTGATCGAGTGAGACCGCGTCGATTGCCAACTTTGAGGATGCTTTTGGTTGCGCTTGCCAATCTTGTCTTCGCGCTAGCACTCATGGAAGGGGTCGGAATACGTGATGGTGGCTTTGCAGATCCCAGCGGCTTCATAGATACAGGTGGCTTGGAGTGGTTGCGGTTTCGTGTCAAGGGCAGATTGCTGAAAGTGCTACTCTTGGGTAAAGTAGGCACCGGTTCTCCGGATGATGATAGGTAGGTTTGACGATGCTGCTGGTTCTGCGCCCTTTGTTGTTGATATGTATTGAGAAGATAAGGGTCATCGTCAGAGTTCTGAGTGCTATGGCTGGATCGTCTGCGACTGAAGGAGTTGAAAGGATTGAATTGTTGAAGATTAGCAAGAGAGCTCAGACGGCGTAGAGAAGATCTAGGAGTAGGCGATGTTGGACTAGACGACAAAGGGGCCTCAGAAGAGGATGGATGTTGTCGAGCTGGCATCTTGGCCATCAGCAGAGATCTGACCAGAGATCTTGTTGAGTTGAACGATTGTGATGATGAAGAGTAAAGAGAGCGATGGTATTTGGGAAGAAGAGAATGCTAGTATGTCGTGTGTTGTGGTTGCAGGAGCGAGCGATGTTAGGACAAGCGCGATGCGGGACTCTCGTGGTTGCCACGAGGTTGTTTACCCAGCGCTCTGTTCAATTTCGAAATTCCTATAGCTCCCCTAGAATGCGCATCACCACATACTTCCTGGAGCGAATCACAACTAGGGCGTACCCGTAACGGCTTGAAAGAACATCTTGTGTCGGCCTGATGATGCTGGTATGTTAAAATTGGTTTTGCTAGATAAAGGGGCATGCAAAAGTGAAGGACCAGTCTTTCTTCATCGATCCTTAACTCGCTCCAATCGAACACACTTTTCGCTGTTGATTCCTAGGCTCAATAATCGTAGAAGCCCTTTCCAGATTTCCTGCCTAGCCAGCCAGCATCGACCATCTTGGTCAAGAGAACGGATGGTCTGTACTTGGAGTCACCGAGCTCGTTATGCAAGACACGCATAATTGCCAGACATGTGTCAAGACCAATGAAGTCTGCAAGCTGCAGGGGACCCATGGGTACATTGGTGCCGTTCTTCATGATGGCGTCGATGTCCTCCTTAGCTCCAACACCAGTCTCGAGACAGATGATGGCCTCGTTGATGTACGGCATCAAAATGCGGTTAGCAAGGAAGCCAGGACTATCTTGACTGACGGAAGGGATCTTGCCCATGCGCTTGCAGAACTCGACAGCGGTTGTTAGAGTCTCCTGAGAAGTCTGTAGTCCAGTGATGATCTCGACACCTTTCTGAATGGGCACAGGATTCATGAAGTGTGTCGAAACGACCCTCGAGGCGGCAGACAGATCTGTAGGGTCTGTTGTGGTAGCGGCGGCAATCTTGGTGATGCTGATGGAAGAAGTGTTTGTAGCCAGGATGGCATGCGACGGGGCGAGTTTTGCCAGTTGTGAAAAGATGGAAGTCTTGAGGTCGATGATCTCGGGTACAGCTTCAATAACCATATCAACATCAGACAAAGCACCCATATCACTTGCGGTGGTCAATCGCTGTCTGGCAGCATCTGCATCGTCCTGAGTGATCCTTTGCTTAGAGACGTCCTTGGCTAACAGCTTGTCGGCAAACTTCAGGCCCTTGTCGATGGAAGCCTGTGAGTTGTCGACCAAGGTTACAGGGACTTTAGCCCTCAGAGCAGCAACCAGAGCGATTCCTAGGCCCTGATCTGATCAGTCATGATTTACATAGAAATGAAGCTTGATTCTTACCATCTGGCCAGCACCAATAACACCGAGCTTCTTGACCTCGGCATTGGAACGGGCAGTAGCACTAAATTGTCGCTTGGAGGGTAACGTGACATTCTTGGGCAACTGCTTCAAGCAAGAACGGCACATAAGAGAAGCCATGTTATTGATTGTTGGTTGATGGTAGAGCAGAAGTGAGGCTATCGAAGAAGAATATCATGGGTCGATCACATGCGGCAGTCCGGGGCCGACATGCCGAGGTCGTGTGTGGAGAGGAACAGGGAGCAATGTTTGATGTGTTTGTTTCAATTTGACGCGCGACGCGTGAGCCAAACGCGGGTCTGTCCAAGATTATCATCAGGGTGTGAGAGCAGTTGCAGTATCATAACACAATCGTCATGGAGGTGTTTGAGAAGAGCCAGACGGTCGACCCCGAGGTCAGGGCGCACATCTACTCGCTCATCTCGGCCATCGGTGGCAGTAGCACTGTCAATCAAGGCCAATATGTTCTTGGAGACGACGCCCTAGCATGTTTGAAGGACTTGTCACGATGGATCCGCTCATACGACGACCGCATGAACAGGCACGATGTCAAGAGATGCATGGCCGAAGCAAATCTGATCAGAGGAGACCTACTGCCCATTCTGGCCCAACAAGGAGACAAGACGGAACGCAGTGCTCTCGCTGCAAAAGTCGCCCTGGGCTGTCTCGACCTGCTCAACACTCTGACCTGGCCAATCGAGCGAAAGGAAGAGACCATGACCATCAACGTCCACCGACATCTCCCCTACATCAGACTCGCCCAAGTCGAATACAAGCGCGCCATTCTCCACTGGGAAACTGCCGACATCCTTCGCACCGCCATCAGCGTCGCTATTCCTGCTATCACGACCCCGAGATCCGATCGCACCCCTAGAGACGAATCCATTATTGGTGTCGTTCTCTACTTCCTTCGCAATGTCGCCATCATCTCCCAACCACAAGATCTGCCGAGTCAAGCCGACGACAATGACATCAACCGCCAGGAAACAATACACGCCTTCCAACAGCAAAACGTCTTGCAACTCATCCTCACCGTTGCTTCGGGTGTCACTGACGAGTATCCTATGCATGATATTGTCCTTCTGGATATACTGTTTCAATTACTCAAGGGTATCGACCCTAAGGACTTATTCAAGAATGAAAAACAGCTGGAAGATGCCAGGAATGACGAGTTCAAAGCTCTGCTGGATAAAGAGAAGGCTATGAATGCTTCGTTCACACGAAATGCTCCGAGTCGACACCAACGTTTCGGAGGCATGTACTGGGTGAAACGCCCAGATGAGAAGGTCTCGACCCTCAGCGGTCAGAACGTCATCTTCGACGAGCAAAAAACCATGCACCAGATGGACAAGTCAAAACTCTGGAACAAGCCAAAGGGCAGGAAGAAGAATACAGAGGTCCAGGATGAAAACAACGACTTTGACAACAACGTCGATCTGGACGAGCCCACACGAAAGATTGTCCGCAGCTTTGTTGAAGACTTCCTGGATTCCTCATTCAACCCCCTGTTCAATAGCCTTCGCCGCGCACTCACCTCCGAAGCCGAGCGAGCCCAGAAGTACCATACTCGCCAGTATTACTACATGATGGGCTGGTTCTTGCAAGCTGAACGTGCTAGACAAGAGTTGCTCAAGCGTAACGGCAAGGTACATGATGCTGCTGTGGACGACTCTCCTTTTGCATACATCGCTGCTGTCATGACCCAAGAAAACTTCATCCTACTGGGTCGAAAGATCCAGTCAAGTCTGGACGACAAGGAGTGGTCCGATTTGCACGCCTGTATGCGAGCGTTTACACAGATTCTGTTGACTGTCGGCGCTATGGCAGACTCTGCTTCTGAAGACGATCAGGAGATTGCAGAGAACATCCAAAACAGAATCTTCTACGAGGAAACAACACATGACCAAGTCATTGCTGTGCTCAGAGGATACAATGGTCAAGGTTTTGCATTCCTGGATGCATGCACAGATATGGCACACACCTTCTTGCGCATGCTAGAACGATACAGCAAACAAAATGTCGACATGCAGGTCCGCTCAAAACGACGTGCACGCCGGAAGCGCAGAGTCGAGGCTCAAGCCAATGGTGCTGAAGACGAAGGTGCAGCATCAGAAGCTGAGGATCAAGCCGATGCTCAACGCGCCGTGAGCGAGCGCAAATTTGACTTTACCAGATTCGCCAGCAAGTTCATGACTGAGAGTGCTGTCAACACGTTCGTAACGTTCACAAGCTACTACAAGGATCTGGATCTCGAGCAGATGAAACGCTGTCATCGTTTCTTCTATCGTTGCGCTTTCAAAATGGAGCGGTCGATTTTCTTGTACAGAGTTGACATTCTGCATCTCTTCAACCGCTTGATCAAGGGACCAGAAGGTCTGCCGAAGGAGATGCCATTGTTCAAGGAATGGGAAGAGCTAGTCAAGCAAGTTTTCAGACGTTGTCTGAAGAATCTTGAACAGCGTAGAGAATTGATGGTTGAGATGCTCTTCACCAAGATACCGAATACGATATTCTATCTCGAGAACGGATACGATATGGAAATCACAAAGGCCAGACCTAGACCCCCAGCTGAGTTGATGGTGAAGCCTGGCTTGAGCCAAGAAGAGCAGATTGCCGTCGCTGTCAGTGTGCTCGTCAACCAAGGCAAGTTGGATGCTTTGGCCTGGGTAAAGGATGTTCTCAATTCTGCTGCAGAAGACAGAAAGTCCTGGGAAGATCTGCACGAAGCACAAGCAAGCATCGAAGCATCTGCAAACAATGAGCGCGACAATGCGGAAGGTGCAGAGGCTCAAGACTCTGAAGCACCGGCTGAATCAGTCGAGCCCACTAACCAAGAAACCCAACCCAAAGCCCCCTTCATCACACTCAAACCCGACTCCGACGACCGCAAACTCAGTCTCTTCAAAGACAAGTTCCTGCGCTTACTCCTCAAACTTCTTTCTCTCGACCGCCTCGGCGAAACCGACGACCCAGACGCATCCTGGATCGTCCCCTCTTCCATGCCTTCCTCTCTCATCCTCTCCAACCTCGCCCTGATCCGAAAGTTCGAATTCGATTTGCCCACCTTCGAAGGCGGCGTGGCCCCCGAATCTCTTCTTAGAAGCAAGAGTGCATCAGGTCTTCACGCCAGAGCAGACAGAAGCGCTGCAGCCAGTGCAGTCAACAGCGACGACGAGGGCGACACTCTATCCGACCTCGACGCTCAAGCAGCAGAACTCTTCGAGCCCGGTGGTCCCACCTCCCACCCTGCCGATTACATCAAACCTCGATCTAAAAAGCGATTGTTGCAGCGTAAAGCACCTGATCTCAGCGAAGCAGAAAGATTGCTGCGTCAACAGGAAAGAGAAGCCAAGGAGAGAGAAAAGAATCAGAAGATCAAATCTGCATTACGCATTACTGACTCCGATGACGAAGACGACGAGGAAAAAGATGCAGAGTTTTTCAAGTTGGAGGAGATGAGGAGGAAGAAGATCAGTGGTGTTATAAGAGATGCACTGTTGACTGAAGTCGATGAAAATGCCGGCGTGAAGAACAAACGCAAAGCTAAAGCTAGCGTCAAAGAAAAGGGCAATAAGGGGAAGAAGAGAAAGACCATCACTATTGAAGCTGACAGTGAGAGTGGTAGCGAGATTGATCGGGATGAAGAGATGAGGGATGTGGATGTTGTTGATGTGGTCAGCGACGACGAGGCAGCCGAAGACACACCCATGGACACCGTCTCACCGCTCAAATCCAGCGCTGCACCTGCAATGGATGTAGTTGAAGACGACGAGGAGGAAGATGTTGTACAGACCAGACCTGTGCGAGCAAGAGCGACAGCAAGACTGCCGTTCTTGGATGACAGCGATAGTGACTAGATCCGTCACAATCTGCTGTTATCCTCATGTTATTGTTGATGAAGCGCGGAGTTTGGGTATTCTTAAGGGTTCTATATGGGGGACAAGAGGGTATATAGCAATCAACTGCATCATCGGTATCATCACATCTATAGCCTCTATGGAATCTGCCTCAGTTCTTGTAGCCGGTCTGTCTCAATTCCTGTTGATATGCTCGTGTAGGAATTTTGCAACGGCCTTCATTCCCTCGGCGTTTGGATGATACCAGGTCTTGCCAGTCAACTGTTCCATCGCCGTGCATCCGAACACCCACGGCTCTGCGCTTCCGATGCCATGTCCTTGACTCAACTCGGCCATTGGTATTCTTTCGCACCATTCCGAGCGAGTATCGACGACCTTTCTAGTGGCACTTTGAAGCTTTGTTGCCACTGCTTGATGGTGCTTCAGTCTCTCGGCGTCGAAGGGAACATCAGTCACAGGTTTTGTGTCAGGTCCCAGCAGAGTCAAGTATTCGACAACAATAACTCGCGCTTTGGGCGCTTTGGCATGGAGAGCATCCAGGACTTTGCCAAAACGTCTGATGACTTCATCCTCGTCGGCAGGGGGTGGCATGTCCGGCATCGAGGCACCTTTTATGCGGTTCACAAGTGAAAAGGCAGTCATCATCCATGTGTGTTCCATGAATAGACCGCCAACATAAGACATGTCATTGCCGCCGCCGAGCACAAGTACGATATCGGCATCCTCGGGAACACCTTGGATTTGAGGCGGAAATGTTTGACCATTGGCGACTTGTGGTGTTTCAGTGATGTTGAGCAAAGTAGCGCCAGATACGCTCAAGTCTGTGAGATCGGCATGTAGTTCTTTTGCAAGCAAGTGTGCGAAGTTCGCACCGGAACGACCGGCTGCAGTATTGACCTGTGGAGGAATGCCAGGACCGGCGGAGAATGAACTTCCCAAGTTGACGATGCGAATCATGATGATTGAGTGGAAAGGGCGGAAGCAAGGGAGATAGCAGAAGGTGAGATGATGAAGAGCAAAGGGATGTGGAGGAAGTTGATAAAAAGAAGCAGGCAGCGACCTAACTTTCGGAAGGCACAGCCGAGTACGTTTGTGGAAAGCAGTTCAGAGAAGTGGTCGATGAAGCAGCACACGACGGGATTACCGGAGATTTTCAAAGACGATCAGAAGGCGCAAGATGACTTCTGGAGTCCTCGCTGGATGAAACCAGAAGATAAGGAGAAGGTGAAGGCGAAGAGGTAAGTGAGGCTCTGTGATAGAGGGATGGTATGGAAGATCATCGGCGTTGGAGAAGATGACGTGAACTGTGAGGGCGTTTGTGTTCGATTGTGGGGAAGGAGGACATATGATTTGCTTCTCTCTTGTTCACGCAGCTCACAATGCTCTACGACGCAGGCTAGCCATCATGTCGGTCGCGTCCAAGCGGGCGCTCGAATACCTCGAGGGGCAGCCCGGCATCATCTTCAACAGGCTGTACAAGCAGCCCTCGACTGCCTTGGCCATCTTCCGTCGCATGTTGCCGCATCTGGGTGAGTTGCGCACGAGGCAGCATCCTTCCCTCTGACTGACTGTCCTCAGCCAAGAATCTGGTCATGGCTATGCTCTTCATGCCCACGCCCTTCGCCGTATCCGACTTTGAATCCTGGGTCAAGCCAGACGTCGACAGTGTGCGCGCAAGCGGCTTCTCCATAAACATCCTTACCCGACTAAAGGTCCTCGAAGAGACCCGCAACGATCAAAACAGACCCGCATACCAACTCAACAAGGCCTTTCAAAAGTCGCTGCGACTGGCTCTTACTGGTGGAGGTGACCATCGCTCTTTCGGTGTTCCGTCAAGCACTCCGGATAAGAACGAAGTGACCATCGACTTCCTAGACACTTATGCTCGCCAGCAATGGGAAAGCATTTTATACTACGTCGTCGGTAGTGCAGGTCAAGGTCTGGGTGGTGCAGTCAACATCACAGCCGGAACAAAAGAGTTGTTGGAGAGCGGTGGTTTCGTTAGCAGTAAGGGCAGAAACGCATACATCACCCGCGATGGCTTCTCTTTCCTGCTTCAGGAGACAAACGCCCAGATCTGGACACTACTCATCGAGTATCTGAAGCTATCAGAAAAGCTTCAGATGGATGCTGTTGATGTCTTGAGTTTCCTCTTCACCCTGGGATCGCTCGAACTAGGCGTCTCATACACGACCGAGAACCTGACTCCGACACAAGCACATATGCTGGAGGATCTATCTGACTTTGGTGTCATCTATCGTCGCGCGTCCGACACCACACGCTACTATCCCACGCGGCTAGCCACTACCTTGACATCCGACTCGCCTGCTCTGCTGAACACCTCTATGGCAGCTGCCTCATTCGGAGTCGCCCCAACAGGCGGAAACATGGTTGCCCCTCAAGAAACAGAAAAGGGCTACATTATCGTCGAGACAAACTACCGCATCTACGCCTACACATCCTCACCACTCAACATTTCCATCCTATCCCTCTTCGCCAATCTCAAAACCCGCTTTCCAAACATGTTGACAGCAACACTCACAAAATCCTCCATTCAGCAGGCTATTGCTGCAGGCATCACTGCCGATCAAATCATCACATATCTAACGACACACGCCCATCCCATCCTCCGCAAATCAACACCAATCCTGCCTCCGACAGTGGTGGATCAAGTTCGTCTGTGGCAGCTGGAGAACGAGCGTATGAAAGCTACACCAGGATATTTGATCCGAGATGTGGGGACTCAAGAAGAATATCTCAAAGCAGTACAACATGCCGACACCATTGGTGTCTTGACGTGGCAGAACGACGCAAAAGGCATGTTCTTTGTTACCAAGTTTGACCAGATGGCGCAATACTTCAAAGCCATTGCTCGAAGGAGGAGAGAAGACGAGGGAGGTGCTGGTGATGCCACACCGAGGTAAACACTTGTTTCACAGTCGGTCGAGGAAAGGATTCTCAATATGTCCCTCTGCGGATTATAATGGCGTTCTGAGTCGAGCGACCAAGACGATATTGAGGACAGAAATCATATCAGTAGTGACAAAGCACAAATCCAAATCAACGATTTACAATGTGAGTCTCTAGAACTCGAGATTCTTTCACTAAGCATATCAAGCATCAACGACTATAGCGCAAAACGTTACAGCCTGCTCGGCAACGATACAGACAAGAGCAATAATAAGATGTTTGACACAAAAAGTGCAAAAGGAAAAGGCCTCAACCCGAGATCGAATCGGGGACCTCCTGCAGTTTCGGATAAACCCAAAGCAGGAATCATACCACTAGACCATTGAGGCATTTTATCAGAATTTGTCAACTCAATAAACCATATTGTCCAACTACTCTCAGACATGACAACAATGAGCCTACTAACCAATTCCAACCGCAATCTGCTCTTGCGACCAACCAACGAAGGTTCTTGAGGACGCCGCGGAATATAGGTATGGATTTGCCGGGTCAAAGCCCACGACCGAATGCCATGGCAACGAATCCGAGCGCCATAGGAAGTTCCGCCAACAACGGTTTCGGCTTGTCCGCCATCTTCGGGGCGCGAACCTGACAAAGCTGATCACGAATCGAGCTCTTAACACGATTTAACCCTCATTTAAAGTAGCGATATGCGGGGCAATCAGTGATAATTGCTCTTCCAGGGCTCTGGCTCGTCACGGTTCTTGGTGAGCCGGAAGGAAACGACGACCGAAGCCGAATAGCAATTATCGATAAATACGATTATCCATTTGTAAGAAACCGAGGGCCCAGAAGCAAGCCTTTCCCCCAAATCACGGAGCAACCGCAAACACACCCAAAATCACATCATGGCTTCCACATTGACGGTTTCCAGAGCCCTGACCAGACGTGCCCCACAACTGTATACATCTTTAACAACGCGTCCCTCCTGTTTCACTCACTCCTCTCACTTTCCATCCCTCAAACTCCCTTCCCCTTCCCAACCCTCTCACACAAGACACATCCACAACACCCCCACAATGGCCTCATCAATGGACTTCCTCGCCGCCTGCGAAAACCGCAGATCCATCTACCAAATCACCGACAAGATCCCCATCTCGGATGCCCGCGTCGAGGAGATTGCCAGACACAATATCCTGCACGTGCCTCACAGTTTCAACGCGACATCCACACGTCTGGTGGTGTTGCTCAATGACGAACACAGACAGTTCTGGGAGTTTGTCAAGGAGGTGTTGAAGCCTCAGGTTCCTGAAGATCAGTTCCCCAAGACTGTGGAGAAACTTGATGGGTTCAAGGCTGGTCATGGTACTGTATGTTGATGAAGAGGGATCGCGTTTTTGAGGTGGCGTGTGCTGATTTGAGGCTGTTATGATAGATTCTGTTCCTTGTTGATCCTAAGCCTGTTCAGAAGTTGCAGTCGCAGTTTGCACTGTATGCTCAGCATTTCCCTGGTTGGGCTACTCAGTCGGCCGCCATGTCTCAGTACCACCTCTGGACTGCTCTTGAGGCTGAAGGCTTGGCTTGCAACCTCCAGCACTACAACCCTATCGTAAGATTCTCTCTCGAAACAGACTTGGGAACAGCATGCTAATTGTAACCTCATCACAGATTGACCAAAAGGCACAAGGCCACTGGAACATTCCTCAAGAGTGGGAGCTCCAGGCCCAGCTTGTGTTTGGTGGCTACGCAGAAGGTGCCCGCGAGGCTGTTGACAAGGGTGGAAAGCAACAGCAGCCCGTCGAGGAGAGACTTTTCGTCCACGGCTCAAAGGCTTAGATCCTCCCCGAGTGCTAAACTTTGTAACTTCAGTCCCCTACGCTCCTCTCTCTTCCTAGGGTGTAGGACACAATGCTCGCTATAAAAAGGCACAATGATCTCTAGATTGAAGACGGATCCAAAGAGAGCATTAAAGAACACTGTATCTCGATGGATATGATCCAGTTCTTGAGAACACTGTGCATTTTGATAGGTAGCAGTGTTACAAACCTTTGCACATGGGGAGGATGCAATGAGTAGAATACACAACACCATAGAGTCATGTCCCAGATGATCACAAGTTAGATGATAATAGCATCAATTGTCTCTTTGACACCATATCACCGCTCACTTGTCTGAAGTCAATGTTGACAGAACGTTATGCCGCGTCTGGACTGGTTGTTTGACACTATGTGTCATATTTCTCTGTGACTACGCTATAGCTACTATATCATCATCGTCTTTCAGTCACAACACTTCCGCAGAGTCTTTCGGACTCTGCGCTCCTAGTTCCTTTTCTAAGATGCTGCAGCAGAATTCAAGACTACTCCTCGCAGTTTGAGTAACTGTCCCAGTTAAGGTGCTGCCTTGTACACGAGCAGAAACTTGCGCAGCTGCACACGTAAACGACATGAACGCTTCTGTATCTAAGTCTCCCGCTTTTATCTGACGACGCAAGATCGAGATGTGCTTTTGAATAACATCAAGAAGATAGGCTTCCGAAGCCCCTAATGGAGAAACAAACAGACTTTGATCCGCATCGTCAAAGAGTTCTGTGATGAGCGAAGCAAGCGCGTGCCATGCAGTATGCTTAAAGATTCCTCCACCAAAGATCTGGAGACGACTATAGTCATCAATTTCCACAGGCGCAGGAAGATGCTGAAATGGAGGAGGAGGATAAGTCAAAATCCGGTACGCAGATTCGGTAACGACTTTTTTCGAGTAGTAATACGATAGATCGTGTTTTGCGAGAGCAGCGAAGGGCTCATGTAATGCCAACAAGAACCGACGTGTGAGGATGTCTAGAAGCTTGACTTGGAAGCGCATTGGCTCGGCTTCTGCTGGAGACAGCATTGAGAGATGAGATTGTATTAGTGCCAAGTGTGGTCTGCATATGGCCTCAACTTCCAGGCCTAATTTCAAGGTGTCTTGGTATGATGGGGGATTCTCGAATGTTGTCAATGATTGTAAATTCTTTAGCCTGAGTCGCACTGTATGCACCAGCATGATCTGAGTAGTGCTTTGTGTAAATCGCTCCAATGTTCTTGTCGTGGTGTGTAGCTCCGTCATTGCATCAAGCTCGATGTCATCAACATTTGCCGGAGGAAGGCAGTCGAAACCACCACACGATATCGGCGGTGGCATACCTGCATCGAGACTTGATTGGAGAGAAAGTTCCAGTATCGTAGCCCATAACCTTCTGCGCATCTCAGCCTCGAAAGGTCGCATGTGTGGAAAGTGAATACTGGGCTCTTTATGATACCCCTCACTGATTGCGATTCTGAGGGGAAAGTCTGCAGAGATCCAGATCAAGTTTGTCCCTACTCGATCTACCTGTCTAGCAATGAGGAGAAGCGCTGATACCTGGATCACTTCCATATTGGGTTCGCCTGTCTCAAAAATATTGACCAGCCAGTATTGGACTTGGAAGATCCATGTTGATGCGAGCGAACGTAGAGGGCATCCCTTTTCTTCATCATCGTAGTAGAAACAAGTGCCGATTGCCAGGATAAGCAATAACTTCTGGTGGAAAGCTTCCTTCGAGACCAGGTCGTCATTCCAATATGCTTCATACTCCCTCTGGAATGTTGGGACATGAAGGACCCTGAATACTGTATCGAATGTGCGGAAGTAAAGCTGCACTAGCTTATCACAGATGCCGGGAGAGGGCATATCGAGCGTCACGTTGATTAGAGAGGGCGGAACTCTTCTCTGGGTTGCTCGACGTACTCTAATCTTCTCCGAAAGACGCTTGCACTTGTCTAAGAGGGGCGACAGCAAAGGGTCGTTGTACAAAAGTTCGGTCCCTACGTTGGATCGAAGCGCCTCCACGAAATCAGTTTGATAAAATTGGCGAAGTGATGGTACTTTCTACATACCTCTCTGAAAATATTCTTCCAATGATTAGGAGTCCGATGTGTTCCTCTCGACAAGTTCGACTTTGTAGAATCTGTTCCATCTTGGACGCTAGGGCTTGGTGAAGATGTGTTGGTTCCATGGAACAGTCCCGAAATCGCGTCTAGTCCTTCTCCAGATGAACCAGTAACAATGGCTTGGTTCCTGATGTTCGATACAGTGTCCAGCTCATAATGATTTGGGCCGTGTGGGTTCAACATCGAAGTCTCCGAGCTCTCAATGCAATCGCCATAGAATCTCTGTAGATTGCTGTCCAGCATTGCAAAAGGCGGCATCGGATTCCAAGCAAAACCTGGATCTGTGACACAATTCGCTGGAGGTCCCGAGTTCTGTATTGGTATAACCGGGTAGTGGTATGTACAGGTCAGGGTGCCCAGAAAGCATGAAGTGCATGGCAGTGTTCGATCGCATTTGACCTTTCGGCGTCGACACTCAGTACAGGCCACTGCCGGTCGTCGTCGCTTACGAACTGTGTTATCCATGTCGGCAGAAGCATGATATGCGATCGCAAACAACGCTGCGTGAAGAAGACATCATGTAAGGTACTGTTGGAGGACAAGTTGCGCCACGCTCGGAGAGTCCGCGGAGAGGAGGCTTCGCGTAATCTCGCAGACTACTACGTACTTTCATTGAGCAAGACGATGAGAATTCAAGATATGTCGCGTCATATTTCGATCTTGTTGCCCACTTCCCGCCTTTCGTTAATAAACAGCGGCCAGCGGATGCCTGCATCGAGATTGGGCGGGTCATCCAGCACAGCGGACGCGATCAGCACAATGGCTGCACACATCAACGACTGAAGACATTCAGCCCAAGAGCACCTCCCCGAGTGCTAAACTTTGTAACTCCTGGCCTCCCACACTCCTCTCTCTCCAATCAAGGTGTAGAACACAGTGCTCGCTATAAAAAGGTACAATAATTTCTAAGTGGAAAAATGGATCCAAAGAGAGCATCAAAGAAGACTGTATCTCGATGGATTTGATCTAGTTTTCAAGAACACTGTGCATTTTGATAGGTAGTAGCGTTACAAACCTTTGCAC
>Ga0058697_10000292_pt1 | contig 23176 bp, 24 predicted proteins | sample AgamicAsMae_FD_66619 | JGI IMG/M metagenome (GOLD analysis project Ga0058697, IMG submission 66619) | Agave microbial communities from Guanajuato, Mexico - As.Ma.e | ecosystem: Host-associated > Plants > Phyllosphere > Phylloplane/Leaf | place: Guanajuato, Mexico | collected 2012-06-04
GTAAAGTTCCTCGTGGTCTTTGGAAGCAGATGAACAAGAAAGAAGAGAAGAAAGGAAATTGACCGGGAGCTTTCGGCGTCCTTTTTGTACACCAAGCGATTCTAGGTCAAGGGCATGACACACGTATTCAATTCGGCGAGGGCATTTCAATGTAAAATAATCAGCAATACTTTTGCATTTTCTGCACTTACTTACTCATCACTCTGCCTACTCTTCTCATTAAAGAAACTCAATCCAGCCTCCTCCCTCAACGTTCCATACATACTCGCACAATCCAAAACCTCTCCATGTCCCTCCCTCGCCTTCTTCATATTAGCATTCGCCACCTCCGTAGCCGGCAACTTGACTCCCTTGTCCTTAGCAATAGCAACAGCATAATCTGCATCCTTGATTGAAAGCGACACGCCAAAGCCAGGGCGCTTGTCAAGTGCAGGCGCGTAGTTGCCACTTGTCATGCGGCCTGAGTAGCCGCCGGCGACGGGGCCAAAGCCCTCGGTGATCAGTTCTTCCATGGGCCCGCAGCCGATGCCGGTCTGTTCGGCGAAGACTTGGGCTTCGCTGACGGCTTCCATGAGGTTTACTGTGATGATGTTGCTGTTTTTCATCAGCACTGCTCGACTTCCAATCTGGGTTCTTTAGTCTAGAGAGGGAAGAACTTCATAACTTACCCAGCAATCTTCAGCATACTAGCACTCTGCGGCTCCTCCTTACACACAATAACCTTTCTAGCAATCACATCTTGGAAGTAAGGTTTTACTTTCTCGACAGCAGCGGAAGGACCACCGATGGCAACGACAAGCTTTCCTGGTGCGGCGATTGCGGGGCCGCCGAACATGGGTGCTGCGAGGAAAGTTGCTTTGTGCGATGCGATTTCTTCAGAGACGGATTTGGTGGTATCTGGGTGTACGGTTGAGCAGTCGACGAAGATTTTGCCGGAGAGGTCCTTTGTGTCGTAGGCTTGTTGAAGGAGGGATCTGAGAGTGGTGTCGTTGTTGACCTTTTCTTGTCAGTTTCGTTTTCCTTGAAACACATTGAGAAGGTCGGGGCTGTATACCATTGTAAACACCACATCACTCTTCTTGACCAGCTCGCCGAAACTCTCCGCAGGAGTTGCGCCAAGGCTCTTCAAGTCATCGCCAGAAGCCATTGTGCGGTTGTTGAAAATGAGCTTCTGATCATTCTTTGCCAAATACTTTTGCAAGTTCTCTGCCATGGGTTTACCCATTGATCCAAGGCCATACTGTGGTTTCCCCATCACAGTCAGCCATCAAACTAGTTCCATTCATCCTCGGTAAAGCAGCCGACGCAGACTCACCCAGCCGACTTGCAAGTTCTTGGTTGCCATTGTTCTGGAAGATGCAGAGTAGAAACGACGTGTGATGTGTGTTAGCATTGTGTGCGAGGGAGAAGGAGAGTCTAGTGTTTTATAGAGAGCAAAGATAGCAATGACATGCTGTCACGGTGAGCTACGGAGCGCGATGCCGGAGTTTGTCGGTTTCGCCTGTTTGCAGAATTCTTGGGACGGGGAACTCAGCCGAGAGATAGCGACAGCAGAGACGTTGATAAGAGAATAGTGTTGTGACTCGATATCTTCGAGCAATGATGTTCCCGTCCTCGTGTATCAAGGGCTCGCATGCATCAAGGTTGGTTCGCACTGGATGGAGTGTGGGTGACACTGCTCTTCGCCGCGGCGAGAATGCCTGAACTCCAACTTTATCTCAACGTCATCTGCTCCAGGCGATGACACGCGTTTGGCAGCGACGGGAGCTGGTTTTATTGCGACACGGACGGCGCTGGCGATCACCACAACTACTAAAAGACGGAGCTCACGTATGAAGATGATGATGGGAAGCGACGATCAAAGAAAGGAGCGACTTGGATTGTGAAGTGAGCAATAGTCTGCTCCTGCTAATTAGGAACGATCTCCATCATGGGCGAGAAACCAAAACAGAACGAGACCGCCATCATTGCATGGGCGAGAAACCAGAACAAAACGAGACCGCCATCATTGTCCGGATTTCCAAAACATTCTTCTTCCGGTTCCCACATGGTACCTGTCGACAACAGCAAGCTATGCGAACAGACGATCAGACTACTCCTCCACGGGTGCAGCACTTGCTGTTCTTAGGGTGTCGGTGCAGAGCTAGCCTCTCAGCTCGAGTTGCAGCAATCCAAGGCTGAGACCAAAGGGTCAGAGTCAGAGCCTTCGGGGGTGACTTGGTTGGTGGCGTCGGCAGCGTCGGCTTCAGGACGGTGGTCGTCGTCAACTTGGCCGCCGAAGACGATGCCGCGAGCGTTGGCTGTATCGATGTGAGGAGGGAGCTCAACGCCGCCGTCAGAGTCTGATGAGTAGCGAGTAGTGGGAACGGAGCAAGTCGTGGCTGCGGTGGCGTTGACACGGATGCTCAGATCGTCTTTGGCAGGGCGGTCCTTGGGTTGGATGGGGGCGGTGTCGGCGGCAAGCGATGAAGAGGTCTTTGCGTTGGCGGCCACGGCGGAAGGTGAAGGAACTTTTGCGCATTCGTTCATGGCGTGAAGGCCGCCGGCGGTTGTCTGCAGAGGAGATGTGTCGCTGGTAGTGTTGGGCGTGGCGGGGTCTTTCATGTTGCCAGTGTCGGTCTTCGTCTCCTGGGTGCTGGCGGTCTTGAGGAAGCGGAGACGAGGAGGCATGGGGCGCGGACCCGTTCTGACTACAGGTGGTGGTGGAGTCTTGATGCGGCGCTGGATCTACGCTTGAATGTCAGCGCAAGGCGTATGCGCAGACTGGCGCCGAGAACTTACGAATGTCTCTTCAACTCTGAAGCTGTAACCTTGTTCAGGTCCAAAGGTGCGCTTTGTGATGATCTTTCCGGCGCGCTTCACACGAGGACTCTTGGGCGACGACATAGTGGGAACGAAGGGCTCGACGGCAGGATCCATGACCATCTCTGCGGAAGACGAGGCGCGACGTGCGTGTGAGGAAGTTCGACGACGAAAAGCGCACTCCTCTTGATGCACCACGGGAAATTCGCCAACACTTCGTCCGCTATGACGTGTTGGCATTAGCGTCGCTCATGTGACAACCTGGAACTTTCACTCGTCAATCTGGAAGGTTCTTGCCATGTATCGATGCCTTTCCGGGGCTGGCAAACAGTCGGGGGCGGTCTGAAGGAAGGAGCAACTTACAACAAAGACTCAACATCTTTGAGCGTCGAGCTTTGAGCACAAACTTCAGGCAGTCACCAAAGCTCAGCTCTAGATTCTTTGTCTTGACTTCCAAGTTGCAATGCTTGAGCAAACACCACTCTCATTGTTGAGCTTCACATGCGTCAAGAAGCGTTGGCTTGGGAAGTGAAGACAGCTTCACATCAGAAATATCACTGGGTGCTCTCCGCTGTGATGGCAATCCAGAACACAAGGGTCCGATTGGTTCACCCAGATGTATGCTCCACGTTGCAATTCAAGACACTCGAAAGGAAGATTACGACGATGTTGTGTTGGCGGATGATTCTGGCGTTGATATGTGGAAGCCGCGATGGGCTACACACTGGCAAGTCCAGGGCACTTTTCACTCGAAGTGAAGCTAGCCACCCTATGGCTATACATTGATGCAAGATAGATATCTTTTCATCGAACTGGTGGTCTGGCGCAGCGGTCAAGTAGTGTTCCTTCCGCTCAGTCGGCCTATGGCCACCGGTTCGATTCGGCTCAAGGCCGATTTAATGCCATGAGGGGTCCCAGTAATCCCCGCACGACAAAAACAAGGAAGAAAACCTCGTGCGTTTTCTCTTGACCAATCTAGCAACACGGCGGCTAGGGGGTTTCGGTCTTGCCAAATTCAAGGAGAAGAAATGGCTATTTGTTTTGCTGCACTCGTCTGTCACAGTCGTAGTCTCGGCATCTGTCTCATACGATGGGAATTGAAACAGCGTGTTGAATTGTACATCTGAAAAGAAGTAGTTTCAACAAGTCTCCAAAGACGACATTTCCCCTCTTCACCCATCAATCCATCTCAACGAAAACAGACGCCCTCAATCCTAACTGCAGTATCTAACTCGAGCACCTCAAGGGATCCCCTCAATATCCTCAGGCCGATGGTTCCCCACCACCTGCGCCGCACCCTCAATCGGCACCGACCAACCCGCCCTCCTCTCAACAAACTGCTCCACCTGCGGCCTCAACTTCCCCTCCGCCAAACCCACATCATCAACAGTTCCAGTCCTTAGAATCGTCATCTCAGGAAACCGAGCCCCCCGACGATACATCAGAGTCCCACATGTCTTGCAAAAGTAATTCGTCATCAGCGTGTTAGCACGAATGGTTTTGCTCTCGCCGAATGTTGCGAGGTTTTCTTCGCCGCGGATGTGCTTAAGGTGAGAATCTGCAACGGTGATGTTGGATTGGTACAAGGCTGAACCGATTTTGCGGCAGTCGATGCAGTGACAGATAAATCGGTTGATCAGACCGGGTTTTTGGAGTGGCTGGAAAGTTTTTGTCAGCACCGAGGATCAAGATTGGATTCAAGGGAAGACAAGAACGCGATATTCCACGCCAGAGTTAACATAAGTGTACTCACCAGGGCCAGTTGTACAGCTCCACAAAAGCAGGTAGCGGTGGCTTCATCATCTGTGGACCAGCCATTATCCGAAAGATTGACGATAGGAAATATGTTGTTAGCCTCTAAGGTGTTCATGGCTTCAGTGGCGTTGAGACTTCTTTCCAGGTAAATTCAATACTGACATGCAGCGTAAAAGGACTGATGGTACTAACCAGCCTGAAGACTATTTTGGCAAAGTTAAGTGAGGAGCCAGGTTGGAAACGATTTCGTTGACTGGGGAGGAACAAGCTTATATCGTAAACTCACCCCTGTCCCAAGTCATGGAACGTTGCTCACGAGTTACCTCTCGGGCAATCGCTAATTGAAGATTATGTAAGCTCTATGAATGTAGCGCTTACCTCGTGCAGCTCACGTACCTTGGTAGTCCGAGCGGGGTATATCCAGCAACCTGAGCAACGGTACTGGGTATCTAGCAGTCAGAGCAGACTCGAAAGAAACCGAGGCGTGTTCCGAGGCTCTATCCATCACTGGTTCGAGTATATGAGGGCCACACAAGAAAGATAGAGCCCTTTGTTGTCTTGACAACACTTCAGAGCTTCCATAATCAGCATTGATACGACCGGGCAGTAGGTACGTCTTCTTATCACAAAGACCTGAGACTAAGACAAGATACTTATCTCGCTCAGAAGTTCACGCAGGAGGGAAGGCGACATCGTCGAATCAGAGTAAGTTCTGAAAGCACAAGGATATCTACGCCTTCCTCAACACATTTCCGGGATACGAGTCCCCAGTGCTGAACACTCAACCGTACGTCGTAGAACGTGACTCGTAAGGCTCCGCAAACAACAGCATTGGCGATTGAGATCACTGCCCCGTCCGTGACAGAGAAGATTATGCACTTTCATGGGATCACCATCGGTACACCGAGGTTTTGCAAAGAAAGAGTGGCAGCTTCATTTTACCTCTTTGCCTCATCTGACAGACTTTCCTCTCCAATCAGCACAAAATACCTATATCATTTCTTGCTGCCTGAGACGAGGAAGGTTATCTATTATCACTTCTTACGTCGATATCTGGACATACCGACGCATACGTGATGTCAAAATGGGAATAAACGACACTCTCGGATTGCTTAGAGTATCATCGTTTAACGTAAATAAACAGGATTCACCCAATCGTTGGCAGAACAAAAGAAAACACAAAAGAAAAGTCTACATGAACGTCGACGAATTCTCCCTCCAGCCATAACCACTGACCCATCTCCTATCGATGTCATCTCCGAGCTTCTCAGCAAACGTCGGTTTGGACTGCGGTATGTATACCTCAGCTGCGGTCGTGCTTTTCGCTCCTCCTCGTAGCCAACCTGTCGCCGACCGCCAGGCATCGGCGACATTACTGATGATTCGGTTGACGAAGTCGGCCATGGTTGGAACACGATTGGGGTACCGTACTTGGCCTGAGGTGTAGCTGTCGTTACTGTAGGTGTAGTCGACTTGGAGTCCGCCGGTAATGACTGCAGTTTTGGCTGCGTATTGCTTGTATTTGGAATCTGCACACGTCAATAACTCGTCCCGAATCCGTTATTGATACGTAGAAGCTTCCACTTACTCGGCTGACATTGGTATCCGACTACCGCGTTGATACCCTTATCCGTGATGTTGTAATACTTGAAAGTGAATGAACTGGACCTATTCTCGTAGAACAAGGTTTGGAAATGATAATACTGAGTGCTTTGGTTGTAGTAAGACGCGTAGTACTCAAATGTAAGCGTTCGCGAAGGTGAAGAACCATCAACCTGATAGTAGACTCCCTGAGATGTTCCTTGGTTGATGTACAGATCAGCCCAGAAGGGAAGCACTGCATAACCAGTCATGGCACTGTATTGGGGCAAAGCGGCTGGCGAATAGCTGTTTGTGATGTTGAAGCCCAAGACGCCGTTTGTGCTGACTGTTACGTTGTTGAAAGAGTATCCGCAGACGGCGAGAGAGAAGGGCATGACAGTCCATGCCAGATCGTCGTCGTGGTTTGCGGAAGAGTTGAAGATGGCAGTGGGAGAGGAGAGAACGACTGTGGGAGCTGCTGTTGTCGAGACTGGGGTAGTGGTACGCGAGCCAGTAGTCTAGAAACTTCATGTCAGAACTGTTCCACATAGTCTCCGGGATAAGGATTAAGACCTACCGCTGCTTGTGCTGCTGGGGCTGTCGTCGATCTCACACTGGTGATGGAAGACTAGCTCTTTACATGAGCATTAGATCAAACCAAAGAGTGGCTGCAGATCTCAACTTACGGGTGTGACGGTGACAGTGACGGTGTTTGCGGGAGGCGTGTAGGTCGATGTTCTAGAAAGAATTTGTTAATGATGACCTTCAAATATCGTCGAAAGCAAAAAGTTGAGTTTCCGCAAATCTGACAACAAATGCGACCAGTCGAACTTGGCTCGAATGAGCCTCGTAAAATGTACTTACACTGTCTGAGTAGATGTAACTGGAGCCGGAGTGGGTGCATAGACTGTCGAAGTGGTAGTAACGGCAGGTGGAGTCGAGGTAACTGTTTGCGTGCTGGTCACGGGCGGAGGCGTGGAAGTCCTAAGAGGTTATAATTGTCAACAAGCTGCTGAAGATAAACAGTGGCAAAGATTGTTTGATTCCAGATAGGACCTCACTGGGTGCACTTACACGGTTGCTGTAGTTGTTACTGGCGCAGGTGTGGCTGCATAAACCGTCTGGGTTGAGGTTACCGGCGCCGGTGTAGCTGGATATGCGGTGGCAGTGCTTTAACTCGTATCAGTATATTCCTTTGATAGCCCTTCCCCAATGACGCTTACACAGTCTGTGTCGTGGTGACTGGCGCCGGAGTTGCCGCGTAGACTGTCGAAGTCACTGGCGCAGGTGTGGCTGGGTACACAGTGGATGTGGTGGTCCTGAAAAATCAGATTAGCATGCTTCAGAAATATGCCCTCCAAGCCTGGCTCGAATCTTCTCTCTGAACCGTTTGGGGATCGATGATCTCTCAATGAACTGGAGATTTTTGACAACTCGGTATCAACTTACACAGTCTGTGTGGATGTCACTGGCGCCGGAGTGGCAGGATACGCTGTGGCGGTGCTGCGAACCAAGATCAGTGAACGCTCTTGACGGAAGGTACCAAGTCTGCTTCAAAGACTTGCTGGGGTCAACTCACATAGTGCTTGCAGGAGGAGGTGGTGCAGTGGTTGTAGCGGTCTGTGTGACTACGCTGATCACTGTAGTCGTCCTAGAGCTAAGTTAGCATACTGCAATACTTATTGGTACAAATCAGTTGGACCAGCTCTGCATCGGGAGATCACGACCTCCGCCCCTTCACATGAAGCGATAATGCAGGGTCTTCCCACGCAAAACACTGGGAAACTTACAAAGTTTGGGTCGTGGTGACTGGTGATGGCGTTGCTGCATATGAAGTTGTGGTTCTGCGAGCGGGTCAGCATACGTTTCTGCCAAACACCGAATAAATTCTTGGTGCTTCGATTCTTCCGTACACTACTTGGGTCTGGGTTTGAGTTTGAGTCTGAGTCAGGGTTTGGGTCTGTGTTTGTGTCGAAGTCACTGGCGCAGGTGTAGCAGCATAAGACGTTGTTGTTGCAGTCCTAAACGTTTGAGTCAGCATATGAGATTCTGGAACCTGTCTAAACGTATAGCTTGGATGACTGGTCTTACATGGTGACTGGAGATGGTGTTGCCGCATATGCAGTGGTAGTTCTAAGGATGAATCAGCTATGTCTTCGCTGAAGCAGACACCGGTGTCAGGCAATTTCTGCGTACACCATCTGAGTTTGGGTCTGAGTCTGCGTTTGAGTTGAGGTCACTGGCGCTGGTGTGGCGGCGTATGCGGTCGTTGTCGCAGTCCTGAATGTTCGGATCAGTATCTGGTATCAAGAATTTCGACTTGGCGCATGATCTTCAGAGTCAGTACTTACACGGTGACGGGGGACGGTGTTGCCGCATAGGCAGTTGTGGTTCTAAGACTCTGTCAGCCCGTGTTCTCGATAGCCAGCGGACCTGGGTCTGGCAGTTCCTGAGACTTCTCGTACATTAACTGAGTCTGCGTTTGGGTTGTAGTTACTGGCGCTGGCGTAGCGGCGTACGAGGTCGTTGTGGCAGTCCTGGGCGGTTAGTCAGTATATTCTGTCGAGAATCTCAGCTAATGAACAATCGTCTGCTTACACTGTGACTGGTGAAGGCGTCATTGCATAGGAAGTTGTGGTACTAGTCACGCATTAGCACGTTCTCCTCTCTCTTAAGTCTCGTCCAGAGTTTCCTCTAAGTCTCCAAGACATAGTCCAAAGGAACCAGGTTGAGCTTGAGTCGAGCGGAAAAATTGGATTATCTCACATGTACTGTGTTGAGGTCACCGGTGATGGCGTTGCTGCGTAGACGGTTGAGGTTACGGGAGATGGTGTCGCTGCGTAAACAGTGGATGTTACTGGCGGTGGTGTAGCAGGATAAACTGTTGAGGTCGCTGGGGGTGGAGTGGCAGCATAAGATGTAGCCGTCTGCGTAGTAGTAACCACTTGGATGACTGTGGTAGTTCTGAAAAGGTCGGTCAGCGCACATGAACAGGTTATTGATACTTCCCTCCGAAAATTTGCCCTTCAGCCCTCCTTTTATGCAAGGGCTCTGGTCGAGAGGAGGGATCTATCGAAGTACTTACGAAACCTGAGTCGTAGTTACTGGAGATGGTGTTCCCGCATAAACCGTTGAGGTCACCGGCGCTGGAGTGGCGGGATAGGATGTTGCCGTCTGTGTAGTTGTCACTACTTGAACGACTGTTGTGGTTCTAGAATAGATAGTCAGTAGATATTCCAAGCCATGTTCACTTCCTTGGATTTCTGCCGTGGAGAGACCACTTTCGGCCACATGAGCAATCTGAATACTTACGAAACCTGAGTTGTGGTCACTGGAGATGGCGTCGCTGCATAGACCGTCGAAGTGACCGGCGAGGGCGTCGCTGCGTAAATAGTATATGTCACGGGCGATGGGGTGGCTGCATAGACTGGTTGGGTGGACGTTGCGGTCGCCGTTGCTGTGGCTGTAGCTGTAGCCGTAGCCGTAGCCGTAGCTGTCAACGTCAAGGTCTGCGTATATGATGACGCGGGGAGCGTCGTAGTGACCAAACTCGTGCTGACCACAGTACTGGCTTGCTGTGTGGTTACATAAGTGCTGGAGGGAACGTAAATTAGCTTGACCCTCTGACAGCAAGCAGCAGCAACTCGACTCTCTCTTTTTGCGTTTGCGAACGTCTTCGGTCATGAGAAGCCAGTAGGTCTTGGAGAAAGAACAAGGCATTCCGCGCATCGCAGTCGATTTGAGTGGTATATAGATGTCAATAGGGACTCACCTAACGTATGTGCTCGTAGTTCCCGGTGCAGTAGACACGATGGTCGTCGATTGAGTATAGGTAGAAGCCGGTAGAGTGCTCGTAGTGATACTTGTCATGGTAATCGTACTTGCTTGGGCCGTGGTGACTTGCGTGGTCACGTACGTGGTCAGATAGACAGATGTCGCTGTTACGGTCTGGGCATCTGGAGTGGTTGTGGTCTATTCATGGAGAAAGCAGTCAGCGAAATTTGTTTCACGTCAAAACTGTGCCACTACCGATTGGCTTTGTGGAAAACACAATGTCATGCTTAAGTCGGCTTTTGACAAGATATACATACCGTCACTGGTGGAGGAATCGAAGTTTGAGTTTGGGTTTGTGTAGCTGTAGCCGTGGCCGTGGCTGTAGCTGTCAATACCAGAGTCTGCGTTGTGGTATAGGATGATGCGGGTTGAGTAGACACAGACAATGTCGTGGATACGACAGTGCTGTACAGAGTCGTGACATAGGTTCTGAAGCAAGACATGTCAGCAAATATGGTTCATACGGCACAGTGAGCCATAAGATAGGCTTGTATGAGTTGCGAGACAGAAGCTTGATGTGTTCAAGAACTTACGTGGTAAGAGTATCAGTCTCACGAGGAAGTGTGCTCGTTACTGTGTAACTCGAGGCAGGTAAAGTAGTGGTCACCACACTGGTGTATGTGATGCTGGAAGCTGGAGCAGTCGTGTAGTACGTCGTCAAATACGTGGTGAGATAGGTCTGTGTGATGGTTGATGCTGGCGGAATGCTCGTCGTCTATACAACACCCATGGATTAGCGGAATTCCGAGCTACAGGACTTGCTGTTCAAGCTATTTCTCGCATGATGGTTTTGGAGGCTAGATAGTGAAGAGTATGGGAAGGGGATCACAGAGATAGCTATGACATCTTATTCGTTTGCATCGAGTGGTTGATCGAGGAGAATTTGTTTTATTTTTTCGGCTCATATAGCATCATCATCAAGAGATGATTTTCATGGGGGAAGGGTAAGAATGCGCAGATCTTCGAAGCCGTGTCTTCGGGGCTTGCTTCACGTACCGTCACTGCCGGCGGAACACTCAAGGTGGTGACCGTACTTGCCGGCTGCACGCTGAGCGTGGTCACCGTGCTCGCTGGCTGAATACTCAAAGTAGTCACCGTACTTGCGGGCTGGACACTCAACGTGGTGACCGTGCTTGCTGGCTGAACACTAAGCGTTGTCACGGTACTCGCTGGTTGAATACTAAGCGTGGTGACTGTGCTGGCTTGTTGAATGCTGAGGGTGGTCACCGTGCTCGCCGGTTGGATGCTCAAAGTAGTCACCGTACTTGCCGGCTGAATACTGAGTGTTGTGATTGTGCTGGCTTGCTCAATGCTTAGTGTCGTGACCGTGCTGGCAGGTTGTATGCTAGTGTATGTGATGCTGGATGCCGGTAGCGTGACCAACTGAGTCGTGACGATCGTAGAGGCGGGCTGGACAGACACAGACACGCTGGTTGCCGTCACTGTCTGAGGAGGGGCCGTTGTGATGTAGGTACTATAGGTAAGCAAGGTCAGCGACAGATCATCAACAAGCAGTTTTTGAGGAAACTTCAATCAAGAGAACCTCGGCTCTGATGATTTATCGGGGCTTTTTTTCCACATCACTCAGTCCACGCCTCTTTAGTCTACATACCTGACAATCGTGCTTGTTGTTCCAGGACCAGTGGATACAATCGTAGTGCTTTGCGTGATGGTTGACGGGCTCTGAACGGACACCGAGATGCTGGTGTAGGTTACGGTACTCGCCGGTAGTGTGGTCGTGTATGTGGTGAGGTATGTCGTAAACACTACCGAGATGAATGTTTGAGTCTCTGTTGGACCTGACACTGTCGTTGTAGGTCCAGGGGTAGTCGAAGTACTCGCTGGAAGAATGGTTGTCTCGATCAGAGTCGAGATCAGGGTCGAAGCTGGTAATTGAGTCACGTAAGTCGAGATGATCGTTTCCGAGATTGTCACTTGCGTGGTGTAGCTCGACGCAGGTAACGTGAATGTGATGAGTGTTGTGATGTACTGAGTTTGTGGTGGGAGAGTCAAGTTCTGAAGTTGAGTGGACACCTCGGATATGGTCTGAGTAATCGGAGGAAGTGTGCTGGTGATATAATATGTAAAGGTCCCGCCTGGCAAGCTTGTGTAACTGGTTTCGGTTACTGGAGGCTGGCTGCTGACAATTGTCGTGTAATATGTTGATGCTTGTTGAGTGCTAACCAGAGTCGGACCAGTCTGTGTCTGGGTGATGAAGAGTGTAGTCACATAGCTTGAAACAAAGGTCGTGGTATATGGAGCAAGACTCGTAGTTCCCGTAACCGTTATGTTTTGCGGTTGAAGCGTGGTGACAATCGTCGACACCACTGTCGTCGGCTGTAGATCGGTCTCCGTTTGTACTACAGTCGAGTATATTGTGGAAACGATCGGGCTTGCCGTGGTCACGTAGGTGCTAGGCTGTGGATAGACTGTGGACACGATTGTCGTGTACACGAGACTGGTGTAAGGCTGCAGGCTGGTCGTCTGTACCTGGACAGATGTGGCTGTTGCTGTGGCTGTGGCCGTCTGAACAGCGGTACTGACTTGTGTGTAGGTCTGATTTTGCGTGATGGTGGCTGATGGAGACCTTGTTAGCTGAATTTCATGACATGCTTCCCTGCGAAAGATCAACTCACCCGTGCTGGTCACAACAGCAGAGACTGTGAAGGTTTGATATGAGGTCGCTGTCGCATATGCTGTCGACACTACAGTGGTTGGCTGCTGCGTTGTATAGGTATTATCGCTTTCGTATGTTGAGACGACATAGGAAATTTGGGTCGTGGTGTAGTAAATGGCCGTCGACACAACAGCAGAAGTTGTACGCGTTCGCACGATCGTCCTCGTCACCGTTCTGACGCTTCCGCCAGGCAGCGTGGTCATGGACATAGACCCATCGCTTGCCGCCGCAGGAGCAGCGCCATTGCTTGATGCAGAAGGGGTACTACCATCTGTAGGCTGTGCGGGAGTCGAGTTGTCTGGAGGAGGAATGTCAACAATCGAAACACTGTCCAGACCTACATATGCGTTGCCGACACATGTGATACTGAAGGTAGCAGGAGCCGAGTCATCATCATATGTCGCCAGATACAGATAATAGTACTGTTGCCAGGTTCCGGTTTGGAGCAGAGATGGTGCACTACACGAGTTGTAGACGCAAATGGTTATAGAGCAGTTAGGAGGGTTTGCTCCATTCTGAGCTTGTTGGGCATACGCGGATACGTTGTAGGTATCACCATTGATGGTTGCAAAGGTTTGACTGGCGTTGTAGACAAGTGGTTGATCTGCTGACTGGCGGCGGAAGAGCTGCTGCCTCGAAGGCGAGCCAGTGTCATTGAAGGTCAGAAATCTATTGTTCTCAGTCAGCGAATTGGACGCATATAGAAGCAGAATGGGTCTTACAGATAGTTGTTTCCACTCTGCGCCGTCAACGGGGCGCTAGTGTCATTGCTTTGTACAATCTGAGCAGTTACTGCTGGACTTGAAGTTGAGCTGTTCAGAGGGTTACCAGTTCCGTTCTCGAAGTTGTTATCAGCGACCACAACAGGTGTGGGCGCAGGTGCCACGATGGTCGAATTTGATCCGGTCGCAGTGGGTGCAGCAGACGAAGTCTCATTCTGCTGAGCATCTGGTATTCCATCATCGTTGAAGTCCACATAACATGCATCAGGGCAGGTATCGCAATATGCATCAGAATCCATGGTGGTGAAAGATTGGCCGGGCATTGTGACCGTCACGTCCGGACCATAGATCGTCGTGTATCTGGTAGCACTTATCAACGAGTTCATACTCATTGAACTGTTCATCCAAGCGTTCGTCGAGGACGAGGCATTGATTGAGCTGCAAGCAGGATCCTGCGTAAACACAGTTGATACAAAGTTCTGGCTGAGAGTGATGGTGCTCGCATTTGTCGGTGCGGTACAGCTTGCTGAGTCTGCGAAGACTGTCGTCAGGCCTCCCGTAGGACATGTAGGGCAGCTCGAGTTGGAAAAGGAAGAGCTGCCCACTGAACCAGTTTCGAAGACTGTGGAGAACACGGTCAAGCCCCCGGAACATGATGTGGAGGGACACTCGGGACAGCTCGAGTTGAACGCAGTGAAACTGCCAGCTGAGCCATTCTGAAAGATGGTAGAGAATACGGTGGAACCTGTGCAATTCGAGTTTGGCAGATAGATGGAGGTTGTAACGGGTGGAATCGTGCTAACAATCTGAGTAGAGCCGCTCTTGAAGATCGTGGAGAACACAGTCGACTCTGTGCAGTTTGACTTCGATAGATATACTGAGGTCGTAACGGGCGGAAGTGTGCTGACAGTCTGGCAGCTAGCGTTCAGGTAAATCGTAGATGTACCGATGGGCGAGGATGATCCAGCGGTCAGAGCGGAAGCTGCAAATCCAGTCCTGGGCGAAGAGTGGAAGATGATCGGACAATCGCCAGATCCGTAAATGATTGAGCTCACGAGCGAGCCTGATATGGTGGAGGTGACAGCAGCGGAGATGTTGGCGATGGTCGAACAACTGATTGAGAGCGACTCATTCGATAGCAGCCATGAATATAGATCGGCACCGGACTGCGTGGGGCACGTTGGGCATGGCTGGTTGTCCGAGAGGAGTGATGTGATGGTGACGGGAGTCCTAGAACCAGAAGGGCATGACGCTTGCTGGAAGACAGTCGATAAACTTGTTTGATTGATGCCGTTGGATGGAAGCGCTGCAGGCATCGTGACTGTCGCGGGTGGAGGGCACTCGAGCGACCCATTGAGGCTGCTGCTCGACCCGCAGGCAATGGTCGAGAGGTTGGAGACGTAATATGTTGATGACCTATACACAGTGGAAACATCATTAGTCTGCCAAACAGTTGAGACTTCAAGTACCGTGGAAGTGGCCTCGGCTGGACAGGACGCGACTGCCTGCCCTGTCCGAGGCGCATCTTGAATGAGATATGTCGACGAGTCTGATGTGTAGATTGCGTATAAGCCAGTCGTCGGGGTACAAACGCTTGAGGTTAAATCTGTGTCCTCATCTGAAGATGACTGCGCTATGCTCGCTCTGAAAAGACAGGAAATACCCAAGAGGGACAAAAACAAGCGTACCATGTTCTGGCCGCGCCAACACAAACTCGCTACCAGACGTCGAAGGCGATGAGAAGGAAAGAGCAAAGAATCTGTTATTGGAATACGGTAAGTTCATGCTCCCAAAGTGCGGCTCTGCATTCCACCACGCGGAAGGTGATGCCAACATAACCAGTTCACCGGGTCAAACTTTGCCATTGTTTGGCCTGTGAGTTGTGCGAACACCAACTACGTTGTGATTTCTAATCGGCTATGCGGCAAGAGGGAAGTTGCAGGAATGCCAGCCGCGACTTCCATTACGCAGACTTACGGCTTGGCTCCAAGATTGACCCTCGTCTCCATACCATCATTCTGAGCAGTCCAGAGACCCTGTGCTCAATAGATCGTTTCATATGTGTCGTTGTCTTCTCTTGATTGATGGATCTTTTCAGAGGCCAACTGGGCGGACTGTCGCATGCAAATTCAAGTTGCCTCCCTTGCTTGCTTCCGGATGGCAAATCCTGGTCGGTATCCTGAACAGGAAGGTCCATTTGATACACTGGCGACAGTCCTGGCATGCCAAGTAGCGACGGTATCTTGATGCATTCCTCACAGACTGTCGTAACGACCTAACATGAGTGTTGAACTCCAAGTTGTATGTCGCGAGGCATTGATGTATTTTACTCCTGTAGTCAGACGATCATGGCAGACCTCTTTGCCCGATCGCAATTTTCCATTGTGCTTTGGATTGAGTGTTGCGTTCGCGGAAGTAAGTCTGTTGTTTGGTGCGAGGTGTGCCATCGCGAGCCGTCACTGCAGGCGGAGTTGGTGCTGCGTCCCATCGTCGTGACTGCCTCTGCTTTGAAGCAAGGCTCGACGCATTCAAAAGCCCGGGCCAAAAAAACTCCAAGAGATGTGCGATAATCAGGGCGACCTTTGAAGGTTTATATAACTCAGCACTCAATGCCCATTGCACTCGGCATCGTGGAGGACTATGTTTCGGGAATGACTGCGACTCGGTATGTCCGAGGAATGTCAGCTGTCAACTTTCGGCCCCTACATCTGCTGAAGCATCCGATTGGCAGTCGCTATAACATTTCCCTTTTAGAGTGTAGAGCAAGGGAGAAAAGATGACAGGTCGAAGTTCTGGACAGCTTGTGGTTTTGAAACTCTTGGTTATCTGCGCCCTTGGCAGTTAGACCACCCACCCATCAGCGTGAGAAGGTTCTGCTCAACACCAGGAGAGCTCGCTGAAGCATTCGCTTTGGCCCTCTGGATATTTTGACGGCTTACATATCCCTTTGAAATACATCTGCTAGTTCTTGAGTGACCAATGATGGTCAATAGGGTGTTAATTCTAGTGGGGTGTCGCTATACCAGACCATCGTTCCGCGGTGGGGTACCGACATCGGCCTTCTCAATCGAACTTCGTCTTCTCTCGTCCCGTTCGATCTCATATCAACTCATGGAGGACTGCCTGTTTTACCTCTGTTTGAGATTTTCCAGGCCTTCTGAGCCGTCTAATGAAAAAGCAATGAACAAAGCCAACGTTATCCCAGCAGCAGCACGCTCATAGAAAAAGGAGCACGATATAATCAGCAACCAGGTCAAGCACTCTATCTCACACATCAAATAACTGTAAGGCGCGCATAAAGATGAGAGAAGTGGAGTTGGTATTGAAGAAGTAGGTCTCATGCGCATCCCCAGGACCTGCCGTGTTTGATGTAAGAGCCCAACTATTCCAGCTGCCAAATTCCTCGCATCTCTTTTTCTTGCTTTCATTAAGCTTAGTCAGTCTGCTTTGTGCGCCTGACATTTCTCCCTCGTCATTCTTTTGCACTCATTGTTATCTCACTTGCTGACAAGACGAGAGTTTTCGTGCGAGATCTTCCTTCTTTCCATCACTGCCCGAGGCTGTCGGTACGGTCATGTCTGGTCAACATATTAGTTGGCTTGGATGGCTCGAGTAAGAGAAGGTGGTCCTTACGATGATTGTTGCGATGCTGCTCAGAACTTGAGAGTACGAGCATAGGCGTCCCACTCAGCTCGAGCCTTAGCGCGGCTCTCGCCAGTGTGAGCGTGCCAGTAAGGAAGCGCAACGGTAGCGAAGTCGCAGACCTTCTTCTTGACAGACTCGTCCAGGGAAGCCTTGCGACCGACAAAGACAGCGCCGACGTTAGGGTTCATCTCAGGGTGACGGAGAACCATGGCCAAATCATTCCAGGTGGGCTTGTCGATGTACATGGGCTCATCAATGACGATACGGGTGACGCAAGACAGTTGGATGGCCTTGCTGCCGACGAGCTTCTTGAGGCGCTGGATACTGACCAAGACGACATCGGCGTTGGTCAGATACTGGTACTCATCGCCGGGATAGGTGATGTTGATAGCGGGAGCGGACAAGTTGACGCCAGTGTGGTGGGCGATGGTCAGAGCATCCTTGTAGAGAGCAGGATCAACGTCCTCGTCACCAACAAGCACAAGCTGGTAAGGGCGAGCGAAGATGCCCTCGTCAATGTCCTCCTCGTTGATAGGAACGGGATACTTTCTGCCCTTCTCAACGGACAGCGCAGCACAAACCTGCATGATGACAGCAGCCATGCGGCAGGGTCTGGTGATCTGATGAGCTGGGATGATGCTGAAGACCTCGCGCTTCTCCAGAGCCATGATCAAGTCCAGCTGCTCGATCCACAGATCGGTGATCTTGAGGTGTTCGAAAGCAGAAGCGACGCGGTTGTCGATGGTAAGATACCACTCCAGGGCGCCCGTGGCAGTCTTTCTACTATCGTGGCCGCGAGGGAAGCGCTCGTGCAGTCTGGTAACAGTCAGCCGGCGGTGATCAGAGGTGACTTGATAGATCTTCTCACCTCTCCTCGTGCTGAGCTCTGTCAAACCAGTATCCCATGTCTGCTGTTGGTTGCGTGTACTTGTTACGTAGTATCTTTGTGCAGATTAAACGTGTTGTGGTTGTGTGATTGGAAGTCGCGATTATCAGAATCTGCTAAGGGTTGCTCGAAGCACGACAAACGACTCAAACGATCAAAACAACCCCTCGACGCTTCACTTGTAGCCTTGCCGAGAATCAATTCTCCGGATGACATACAGACGCATTGAGTACTGAAAGGCACAAATTTCTCCAGCGCAAGCTCCGCACCGTCGAGTTTTAGTGTTCAGTCACTCTTGCTGGACAACTTCCTTCCAGCAACCAAGTTCTGCATCACTATATTATAGTAGAGCTGTACTTTACCTGCCATACTGCCTCAAGACGACATCCACAACATACAACGGCTTCCACGGCTTCCTTCCCTAACCAACTTTTCGACGAAAGCATCAAGTACAAGTTCGGACACCATTGGAAAGGAGACATCGGTTTCTTTTTGCTGCAACGTCCCAAATATCCTGGATGAGAATTTCTCGCCCTCCTTCTCTTCAAACAGCCCTCCCATACTCAATATGGCCCCATTCCAGCAAGCTCCTTATAATCAGGATTGGTAGGGCGGAAGATAGTAGGGCGGGGATCAAGCACCCATCTGTTAGCGCGAAACTTGCCCGGACGGATAGTGTCATAGAAGTCCTTCTCGATCGCGTGAGCATTTGCGCCATTGACTTCAGATAGGTCGGACAGGCGAAAATTTCTCAGCAGACTCGGCAGGTCGCACTGCGAGGTTTCTTGCAAAACAGCTTCCGACAAGGGTCTGGCGATGAGGTCGAGGACTGCTTCGCCCTCCTCCAGTTTGAACATGTCTTCGGCAAAAGCAACGACCGGAGCAGAGAAATGGCCATCAGCTGGAAAAGAAGGTTGGTACACGGGAGTGGCCGTGGCAGCCAGAAGGAGAGCGGGGAGAGAGAGGGCAGCATATGAAGGAGCGAAGCCAAAAGTGGTGGGGAGAGGCGTTGGTCTGGTGATCCTCGTGGTCTGGCGGCGCCGAGCGTGTCTCACTTCTGGGACGAAGTCCATGTCTGCTTCATCTTCCTCTTCTTCCTCTTCTTCCTCTGCGTGCGGGATGAAGTCTGAGTCTACTTCTTCTTTCTCTGAGCGGCTGCCGTACGTCATCACGGTACTTTTGTCTTCTGTTTCTGATCAGCTAACATGTCATTATCATTTCCACAGGTTTTTGCAGTACCATCTTCGCTGTCGATGGTCCAAGGAACCAGTTCACCGTCATTCGTCAAACGCAGTTGCACGAACAACACCTCTCCTTCATCTTCGAAGACGTGGTACCTCTCGTAGTGGAGAATCTCACCGGTCACGGCGGAGCCCCAAGAGACGATCTCTCTCGCTTCAGCGATCGCGGTCTTCTTGGTCGAAGCTCTTGTAGCTGGTGTCATGCTGTACGGCTGCTGATGGATGAAGCTGTGCGCCGAGAAAGTTCGCCGACGTGAAATGCTGTGTTTGTGATGTTTGGGTCGATGCCGGATAGATACACGGGTCTCTAACGGAATCGACAACTCCCGAAGCCCGCCAGCTCCATGCACAACATCACAAGATTTCCATAGATCTGGCTCACCGGGAGAACGATCTCGTTAGGTGACAAAGCAACCGTTCACATCTCGCTCTCCTCCGCCTCTTAAGCAACACCATCATTTGATCATATACTTTGGCGCTTTCATTCTTCTCAATGTCCGACTCACTGCGATGATCTGAGCTCTAGCTCCAGGGTGATTGGCCAGTCGTCTCTGTCAAGAGACCAGAATGGAGGAAGGCTTAGTTTGATCCACTGCTCGGATGTCTGAGTACAGGAGGAGAATCTGTGAAGTGTTGGGTGAGATGATTGCATGTTTGGCTGACGCTACGCCCAGATTCGTATTATTATGCTTTTTGCACAGCGATATCCTTGAACTGTGCCGTGACTCCCTTGATGGCATCCTCTACCGGTAGACGTTCCATCGAGCTGGCGCCGAAGAAGCCGTGCAAGCCCTTAACTCTTCCGAGCACAAACTTTGCATCTTCAGGTTTGGCAATCGGCCCTCCATGGCAAAGCACAATGATATCCTTCTTAACTTCTGTCGCAGCATCCCTGATAGCTTGCACGTCCTTGACGCAGTCTTCCAGAGATTTTCCTGTTTGTGCGCCGATAGTACCGCTGGTGGTGAGACCCATGTGTGCAACGACCACGTCCGCTCCAGCGCCTGCCATGGCCTTCGCTTCCTCCACATTGAAGACGTATGGTGTCGTCAGGATATCCATCTCTGAAGCCAGTCGTACCATTTCGACTTCCTTGTCGTAGCCCATGCCAGTCTCTTCGAGGTTCGCGCGGAATTGGCCATCAATCAGACCAACAGTGGGGAAGTTCTGGATACCGGCGAATCCAAGATCACGGAGTTGCTTCAAGAAGCGAGGCATATCCTTGAAAGGGTCGGTGCCGCAAACACCGGCTATTACGGGGGTGTGCTCGACGATGGGCAGCACTTCCTTGGCCATATCGACGACGACATCATTAGCATTGCTGAAAGGCATAAGTCCAGCTAGAGAGCCTCGGCCAGCCATTCGGAAGCGGCCACTGTTGTAGATGATGATCAAGTCGCCGCCGCCTGCTTCAATCGATTTGGCTGACAAGCCGATCCCAGCACCTGCTCCGACGATAGGCTTTCCAGCATCGATCTGCTTACGGAAGCTCTCGAGAATTTGCTTGCGATCTGTAGGAGGTGCCATACCGAGAAACGCTTGTTTTATTTGGCCAAATTTTGATGAGTTACAGTTGCAAAAAGAGGAATGTGGTCAGGACTCGAAGTTGGGATGTTTCATCGGTATGACGCAATGCTGCATGAAGACATCACATCACCAGCCTCCCCGCACCTCTCCTCCGACGCGACGTGGACCATTTCACTTTCGATGTCGAGCAGTCCAAGATGCACTTCATCACTTCGTATCCCATCAAGTCGCCGTCAGGATGCCACACATAGTCTTGCTGGGGACGCTTGACACGAAGCTCCCCGAGATACTCCATCTTCACTCCCGACTGGAAGCTCTCTCCTCGCCTGGTACATCCATCACCTTGATCGATTGTGGCCGTACTCCCGTAACACATTCTGCTATCAGCATCACTCAGGATGATTTGGTCACAAGATACGGTACGAAACAGGAACAAGACACTTTGCAAGATCTGCCGCGCGGTGAAGTCATCAAATATATGATCACTTGCACGACTTTGTGCATCGAAGAACTACACAAAAAGCAGCCCATACATGGCATTATCAGTGCTGGAGGCAGTGGAGGTACCAGCCTGGCTTCAGCCGTGATGCGAACTTTACCAATCGGTCTGCCTAAGCTCATCGCGAGCACAGTCGCTTCTGGAGATACAGGTCCGATCGTCGGCGAGACTGACATAACTTTGATGTACTCGGTAGTAGACATAGCAGGAACCAACGACCTTCTGAGAACCATCCTGAACAATGCAGCTGCCGCTATGGTCGGTATGTCATTAGCGTACGAGCAACAGCTACAACTTCAAAAGGATCAGAACAAAGAGGCTCAAAGGCTACGTGTTGGCATCACAATGTTTGGCGTCACCACTCCCTGCGTTGACAAGATCCGCGAGCATCTCGAGTCGAACTATGCAGTTGAGACTTATATCTTCCACGCTACTGGACACGGAGGCAAGGCAATGGAGCGGCTGGTCTCAGAAGGCCGCCTTGATGCCGTACTTGACCTGACCACGACCGAGATTTGCGACTTCCTCATGGGCGGAAACATGAGTGCTGGACCTGATCGTCTCGAAGCAGCTTTGAAAGCAGGCATTCCGATTGTCATCTCTTTGGGTGCTACCGACATGGTCAACTTCGGGCCGAAGGCGACAGTGCCGGAGAAGTATCAGCAAAGGAAGCTTTTCGAACACAATCATACAGTGACCTTGATGCGTACCACCGAAGACGAATGCAGGGCTGTAGGCGAATTTATTGCGGACAAAATCAAACGCTTCGCTGCCGATCCCAGGAAAGTGCAAATCACCCTGCCAAAAGGTGGTGTCAGCATGATTGCCACGCCTGGTGGTGTTTTTGAGGATCGTGATGCCGATGATGCATTGATTGAGACATTGGTGTCTCTGTTGCAAGACTCAGGAACCACAATCGTTGATGATGCGAGGGACATCAATGATGAAGGCTTTGCTGTGGATATTGCCAACCAGTTGATGGAACTAACGCCTCAGAAATAATGTCCGATATACCCCTTCCACCATGAAACAGGTCTAAATGCCTCAGAGCATGCATAGACATAGCATATTAATATCTAGTTCCTACCCCACGGAAGAAGTGTACAGCTTCATCTTCTAGCCACTGCGATGGTGATATGCTGGTGCTCATACGCCCAACTAAATGGCTCTTGTTTCACTGTGACAACACTCAAGTACACTTTGGTTCGACACGACGTCAAATGAGAGACTCTAGTAGATCAGACCTCCATGTGTCTTACTTGCGGTTGCAAACTTTCTGCATTCTCAATATCCATGATTCCCGAAATGTTCAGTGATGACCAGTCAGGTATGTGACCCTGGTGCCAAGACCACTGGCCGTCCTGTCGTGCTCTGTTTCTGCTCGAGCAACATGAAGATCGGAACAAAAGTATGCTTATATATCCTTGAGACTCGATCAACCATATATACAGTCAGTTCGAATCATATATGACCATGATCTGTCAAATTTGTGATCACCGCTGTTTGTCAGATATTTGCTGATCAATCACCTTCGAACTTGCTTGTGCTTCGAAAATTGAGCCTTTTGAAAGTTGTTTTTTTGTATAGCGACCGCGAATCGAACACGACGGTCTCCAAACTGCGGATTCTCCTTTCAATATATGTAGGCATAGTCCTCGAGAAGTAGATTTTCACCAGCATGTATAATGAAGACTGCAGATGCAGATATATCGCTGAAGCTCTTGCTTGAGGTACCACCCTGTCCCGAAGCCCCTATACCACCCGCACCTTCCCAATCGGCACAAAGCGACGGCAAAAGACCTTACCACTCAGTGATTTGGAATGCTAACAGCAGACAACACGAGCTTACCCACACAGATCTCCCCAGCATCGCAAATTTAGCAATCCGCTGGGGTCGGTTGACGATTGACAGCCTTCAGCTCTCAGTCACTGCCCAGCTGAAAGCCGGCAAATCCCAACACCGTGGCAGCGGCAGGGCCCTACACCACACTACAGCTGTCGCAATTT
>Ga0058697_10000294_pt1 | contig 23079 bp, 31 predicted proteins | sample AgamicAsMae_FD_66619 | JGI IMG/M metagenome (GOLD analysis project Ga0058697, IMG submission 66619) | Agave microbial communities from Guanajuato, Mexico - As.Ma.e | ecosystem: Host-associated > Plants > Phyllosphere > Phylloplane/Leaf | place: Guanajuato, Mexico | collected 2012-06-04
AACTTCTGGGGCAGCGGCAATGGTTTGGGGAGGGAGGCTCAACTCAGCGAGGAGTGAGTGAGACGGGGAAGGCGGTGTGTCGCTGCAAGCCACTGATCTGGCAGCAAGACGATCAGGTACACCACCAGAATTCTACTTCTGATTTTTGGGACTGGACACGGTGAAGACCAAGACTCTGTGCATAAAGAGCATGCTGCTATGTGCAAGATGATGAGCTTGTCAATTGGAAACAAGGTCAGGGTTGTTGATCGTTGACAACGTAGACAAGGGCTTCTCAACGGTGGTCTTGGCTTGCGCAACAGGGTTTCCGTCATGGCCAGTAAACGCGCGCCTGTCGACGACATCGTCGTCGTCGTCGCCTCGGTCCTTGTCATTGTCACGGAGTCCTGCCTCTAGCATCGTTGAGATCAACCAACATCAATACTATAACCCTGTCGCATTTGAGACTCACATCGCACAATGAGTGACGCATCAACACCAAAGCCCAGCAGCAGCGTCAAGCTGGTCCTGCTGGGAGAGGCTGCAGTCGGAAAGGTACAACATCCTAAACCACAACCAGCCACCAGCCACACTCGCTGACACCATGCTAGTCATCACTGGTCCTGCGCTTTGTAAACAACGACTTCCAACCCAACAAGGAACCCACCATCGGCGCCGCCTTCCTCACAAAGAAGATCTCGCTACCCGCCCGCACCATCAAGTTCGAGATCTGGGATACCGCAGGCCAGGAGCGTTTCGCCTCGCTGGCTCCCATGTACTACCGCAATGCTCAAGCCGCCCTTGTCGTCTACGATTTGACCAAGCCTTCTTCGTTGGTCAAGGCCCGTCACTGGGTTGCCGAGCTGCAACGCCAGGCCTCGCCAGGCATCGTCATTGCTCTTGTCGGAAACAAGTTTGATCTGTGTGGTGAGGAAGGAGAAGACGCCGAGGAAGACGCTGCAGCCGCTGCCGAGACTGCCACAGGCGAGGACGAGGAAGGCGCAGATGCCAGGAAAGTGAGCACGCGCGAGGCCAAGTCATATGCAGACGAGGAGAACCTGTTGTTCTTTGAGACTTCTGCAAAGAACGGCACCAACGTCACCGAGGTCTTCACCGCCATTGCCAATGGCATTCCCGAGACAAGCCTCAAGGGTCCCAGAGGAGGTGCTGCTGCTGCAAGAGCTGGTGCCGGCGATGCCGCTGCTCAAGGTCAGGAGTCAAGGGTCAACCTGAACAGCATCAGGGAAGCTGGCGCAAAGGAGGGCTGCGCATGTTAGGTTGCTCCATGACTATCTCCGCTGGCGTTTTCTGTTGGGCAAATCTTGGATGCTGGTAAGCCACCGCTGTTTTGGTTCTATATCCATCTATGACCAAGAGAGAGCACCTGCATCCATGCTTCGGAGGTTCTGATTTTTCCCTCGTTGGCGTTTTTCTTCCCAATTTGTTGCGGCACCGGGTCGTGCTTCTTTCTTTTTTGCTTCGTCTTGTTGATATCCACATCGAGTCTTGTGAAGGGGTTTTTCCTTGCCTCCTATCTACCCAATTATGCCTCTTCGAATCACTTTCATCTTCACAGCCGATTTGCGTCACACACTACAAGTGAGATGTATCCTGTTCTTTCCAACATGCTAAGGTTGTGCAAACAGCGCGACAGCTTCATATGTCTTCATGCCCCTCTAAGTGTCCGCTGCAACTCATCTTGCTCGCTCATAGCTCAAGGCTCGCAGCTTACTTGTACAGTATCGCAACTTTCCAGCAACAGCTCGCGTGGAGGCGAGTTTTCGGTTCCGGTTTTGGTGTCATCAGCATTGTACTCCTTCTGTATTGTTCGATCATCATCGCTGTTTCCGTACTCAATGTCTACACTTTCTGAAGGCTGGTACTGCATTGAGAAGGCACGACGAGGAGGCCAACTCACAATGACACCTTCCTGTTAAGAATGAGATTCTTTAGGTTCCTCGCTTATCTCCTGTTTCTCCCACTTTCCTCGACTCACGTCTCCCACATCCATCTCCCATCCCCACCAAACATCGCAATACACCACTAAACCATACCTCAAACACTAACGACCTCCCACGAAACACAAACACACCTAACCTTCAACCCCAGCACAACGATAAAGACCCATCAGCAGAACACCATCCACAACCCACACATCATCAAGCCACAGATCTTCCATCAGCGACAGTTCAAGCCACGCGACACCCTTACTCCAGAATCCTCACGGGGGACTGTTTGAGACCCGAGTAACCATGCGTCTCAAGACTCTCCCTCTGCTAAGGCTTCGCGCCCATTATGCATGGTTGTTTCTTTGACGTGTGTGTTAGAAGGGGCGGTTGTAGAAGCGGGTTGGTTGGTCAAAATATGGAGACTTGCGCTTGTGATGGGTGGATTGAGGATGGTGTTCTGGTTGTGTGTGGTTGTCGTTGTGATGGGGTTGGGGTTGAGTGTATCGTGGACGATAGTGGTACTCTGTTTGATGCTCTACGGTAGGTACTTGACTTTGATGATCACCGTGCTTGATTATTGCATGCTGGCCGCAGGACGTCAAGGCGCTTCTCCATCGCTCCTTGGACAAGGGACAGCAATGCAGTAGAACATCACTTTTCAGGGAGCCTGAATGACGAGTACTTATAATGAATCCTCATTCAGGCAATAGTAGTCCTCTAATGGATCATCCTCCTCTCATGCACAGGGCCCGTCACCTAAAGCATGATTGAAGACTTAGCTGATGTCCAGCAACGACGTCTGTGTTGATGTCCGCGCACCGTGTTGGATCGAAGACGTGAGCGGAAGATTAGATCAAAACGAAAATTCGGAACCATCAACTCGGGAACTGCTTGGTAATTGGATGTTTAAGAAACTCGATGTCAAGTGCGAGATCTGGTGTTTTTGTCTGGTTGATAAGTTTGACTGTCTCTACTGGGATATTATACATTGAACGCGTGTCTCATGGAGACTGGAGTGATTCAACATCGTTGACTTCAAAACCAGAACGTAATAGAGGATGATGTACATCATCCGCATACTGTGCCCTTTCTGTGTCGCTTACTATACACCAGGCATTCCCAAGAGACCTCTGACAGCAGGCACACCACGAGGGACGAAGTAAACAGCATAGATGACGCTGAAAGCGACAAGGAAGCCAGTAAACTTCTCCAGCCAGGTGTGGAAGTATGCAGCAGTCATCAGCAACATCCACCAACTCAGACCCGCAATGCACAGAGCAACTCTAACGCCCAAGCCCAACTCGCTGGGGACATGAACATTGCCCTTGTTGTCCTGAGTCTCCACAGCAGCAGTCTTGACAGCACCGTCGTGCATACGGATGCGACGGTCTTCGCGCAAGCCGCTGTTCCTGAGCACATCGGGCAGGATCTCGAGCCAGAGCATGGCAGAACCGAGGATAAGGATAAAGACGTGGCCACTGATATCGTGGCCACCTCTCCAGGAGCCACCGGCGACCTTGCAGGCAGCATGAGTGAAGATTTCTCTGGCGTCGCTCATTTGGTCCTGCTTGTAATTGTTGATTGGGTCGTCCGAGTAGATGATTTCGCATTGGCCGCCAGTCAGTCTAAAGCCGCGGTCGATGATGGGTGGGCCGAAGAACCATTGGGTGACTGCGCACCACACGGCCGTCACGGCGGTGTAGCGGATGATGGCGCGAATGCGGCGGGCGGTGAGGGTAGGTTGGAAGCGAGGGCCCAGAGAGCTGTGGGTGAAGCAAAAGAGGAAGAAGGCGCCTGTGATCCAGACCCAGCCAATCTTGACAAAGTAGACGTTGAAGACATTGGACTTGAGAGCAAAGTACGAGGGTGCGATGGATGGAGGATGCGACTGGAGGACGCCGCTGTAGGGAGTGTTGCGCGTCGTGCTGTTCAGGACGCTGAACAAGGATCCCAGGACTAGAGTGAAGGGGTAGATGGCCAGGAGGATGCTCTCGAGAAAGGTGGGATACCACGGTGACGAAGGCGCCTTCTTGAAGCTGTTCATGTTGCCGTTCGGGGACGAGGGCGACGAAGCTTGGGACAGTGAAGATACCGGCACCTCTGCCTTGAAGCGATTTCGGGTTGACATGACGCGTAAGATGTGTATGGGTAGAAGGATGCGTAGGTTCAGAGCGTTGTTGTCGCGAGAAAGAGAACTTGGGTCCACGTTTTGCGCGTGTGCCCAGCTACGTCATGTTTATCCATCATCACGACCAACATTTACGTCTTGCTTGTCTCATACCTGTCCTTTCGGATTCAGAAGTATGAGAAGAGCTTTTACATGACGTCTCACCTAGTACGAATGATCTCAGAACGAAGATACCGCGTATTATGCTGATTGTGTTTACTGGATCGACGGTGGTCGGACATTCGTTGTTATTGCTGTGGAGGCTTCCAGCATAATGCTCTTCACAGCGAGAGCACCCATCTATTTTCTCATCCTCACATAGCTGACTACTCGCGTCATAACGTGTCCATCTAGAGAGGATGTTTGGCACAACCAGTAGATTCTCTGTATCATGGCCAGCTGTTATCTCATACCTTTCAAGACATAAAAAAGCATGTCGTGGGGAGCACCCTGTCTATATCTAGTAACACCCTTCTTTAGATGTAAACAATCAGTACTCTGAGTTCTCGAAGGCCAATGCAAGACTGCCCCATAGCTTGAAGTATAGATACACTCCTCTGTACACCTGGCTGTGTGATCGCAGATACGGAGTTGAACGTCTTTCAATTTGTCTGAACTGTTGAAATCTAGAGAGTACTGCCGAGCGATGTTGGTCACCGACATGCATCCGCACTTCTGTAGAGTAGTGAACGTGCACATCCCAAGTAGCTTAGATGGAGGCAACGATAGCTGGTCTTCTTTTTCGATATATGATGGATACATGGTCGTGAGATCCCGTCCGCAAATGGCTTCATAGCTTCCACCTCACGAGTGCTGAGGAAGCGCGTCGTTGGAAGGAGTCATTGATCGCCATCTACTATCGAATCCATAATGACTCCAGGTGTGGCTTGCTGAGGGGGAGTGAGAAAAGGTTACCATCCAAGAGCTGTCTGGATGTCACGGCTTGAAAGCAGCAGATCTCAAGTGTGGCTCAGTCGCGCAATCTACAGCTTTGACTTCGACTACCTTGGCGTGGTCCGCGAAAGTGGATTGAGTTCAAGATAGGTGTCGAGTTCGCATATGCAGGGAGGCTTGCGAACCTGCCAATCGTGGATCTTTTTTGTAGGATCAGTCCTGACGATCAGGAGTTATTCCGAGGAGGCATTTGTTTCTGAAGACAGGATCAAAAATTTCTCAAAAGGAACAAAATATCGCATCCTACCTTGTCATACATTCCGTAATCGGAGATACTCATACTTATAGTGACTTGATCATGGCTCGTAATCAGCTTCGTATGAGACAACGTGCAAGCTACGGACCGCGTGACCTTGGTTTAGAAGACGTGTCTGGACGTCCCCCTGAGGTTCCTGGCTACCAGACGAGACAATTCAACGTTCAGGACCGTGAACACCAGGCTGGAACCGTGGTGCGCTGTTAGTCACCGAGATAGGCAGTGTCCTAATGCAAGGCAGCTGAGTATTGATTTGAAAAAAGTAGCCAGATGTTGCAATCCAGGCTCAGGCAAACAGTCACGGCACTTTGAACTTTGTGCGACGAACATTTGGCTTCTTCCGGCTTCGCCGAAGGAATCCTGAGGCCTCAATCGCCAAAGTTTAACCCCGCTCGTCAGAACCGCCAGTGGTAACGTAAGCCAAAGTTCCCTTAACCGGCAGCCGAACGACTCTGTTGATGATCGCGGAGTGCTACCCCGAAATCGCGAGGCAGCGAGAGATGGAAAAAAGTTGCCAGAAATCGCAAAAGACAGCGATCACGGATCCACCGTGCGCAGCTCAGAGTGACGTGAGTGACCGAGTGGGTTCGTGCGTTGTGTTATCTTTATGGGGGGAGAGGCGTTGGATGGAGATATTGTCGGCGGGGAGCTCGGGGCAAGTGTTTACAAAGAATCACTCGATCGCGATGGAGGCTGACGCAAGATTGCGATATCGCCGGCACTGTGCACCCAAATTCGGACCCTGTAATGCGACCAAGATCGAGAACAAGTCCTCGCAACAGTTGGCAGCAAACAAGGGCGTGTACTCCATGAGGCTGCGGTCTGGCAATTGCTATCGAGAGATCGGCTCGGGATAAGGATGACGCTCTTCGGGAGTGGGGTTCTCGGGGAGCGGATGTGGTGATTTAACACGGACTAAACTCGAAGCGGAAAGATCGGAGACATGTGCTGTGCCTGAATTCGCGATGGCGACTCACGAGGCTTCGCCGTTCAGCGGCCACGGGTGAACAAGTGGGAAAGCAAGCAGAGCAGTGCTCGTTCAGTCTGCTGGAGAACAGCTGTCTAGAAGAAGGGTCTCGGTAGCTGGGGGACGGGAAAGTTGTTGGCAAGTACTCTTGTACACGGGGTTATCATGAGACTTGTCGTGTCTGGACTCGACAAGGGAATTTAGGAGGGAGGGATGCGCCCTAGATTTGCTAGGCGGAGCGGGAGTCAATAATGAACGAGGCGTTTCCTAGCCGCAGGTCCCACACTGCCACAGGAAGGCGCATTGCGTGCCTCGAATCCCTGTGTGAGTGTTTTTTGTTCGTGAAGCAACAGGAGAGAGACGGGATCAGAGCAAGACAATGGACGTGTTTATTGTCAAATAAGGGAGAACAAAAGGGAAAGCACAGGGGGGAAAGCAGGCACAAAAGGAGAGGAATCGTGGTGAGATAAGATCAGGAAGGCACGTTTCGGAGGCTTTGTCTGGTTAGGAAGTAGCTGTGATTGGGCTGGCCGGTCGCTCCACCCTCCAAGCGGGGGATCCGCTAGCACCTTCGGTCTCTTGACCAACTTGTTACCACCTTGTGTCTCTCTACTACTTTCCTCCGCCTGACTCTGACTCTCTTCAACGTTCTCTCATCACCAATCCGTCTCTCTCCCCATTGAAGCCTTCCCTGCACTGCTCACATCAACCGACCCCGACGTCCACCGCACTCGCAATCACACCTCCTACGATCCCATTCCTGCCGCCTTGCCGATCCACCGTCGCTCCTTGTTGTTGAGGCTGTGCAACCGACAATCTCCAAAAAAAAGTCTCGGGAGAACAACAGCTATCCACCTCAAGCAGTATACCATTACTGCACATCAAATCACTCCACAATGACTGTCGCAAGGGTACGTCTGCCGCTCGAGCGTCGAGTAGCCGCCCGCTGACACGCAATCCTACAGGAAACACCGCACCGAGCCTCCGTCTCTGGCAGTCTGCCGTCACGCAACTCGTACTCTCGCTCCCACAACACTCCATCCATGCTTGGTTCTTCTTACAACCCCACTCACCGTGTCACCCGCCGCAAGAGCACCACCCTGAGCGCTGCCCCCTCCGCCCAAGCAATCTCCCAAGCCATCAACATTGACCAATCCAATGCTGCCCGCAAGTCCATCTCTTCACGCAATGCTCTTGGATCCGTCAGCCAAGCCAGCTACCCCTCTCCTCCCAGCAGCTTGCCTCAGGGTGACAAAATGGCCGATGACAAGAAGATCAAGGCTCGTCGCGGCAGCGATGGTTCCGTTTTGACCAAGAAGAAGTCGGCTGCTGGTGAGCTCAAGTGCGAAACTTGCGGCAAGGGCTACAAGCACAGCAGTTGTCTGACGAAACATCTGTGAGTTTTGCTGCACTGCTCACCTGTACTGCAAGCCCCTGACTAATCGCTCTTGTAGCTGGGAACACACTCCAGAATGGCAGTACACCTCCAAACTCCTCATTTCCAAGCATCAACAGGTTCAGCTTCTAGAAGCCGCTTCGGTCCTCGTCGCCATGAACGGAGATGCCACTCCTGGAGATAGCAAACTAAGCGACAGCGACAACTCTTCTGCCTCACCTGCCGCTTCAGGTTCCGATTCTCGAGAAGACGACATCAGCTCGGCCGAGACGACGCCTCCTCCTCACGGCGAGCATCCCTTCGGACACAACAAGCGCCACAGCAATGCCAGCAGCTTTGTGTCGCGCTCATACCAGTCTGAATTCTCCGCTCGTCCTGAATCTTCTCATGTCCGCCACTGGAGTACTTCTAGCAGCAGACCCATCACTGCTGCCACCTCTCTTGCCCAGAGCTACCCCGACGAGGACCAGGCAGACCTCGCCGCTGCAGTCGGCTTACTCAGCTGCAGTTACGGCACCCCCACTTATGGCCCCACCAGCTTAGGCCAAAACGTGCCTCCAGTACCCCCTCTTCCTGCGAGATACCAGAACTCGTACCAGCCAAGCTCCTTGGCAAATGCTCATCAATTCCGCGAGGACGTCGACATGGAAGAGGAATCCTACTCGGATGATGACGACGAAACCAGCAGAGTCGATGAAGCCGACGACGGCGTATTTGGCACGATGGAAGAGTGATCCGAACTCCTCTTCTTTTTTTGTTTCTCTGGAGAGTTCCGAGTCGAAGACCGGAATCTGGATCCTTCAGTGTCCAGGAGAACACACAATCCATTTTGCTGCCACTTTTAGCGTTTTATCTTTCCAATTCGGCCCAAATCTCCGCAAGGCTGCTCCTATGGTACCGATGAGTGGGAGTCAAGACTTCCCACGAGGTTGAAGTCATTCGAGCCTAAGAATCCTTTGCGTTTGAGACGGCCTACCATTTTATCCACCTCACACTCGCTCTGACCTTGGAACTCTCCTGTCAACTTTTTTCTGCTAATGCCTTCATGTCTCTTGTACTTCTTCTTATCTCTTTCCCCCCAATCCACTGAAGGAGTGGCTGCAGGTCTTTTCTTTGCCACCATGAGCATCTTTTCTTATCTTTACTTTGTCATCTCTTTTCCTTGAAACGACATGAACACGGCACGAAAAGAATTGAGAAAGGACGTCCATCGTAGCAGCAGCAAGCATCGGCGGGCATTGTTGTGCGATAGGCAAATATGACGATATCCAAGAAATCCAGAATTTGTTCTGAAACCAATGCTCGTTCATCCAATATTGTGACAAGTCTGTGGGAGATGATGGTCTACTCCAGTATTGTGTTGGGATTGAGATAGAGGAAGGAAGGATCCAGGGCTAGAGGAATGAGCTCTCATTTAGCTGCCCTTGAGCTCTTGACCTGATCAAGCCCGATCTGATCCAAAAAGCAAAGAGCTCTTAGCTATCAGAAGAAACCGTGATGAAGTTGATCGTCATGACCAGCACGGGCCTTTGCGATTGTCCATTTCTCTCCGCATCTCCAGTTCTGTCAAGCATTGTGGCTCCCGCAAAAAGCAAGCATGCAGAAGCAGAGCCTCACCGATCAACTTCAGTGGGTCAATCTAAGCGATCTACATTCTTCTTGAACTTCTTCTCGTAAACTCATACGAAGTCCTCGTTTTGTATCGTGTTCCTTGTCATCTGAAGTTTTCGATTTTGATCACAAAACTGTCAGTGTCATTTGCCTAGGACTTTCGGGAAGGAGAGGAACAAGTTCTGTTGCAAGACCTACATTACTTCATCTGTTTCAGTATTGAAGCATACCAGAGTATGCCTCCTTCAAGGCGTGCCCATGCCAGTGCGCCCGTCGACAAATACTTTCCTAGCGACAGTTTGGTGATAGGTAAGAGTGCAGTCTCTGCATTTCTCACATCTTCAGCAACACATATCAGTTTTATATTTCCTTACCTCTCCACTCATCGCACCCCAAGACAGAGAAACTCTGCTCAAAGAAGAAATCTCCACTAACAACTCGCACAGGTGCAGGAGTCACGATCTTCCACCTCGCCACTTCCCGCATCGTAATCTGCAAAGACACACGCAACGGAGTTCACTTTCTCCCCAAGGGCCGCAAAGACGCGAGTGAAGAGACAACCACCACAGCAATCAGAGAAGGGTACGAGGAATCAGGGTACAGGTGTCGATTATTACCTTTACCTTTGCCACACTTGCAACCTAGTCCTGCAACACTGGCTAGTGGAAATGGAGAGGAAGGTGGTATAGAGCAAAGTAAATGGGTGATAGAGCCCCTTGCAACACGCATGATGCCAGTGGCGAGGGAGTATCAGTATTTGCTTTTCTGGTATGCGGCAGAGACGCTTTCAGAAGAGGATGAGAAGTCTCTAAACAATGTTTCTGAGCAGGGATTTGTCAAGCCAGAGGCGTTTCCTGAGAACATGATGTTGAAAGAGAGGGAAAGTTTAGATCAAAGGGAAGAAGGTGTTTATGAGCCGAAAAGACATGAAGGTACTGGTGTCGATGAGGACGAGGCCTTTTATGTGGGTATGCTTGTGGGGGTTGAAGAGGCAGTGAGATTGTTGGGTGGTACTAGTGCTGATGTTGTTAGAAGGGCTTGGGAGGGTGTTTGTTTGAGGAGGAAGATGGAGGAGAAGATGGGTGTGTGATGAGTTGAAGAGAACAGTTTTATTGTTAGCAGGAGGAATCATTGAGATACAAACCAGGTGAGCACTTGACTCAGTTCTTCATGTACACTCTCCATTTTCTGAGTTGTTATTTTATTCTTGCCAAGTTGAGGTCATGATCCTTCTCCAGAACGGAGCGTTGACCGCATGTGTCTGACTTCTGTCAAGAACAACATTGTCAAAAACCATACCTAACAATCCGTCAAGGGCACATAAACTCTGGCTCAATGACGTCCGAACTTGGGGATCCACTCCTGGATATGGCTTCAGCTGGAGATGTTGCTCAGATGAGAGCTCTGCTTCTCGCTCGCCAAGAACCGCCACCAGAAGAAACCATCCAAAATGCTCTGACCACAGCTGCGAAACACTCTCATCTTGATATCGTCAAGCTTCTCCTGAGTCGATATCTTTCTGTTCCTCTGAATGAAGAAATCGTCCGAGTCGCAGTCAACACGGGTTCCACCCCCATCTTCCAAGCCCTACTTGCCTACGACCCTTCAATCATCAACATGCAATTCGACCACCGAGGCACACCCCTTATTGTAGCCTGTATGGGTCGCCAGGACATTTCATACCTCAACCTTCTTCTCGAAGCCGGTGCAGACCCAAATCAAGATCCGGATGCTGCTGCCTTCCCACTCGCGCTAATTGCAGCACTGTATACTGATCCTGGAGTTATCGATCTGTTGCTAAGCTATGGAGCGAAGATAGAACATTCGGGAGCTTTAGCTGCGGCGGCCAGAAGAGGGAACGAGATTATGCTTCAACGACTTTTGGATCGTGGTGCGAGGATTGAGGATGATGCGCCTGATATAGCGGTTGGAAGTCTGCCTCTGCATATTGCTGTTAAGGCTGGGCATCTTGACGTTGTCAAGATGTTGCTTGAGAATGGTGCTGATGCTACTGTGGAGGATGCTGGTGGTGCCACCGTTTTTGATCTCATCAAACGGATGGGAGACGATGGGAAGGATGTATCGCAGATAACAGAAATCTTAAGGGAAGATTAGAGCTGCAGCACATGGACTCATAAAAGAGACTCGTCAAAGAATATGAGATATGTGATGATAAAGTTTACTGGCAGGAACGTTTCAAGAGAGCTAGGCATACACTTCTTCCTTCTCAAGCTCTCAGAGATCAGTTGTCCGCGAAGTTGACTATCAAAACTACATACATCAGTAGATAGCACGTTGTAAGAACATGAGAGTGCTTTAATGCAGCAGCAGTTACTATATCAATCTCTCAGCTCGTCTCTCACCACTGGATCATGCGTTCAACTTTCTATTCAACCTCTAGAGAAGACTTTCACTGGACCTTGACTAGTCACATGGCTCCTTACCCAAAATCATATCGCATCCAGATCAGGCGAGGAACACTGCAAGTGGTGGAAAACAATCCTTTTATTGATTTTATCTTCTACTCGTAGTGTACTTTACTCAACAAAACCAAGAATCAAAAATCCAAAGCACAACAAATCCTTCCAAAGACTGCAAAACGTAGAAAAAGCAAGAAAAATCAAGGTCTGGGCTTGGGCGTGGGCGTTTTTGGTGGGTTGAGGTAGATAGGTTCACCGGATTCATCGTAATTGTCGGGCTCTTCATAGTTGTTGTATCTGTATATGTCATCGTAGGCGCCACTCTCATTGTAAGGTCTTGAACGCAAGTAAGCAATCTCTCTGGTTGAGTGTGGGACCAGTGGAGTGAACAGTCCTAGCGGTGTGGTTGAGTCTGGTTCTGAGGACGGGGCTGGGGTTGCACCACCGGCTGGTGCGTTGGTCATATTTGCATCTGTGGCTGAGGTACCGGTTGGCTCAGTGTCCATGTTGTCGTCTGCAGGTTCCTCTGACTCGAAATTACCAAGATCGTAATCGCGCTGATTTTGCAGCAACTTTTCATGCTCGCGAGCGGCCTGTGCCTTCCTCTCCTCATGCTCACGCTCTTCACGCTCTTCTTCAGGGGTCTTTTTAACAGGGCCGCTCATGGTTGTGTCGTCGAGTTCGCCGTTTCTCGTGGGACTAGCTATGTTTACACCACCCTCAGGGCTTCTCTGGGGAATAGTCAGGGGTGTATCGCCTGTAGTGCTTGCTGGTGGTCCGGTCGAGAAGTTGTGGTTAGGTTGCAATACTGGGTTGTTGCTGAGCGCACCGCCAGTGAAGTTCGTGTTGATTGGAGGATTAGAACCATTCACAGAATCGAAGACATTGGGCACAGCGGGACGAGATGATGGCTCTAGAACGGGATACTGGGGACCGTGGCGCACAGGAGATGGTCCACGGCTATGAGGTGCTGTAGTGGTGCCATCGGTTCGGCTGTCAGTTACACCAGTCAAGTATATCTTGGGCAGGGTCTTCAGACTCACCGTTTGTCTTGACAGGGGAGTTGGTACGACTTCGGAGTGGTGCAATCTTGCGGCCGAGAGCATTGCTCGACTTCGTGTTAGGACGCTTATCAGGAGTATCGGGCGCTTCAGGGCCACGCTTGGGGTTGCGAGTAGTAGGTGATGCGCCGCCAGATGCTGTACCGGCTTGCGATGGGAACAGTGGGGGAGGGTTGGAGAAAGGGTTCGACTGAAGAGGTTGGTTGGTGAAAGCGTCTGATTGAGCAGCCTGGTTGGCATTGTCCACCTGCTCCTTCTGAGCCTGAGCCTGGAGTGCCTTTGTCAACTCATCTTCCAGATCCTGATCTGCTAGACCGTTGTTGGTTTGGATCAGGCTGGTATTCGTGTTACGCAGCATATCGTTCTCGCTTCTCAAGCCTGCGTTTTCACGTTGCAACCCAGAAACTTGCTCCCGCAGAGTGTTTTTGTTTCCTTTTTCGTGGTCGAGTAGAGCTTGGTTCTGTCTTTTAAGCCCGTCCTTCTCCTCCTGGCATTTCCGATGCTGCTCGTGAAGTGTTTGTTGCAGAAGCAGATGTTCGTTTTCGAGCCTTTTGCCTATCTCATTCAAGTGATCGTTCGCAACCTGGATGGTGTTGAAGTTTGTTTCCCCCTGAGCGTAGGCATCAAGCAGACGGCCGTGTTCTCGCGAGAGGTTGTTAAATCGATCTAGGAGGTCATCGCCTTCATCTTGCAGTGCTACAGCCTTCTTCTTCCAGTAGTCGCGCTCCTCTTCCGTCATAGTCAAGTCGTTCTCGAGAATTTCAACCTGTTCTTTATCGAGTTCAGCAGACTTCGTGACCTTGGCAAGATCTTGTTGAAGTTGTTGGATATGTTTGTTCAGGTGCTCGTCGTTGTCTCTCTTCTCAGCCTCATGCTTGTAGTAGTCGCGCTGCCCTTGCGTGGTAGTCAATTCGCCCTGGAGATCCCCAACCCTCTCTGTAAGGGTTTGAGTAGACTCCGTGGCCCTGTTAAGCTGTTGCTGAAGTTGTTGGATATTTCTGTTCAATTCCACCTCGTTGTCTCTTGCGCGTTGTGCCGCATGGATGGCAGCTTCATTGCCGTCTCTAGCGGAGAGCGAGGCGTTGAGCGACTCGATCTGCTCGTGCAACGCCTCGTTCTCTGTTCTGGCCTGGTCGGCGGCACTTCTAGCCTTCTCCCCAGCGTCTCTGACCTCGCGCTCCTTCTCAAGCAGTGTCTCATTGTGCTGCTTGAGCTCGGTGTTTGTGTTCTCGAGAGCCTTGACTCTGTCATTGCAGTCTGCGAGAGCCTTGGTCTGGCCCTCTTGCGTCTCATCAGAAAGCTTCTTCTGCTCTTCGGCAGCAGTCTCCTCTGAGTTCTTGCTGGCTAGGAGCGATTCCAATCGTTGAATCTCCTTTTTGAGATGGATCAGCTCTGCGCTCTCAGCCTCAGAGGGAGGAGCAGACAGGGTTGCGGACCTCTCCCTCTGTTTGCGCTCCTCTTCCAGCTGGTTCTCCAGGTCAGAGATACGTTTTTGATGCTGCGCAGTTGTATCCTGAAGATCCTTGCTAGCGTTGGCCCTCTCTCTGTCGACAGCATCCTTGATCTCACGGCTGTGCCTCTCTTCAGCTTGGTCGGAACTCCCAGCATTGTGGAGAGTGTCATTGAGTTTCTCGACCTCAGACCTGAGTTCCTGGACAGTAGCATCGTGAGCTGACGCTAGCTCGCTGATCTGTGCCTCATGTGCTTCGTTGAGGCGCTTGATCTCCTCCTGATGGCTCGCAACCGCGGAACCGAGGTCCGTAGGAGTGGCATCGCGCTCTGCCTGGAGCCTGTTGATCTCACTCGAGTGTGTTCTGGTGGCTTCACGGATTCGGTCTTCAAGCCTTTGAACTTTGCCTTGGGCGTGAAAGAGTTGCGAGTCTCGCTGTCTCTCCGCCACTGTCATCACTGAAACTTGCCTCTCAGCCTCTTCGTTACGCGCTGTGAGTAATTGAACGTTTCGGCGTAGGTCCGTAAGGTTTTCTCGCAAGTCTATGATGGCATCATTTTGCTGTGCGATGGTTTTTTTATTGGCCTCAGTGTTTAATCTGGCTTCTGCAAGCTCACTTTGTACACGCTGGAGGTTGTTTTGGCAATCGCGCTCTCTCGCAGTGATAGTAGATCTAGTCTCGGTAGTCTGAGTTCCAATTGATCTACTGTTGTCATCAGTTTGGGTTCCAGATGTTGTAGTGTTGCTATTAGCTTGAGTTCCAGCTGGTGTAGTGTTGTCATCAGTCTGAGTTCCAACTGATGCAGTCTTTGTTGGCGGTTTAGGACCGTTGGGAGCGTCGATAGGCTTGGAGTCGTCCGAGGGAGGGTTGCCGCCACCTCCACCAGGTGGTCCACCAGAGGGAGGGGGAGAAGGAGAAGCCGCAGGATCGTCAGGGGTGTTTGGATTGAGCCAACGGCGCAGGTAAACATTGGCATAGTGTGATACTATGGCGTAGAACGACCATGTGTAAACAGACAGCGTCGTAAGACCACGTACAGGTTCAGGGAGAAGCATCCAGAGATATAAAAAGAAGCCGAGGACAAAGTTGAAAGCGTCGACGATAAATTGAGTAAAGGGGTGTGACCAGATGGACTCGAGGACTCCGTGCACAGCCATGAAGGTGGGATTGCCGAACAGGGGAGCGACAGTGTGCATCAGACTTTGAACCAGGAGGTTGTTTGCATAGGGATTACGACCATTCTGGCTTCCGTAAATGGGACGCACTGTGGACAAGCCGTGATCTTCTGGCTCTGGAGTTCTGATGATCGTGATGTACTCCGTTGTGGTAAAGGTTGGAGTATCTGAAGTATCTGAAATGGATGTGATCGATGTCGATTCGTCAAGCGATTCAATCGAGGGAAGGATAGTGGTGTTGCGAAGAGCGACAGGAGATTCAACAGGGCCCCTGAAGACATCTGTGCTGTTTGAGAAGTCGTGTGAGTAGATCTCACGGGCGCCTAAGTACACACTGACGCCGATGGCAAGCACATGGAGCGCGGAGCGGCGCAAAGCCATGGTAGCCATGTTGATGAAAGATGTTGGATGATAACAGTTGTGCGATAGGAAGAGTTGGTGAAAGTGTGCTGAAGGTTGCGTTCAGGGGAAGAGGTAAAGCAATGCGATGTTATGTGTTTGGAAACAATGGCAATGATAAGTGCGATGACAACAAAGAAGACTGTTGGAGGAAAACGGAATTTTGACCAATAAACACAAAAGCGACGGAAAAAGTCGACGCAAAGTAAACAACGTGAGTGTGCGCGCAAGACGCTTTGCAGGCTCTCAATGGTGACGCTCCGGATGCGTCGAGGATTTGTGCTTTGTTATGGGGACGTCAAAGAGAGCGCGTCCGGTTCGGGAGACACGACAACCTTTATCGCCAGTGGTGCGTCGGTATTCTTTGTCCTTGGGGTTGTGGATTTGGAGACAGAGTCTCGAATTGAACCATGAAGTTCTTGATAACTTGCTCGAGGAACATGAGACACGAAAGCAGGTCTATCGAAGAACTTCAGGTACAGGTGGAATGAGAACGTGTGTAGTTTCTCTTCGAGCATATCCGCGAACGATGTTGGCCAACTTAGGTATAGATTGGGCAATACAGAGCCTAGAAAGTCATCGATGTGGAACATAATTTCGTGTTTGATATGATCAAACTTAAAACATACGAGGCAATCTCTTGTGAATACATACCACATCTCCGTATGAAAGTAAGGTGTCCAAGGAAATTGTCATAATACCCAATTGATGCGCGCAAAGGATCATCTTTGTGAAGCTATGCATGGATGACCACTCGTGTGAAACGAATTGACACTTCGGCAGCCCTCTGCTAGAACGACTGGGCTGAGTTGGTTCTGGACAATTTGGTGTTCTATCTCTGCTGCATGCAATGCTATGAGCTAGTCCTACTTGCTCGGGTTCTGTGCAGCGGTATCCTATACTAAGGTCAGAGGTATTCGAAGTTGTCGGCGAAGGTATGGGGGCCTACCAAATACACCTGGTAGAAGTCCATCATCACTGTGCCATCCTGTTTGACTAGGTGGGCTCGAGCAGCCCAATCGACTGTGGCTTCTCGACCATCCCTGAGGCCATATTGGACTGTACCATAAAGCATGGCCTCGTTTGCGTTAGGACCGAAGGGGAAAACCTTCAGAGCTGTGTGCTTCCTTCTGACTATCTTCTCCCACATTCCTTTTCGCAAATTCAAAATTTCTGGATATGTCAGGAGGGACGACGGTGAAGATTTTTTCCTTGAGTATATGCACACCTTCACGACCCTGGACCTTCTTGGTAGGCATGATCAATGTAGCATCTTGTGTGAATTGTTTTGAGTATTGCTCGTGAGCGCTTGGAGAATCGGACGTTTCGTAAAACTTCTCAAAGAAGGTCTTATACTCCGAGTCGAAATTGCTACCAGAAGGATATTCTGATGTGTAGGAAGACATGGTTTGATAACAACAGAGTTTACAAATTCTTCAAGATGGAGAATAGTTGAACAGAAAGAGTAGAGCAAACGATGCATGAGGTGAAGTTGGATGTCATCCAGGCTTCGCCCGAGGATCGGAAGCGGCACGGATGTGTTCCATGAGGGGCCGTGTTACCATCAGTAGCCTTCGCCTACAATGCTACCTATAGCTCTCAAAACATGCATGAGATAAACGGTGTATTATACAGAATACCGCGATGGAACATTTATTGACTGGATATCTACATCTGCTGCTTCTTCAACGCATGCATATCTTTCGCAGACAAAGCGACTTTACAGTCTCTCGCCCAGGACAAAGCCGTACCAAATGGCGCATCCGAATGCGGTCAGATTGATGATCGTCGACACACTATGCAACACACCGAAGCTCTTGTTCAACTGCTCCATTGCCTTGGAGTGCGGGCCGGGGTCTGAGTATTTCTTGCCATCACGAGTTTCTGAAAGGCGTCCATTAGCTCTGTTTGTCATGAACAGAATTTTCGCCACATACCTTGATGGTGACGCTCCTTCATAGTCTTAGTTGTGGCGGGACCAATGACCAGAGCGTTGAGAACACTGGTAACAAAGATGGTTGCAAGCGGCACAAATATAGGCCATCTGTTATTGTCTGCTAAGAGGCCACTGAAGCCAACATTCTCTCTGAGGGTCTGATTTCCGACGCCGAGCAACTTCTCGCCAGGGTAGGTGAACAAGAGTGCTAGGCCGAGGACAGATTGAAGGGCGAAGAAGACAGGGAAAGTTGCCTTTTGAAGAGTCGAGAACTGTGCGCGAGGAAGGACCTTGAATGCAACAACACCGCCGATGAACGACTGGAAGAGTGTGGCTCCGAGGAAGGAGCCATAGCTCAAGATGTGATACGCTTTATAGTCGGTGACTGAAGGCATATTGGCTGAGATGATGTTTGAGGATAGCAAGAATTAGGAGACGAACGAGTTTTGTCAAATGGTATATCACGCCAGATCGCTTGAGTGGTGACGTATGTGAAATTACTGGTATGCCTCGGTCTTGACCCCAACAAACACTGGTGATTCCATGTCTCTATCTGTTTGTAACTATAATATAAATCTGCTAGAATCAAATGTGACACATGTCTGTTTGTACTGGCAGCGTGTTAGCGATAAATCTGAGGAAAGGCCGACACGCTCGTTGCTGCCTGCAAGCACGAAGCCGACACGACCTCCGCGTCTGTAAGTGCTTGCTGCGTTTCTGTCCCAAACACAACACATCAACTCTCCCATTCCATTGTCGCGCAACCGAGTACTGCAGTTTCAACATGGCGCAGAAGGAGGCAACAGTGTACATTGTTGACCTTGGCAAGTCCATGGGTGAGAAGCACAATGGACGAGAAATCAGTGATCTGGACTGGGCCCTGACATACATCTGGGACAAGATTACCACAACAGTAGGTCGAAAGATGATCGTATAACTATCAGAACAGTAGGATTGACTCCTCAGATATCCAATGAACGCAAAACAGCTATGCTGGCAGTTGTTGGCTTGCGAACTGATGGTGAGAAGCTCACACAAACAACAGATCCTTATCGATAAAGCTGATCTTTGTGAACAAACAACTAATGCATATCGAAGGCACTCTCAACGCACTAGACAACTCGGATGAAGATGCCTATGAACATATCACGGTCTTCAAAGAGCTTGGACAGTAAGTGACAGCTCGATGTACTCAAAAAGTCCATACTAATCACATTATGCAGAGCATTGATGCCAGATGTACGCCGGCTCAAACAGCAACTTGTGCCCAGCAGCACCGATGTAGGTGATGGTATGTTCACGATATTGAGAAGTAACTTCGCCCTGCTAACTTGAGCAGCTATCTCTGCCTTGGTCATAGCCATCCATATGATCACAACTGTCACCAAGAAACTGGCCTACACTCGCAAGATCATCCTTGTCACCAACGGCAACGGTAGTGTGGATGCCGATGGACTTGACGCTATCACATCAAAGTGCAAAGAGGATGGAATTGAGTTGGTCATACTGTAGGTCCAGTCCCTCGGATCCGCGGCGGATAGTGCTGACATCTTGTCAGTGGAGTAGACTTTGACGACCCGGAATATGGTGTCAAGGAAGACAAAAAAGACCCAGTCAAAGTATGTCGCAAGTCTTCTCAAAGGCTCAATTACTGATAAGCTCAGGCACAAAACGAAGGAGTGTTCAAGGGTCTTGTCGAGGAGTGCAACGGCTTGTATGGCACACTTGGCTTCGCCATTGATGAGATGGTCATTCCCCGTATGAAGACGGTACGACCCGTCCACTCATATAGAGGCTATCTTACCTTGGGCGACCCAGAGAACTACGATACGGCCATGGCGATCGACGTCGAAAGGTACCCTCGAATCATGGTTGCAAAAGCACCATCAGCCAGTCAGTTTGTTGTCAGACCGAACATGGCTCCGGGAGAAACGCAGTCACAATTCGCGCCATCGGACGAGGATATCAAGCCATCCGACCTGGCGGCTGTCAAGAATGCCCGCACATATCAGGTCCCCGATGAAGAAGCGCCAGGCGGCAAACGCGATGTCGAGCAAGACGAACTGTCGCGAGGCTTCAACTACGGAAGTACTGTGGTGCCAATTGAGGAGGCCGACAAGAATGTGACCGACTTTGAAAGTAAACAGGGTATGGACATCATTGGCTTCGTCGTCAAAGATCAGGTAAGCCACGAGTACACATCGTCTCAACTAGTTGCCTGACTGTAAAACAGTACGAGAGGTATCTAGACATGTCCAAGACGAATGTCGTCATCGCTCAAAGAACGAACGAGAAGGCCATCATGGCGCTGTCGTCATTTATCCGTGCTCTTTACGAGCTTGACACATATGCTGTGGCACGACTGGTGCCCAAGGATGGGAAGAGTCCGACTATGGTCTTGCTTGCGCCATCAGTTGATGCCGATGCTGAGTGTCTCTTCGAAGTTGAGCTGCCCTTCGCAGAAGACTTGCGTTCTTACAGATTCCCGGCCTTGGACAAAATCGTCACCGTGTCTGGAAAAGAGCTCAAGCAGCACAGATTTCTTCCCGGCGATGATCTGATGGATGCCATGAGTGACTACGTGGATGCTATGGACTTGTCCACTTTCGGCGAGGATGATGAAGGGTTCGTGATCATCGCATCGTTGTAACACTTCACACTTCACCCACTGACAGTTAACAGCAATCCTTCCGAGTATGCGACTATTGAGGAAACCTTCTCACCAGCTCTGCACCGTGTCAGCCAGGTTATCAGAAGCCGCGCGATCTGGCCAGATGAGAAGTTACCGCCTGTTCCTGAGATCCTGGTGAAATATTCCAACCCGCCACAGGAGTTGATCAATAACGCAAAGGCTTCCTTGAAGGCCATCGCCATCGCTGGAGACGTCAAGAAAGGTGTGTGCAAGCAGTATGTCGTGCTTTAGAAGTCATATTGACCCTCTCCAGTACAACCAAAGTCGAAGTCGAAGAAGGGACGCCGCGACGTCCCAAAGCCACTTTCTGGACTCGACGTTACTGCTCTTCTCTCAGCTCAAGGCGGCACAGTCAAGATTTCACCACAAAACGCTGTCCCGGAATTCAGACAAATACTCGACAGACTCAACCACGAAGAAGTGGGGTCGGCCTTTCAGCAACTCGGTAAAATCATCCGCGACTTTATCAGAAACTCTGTCGGCGGGTCTGGCTACGCTCGTGCACTCGAGGCGACCAGAGTGATGCGCGAAGAAGCTACTGATCTGGAAAAGCCCGACCACTACAACGAGTGGATGAAGAAACTCAAGACGGAAATTTTGAAGGAAGAGCTGAACGGTGACAGGAAGGATATGTGGTTCATGATTAGGGCCAACCGTATGGGTCTCATCCAGAGCAAGGAGTGCGGTGCCAGCAGAGTGGGAGAAGACGAAGCGAAGGAGTTTCTATCGGTCAGACTTAACATTTGAGTGCATGGCTCGGTATGATTGAGCTTCTTGGAGAAAAATGACACGCTAATGACAGCGGAATTGCTACTTGCTACCATTTCATTTTACACTCCTTTCATCTTGGTCGTCTTCAATTGTCTTGTGCTCTCATTGCCTATCCAATCCACCTGGACACCACCAAATCACAGACCTTGCAAAACCCGACTACATAACTCTATACATTCACCTTTCGCGGAGAACCTGTGGAACTTCGAGATTCACATGGTAGTAGCAGCAGCAAGGAAAGAGCAAGCAGGAAGGAAAAGGTCAACAGCGGTAAAGAAATCATAACTCTATCGTGGACAAAGAAATGTGGAAGGAGAGAATTAGACAGTTTCTTTGAAAATGCTGGTGTAAGAAACACTATCCGTCAGAGTGTAACCCGAACCATACTGATCCCCTCAAAGTGAGAACAAGGGTAGAAAGAAGAAGAGAAGAATGCAAATCAAGAAAATAAACTCTCATTACAAGAAAAGCATGCATGCAGTAACGCTCGTCATTGTACGACCTTCAGAAGCCAGCCAGTGTTCCCCTTCCAAGACTCCAGATCATTGCAAAGTGTTCATAACGCAAACCTTCTCTCTCAACCACGTCTGTTCAACACCCGACTCAGCCCTCTCAGCTTATCCAGCGCATCAACTTGCCCAGACCCACTGCTACTCTTCTCCCTAACACTCCTATCCTTCTCTTCCAGCTTTTCAGCTCCCACACTCAGCACCCGATCAGCCAACTTCTGCGCTTGTGCTGTATATTGTTCGAGTTTATGCGCTCCGTCCGCCAGTTTGTCGATTCTGAATTCTAGCGATGAGGCTATGTTCCCAACGCGAGTTTTCGTGGTTTCGAGGGTAGACGTTTGGGTGGTTGATGCGTCAGAAGAGTTGAGTGATATGCTGGAAAGTAGTGTTTGGAGATGGTCGGCTTGTGAGGGGTCGAGAAGGGAGGGATTGATCGAATGTGGTGATATGTCGAGTGGAGTTTGTGATGATTCGGCATCTGCGGTTTCTGCTGAAGGTTTTGGCTTTGAAGTTGAGGCTAGGAGGTCATCCCATGTTCGTTTCTCTGCTTGTAATCTGAAGATACGCGTTAGTTCACTGCTGGTGGAATGGGAGTACTGGGCAATAAAACATACCGCGCTAGTTCTGCCTCCAACTGCTGCAACTTCTCGGCGTTTTGTATATTTCTCGGATTCGGCTTCTTCACCACCGCAGTCGGCGTCGTGTCTTCCCTGTCGTACCAGTAACTCAGGTTGTTCCGCGAGCTGAATTCATTCAACAGCTCCTCCTGAATGGCTCTCGCTGTGAAACACATGTTAGCGCACATTTGCTTACAGTATTCACAATCAACATACCTGCATGCATCGCTGCCGTCTCAGCCTCATCCATCTGACCAACAGCACTCTTCTCTGGCAAAGCGCGATGGCCGCACCATAAGAGCAATTGCCTCATACGTTTCGGCTCAACCAAATCCTGAGAAATGTGTTTGTAGAACTCGTTCGTTTCCACCTGACTGTGTGGCTCGGCTGTATCCACGGAATCCAAGTTAGCATCTTCGATCTTCCATACATGATTTTCGTCGTCTTCTCGGTGTTCGCTGGTCTTGTGATTCCTCGACTCAATATCCGCATGGTTGGAGTCGGATTCGTCGTTTTTCAAAGCTTCGATGTTGAATTCGGAGCCTGCTGCAATGCGCGCGCAAAACCACAATGTCAGGGGATGAAACCAACCCAAGACTCAGGGACGCAAAAAACCAAGAAACACAAGACTGTGCATATACTCGAGAAAGGGAAAAAAGAGAATCCACGTACCACGTGAGCTGCCGGCTTCGATCAATGATGAAGCCCTTCGGCCTCTCATTCCTGACGAACTCCTCCTCGACTTTTCAGCACTCAATTTACGCATCTC
>Ga0058697_10000295_pt1 | contig 23068 bp, 24 predicted proteins | sample AgamicAsMae_FD_66619 | JGI IMG/M metagenome (GOLD analysis project Ga0058697, IMG submission 66619) | Agave microbial communities from Guanajuato, Mexico - As.Ma.e | ecosystem: Host-associated > Plants > Phyllosphere > Phylloplane/Leaf | place: Guanajuato, Mexico | collected 2012-06-04
TCTGGCTGTTCATATGCGAGGAAGTGACCTCCGCGTTTCTTCTCGCTCTCGAAAACAACTGGGCCGAGAGTTCTTCCCCAGGTCCGGGGAACGATAGAGAGCTCCTGTGGAGATGATTGTCAGCCTCGTGTGCAGGGCATGGCTTTGGTGGATACAGCCAGAACCCATCCGATCAACGAACACTGTTGAGACTACGTCTCACTAGCATGTCACCACAAGCCAACGCATCCGGTCGTATTGTAGATGCATAGGCGGGGATAGCAACGTTCCCGGGAAATCACCCACGTACCTTTGGAGCATAACACAATCCGAGCTTGACTCGTTCAATGTAGCGCTGGACACGTTCACGAGTAGCCTCGGCTGAGACGTGTGTAGCCTCGTAGTATATGCGTAAAGAGGCAGCGGCGCCGGCTTGTGAGAACCAATAGATCGAGATCCATGTCAATATCTCATCATCGGTCCACGGGTAGCTGTCTGTCCAGTCATGAAGTTTCTCATAAATCCAAGCGAGTAAGGCTACAGGGCTGTCGGCAAGCGCATAACCGACAGTCTGAGGCTTAGTACCTGACAGAAGATAAAGTCAGCATGGCTGCATAATGCCACACATCAAGTTGGTGCGCTCTACTTACTCTGGATTGACCTGTAGCCACTGCCCTCATTAGCAAACCAATCACTCCTGGAGCGCCCTTGTATCTCGTCTTCGGTATATGGGGTCACAGCATGTTGAAGAGCGAGTAGCGGATGCGTAGAAAATTCTGGAGGGGACGCCCGGACCATGTTGATATGGGAAGCCAGGCAAGATTCCGGGTAGAGAAGGCCTATACTGCGGGTGATGTACATTCCCCAATCTGATGTTATCGCGTCAGTCACAATGTATAATTTGAGATCGTGAGAAACAGGTCTTACCGCCACCTTGGGTGACTGATTCGTCAAGAAGATCAGCATACTTTTTCTTGAACAATATCACGAAGGAGTCGCACCGTATCTGTTGTATCCGAGAAGCTGCATGAGACGGTGACATGCCTCAGCATACTGGCCAAGTCCAAATCCTTTCTTCTTGATACCTAGCATAAGACTGAGAAGGATGTCCTCGACAGTTTATTTCGTTCTCAACACTGACCTGCGCTCCATCCGAAGTTTGGTAGAGAAGGTGCAACGACGTGAAAGTTGACATCGTTGGCGTCTCCTGATAGGCTACTAAGCATTTTGGTCACCTCTACGTAGCTGCCAGGCTATACTGTATTAATTTCGACACATCAACGAGCTTATACGATACGACCTACCCAGCCATGAACGAAGAGCAGAGGGATAGCATCTGACGTAGAACTCGGCTGATGCAAGAAATGTAGCTCGATATCCCCAAAGCCATCAACGGTGACATCCGTCTTGAAATTGGGCAGCTCGTTGAGTTTTGCCTCTGCCTTCCTCCAATCGAAGGCGTTTCGCCAGTGCGATGTGAGTCTTTTGATATCAGCCAGAGGGCTTCCGTAAGCCCACTCGGCGTCTTCTAGCTCATCGGGGAAGGTGGCAAGGTCAAGTCTTTTATGGAGATTTTCAAGACGAGATTCGGGCACAGCGATGCGATAGGGAGAAGGCGACATGTTTTGAATCACGGATTGTGTGAGGAAAATAGTAATCACATTGAAGTGAGTCGTGGTAAGTGCGCTAATACGGAGAGCTTAAGGCGGGGGAGGGATGTGCTCAACGATTAAGCTTGCCGAAAAGAGCCGCATCTGCGCCTCATCCGTCACCTCATTCACTGCTGTCGGCTTCCGCCCCGACTCGCATTTTTCACCATGATATTCGAGGCACGACGCACTCCTTGGAACAGCTCTCTTGGGAGTTGGACAACTGAGAATACTCCAGATGCTTGAGATGATCTTCCTGCGCCACGAGCGTCCACAGAATGCTCCGAGATCCAAACGTCTGGTCGTCGCCGCTTACCCGGAATTTGTCAGATCGTCTGTCAAGATTTACATGACTTGACGTGCGCCGCAAGGACATTCTCTCGAAAGGGGCAAGGCATGGGCTGATCGTCGTTGATCAACATCACAACCAAAATTCCGTGCCTGATCATGCTGATTTCCATGACGGCCCCCAGTCGACTCTTTACTGGGTCGGGACACGTTCATACAAGCGTGGGCATTGCACGGCTGGTGACAAGGCAAGCGGTCACTCTTGGTGACGTATTTTTGTATGGGGAACCGAACTGAACGGCATGGAGACATGAATCTCCTACATATCTTTTCCGCTCTCGGAGATTTCTCAGCTATCATGACGATCTGAACCTCAGCACGGTGCTGAGAGTCAGGATCCACGAAATCGAGAGATTGCGTAGATGTACCAAAGACGACGGCTGATTCGTATCATAGACAAAGTTTTAATGTCTGGTACTCATACATAAAGGAGTGCCATTCGCTCGCCCTGAGCGTAGTGTTGTTTGGTTATCTTGTCGAAACACTGTTCGACCACTCTTCAACATGCAGAGAATCTCGGTCGCGCTCGCCTTCCTTTCGCTTACTGGCTCTACTCTCGCTAGACCAGCCCCAGCGGAACCTGTGCCTTCACCGACCACCACCGCCATTGCTTCTCTCGAGGACAGGGATCTGATCGGGGACCTTACCGGGGCTGTAGGCGGTGTCCTGGGCGATGCTGTAGGAGACATCAACGACGCTCTCTCCAAAGTTGGGGTCGGCCAACTTGCTGGAACACAAGCATGGAGCACAATCTCATCAGCTTTGGCACAAGTCACAGCGACTAAGACTCAGACCAACGCTGCATCGGCCATCTCCCAACTCTCTAGCATCCACGCTGCTAAGCCTTCGGCGAACCTGTTCGAATTTGTTGCTGCTGTCGCCGCGGAAGGTCTAACCGCCAACTCCGTCAATGATCTTCTCGGCTTTGTCGACGGCTTGGCTACTGGCGAGAACAGCATGAGCAATGTCAACATCCAGAAGCCCAAGGACACCATCTACCCTAAGAAGGGCAACGACCCCAAGTATAGTGTTACCGAGTCCTCGTTGCGCGCCGCCATCTACATTCCTCCTTCGTTCCAAGGCGGCAAAATTCAACCTGTGATTCTGATGCCTGGTACGGGAGCGACTGGATACTTTACATATGTTGGAAACTGTAAGAAACATCTCTACGATAGAGCCTGTATGACTTTCACTGATGTGGTGCTAGATATCAAGCTTCTTACCGGATCAAGCTACGCTGACCCCGTGTGGCTCAACATTCCTGGATATCTCCTGAACGATGCTCAGGTCAACGCTGAATATGCTGCGTACGCGATCAACTATATCGCTAGCATTACTGGCAAAAAGGTGTCCATCATTGGCTGGTCCCAGGGGAACATCGATATTCAGTGGGCATTCAAGTACTTCACATCCACGGTGAAAAACACCAGGAATCACATTGCTATCAGCCCTGATTATGCTGGTACCGTCAACGCCAATCTCATTTGTCCCGATGGCCTTCCGTGTGATCCATCTGTCTTCCAACAGCACTACAAGGGATCGAGCAACTTCATCGACAAGATGAGGCTCAACAACGGAGACTCAGCATACGTTCCCACGACCACTGTCTATAGCGGACTTTTCGACGAGATTGTCGAGCCTCAGCAAGGCACAGGTGCCTCAGCATACCTCAATGACGCCCGCAAAGTGGGCGTCACCAACAACTACCTTCAGGGCATCTGCCCTGGCCTACCTGGCGGTTCTTTCTACACTCACGAAGGTGTACTTTACAACCCGATTGCATTCGGCCTGGTCAAGGATGCTCTGATCAATGGTGGAGCTGGTAAGACATCTCGTCTTGACCTCAACACCTTATGCAACATGTACCTCGCCGACGGTCTCAACGTGGGCGACCTGCTCCTTACCGAGAACGCCATTCTGGTCGCTGCACTTTCACTCGTCCTCTACGAGCCCAAGGTCTCAGTCGAGCCCGCCATCAAGGCATATGCCACATACTAATCACCTCACGAACGCCCAACCTTTATAAATATTCTGGTCTTACAATCTGTACATATATCATGACCACATAGAGCAGCCGGTGGAAAGACCGGGTTGACGAAAGCTGATGACCCTTCTTGTATATATATATTGTTATTTACTTATTGTTTTCTCCTTCCTTGAAGAGCTTCGTGTTGCGCAGCACCTAATGTTGTTTCGAGTTGTCGTGGCTAATGGGCGTTGTGTCATGTAAATATGCTATGGTGCAATCGTTGTTCGTCAAGGTTTGGGGTTGGTCATCATGTCGTCAATGTCGCTCAGTGCTCAGGATTGTTAAAGCGGCAGAAGTCCAAGCAGACCAATGATGGCCTGGACGAGGAATGGCTGGGCAGTGTCAGTAAGTGTTGGTGACGAGCAAAGCGGAATGCGGGACACATACAGTTTGGAGGTTTCTCTCGGCATGACTTCCCAGAGTAGCGGCGGTGCTTGTTCCGACGATGATGAAGCCACCGCCCGTGGTAGCCGCTGAGCCCGTGGTGGCAGGAGATGTGCCAGTGGTACTCAGACCGCTTGCAACAATAAGACCGCCTCCTGACGTAGGCGTTGTTCGGGATGACGAAGCAGAGGCAGTCAAGGGCTGAGAAGCGGCAGCTGTGGTCGAGGCGACAGAGCCGCCAGAGGCGATGACACCGCCGGTGATGATGGACGAGATGGCACCGGTGCAAACGGCACCGCTGGGACAGCAAGCAACATGGCCAGCCTGATCAGGAGCGCAGATGGCCGAGTTTGCACAGCAAAGACCTGGGGCACCAATGGATGCACAGTTCTTGTAATTTGTCGGGCAGGACGTTGGATCCAGCGCGCGTTTGGGCAGCTCGTGGTGGAATGTTTCGTTGGAGCTTGTCTGTTGCGACCATTCGAGCACGGACAGAAACGGCGAGAAGAGTGATGCTTCTGCCAACGAGGTCAAGAGCAACAGAAGGCTGCAGAGATGCCAGAGGCCAGATCGAGACAGCATGATTGTTTGCGAATTCGGGCTTTGTCAAAGGTACGAGTGCTTCTATCTGGTTGCTGCCCGAAGAGATCAAAGGTTGCTCGTCTTGCGTCTGTTTGCTTCTCGGCTGTTGGCAGGTGAATGCGTGTGGCCCCTGCGGCAGCTCTCTCTTCACTTACAAGCTCTCATCCTCCAGCTTTCAATCAACGAAGCATTGCACTGCACACCTTTATGACTCCAGCGTACGCCGTATACGAAGTAGGTAACGTGTGTAGCTCTGAAGATGCGCATTTCTCTCGGGAAATTGGATGATGTTTGTCGACGAGCGATAAGTCCTCGACTATCTTGATACATGCTTTACGTCGCTGTAGAAGAAAAGTGGCAGTGGAAGCGGTCAACACAAGAGGAGCCGGAAGAGAGCCTGAACGAGTGAAATCTCCTCGCCCAAGGTCGTATAACAGTTGGGTCGGAGAGCTAGGCTCTACGGAAGCAGCTACGAGCATCTCACATCACATCTTAGAACAGGGTAGGCGGGACGATCGTACTTTCTGAAACGTGTAAGTGCGACTAACTGATCACTTGGATTGACATGATGGTCGGCTTCACCACCATTCGAAGAACGCATTACCATGTTGCATCTTATACTCTTGTTTGGCTTATTTTGCCCCATTGCTTCCTCTCAGACGGCCTGTCCGTTCTTCGACTCCGCAGAGCACAATTACACCGCCTGGTCAGAGAACCACATAGCCACGTGGTGCAAAGATCATGACCCCTTGTCGACGTCTCAGTGTGCCAGTCAGTTTGATACACTTGGTGTCTAGTCTGATTGCTGACACAGAAGAGCTGTTGTATGGCCACCCTCCCTCCAGTATCCTGAACGTGTCGAGTTCCGTCGCAACTTCAAAGAGCATCTCTTGCAGCTCGAACCCAGGATTGGCACTCTCAAAGACTGCATTGCCCGCTCGTCCGCTCTTCAACTCAACTCTACGAGACATGCAAACGGCTTGAGCGAAGCCGTGACCTGTGACCTCTATTCCTTTCACCCCAAGCGACGAAATGAATGCGTATGCTATCCCGTATACAGTGACCACGTCACATCCATCACTGCTGTTGTCCAAGGCATGTACAGAGCCCTCGAGACCACATCCGTCTACTACCCACCAATTCAAGTCATAGAAAGCTGCCTGCTCGCAGCTGCTGCTCAAGGCCCGCCTGCCATCTGCGACCCACATAGATCGAAATGTCAAGAGTCTGCCGAGGTCCTTTATCGAACACATAGAGTCTCTGGAGACTTTCCATACTGTCCCACACCTGGCCTGCATGCATCTAGTCACCAGCCGGTTCGCACCATCGCACCTTGGAGATCTCACCATACCACAACGGTGACTGTTACATCATCGAATGACTGGGGGCCGCTGCCGACTGGTTCTGACTGCAAAAGGGATGGTGAGGAGAAGTCACTCTGCAAGAACGACAAGTGTATGTGGGGTTTCCTCAAGCCTTGGGAATCCCCGACGGTCAGATTGGTCACAGTCACAGGCTCCAATGGCGTCTCGCTCTTTGGTTCTGTGAAAGAAAGTGTCAACATTACCACACCGCATTGGGGGTTCCTTGCTCCGGCCACGACTACTAGAAAGAGCACGACTACGACGTCGAGCTACGACACGTCAAAGTTCAAGAGCAAAAAGCCCGAATCATCGGCTCACTCTACCTCTCCCCCAGCACCGGTATGCACCAACGAGCTTGACTGCAGAGAATACTGCGAGAAGAGGATAAAGGCACCAAAGAAGCACATGATGGCACTTCTAGTTGGCGGCACTGCGTTTACTGGGATTGCGGGTCTGGCAATGCTGCTGAAGATATACAGCAAACACATTCATCGCTGGTGTAGGGCTCGACACGACCGCCGCAGAAGCGCTGAAACATATATTCAGCCTTCGATGGATGACGGGAGTGTGCAGGGCTTGCAGCTAGCGCAGGCACGTCCAGTTCAGGCGAGAAGCAGAGGTCATGTGCGGTTCCAGGTTGATGGCGCCGACAGTGCTGTCGATGTGCTCGATGATACAGATTATGTCCCCAGAAGGTCGAGCGGCCACGAGTTTCGTTTTTGATCGAGCCTTAGCATTGGGCGTGAAGCGAGTCAATGGCTGAAAGATGAGGAAGACAGGACATGACATTCTTATCCCTTTGCAAAGAACAAACACACATTCCCGACTACCACAGTCATATCGTTATGTGTGATTGGTGATTGGTGATGGTTTGCCTGAGGATGAACTGAACGATCAGGAAGATGCAGGCCAGGCTTGGCGGGAAGATTGTCCGCGTCCAAAGCTCCACGTCATTTCTTGGTCGTGCATACCTACCTAGCTATTTGCGCCGCGAACCAAAACCTAGAGACAACTGTCACAGCACCGCCGTACGCCCAGCATGGTGTCTCTCTTGCTCACCGTCTTCCTGCTGAACGTGGCAATCCATCTCATCAACACACTTGGCGCTGCGACCATCAACGAGCTGGTATGGACATGATGGAATGCTGCTTGCGACTCGACAGACACTAAATGCTCGTAGCTCTGGGTCCTCTACAACAAGCTCCCTACACCCACGGCGAAAGATGCGCACAACTCGGCACGACTGAAGAAGGAGGTGGTGCGTCTGAAGCGCGAGATGAATTCTGTCAGCGCTCAAGACGAGTTTGCCAGATGGGCCAAACTGCGCAGGACCCACGACAAAGCCGTCGCCGACTACGAAAAGAGCAGTATGTCAAGGCTTTACTATACATTTGCGCACCAAGACCTCGTCTGACAAGAACGACAGCAAGCTCGGTTCAAGACACCAAGGCCAAGTTCGACAAGACGGCCAATGTCCTTCGCTGGCTCGGTACAAACGGCATGCGCTACCTTCTACAGTTCTGGTTCTCGCGTCAGGCACTGTTCTGGCTCCCGCAAGGCTGGGTCCCTGGTTACGTCGAATGGCTCCTCGCATTCCCCAGGGCACCCAAGGGCAGCATCAGCATCCAGCTTTGGGGCATTGCATGTGCCAGTGTCATCTCCATGGCGAGCGAAGCCATCGTTGCCGCATATGTATTGGTCACCAAGCGCCCCGACATGCAGACGGGCAAGCAGGAGCAGGAGCCACAAGCATTCAAGAGCGGCGGAGCAGCAAGCACAGCCGGAGGAGACAAGAAGGAATTGTAAACAGACGCATAGCACACGAATTGCTGTACATAGTGATACCCAAGAGAGGATTGTAATTATGGCATGTCTCTCAACATTTTGACGCAAGATCTTCAAAGCAAAGCTCAGAAACTGCAACACGAGTGAGATGATCTTGGCAGATCGTTGGGCTCAATATTGGCGTCGATTTTGAACTCGTGACCTTGGAAAAGGTAGTGGTCGCCGAGTCTTCGAATCCGCCGTGCAAGATGCTAGGTATGCATTATCTACGTGACAGAGTTTGCACCTCGATGCATGTCTTGTGCAAGGACAGGGTGTTTGAAGCTGCGCATATTGGCGTCAACGTCTTCAAACTCGATCGATCGTGCAGAAACATGATCGGGTCATTGCAAAAGAAAGGTCGGAAGCGTCGACGAGGAAACGAGAAAAAGAAGTAGAAGTGTGGAAGCCGCGATGCTTATTAAGCTCTTGCCAAATTGAATCGTGACGCGACGCGGGAGGAAGGCGCGTCGCGTGTCTACGACGCGGCTTCCTGTTTTGAAGAACCTCTTCTCTCCTCGTCCTCCCCCCCTTCTCCCTCTCTCACATATCTGCAACTTCACAGTCTTGACGACTTTATCTGCTTCTTCTTTGATACCCCTCCTGCTTCTACATCTTTAGTACCACCCTTCTCTCATATACCCCTCCATCGTCCACTCTTCGAGAGCTACAGTCTCCTACCTTCTTCTCCTCACTTCATATCCACTCAACGCGTCACAATGTTCGTGTACAAGCGCGGTAAGTCTTTTCTCCTAGCTGCTGTACACACAGGGGTACTGACAGACTCTTAGACGGACGCAAGGAGCGTGTCCAGTTCGACAAGATCACAGCCCGTGTCTCGAGGTTGTGTTACGGCCTCGACCCCGACCATGTCGACGCTGCTGCTATCACCATGAAGGTTATTGCCGGTGTCTACCAGGGTGTCAACACAATCCAATTGGATGACTTGGCTGCCGAGACTGCTGCATACATGACAACCACCCACCCCGACTACGCCGTTCTCGCCGCACGTATTGCCGTGTCCAACCTCCACAAGCAGACCAAGAAGCAGTTCTCTGCTGTCATCTCGGATCTGTACCACTATGTCAACCCCAAGACCAGAAAACGCGCCCCCATGATCTCAGAAGAGACATACAAGACAGTCATGGACCACGCCGAAGAGCTCAACTCGGCCATTGTCTACGACAGAGATTTCAACTACCAATACTTCGGTTTCAAGACGCTAGAGCGCTCATACCTCCTCAGACTCGAGGGCAAGGTTGCCGAGAGACCCCAGCAGATGATCATGCGTGTCGCTGTCGGTATCCACGGTGAGGATATCGAGGCTGCCATTGAGACCTACAACTTGATGTCGCTCAAGTACTTCACCCACGCTTCGCCCACTCTCTTCAGTGCTGGAACTCCCCAGCCCCAGCTCGCTTCATGCTTCTTGATTGACATGAAGGACGACTCTATCGACGGTATCTACGACACTCTCAAGACCTGCGCCATGATCTCAAAGAATGCTGGTGGTATTGGTCTCAACGCTCACTGCATTCGTGCAACTGGCTCTTACATCGCTGGTACCAACGGCACATCTAACGGTCTCGTACCCATGCTCCGTGTCTTCAACAACACTGCCAGATACGTTGACCAGGGTGGCAACAAGCGTCCCGGTGCCTTCGCCATTTACCTCGAGCCTTGGCACGCCGATGTCTTCGCCTTCCTCGACCTCCGCAAGAACCACGGTAAGGAGGAAGTTCGTGCTCGCGATCTCTTCTACGCCCTCTGGATTCCCGATCTCTTCATGAAGCGTGTTGAGCAAAACTCGACCTGGACTTTGATGTGCCCTAGCGAGTGCCCTGGTTTGGCTGATGTCTATGGTGACGAGTTCGAGGCTCTGTACGAGAAGTACGAGCGTGAGGGCCGTGGCCGTGACACCATCCGCGCTCAGAAGCTGTGGTATGCCATCCTCGAGGCTCAGACCGAGACCGGCAACCCCTTCATGCTGTACAAGGATGCTTGCAACCGCAAGAGCAACCAGAAGAACCTCGGTGTCATCCGCAGCTCTAACCTGTGCACCGAAATCATCGAGTACACTGCTCCCGATGAGGTCGCCGTGTGCAACTTGGCCTCGCTCGCTCTGCCTACCTTCGTTGACATGAACGAGGAGAAGTTCGACTTCAAGAAGCTCCACGAGGTTGTCCAGGTCGTTACCAAGAACTTGAACAAGATCATCGAGATCAACCACTACCCTGTCCCTGAGGCTCGCAAGAGTAACTTCCGCCACCGTCCTATTGGTCTTGGTGTCAGCGGTCTTGCTGATGCTTTCCTCGCCCTTCGTATGCCTTTCGACTCTCCTGAGGCCAGACAACTCAACATTCAAATCTTCGAGACCATCTACCACGCCGCCTTGACGTCGTCTTGCGATCTGGCTGAGAAGCTTGGCCCCTACGAGACCTATGCTGGCTCTCCTGTCTCCAAGGGTGAGCTCCAGTACGACATGTGGGGTGTCACCCCCTCTGACCTTTGGGACTGGGAGGCCTTGAAGGAGAAGATTGCCAAGGATGGTGTCCGCAACTCACTGCTTGTTGCACCCATGCCTACCGCAAGTACTTCGCAGATTATGGGCTTCAACGAGTGCTTCGAGCCCTACACCTCCAACATCTACTCTCGTCGTGTCCTTGCTGGAGAGTTCCAGGTCGTCAACCCTTGGTTGCTTAAGGATCTCGTCGACCGCGGTCTTTGGTCTGACAACATGAAGAACCGCATCATCGCTGACGGTGGTTCTATTCAACGCATTCCCAACATCCCCGACGAGCTCAAGGCTCTTTACAAGACCGTTTGGGAGCTCAGTCAGCGTCACATCGTCCAGATGGCTGCTGACCGTGGTGCCTTCATCGACCAGTCTCAATCGCTCAACATTCACATGCAGGCTCCTACCATGGGCAAGATCACCAGCATGCACTTCACTGGCTGGAAGCTCGGCTTGAAGACCGGCATGTACTACCTTCGTACCATGGCTGCTTCCGCCCCTATTCAGTTCACTGTCGACCAGGAGAAGCTCAAGGTCGTCGATACCAACGTTGCCCGCAACCCTGCTAAGAAGCGTGGAATTGCCGGCGCCGGTTCGCCTGCCATCCAATCTCCTACTCCTCAGCCCATGTACGATTCGAAGCAACCTCAGAACTCGGCGGTCGCCAACGGTGTTCCCACACCTTCGACCACCCCTCCGCTCGAGGCTGAGACCAAGTCGACCCCTAAGAAGGAGCTGCCCATGAGAGCACCCCCATTCACTGCTGACCTTCCTGAAGGAAGCAGCCCCAAGTTGGTTGCCGCTGACAGCAATGTTGGTACTCCCGACGAGGAGATCAAGAGAACTGTCAACCAAGATGAGGATGCTGCCGATGACAGCAAGGACCGTGAGGGCGATATCTACGCTGATGCCGTCCTCGCTTGCAGCATTGACAACCCCGAGTCTTGCATCATGTGCAGTGGTTAGATGGAAGTCGTTAAATGGGAAATTTGTTCATGTATTATGAGGGAAGGAAAGCGATTATGCACTGGCGTAGGGTTATACCAGTTTGAAACAATGGCGTTCAGGTTGAGTAGGTCGAGCAAGTTTCGGTTGTGTAATAATATAGATAGCTTAGAGAATCGCAACAGATTGATTTTCATACTCAACGCTGTGTCTCTCCCTTGTTTCGTTTGGGTTCTGTGTCAGTAGTTTTGCTTGTACGCGGCGAGAAGGCCAGTTGACTTCTCGCTCAGAGTGGAAGGAGCTGTCTACTTTTTAACCGCGTCTGGTTAAGTCGAAACGGTCCTGCCTATCTCATAGCCAGCGGTAAAGATGAGAGATCTTTTTTTGGCTTGCGGTAATGGAACGAAGCTCTTGCTGACAGTCTTGAAATGGATAGGAATGGATGTCGGTTGAGAACAAGAGTGTTCCGTCGAAGCTTTGGCAACTGCAGCCGAGTGGTGGGAATATATCCGTACAAGCCATGCATAACTATGCACAAGGTTACAAACACTCACTCCCGTCCATGCATTTTTCTCCATCGACTTCTTACATCGGTCACCTCAGATCTCCGATTCGTCTTACAGCAAAAAAGATACGATTTCACACAAATACATGGCGAACGACAAGCTATGAGACGGCTTCCCAGCCAAGTTCATTCGGTTTTACGATAAAGGAATCAAGAAATGACAACCATCAACGCCCCATATAAGCAACCCTTTTACAAATGATCCCTATCGTGCGCGATCGTTGATCGGAGCAGCACGGATATCTCTCTTTGAAGATGTCCCCCTGGGCAATGCGCTCGTGCAGTCAATGAAGCTGGTTTGCGCGGACGAAGGAATACCCAATACGCTCAAGCGGGCCATGGCATCTGCGAAAGAGGATGTCCACTTGCCCTGGTTTCCGACGAAGCCCTGGAACTGTTTTCCCACGGTCGTTGATGCATTAGAGAGGTTGATGTCGGACTGGAAGCGGTAGGTGCCGGCTGGAGGGTTGTTGACCTGAGCGTAGTAATCGATATCCCAGCGGCCGGGTGTGGAATCCTGTTGGCCACCTTCAGGAATACCATTGGCTTGCTGAGTGAATGCCTTGCTGGTCGAGTGTGCGCCAATCAAAGCTGCCAAATCTCTGGCACTGAAACCTTTGTCTAGGAAGAGCTGGAACAGAACATCGTGAGATGAGTTGGGACCAAATCCAGCAGGAAGGAAGCCATCAGGAGCGATTGTGCTGGAGTCTGTCCTGCCGACGACAGTCTTGATCTTGGGGCCTCCAGGACACGTGAGCACAGCATGTGCTCCAGCAAACTGAATCAGGTCTGCAGCGCCAACTGTGGCCTTTTGGTTGTACGAAGTATACTTGGCCATCAGCCAATCATGGTAGGGGCCTAGTCCTCCGTTTTCTGGACGGTTGATTTCGTCCGCATTCAGGAGGAGCGAGCCGTCTGCACCGCCTGCAGCAGGTGCGTAGAAAGCTGTCTTTGATGAGTATGGTCCTGTATAACATGTCAGATCTTGAAGTCAGAGTATGCTGAGCTAGATTACTAACCGGCATCGTGGAATGCAAATCTGATGGCAGCTCTCGCAAGATCGGTGCATTGGCCATCAGAGCCCAAGAATGAGGTGGTGAGGTCAGAAGAGATGGTGTTCCAGATGGCTGGACAGCCACCTGAGCCACCTCTGCGGGCAACAAGTGTGTTTGGAATAGCGTTGTTGAGCGAAGACGCAAGAAGAGAGGTGAACGACGAAGCCGCCTCAGGCATTGAGAATGCATCTGCGCTCAAAGCGCTGACCAACATCAGAGAAGCGAGGTTGGCGAACATGTTGACAGAGTATGAAGAACGAAAGAAGAGAGTCCGAAAGCGAGAGTGTGGAATACTGATGAGATGGTGCTGATAGTTGACAGAAGGCGCTTCTACAGAGGTCCTTTATACACAACCTGATATGCTGTGGATGGGCTTCCAAGATGTCTCGATTGGTCAAACACAGCGCAATCGCTAACCACAACGCCTAGACTCTTACAGTAATCATAGCTACCAAGCCACATGGCGGAGACACCGAGCTGTGAGTAGTCCGCGGCCAGTTGCGAGGACAATGCAATCGTGCTCGGACATTGTATAGCTGAGAATAATACAGTGAAGGTATGGAGGGTAAAGTTCTGGCCCATGTGCTGACCAAGTTATCATATTGGTAGTATTCTCGGGGTTCACGAAACTCTGATGTGAGTATCACAGAACGACCTTCGGAGTTCAGCCACAGGCTCCAGATAACGAGTATCGATGGCGCTTTCTCAAGCATTCACACAAGCCTCATAGCCATCTTGGGTGTATCGATGCTTGTTGTGCATGCTTGAATTGGAGTCTGGACCAAGAATCAGAGGCGTTGTACCTCTTGGATGAGTGCTGAGTGGCCTTCAGTGGAAGGCTGACTGCTGAGAATGGTCGTTTGGGGTATGTGTAAAAGCTCAAGCGTAGAGTCGTCGATTCAGGGCCAGAAAAGCTCCGGTGCTTCGGAAACTCTCTTCGTTTAGGAAAGGTTGCTCGCATGCATGCCTAATTCCAAGTTTACTACGAGTTCCAGATTGGGGAAGTTGATGTGAGGTTCGTCCTAGGGCGGGGGAAGAGATCTGAACTCTGATTTTAGAGTTTCGGATATCCACCCAAAGTCCTCATGCAGTCATGCGAGAACCTATTCTAGCCGTACAGGCTTGGCTGAAGTCGTACTGTCACATGTAGATGTATTGTACAATACGAAAGTACTGCTTGCTGACCAGAATCAGCTCTCATCAGTGGCCAGTGGCAATTCGGTCATTATCCTGATCTGGATGCTGACCTGCAGCATACCCTTGTCCTTGATCTGGATCTAGAATTGTGCCTTTGTAAGAGTGATTGACGTCCGGTGCAAGCCGAGGAACCATGGGACAGGTGAGCGTGATGCTATTGTCGTTATCAATATGGAGAGGGATCGGCGAGAAGAGAATCGCAATCCGTTGTTTCTATATAGAAGTTCACAATATTCATACAGATCTTGGAGCGATAGTACTTGGAGAAATTTATGTATACAAACAAACATTACAGATCTATAGTTTTGGGTATCTGATAGTAAACAATGCTAAACAATCAAATCCTCATTGTTTGCCAAAAAGACCTGGTGTGGATGCTCCGGCAAATGTCTTCTTCTCATTTGGCAAGACTTTTGTACATTCTGTCAAATTATTGATGTTGTTGACACCAAGCATGCTCAGCCTGACGTAAGCGGAAGCATAGTCCTGCGATTATTGTCAGCACTTGCTCGAGAACACGGCATGTCGATGGTGGAGGCTTACCCCGTTCCAGTGACTCTGGTCTCCAATGAACGATTGCCACTCGTCGCTAACTCTCGAGTCGTTTGCGGTGACAAGATCACTTTGAAACTTGAACACCTTGCTGTTTGTTCCTGGCTGGAGCGTTTCGTTGTAGAAGGCGACATCCCATACCTGGAGCGAGTTATGATTAGCATGGTCCCTGATGGTTGTATCTCGGACGGACGTACTCCTGGTGTAGAATCTTGACCGAAGCCAGCTTTCGTCTTGTCTGTGACAAATTGTTGGCTGGTGCTATGCGCACCAAGTAGGGCAGCTAGATCGTGGGGCTGAATCGTCTTGTCTTCGAAAAGGCTGATGATTTGGTCTGCACTCATCGTGACAGAAGGCATCAAGCCCTCGGGAGCGGCTTGCTTGCTGTCCTTGCGGCCAACAAAGACGCGGGTTCTAGGACCCAATGGACATGTGACCACAGCATGGACAGCTGCGAACTGGATGATGTCGGCGACACCGACACCAAATACCTTGGACCAGAGAAGAGCTTGGTTGGCAATGGCTTGCAAGCCGTTGTTGTCTATTTCCAGGTGTAAGCCTCTTGTAAGAAACGCATCAAGCCCATCAAGTACGAACCTGCTCTATTGATCTCAGTGCCTGAAAGGATTATACTTCCATCAGCGCCACCAAAGTCTTGCCCGGCGGCTGCAAGAGAGCTTGACCACGACCCTGCATCGTGGAAACCCAGACGGATAGCTGCACGCGCAAAGCCATTGCAGCGTCCAGTAGGCCCGGTGAAGGCAAGGGTCATGGCTTGAGAAATATACCACCATACACAGCACGTATCGGCTTTGCATGCCTTGGTACCAATCAGGCCAGGCGGTTTGTAGCCAGCCACAGCCGAATCGCCAGCTTCCGTTCCCATGAGGATGTTGTAGACGCTTGTGCCGACAGGAGTGGTGCCGCCGTTCTTGACATCACCCAAGCCGACCCTTTGAATGTCGCCATCGAAGGGGACATCTGGTGCTACTGCTTGAGGTGTGCGACGGGTGATCTCAGCAAGCTGTTTTGCCATTGCTGGCCATGCTTGGACATGTGCATTGAGGTTAAGAGAAACAAAGGCCAAAAGAGGCGCTGCGAGAGAGACGCGCATGGCTGAGATGGTGTATGAGGGGCAAGGTTTGGAAGGAGAATTAAATGATACTGGACCCTTATAGCAGAGTGAACCTGCAACGATTATTATATGTCCTCGAAAGATACTTCACGAGTCTAACCAGCTCGCCACGGCCAATTTTGAATCCATTCCTGGAGCATGTAGGATCTCTTCTAGATCCAGTGGAACTGGGGTGAACATGTTCAGCTTTTAGTGGTACGTGACATGATGTACCTACCAATTTGGACAGTATGCTGAGACAAGCTCGACTTTTCTCCGGTCTCTCGTATGACACGACGAGAAGCTGACCTACCAAGAGACATCCCTGCTATGTTCGTTTATGGGTGGTGGCTTCGATGTCATTTTAAGGTTGTAACAAACTCCGAAAAGCAGTCTGGCCTTCGACAGGTCCGATACTTTCATGGAGTACTTTCAGCCGCACATGGACGTGGCTTGAATCCTGTCTTGGCATCCATGGTCTTTATTGGGGTTGCCAGCATATCCAAACCGGCAGGCCAGGGATCCTGACCAGAGAGCTTGCAGAGGATCTTAGTTCTGGAATCTCGTATTTGGTCTCAAGAGAGCGTTTCCAAGACAGGTACCAGGTTTACGGTGATGATTCAACGAGTCCACCGTGAAGTAGCTCAGCTCGGGTTATCTCGCTGCTCGGTGTCGACGACCAACCAGTATGTTGTCGCCGTTCCAGATCTTAGACATAGAGCCTGGCTCTGATGTGGTTGATAATGTGCTATGTCGCGGATATCATTGCTGCTTCTCCAGGTTGTAAGGACAGACTGCGTACCGGAACGTCGCAGCACTTCATTCGATCAGGACCTGAGCAGCTTATTTCCAGGTGCGCGTTTACTTTGTACTGTTCCTGTGTCAGAGTATGTCATCGGTCCACACATGACGCGCATGGCTGTAGGCACTGGTCAGTAGACCTCATGTCGTGGTTACGAGAGGGCGCCACAACGAGTTATCGGTCATCGCCTGGGCGCCAGCTGTAGACTACTAGTGTAAACGATCAGAACCACGGACTGGTCCAATATTTGTGTCGTCGGCACAGATGATGGGTCAACGTTGTTGTCGAGTGTAGCTCATGAGCCACGGCTTCAAATTTATGTCCTCCTCGCAAAAGCAGGGGCTTTCGATACCGGACCATCGGGGGCTTCCGCATCTGATTCTCCGAAGTACCTATTGTTGCAGCACATCTTGCCTGTGCAATAAGATGCCATTTCATGATCAACACTCTTTAGCTATGCTTCACCTTTGGGACCCGCTAATGCTTTTGAGTCGAATGCCTCCCATCTAATTCTTCTTCTTGCGTCCACCTTTCTTAGCCGACTTTGGCTCCCGTTGTGCTGGTTTGGAATCTGTGTCTGCTAGACCGAGTTCCAATGATGAGTGCATCAGTAGCTCTCCATGAACGATGCTCGCTCCTAGAACATCCTTCTTGTACACTGTTTCGCCCTTTTCTTGCAGGTCCGCCGCGACATCGTCGTCTTTGTCGGCACCCAGGTACAGCGTGATAGCACCAGCATTGTGTTTTGACAGAGGTCCCGTCAGAGGGTTCGTGCCACCAGCTTGTCTGATGATGGCCATTACATCATCCCATCCTTTCTTGTAGGCCAACCGTTGCGCTGGTGTGACATAGATGATTTGATCGGTAAAGACTTTCGTGCGGTCAAGATGTCGAGTTGGTTTGAGCTCCTCCGGAAGAAACTCTGATGCGTCTAATAAGAAGCCAGCCATAGAGGATTGCGATACCCATCTGTCCGTGACAATTGTTTTGCCCAAAGTCAAACTATGTAGGAGTTTTGGTGTCTTGAGAAGCTCTCCAGGGCCGACGCATAGAAAGTTTGCGCTCTTGATGTCTTCAGTATTACTAGCGCCATGATTCTTCAGAAATTTCATCAGTTGAGCTCTGTCGGTGATCTTGGTGTTGGAATATAGTATAACTGGATGGTCACCACTATAGCGGCCAGGGTTCAACGGTGAGCCAGATGGAGTGCTCTCGCTGTCAATGCTTTTATGCCGATTGGAAGAGCGTTTAGAGATGGTGCTCGGTGGTAATTCCCCATCCAGACTTTTGGTCCGCGAGGACTTTCTGGAAGCCGTGCTCACTGGTGTAGTCTCAGTAGTACTTGCATCAGCTTCGACTAGTTTCGCCCGCTTTGCAGATAGCGTGACAGAATTGCTGTCGGAGACTGTCTTTCTCTTTCTTCCTGTACTGGCCGTGGAGGGGGTTTTTCCGAGTTCGGTGACAGCGGCGTCGTGGTCGCCCGTCATGTTCCTGTCATTCGTGATCTCGTCGTTGATGATATCCACTGGTGAAGCCACGTTTGAAAGCATAGCGGTATCTGAAGTTGGAGCTGCGGCTGGCGGATCTGGCGACTTCGCACCTTCCGTTGGTCCTTCGGTTGATGAATCCTCGTGGATCTGGCCTTGGACGATGACTGTGCTGGGCATCTCTTTCGAAGGAGTTGGCAGCGGTACTTGCGATGGAGGATTATCTTCGTTGAGATTTGAGAGAAGCATGCCCACTTCGGCAGCGCTGAAGCTTTGGTCGAGAGGAGAAGGAGTAGGTTGTGTAGGTACGTGGAAGTGAAGGGTCTCGGAAGGCGAAGTATCTGGCAGCTCGCCAGTATGAATACCAGGTAAGCCATTGTCAGGATCCGCAACGCCGGTGGACTGTGGCTGCTCTGGATATGTATCGCCTATCGGAAGACTCTCAGGGATGGTTGACTCGTTTTGTGATCTGATTCGGCGGCGGTTGGGTGTTTCCTTGACCACTTGTGACTCTCTTGTGGCAGGACGTGGCGTCGGACTAAAATGCTCACGGCTCGTGGAGAACAAGTGTTGGGACTCTTCAGCTGATGTAGCACGATGGGCATTCGTAGCCGGTTGAACAGCCTCGTCATCGGTCTCATCATCAGTGTCTGCTTCTTGCTTGACCTCGTGCTTGATCCTGGGGGCTCCGGGTCCTGAAGACTCGACCTGAACATGTGCATATTCCGGACCTGGATCGAACGCAAGCTGAACACTGGCGCGTGTCACCTCAAACTCTACCGTGTCGCCATGGCGTAGCAGAACACAGTGCTGTTGTTGGCCTGCAGTATAAGGTACAGGGACGCGCGAGATAAGTCCTTGAACAGGTGGTGGAGAACGAACAAATGTGTCTACAATATCAGAGCTGAACCTGATAGCACCGCCCACGAAAACTGAAGATTGTACTGATTAGCACCGTAAATCTCCAGGTATTGACAAAATGTGAATGCGGCGCGGCAGATAGATGTGGACTTACTGAATTGAGAGATCCAATCGCGTCTAGCTTGAGTCTCCTCGTCGTACTTGACAAATCTCCAGGTGTCAGCATTCGCTGTATTTCCCTCGATGTATATAGTTGCGTGAGTGCGTTGGTCGACGTTCTGTGTGTGGGATCGCTCGCCGCTGGGGCTGGTCAAACTAACACGCCAGGAAGGCATTGTGGCCCATGCTAATGACAACGAAGAAGAAGGCGTGTGTGAGCAGGATCAGAAGACGCGAGATGACTGTGAGAGGTCGCGTGCGAACGGAGGAAGACGCGTTGGAAATGAAGTGGTGACGACGAAGGTCCTCACGCCTATCCTAAAGTGGAAGGGACGACCTCGAAGCTTGAAAACAGCCAAGTCTGTCTGCTGTGCCTGGCACCCTGTTCACACCTCTACTTCGTCCTCACAAGTGCCATGTGGACAATGTCAACTCATGAACTGCACATACCATCTCTATCGAAGATGCAATCTCAGAGCGAGGGAGTAGTGTCACTCAAAACTACTACTGCCAAAGGTTGGCTTTCACATTTGAAAAGTGACATGTGGAGATTGAGAACTGCAATCTAGACTCGCACATGCTCTGACGCCTGGTCCGAAACCTAAAGACCACACACTTTGCTTGCAACTCCAGAAACGTAGGAGTTTCGAACGTCGTATAGCAGACTGGCCATCCTTGCGACACTTGTATATACACATGTCGAGAATTGAGTACGCTCGTGCACAGTTCAAGAGATGGTTGATTGTTGGTTCGCGTGGTTGATGAAGATCTCCCTTGGCAATAAGCTAATCTTTAATCTTAATTTACCTGATGGCGCAAACTGCCTTTGAGCTTCCATAACTTATCCAGAGCGTGAGTTTGACAAGGCCAAGTTAGACGAAGGAGAATCAATAGCAGAGCCACATACGTGGGTGCTCCCGGCCGTACGTACCTACATCTTGCATGGCAATCGCACAATCAGCAGTTGTGAGCCGTCCCTTGCTGTGACGATCCTCGTCGTTTGTCAATACAATTGGCGGTCCTGTGGCTGCAAACAACGTCACCGAGAGCTTTGACCCGGGATTTTGAGCTAGAGCAGGAATACAAAAACATTCACTTGGTGTCGCGCACCCCATCGGTCGCATTCCTTGCTTTGCGCAAAACTCTTTCTCTGCCGAACCTTCGACAACTCTGCTATCACTATGGCCGGCGGTGAAGCAAACAGCTACTATCAGATGCCGGATGGCAATGATCGCGCAAAAGACTATCCCATGCAACCGCAGCAGGCCTACAACCAGAATGGCCAACAGCACTATCAACAACAGGACTACCAACAGCCTTACCAGAATGGCCAGGGCTATTCGCAGCCGCCTCCCAACTACGGCCAAAACTTCAACCCTCGCCCCGAGATGAACGGTTACGACAACAAGCCTACCTTTGAGCAGGCCTTCAAGATCGATAAGCCCAAGTACAACGACTGGTGGGCTGGTCTCCTTTTCCTCGCGGTCTTTGCCGGATATGTCGTCGTCTCTGGCATCTCTCTTCAGGGCTATGGTGAGTAGATACGTCTGTGCATGCGAGTCGAGAATTCTGGATGGCTGGCTGGCACATGTAATGGAATAGCGCTGATAATTGACTGTAGCTGCGACCAAGGGATTCAATGGCGGCGGTATCTATGACAGCAACAACGATTTCGGCCTCGACACCAACACTATCGTTCTCTTCGCTTTCTGTCTCGCCATGGCCATGGTACTCAGTTATGCATACATCTGGTTGGCCCGCGCATTTACCAAGCAATTCATCTGGATCACTGGTATCATCCATATCATCGCTGGATTTGCGACCGCCATCTACATGCTGTCCAGAAGATACTGGTCGGGCGGAATTGTTTTCCTTCTCTTCTCGATCTTCACAGTCGTCTGCTTTATCTCCTGGATTCCTAGAATCCCCTTCAGCGTAGTCATGCTGCAAACAAGGTACGCATGCTGTGGTAGCTTTGGAAAAATCTGGTATACTGATCGCGTGTTAGCATCGATGTTTCGAAGAAGTTCGGGCATGTCTACATCGTTTCGCTCGTTGGTGGCATTCTTGCGACCGCGCTCGGTGCTTGGTTCTCAGTCACTTTCGTTGCTGTGTATGTGAAATACGAACCAGGTGCCAATCCAGCCTGTTCTACTGGCGCTGGTGGCTGTTCAAGCGCCAAGGTCATTGGTCTGCTCGTCTTCATCACGTTTGCGATGTATTGGATCTCCGAATTCCTCAAGAACATGATTCATGTCATCATCTCTGGAGTTTACGGTTCGTGGTACTTCTGTTCCAACAACCCTCCCAAGAACATTACCCGAGGAGCCGCCCGCCGTTCTTTGACCTACAGTTTCGGAAGTATCAGTCTTGGAAGCTTGGTCGTTGCAATCATCAACATGCTCAGACAAGCATGCAGCATTGCACGCCAGCAAGAAGCAAATTCTGGAAACATCGCTGCCGACATTGCGCTTTGTGTTCTCCAGTGTCTTATCGGAATCTTGGACTGGGCTGTCCAGTTCATCAACGTAAGTGGAAGAAACAACCGAGGTGCAATATTTCGAAAGTTCTAGACAGCTCACGAAACAACAGAGATACGCCTTCAGCTATATCGCGCTATACGGCAAGGGCTATGTCCCTGCCGCCAAGGCCACTTGGACGTAAGCAACTCATTTATGCGGATACACGAATGAGGGGCTCGGCTGACTTGAATAACTAGTTTAATCAAAGACCGCGGAATCGATGCTTTGGTGAATGAGGTTTGTCTTTACCCAACCAGTAGTCTTGTAGGCTGTGTGCTGATAAATGTTGCTACTGCAGTGTTTGATTGGACCCGTATTGACTCAGGTATGTGCTAATGATTGTTGCTACTGCAGCGCTTGCTCGGATTCGTACTGACTTATCACTCAGGGTGCCACAGCCATCGCTTACCTGTGCGCTCTCTTGGCCTACCTGTACCTGATCTTCACCTCGCCTGCGTACAACAGCAACGGCGAGTACACACCCGTTGTCGTTGCGTTCGCATTCTTGATTGGTCTCCAAATCGCCAATATCTTCACAACCCCGCTCAGCAGCGGTATCGACACTATTTTCGTTGCTGCAGCATTCGACCCGCAAGTAATGATTACAGAACACCCGGATCTGTACGCCAAAATGGTGTCGACATATCCCCATGTTCAGCAGGCCATTCATGCCTAAGAAGGTGGTCGCTGATCGCAATCATTCGCTAGTTTGAACAGTTTTGGCCGCGGGCTATTTCACCACAAGATACGGGGGTGCGTTTATTCTTTGTTGAGAAAAACTGGGCGCTCCCCTGTCGATTCGCGTATTGTTGCGTCAGATAGGGCGCAACCACTCAGGTGTTAGGGTGACTTCGAGCCTCGGGTCTACGGATAATCAGGAACAGACATCGGGATCGGTGAAGGAACAACGGCCCAATAGCGATACCCAACCCGCAGGACTTTGGACAACACAGTCTAATCACTTTTATTGCAGCAGTAAAGTAATACGTAATACAGAGCACACATTTCTTTCCTAATATCCAGTTGTCGCCTGTCGTGAAACATCTGCAAGAGAGAGGTACGAGATCCTACCGCGACATATGCCGCACAATGTGGTGGTCACTCACGATCGGAACCATGAAGCCATAGCGTGACG